>LDZS01002350.1_pt1 | contig 99156 bp, 111 predicted proteins | sample 615471 | NCBI WGS metagenome assembly LDZS01 (sample SAMN03408295, study PRJNA278302) | terrestrial metagenome | isolation source: oil reservoir sample K3 | place: USA: Alaska, North Slope, Kuparuk formation | collected 2013
TGTATTACATAAAGCACCTTTCCAAGGGAACTTTGCCGCTAGGCAGGAAAACTTCAGCCCCGAGGGCTACTCACGCTAAACAAGTACTTGCCAGCTTAAGGCCGGTGGCGAACGGGATGGCCCGGCCGTGGGTGGTGTGATAGGAGTCCAGGCGCACGTAGCCCGCCACCCGGCCGGCACAGCCGATCCCGGACACCACCGCCACGGAGTCCGGGTCCCAGGAAAGCTCCTCCAGGGCATAAAGGAAACAGGAAAGCGCGGTCCCAAGGCCGCAGCCGGCGCACCAGATATGAGGGAGGCGGTCTGTCCTGAGGAATTTCTCCATGGGGTGCCGGGCGGCAACCTGCTCTGGAGCCGGCTTGGGTTTGGCCTTAACGGGCATCTTTGAGCACCTCCTCGATCCCGGAGAGGACCTCCTCCGGGGTATGGATACGGCCCCCGGCATGATACACCCCCACCACCGGGACGCGGCCCGAGGCAACCCGTTCAACCTCCCGGGCCATCTGCCCCAGGTTCAACTCCACCACCACCAGCCCCTTGACCCTTTCGGCCACCTTGCGCACCACCTCGTCCGGGAACGGCCAGCAGGTGACAAGGCGCAGCATCCCCACCTTGAGGCCCTTATTGCGGGCGAGCTCGATGGCCCCTTGGGCCACCCGGGCCGAGATCCCATAGGAGACGACGGCCACCTCGGCGTCCGAAAGGTTCACCTCCTCCCAGAAGGTGTACTCCTCGGGATACCGCCGGATCTTTTCTACCAGGCGCCGCACCAGCCTTTCGTGGGCCTCGGCGGACATGTCAGGATACCCTCGCTCATCATGGGTGAGCCCGGTGACGTGTACCCGATACCCCTCCCCGGCACAGGCCATGGGCGGGACCAGGTCCTCCTCGGGCTTGTAGGGGAGGAATTCCTCCGGGGGCACCTTCGGCCGGCGACGGGGGGCCTCCGGGACCTCCTCCGGGATCTCCACCCGCTCGTACATGTGCCCCACCACCTCGTCGGTCATGACCAGAACCGGCACCCGAAACCGCTCCGAAAGCGCGAACGCCCTTACCGTGAGGTCGAACGCCTCTTGGGGTGACGCCGGGGAAAGGGCGATGATCTCGTAGTGGCCGTGGGAGCCCCAACGGGCCTGCATCATATCGGCTTGCCCGACGGCGGTGGGAAGGCCGGTTGAGGGAGCCCCCCGCTGGACATTCACCAGAACGCACGGGGTCTCGGTCATGATGGCCAGACCCAGGTTCTCCAGCATCAGGGAAAACCCCGGGCCGGAGGTGGCTGTCATCGCCTTGGCCCCGCCCCAGGCCGCCCCCACCACCGCCGCCATGGCCGCAAGTTCATCCTCCATCTGGATGAACATCCCCCCGATCTGGGGGAGGCGCCTGGCCATCCTCTCGGCGATCTCCGATTGGGGGGTGATGGGGTAGGCGGCGAAGAACCGGCAGCCGGCGGCGATCGCCCCCTCGGCGATGGCCTCATCGCCGTTCATGAAGTGAACCCCAGAGAGCGTGACGGCTCTAGCCGGCATCTTTGGCCTCCTTCTCCGTCCAGATGGCGAAGTCCGGGCACACGAGCTCGCAGAAGCCACACAGGACACAGGCCTCCGGGTCGGCCGCCTCCGGGGGATGATAGCCCTTGGCGTTGTAGTGCTCGGCCCGGGCGAGGACCTTGCGGGGGCAGAACTCGATGCAAAAGCCACAGCCCTTGCACACGTCCTCGAGGACGTAAATGTACCCTTTCGGCACCCGCCAGCGCTTGGCCGGCTGTTCGGCCGTGATCCGTGACCCGTGATCCGTAACGCCCACCTGTTTCTCGGTCATAGGAGGTCGATGGTCCTGGCCAGGACGCGCTTCCCCCGGTAGTCCGGAAGGAGCATGGGGGAACGGCGTTCCCGGGGGATCCCGGCGTCCTGAAGCTCCTTTATGAACCCCTCCAGGTGGTCCAGGGTCACCTTTTCCGGGGGCTCGGCTTCCTTAACGTAATCGGCGGCGGCGAGCCCGGCCCGCCGGCCGAACACAAGACAATCCAAGGTGGAGTTCCCCATGAGCCTGTTTTTCCCGTGTACCCCCCCGGTCACCTCCCCGGCCACGAAAAGCCCTTCCACGTTCGTCCTCCCCCAGGGGTCGGTCTCCACCCCCCCGTTCTGGTAGTGCAGGGTGGGGAAGACGAGGATGGGATCGCGGGACATGTCTATCCCGAACCTCTGGTACATCCGGTACATGGCCGGAAGCCTTTTCTCGATGGTCCCTTTCCCGTGGATCTCCTCGATCATGGGGGAATCGAGCCATACCCCTCTTAAACCTGTGGGGGTGACGAGGCACCTTTCCCGGTCGTAGCACTCCCGGATGATGGCCGCCGCCTCCACATCCCGGGGCTCCAGGGGGAAGACAAATGCCTCCCCTTGGTCGTTCACCACCTGGGCCCCCAGGCCCCGCACCTTCTCGGTGATGAGGAGCCCCACGATCTGCTGGGGGTAGGCGGCGCCGGTGGGGTGGTACTGGACGGTGTCCAGGTCCCGCATGACCGCCCCGGCCCGGTAAGCGAGGACCAGGCCATCTGCCGTGGCCCCGTAGTGGTTGGTGGTGGGGAAGCCCCGGATGTGGAGCCGGCCGAAGCCGCCGGTGGCGAGGATCACCGCTTTCGCCCGCACCACCTTGTACTCGTCGGTCTCCATGTTCCAAAGAACCGCCCCGGCCACCCGCCCTTTGGGGTCGGTGAGGAGCTCCACCGCCGGGTAGAACTCCAAAAGCCCAAAGCCGCGGCTCCTGAACTCGTCCCGGATGACCCGCAGCTCCTCCATCCCGGTGTAGTCCCTTGCGGCGTGCATCCTGGGGCGGGAGGTGCCGCCTCCCCAGTCCTCGATGAACTCCCCGTTTTCGTCCCGGTCAAAGAGGCACCCGAGCTCCGTAAGCCACTTCATGATAAACGGGGCGTCCTCCACCAATGCCCGGAGCACGTCGGGCTTGTTGGTGAAATGACCTCCGCCGTAGGCGTCCAGGAAGTGGATGGCCGGGGAGTCGTAGGGCTTGTCGGCCGCCTGGGTTCCCCCTTGGGCCATGATGGAGTTGGAGTCCCCGTGGCGGAGCTTGGTGGCAAGGAGTATCCGGTCCGGGGGGATGCCCCGCTCGCTCGCCCAGATGGCGGCCATGGTGCCGGCCAGGCCCCCGCCTAGGATCAGGATGTCCACATCGATGTCCACGTGGAGGGCAACCTCCCCCGGCTCCACCAGGGGATAGGCCTCAAGGAGGTCCGCCACCTCGTTGGGGGCGACATCACCCTTGTTGGGGCCTACCTTGAGGGCACGTTTCCCACCAGGTGCATAGTCCGGGTGATATCTCTCAAGGAGCCTTTTTCGCTCCTCGAGGGTCATGGAGGGGGGAGGCCCCTCCTCAAGGCGTCGGGGGCGGCTTTCCTCTACCCGCTCTATCGACTCCAACATGTACTCCGGATAACCACGAATCAGCTTCAGTTCCTCCGGCATTTCCTATCCCTCCCCCTGCCCGTTACGCGTTACGCGTGACGCGTCACGGGATTTAAGGCCGCCCTTCTCCCGCTGCTCGGTGCGGTAAAGCTCCTCCAATTCCTCCCGGGACATGCTCATAAGCCTTTGGAACTCGTCCTCGTACTTTCCGGCCTCGATCTCGGCCACCCTGTCCAGCACGTGCTGCGGAACCGAAAGGGTCCGGCCGTAAAGTCGCCGGGCGAGCTGGGTCACGTGATAATGGGTGATCTCCGCCGGGCAGCGCATGGCACAAAGTCCACACTGGATGCAGTCGAAGGAGAGCTCGGTGACCTCTTCCAGGTCCCCCCTCAAGGCGGCCTGGATCGCGTCCATCATCTCCAGGTCCTGGGGGCAGGCCTTGGTGCAGGTGTTACAGGCCACGCAGCGGGCGACCTCCGGGAAGTACTTGAGGAGGGTCGTCCCGTCCGGGGGCTCCTTTTCAAGATCATAGGTGGGCTTCTCCGCCGGGGTGAACGGGATCTGCACAAGGTACATCCCGTCCTCCACCCGGGTCTGGCAGGCCAGGGCGGTCTTAAGGCGCCAGTCACCGGCGGTGCGGTACACGGTGGCGCACGCCCCACAGAAGCCGGCGCGGCAGCCGGCACCCCGGACGAAGCGGTACCCGGCGTACTCCATGGCCTGCATGATGGTGATGTCGGCCGGGACCCGATAGCCCTTCCCCATGATGTAGACGGTTACCCAATGCTTGATCGTCGAATCGTCAAGCCCGGTGGTGACCGCCTGATTCGCCTCCTTGATCCTGTCCATGATCTCCGGCATCTCCCCCTCCTAGACGAGCTCCTTCTTGGAAAGAACGGGCCGTGGATCCAACCTCAAAAGCTCAAAGCCCAGTTGATCCCCCGGGACACCCAGGGCCAGGGCGAGAAGCTGCGTGAAATACACCACGGCGATGGGTGATGAGTGATGGGTGACATTTTGATGCGTCTCCAGGTTGAACTGGCACAGGGGGCAGCTGGTGGCGATGAGCTCCGCCCCAGCCCGGCGGGCGGAGGAGACGATCTCCTGCACCCTGCCCCGGGCGATCTCGGGCCGGGAGACGGCCTGATAAGCCCCGCAGCACTCGGCCCGCTGGGGGAACTCCACCGGCTCGGCACCCAAAGAGGAAAGCAGCTCCTCCATCACCTCCGGGGAGTCGGGGTCATCGATCCCCACCTCCCGGGGCCGAAGCAGCATGCACCCGTAATACGGCGCCACCCGCACCCCCTCCAGCGATCGCGCTACCTTGGCCTCAATCTCCCCGTAGCCCACCTCGTCCCGCAAAAGCTGCAATAGGTGTACCACCTCCACCCCGCCCCGGTAGTCGGGCTCCTCGTCCATGAACGCGTTTATCCGCCGGAGCCTTTCGGGGTCGGCCTCCACGAACCGGGAGGAGCGGGCCAGGGTGTTGTAGCACATGGCGCACAGGGCGACGAGCCTCCCCTCCCCCAGCTCCTGGGCCCGCACCAGGTTCCGCACCGGCCCGAGGTGCCGCATGAGGTCATCGCTCGCCAGGGAATACACCGTGCCACAGCAGTTCCAGCGGGGGAGCTCGAAAAGCTCCCAGCCCAGGGCCTGCATGGCAAGCTGGGCGGAACGCTCGAATGCCCTCGCCTGGTCCTTTAGCGCACAACCGGGGAAGTACGGGATCCGTGATGAGTGATGGGTGATGGGTGACAAAGTATCGTGACGCGTGACGCGTGACGCGTGACGGGTATCATCCGGCATTGGGCCCACCTCCCTCGGGCTTTCTTTGCAGGCTCCTGATCAAACCGATTAGCATCTTGCGGAGCCTGGCCAAACTGCTCTCCAATTCCTTTGTGTCACAGTTAAACAGTTCTTTGGCCAAGAGCGTTTGTGTTTCTAGCTCTGCCAGCGAGCCAAGAGCGATGTGCAGGAACTGCACGAATTCCCGTTTGGAATCACGGGCTGCCCCCTCCGCGATGTTACTGGGTACCGATACAGCTGCGCGCCTGAGCTGAGCGGTCAGCCCATATAGCTCGCTCTGAGGAAATGAGCTCGTCAGCTGATAGACCGTTTTCACAAGCTCCATCGCCTCTTTCCACACATCCAGATCCCTATGGCTCTTCACCCTTTCCATTTCTTCACTCGTCACCCGTTACGCGTCACCCGTCACGGGGTTAGTTTTCTCGCGGCGCCGACCAGGGCGATTTGGGGCACCCCGGCGGGGATCTCCTTCGCCCAAAGCGCCGTCTCCCCCCGGCGCAGGGAAAGGAGCCTGAGGGCTTCCATCACCCTGGCGATGTCCACCCCCTTGGGACAGCGGACCTGGCAGGCAAGGCATGAGGCGCACACCCAAGGGGCCTTGGATGAAAGCACCGACTCGTCCCCCAGCTGCACAAGCCTGAGCACCTGGTTGGGGAGGAGGTCCATGTGCTCGGCGAAAAGACACCCGGCGGCGCACTTCCCGCACTGGTAGCAAGCGTACAGGTTCTCCCCCGAAAGCTCCTCCACCCGCCGGATGAACCCCGGCTCCGCCGACGAAATCCGCAGCGCGTGACGGGTGACGCGTGACGGGTTTTCTAGCATCCGTTCAGCCATTCCGACACCTCCGCCAGGGCCCGGGGGAGCGCCCGCTCCACCTTTCGGGAAAGCCCCTCCCCAAACTGGGGATCCTCCGGGATCCCGATGGCCAGTACCTCCACCTCCGGGACCCGTTCCCCGGCCATGGCCAGCGCCTCCAGCGCCGCCCCCAGCCCCAGCCCGTGAAGGTAGCCGGCCCGGGCAGGGAGATCCTCCAGGGGGAACCTCTGCACCTCCCCTGGGGGGAGCCATGGGGCGGCATCCACGATGAGAACCCGCTCGTAATCGCAAATCGCCTCGGCAAGCCGAAATCCGTCGTGAATAACCTCCAGAAAGTCCGTGACGCGTGACGGGTGACGCGTGATGGGAGAACCAGTGACGGGTGACGCGTGACGGTTCACTCGGGAAAAGCATTTGGAGAACTCGTCACGCGTTACGCGTAACCCGTCACCGCCTCTGAGGGCGCGGAGGACGGCTGGCCCCACCCCGTCGTCGCCCCGGCAGGGGTTCCCCAGCCCCACCACCGCTGCCCTAGCGCAAGACACGCTTTTTGAGCTTCCCCTCGGCATCGTAGATCTCCACCACAAGCGGCGTCTCCCCCGGGAGGAAATGGGTGGCGCAGGCAAGACACGGGTCGTAGGCCCGGAACGCCATCTCCACCCGGTTGAGGAGCCGGTCATCCAGTTCTCCCTCCCGCACCACCCGGGCCGCCATCTGTTTCACAGACAGGGAAATCCCGGCGGCGTTGTGGGTGGTGGCAACGATCAGGTTCACCCGCACCACCAGGCCCTCGCTGTCGAGCCGGTAGTGATGGAACAGCGTCCCCCGGGCGGCCTCGATCACCCCGACCCCCTCCCCGGGCCGGGAAAGCTCCCCCCGCACCTCCGCCCCGGTGAGGGCATCCTCTTCCACGAGCTTCTGCGCGGCCTCGGCCGCCTGCACCATCTCGATGAGCCGCGCCCAGTGGTAGGCGAAGGTGGCATGCACCGGCCGCTCCTCGAAGTGGTCGAGGAACCGCTCCAGCTCCTCCTGAGCAAGGGGTGTGGCCATCCGCTCGGCAACGTTGATCCGGGCCAGGGGGCCCACCCGGTAGATCCCCGAATCCGGCCCGGCAGAAAACCCCTTCCAGCCGACTTCCTTAAGATAAGGGAACTTTACGTAGGTCCAGGGCTCGGCGTGCTCCTCGATCAAGGAGAGGCCCTCGCGGGCGTCCCCGCAGAAGAGCTCCTCCCCGGTCGCCGACACCACCCGGAGCCTCCCGTCGTAGAAGTTGGGGGCGCCGCCTTCGTCCACCAGGCCCATGTAGTGGGTGGGAAGGGAGCAGTCCTCGGAAAGGAGCAGGGACTGGATCCCGGGGTCGGGGAGGACCTGTTCGTGGAAGAAGGCCACCATCTTCTCGGCAAGCTTCACCATGTCCTGGACGTAGCCCCGGATCTCATCCCGGCCCTCCTCGGAGAGGGGCCTTGCCACCCCGCCGGGAAGGGCGAACACCGGGTGGATGGCCTTCCCCCCGATCAGGTCCAGGATCTTCTGGGCCCGGGCCCGTACCCTGACCACTTCCCTGCCCAGCTCGGGATGGGCCTCGAGCACCCCCAGGACGTTGCGCTTCCCCTTCGGGACATCCTCCGGAAGAAGCAGATCCGGCCCCCCTAGGAAAACCAGGTGCAAAAGGTGGTCGGAGAATATGTAGACGTTGTAAAAGAGCTCCCGCTGCAGGCGGGCCGGCTGGGGGACCTCCGCCCGGTAGCAATCGTCCAAGCACTTGGCCGAGGCAAGATGATGGGCCTCCGGGCACACCCCGCAGATCCGCTCGGTGATCTGGGGCATCTCCTCACCCCGCCTGCCCCGGCAGAACCGCTCGAACCCCCGCAGCTCCGGCACCTCCAGCACCGCGTCCTTGAGGGCCCCTTCCTCGTCGAGGAAGAGCAGGATCCTCCCGTGCCCCTCAAGGCGCGTGATGGGGTCGATCGTGATCCTCTTCATCCCTCCCCCTCCTTGGCACAGGGCATATCGGGGACGCCGTACTTGTAAAGGGTGCCGATGGGGTCCACCAGTTGATCCAAGATCTCGTTTTCGCTTGGGATTGCGGCCTCCCCCTCCTCCCCGGCCCGCACGAGGGAAGCCAAGGCGGAGACCATGGAAAGGCCCATGTCGCCCGCCTTGGGGGTGGGGCCAAGGCAGCCAGTACAGGGCATCCCGGCGCTGGGACAGGCGGCGCTGCAGCCGCCCCTCGTCACAGGGCCCAGACAGATGATCCCCTGATCGAGGAGACATGCCTCCGGGTCCGGCACTATTTCATGGGGGCGCACGATCTTTTTGAGCACCCTCTCCTCCCGGGTGCGGGGGCACTCCTCACACAGCGCCTTCACCTTGGCAAACACGTGTCCCGGAGGGGGCATCTCCCCGGAGAGGAAGGCCGAGAAGAACTCGCCGATCAGCCCGGCGGGCGGGGGACAGCCGGGCACGGTGTAGTCCACCGGCACCGCCTGGGCCAGGGGAAGCGCCTTGGGCAGGAGCTCCGGCGGGGCGTCCTCCTGGGGCGCCCCGGGGGGCGGCCCCGGCCGCCAGCCGTCCCCAAACGCCGCCTTCAAGAGCTCCTCCCTTCCATAGAGGTTCGCCAGGGACGGGATCCCTCCAAGGTGGGCACAGGCCCCGTAGGCCACGATGAGTTTCGATTTCTCCCGCAAGAGCCTGACCATTTCCAGGTTCTCCTGGGTGCGGATGGCCCCGTTTATCAGGGCGGCGTCGATGTACCCCTTGGGCATGGCCTCAAGATCCGCCTTCTTGGAATCGGCCAACGCAGGCCAGAAGGCGATCTCCACCTGGGAGAGCACCTCCACGATCGCCTCCCCCACCTCCAGGAAGGAGACATCACATCCCCCACAGCTCCCGGTCCAGTAAACGGCAATTTTAGGACGTGATCCGTGATGGGTAATGGGTGATGGGTTTGAAGAGCTCACGCTTCTGCGCGTTTTCTTTTCACTCATCACCCATCACCCTTCACTCATCACCTTCATCGGGCCGAGGGCCCGCAATTCCTCGACGAAGTCGGCCACAACCTGGGCGAACCTCTTCCCCTCGGTGGCGGAAACCCACTCCAGCCTCACCCTCTCCGGGGCTATCCCGAGCTCCGGCAGGATCTTCTTGAGGAGGTAAACCCTCCGGCGGGCCTTGTAGTTCCCCGAAACGTAGTGGCAGTCCCCGGGGTGGCAGCCGCCGATGAGCACCCCGTCCGCCCCCTTTTGGAGGGCGTCCACCACCCAGGAGGGCTCCACCCGGCCCGAGCAGGGGACGCGGATCGGCACCACGTTGGGCGGGTACTGGAGGCGGCTTGTGCCGGCCAGGTCCGCCCCGGCGTAGGCACACCAGCGGCACAGGAAGGCCACCACCTTCGGCTCGAAGTCAGCCACCTGCCACCTCCTCCAGGACCGCCTGCACCATCGCCTCCACCTGCTCGTCCGCCAAGTTCCTGAGGGACATGGCCCCCGAGGGGCAGGCAGCTACGCAAGTGCCACAGCCCTCACACAGCACCTCGTTCACCTCGGCCACCTCCTCTACGGTGATGGCGGAATACGGGCACTGGGGGGCACAGACCCCGCAGCCCGAGCACAGCTCCTCGTCGACTTGCGCCACCTCGGGGGAGTGGACGATGGCCGGGGAGGAGAGCAGCGCCACCGCCTTGGCCGCGGCGCCCGAGGCCTGGGCCACCGCCTCCGGGATGTCCTTGGGCCCTTGAGCCGCCCCGGCGATGAACACCCCCCCAGTCAGGGTTTCAAGCGGCCTCAGTTTGGGATGTGCCTCCTTCAGAAAACCATGCTCATCAAGGCACGAGGTGTGGAGCACCTGGGCCAGGGTCCGCACCCCGGGGGAGGGGACGATCGCCTGGGCCAGCACCACCAGGTCCGCCGCTATCTCCACCCGCTTTCCGGTGAGGGTGTCCACCCCCCACACCATCACCTTGTCCCCCTCCCGGAAAACCTTGGCCACCTTGCCCCGCAGGTACAGAACCCTCTCCTCCTCCATGGCCCGGGCTACGAACTCCTCGTAATCCTTCCCCCCCGCCCGGATGTCGATGTAGAAGACATAAGCTTTTCCATCCGGCACAAGATGGCGATAAAGCAGGGCGTGCTTTGCCGTGTACATGCAGCAGATCTTGGAGCAGTAGGGCTTGTGGAGCTCGGGATCCCGGGAGCCGGAGCATTGGATGAAAACCACTTCTTTGGGGACCTTCCCGTCGGAGGGGCGGCGCACCTCCCCTCCGGTGGGCCCGGAGGCCGAGAGCAGCCGCTCGAAGGTGAGGGAGTCGATCACGTCCGGGACCCTGCCGGCCCCGTACTCGGCCATGTTCTCCACCGGGTAAAGCTCGTAGCCGGTGGCCAGGATGATCGCCCCCACGTCCTCCTCGATGATCTCCTCCTGCATGTCGTAGTCGATGGCCCCCACCTCACATACGCGGGCACACTCGCTACAGCGCAAAGGCTCAAGGCCTAAACAAGCCTCCTCGTCCAGAGTATAGGAGGAGGGGACCGCCTGGGGGAAGGGGATGTAGATGGCTGCCCGTTGGGACAAGCCCCGGTCGAACTCGTTGGGAACCCTCACCGGACAGACCTTCTCGCACTCGCCACACAGGTTGCATTTATCGGGGTCGACGTAGGTTGGCTTTTTGCGGATGCGCACGTGGTAGTTGCCGACAAACCCGGAAACCTCCTCCACCTCGGAATAGGTGAGGAGGCGGATCCGCTCGTGGCGGGCGACCTCCACCATCTTGGGGGTGAGGATGCACTGGGAGCAGTCCAGGGTGGGGAAGGTCTCGGAGAGCTGGGCCATGTGCCCCCCGATGGTGGGGGACCTCTCCACCAAAAGCACCTCGTAGCCGGCCTCGGCCACGTCCAGGGCGGCCTGGATCCCGGCGATCCCACCCCCGATCACCAGACACTTTTCCGCGTGGCCCACCCTGACCGGCTCAAGAGGATGGTTCCCCTTTACCTTCTCCACCACCGCTCGGGCGATCCGGATCGCCTTGGCCGTGGTCTCAGGGGAGCGGGGGTGGACCCAGGAGCAGTGCTCCCTGACGTTGGCTATCTCCACCAGGAAGGGATTAAGGCCGGCTTCCTCGGCGGCGGTGCGGAAGGTGGCCTCGTGCATGGATGGGGAACAGGCGGCCACCACCACCCCGGTGAGCCGGTGCTCCTTGATCGCCCTTTTGACGAGCTCCTGCCCCGGGTCGGAGCACATGTACTCGTAATGGGTGGAGTAGACCACCCCGGGGTAGCGGGAGAGCTCCTCGGCCACCCTTTCTACGTCCACCGTGCCGGCGATGTTGTGCCCGCAGTGGCAGACGAACACCCCGATCCTGGAACGGGTGATGGGTGATGGGTGATGGGTGATGCCTTCAGGATACATGGATGTTCTCCTCCACGTACTTGACACCGGCCTCGAACGCCTTCTTATTGAGGTCGCGGGTATGGGGGGGCACGGCCTCCAGGATGGCGGAAAGCATCCCCTCCTTGGAGATGGCAGGCCACAGGGCGGCCAGGGCCCCCAGCATCACCACGTTGGCCACGATCCTCCTCCCCAGCCCTTCGGCGATCCTGGTGGCCGGGACCTCCACCACCTTGACATCGTGCCTCTCCCCGTGCTCCACCAGATCCTGATCCAAAAGCAGAAGCCCTCCAGGCTTCACGGCGCTTCCGAACTTCTCGTAGGCCTCCTGGGACATGATCACCGCCACGTCTGGGGTTCCCACCCGGGGGTAGTCCACGGGCCGATCCCCCACCACCACCTCGGCCGAGCACGCCCCGCCCCGGGCCTCAGGGCCGTAGGACTGGATCAAGACGGCATGCTTTTTGTCATGTAGGACGGCGGCCCGGCCGGTGATCCTCCCGGCGGAGATGATCCCCTGCCCACCAAAGCCAGCAAACCGGATCTCCTGTCGCATGGAAACAGCCTCCAATGTAAAAGACACAAAAGACTACCATGAGGCGACTCCCCGCCATATGACGGCTGTCAGTTTATGGACTGATCCCGACTAGCACCGGGGCGGCGCCCGGGGGGATCACTTGCTATATGGTATCCGGCCTAGCCACCCTGAGGGCGAGCGTACCCACCCTAGGCTCTACTCACCACAAAGACGCGAAGCCTCGAAGGAACTCTTCGCGGCAAGAAAAACCACGGAGCACACGGAGGGCACAGAGAATTCATAACTTAACTACGAAGTCACTAAGATGCAAGAAAAAAGCTGAATTTAGAATTTGTTAATAGAAAAATCTCCATCGTGTCTTGGCGTCTTCGTGGTTAGTCAAACTCCAGCACCCCTGCAGGGGTGAAGCAGACCTCTTCCCCATCCCCTTTAGGAAAGAGGACCTCCACTCCAAACCCATGATACAAGGGCTGCGGAGGATCAAAGATAAGGGGGGAGGAACCTCCTTGCGTTCAGAAGCCCTCCCCCCAAGGCCCGGCGTGGGGTTCTAGCGCACAATGCGGAGGCCCCCTCCTTTGAGGATGCGCTCGGCCTCCTCTTTCGTGGCCCAGCAAAGGTCCCCGGGGTTGGTCTGGGCCAGGGCGGAGATCGCCACCCCCCAGTTCACCCCGGCCTCGGGGCCCTCGGTGAGCCAGCCATAGAGGAACCCCCCGGCGAAGGAGTCACCCGCCCCCACCCGGTCCACGATCTCGATCTCGAACTTGGGCCCCCGGTAGAGCTTTCCATCCGCATAGGCGATGGCGGTCCAGGTGTTCCGCCAAACGGAAGGCGTCTCCCGGATCGTTATGGCCACCGCTGAGAGCTTAAAGCGCTCGGCCAAAAGCTCGGCCACCCGCTCATAGGATTCCGCCTTGATCCCGAATACCCTTTCGGTGTCCTCCTCGGTGGTGATGAGGATATCGGCCTGCTCGGTGAGGGGTTCCATCACCTTGCGGGCCTCTTCTTGGGACCACAGGCGGGCCCGATAGTTGAGGTCGATCGACACGGTGAGCCCTGCCTCTTTAGCCACCTTAACAGCTTCCACTGTGGCCTCGGCCGCCGTAGAGGAAAGGGCTGGGGTAATCCCGGACGTATGAAAATGTCTGGCCTGGCTGAAGACGGCTTTCCAATCAACCTCCCCGGGCTTGATCCTGGCCATGGCTGAGTCCCGGCGGTCGTAGAGCACCGCGTTGGGCCTGGGCGAGGCGCCGAACTCCACAAAGTAGACCCCCACCCGGTCCTCATCGGTCCACACGATGTGGGAGGTATCGACGCCGTGCTCCCGAGCCTTGTTTGCGATCATCCGGCCCAAGGGGTTTTGGGTAAGCCGGGTCACGTAGGCCGTCTTGAGCCCCAGGCGCTGGGCGGCCACGGCCACGTTGAGCTCCGAGCCCCCTACGTTCACCTCAAGGAGCGTGGTCTGCTCCAGCCGCCTGAAATCAGGCGGCGAAAGCCGGATCATCGTCTCCCCAAAAGTCACCAGATCGTATCCCATCAATCCACCTCCTTACGGGCCTTCCGCACGGCGTCGAGCAGTCGCTTGGCGTTCTCGGTCAGCACTTCGTAGCGTCCTTCTGCCACGGCTTTTTTGTCCACAAGCCATCCACCGGCACACACCAGGGCCGCCCCAGCCTTGACGAACTCCCCGGCGTTGTCGGCAGTGATTCCACCCGTGGGGGCAAGCGGGATCTGGGGCAGAGGGCCTCGGATGGCCTTTATGTATGCAGGTCCCAGGACACTGGCCGGGAAGACTTTCACCATGTCCGCCCCGGCTTCCCAGGCAGTAAGGATCTCCGTAGGCGTCATCGCCCCCGGGATCACCGGCACCCCATAGCGATGGGCAACTTCTATCACGTCGAGCTCTACAGTGGGCGTTACCAGAAACTGCGCCCCAGCCAGGATCGCCTGCCTCGCGGTGGGGGCATCCAGCACTGTCCCCGCCCCCATGAGGACGTCGGGGAGCTCTCCCCGCGCTTCTTCGATGGCCCGCAGCGCCCCCGGCGTTGTCATCGTGATCTCAAGGCACGAAAGCCCTCCCTCCCGCAATGCCTCGGCGGTCCTCACGAGATCCGTTGAACTCTGCACCCGGATGATCCCCAGCGCCCCGAGGTCAACGAGCTCCTTCAGGATGTCCGTGTTGTGCATTTGTACCCCCTTCCAAAGAGAGAAGCATACCCCGTAGATTTGTTCTTTGTCAAATGTTTTTGCTTATGCCTAAGCCTCCCGGGTCGCCAAATACCCACCGTCCACGTAGATCACCTGGCCGGTGAGGTAGCGCGACGCGTCCGATGCGAGGAACACGGCGGTGCCGCCAAGATCCTCCGGAAGACCCTCCCTCCCGAGCGGCACCTGTCGCTTGAGCCTTGTCACCCAGTCCGGATCGGAAAACAGCCTCTGCGTCATCTTGGTGCGGAAGTATCCGGGGGCGATGGCGTTCACCCGCACCCCATGAGGGCCCCATTCCGCCGCCAACACCCGAGTAAGCCCCACCACCCCGGTCTTGGACGCGGCATACGGGGCCAGGGTGGGAATCCCCACCGCCGAGAGGAGGGAGGCGATGTTGATGATGCTCCCCCGTCCCTGGTGGACCATCACCTCTCCCGCGGTCTGGGAGACGAAGAACGTCCCTTTGAGGTTGACCCCCAAGATCCAGTCCCACTCATCCTCAGTGACCTCCAGGGAGGGGATGCGCTTGTTCACGCCGGCGGCGTTCACCAGGACATCCAATCGCGCTTGCCAACCGGCTGCCTCCTCTACCATTCGGCGGGCATCCTGCGGCACCGAGACGTCGCCCGTCACCACTAGGGCCCGGCGTCCTTTGGCCTCGATCTCCTCTGCTACTGCCTCAAGCTCTCCCAGTGTGCGACTGGCCACCACCACATCCGCCCCGGCCTCGGCGAGGGCCAGAGCGATCCCCCGACCCAAACCTCTGCCGCCGCCGGTGACCAGGGCCACCTTCCCCTCTAGCGAAAAATCGTCGCTCATCTACACACTCCTCCTACCCCTCTACTTATTGCTGTAATCGTTGCCGCTAGAGCAAGCCATTCTGAGGCGGTAACCTATCTACGGTTACAGTTGGCACTGGATTACAACCTTTATGGCTCCCCCTGCCCTAGTTCTTGCCACCTCGAATGCCTTGTGTATATCTTTCAACGGGAATGTATGTGTTATAAGTAGAGAGAAATCAATTGGATTTGCTTTGACCAAATTTATAACTTGAGCAACAGATCGTTCCCCCTCAGCTTTTGAGCCGCACATAGAAATGTTCCATTGAACGACCTTATTCACGTTTACCTGGGACGGTTGCTCGTATATCCCTACAAGCCCGATTCTCCCGTTCTTTTTACAACACTCAACAGCATCTTCCACTGCCTTTGTAGAACCTGAGCACTCAAGCACAGCATCAGCTCCCACGCCATCAGTAAGCTCAAGAACCCGTTCAACAACGTTTTCTGCTCGTACATTTAATAGAACATCAGCCCCAAGCTTTTTACCAAGGCTTAGACGTTCATCTCGCGTACCTGTCAATATAATTCTTCCAGCTCCAAGCCGCCTTAGCAAAGCGACAGCAGTTAGACCAATCGGTCCAGGGCCGAAGACCGCCCAAGTTTCCCCCGCATTGACACCACCTGCCCTTCTGATCCCATACAAAGCGGTTGCAGCTGTAGTTAATAAAGTGGCCTCTTCATAACTCATGTTTTCGGGAATTTTATATACAGAGCTAATATGGTTACACGCATACTCAGCATACCCTCCATTCACTGTAAATCCATAGTGCCGATGCCCTTTTCTGTTATCCCCGTAGTTTAGACACGTTGTATAGTACCCATCCCTGCAGTTGTCACATACGCCACAGCCCTTATGCGGTTCAACCACTACCCTGTCACCGATCATAAACTCGTCCACCTGCTCCCCCACTGCCACTATCTCCCCAGCATATTCATGCCCAAATATAAATTGCCCATACGGCGGCTGGTTTGGCCAGCCATGGGCCAGGATTTTAGGATCTGTACCGCATATCGCACATGCTTCCACCCGAATGAGTACCTCATCAGGGCCCGGTCTTGGAACCGGGTAGTCGTCAACAAGCCGGAGATCTTCTGGACCATACAGAACTGCGGCTCGCATTGTGTCAGGAACTTTCATTCTGCATCACCCACCTTAATGATGACCTTCATCGCCCTTTCCCGATCAGAGGCGGCTGCAAAGGCTTGCTCCCATTCTTCAAAGCGGAACTGGTGCGTGACTAACTCTTGAACCAACTCGGGATGCTCCCCTATGAACTGCAGCGCAAACTCAAAATGCCCTGTCCCGCCTACACTCCCAACCACCGCACCTGCCTTAAGCGTGAGGAGTCGAGGGCTTATCTCAACGCTCGGTACGAACCCGATGCTCACAACGTAGCCAAGAGGACGTAACAGTTCCAAAGCTTGGCGGAAAGCAGTGGGAGCCCCAGAGGTCTCCAAGATTAGGTCGTAATGAGTACGAGAATAGAGGGATTGATAATTATTGTTTCCGATGGATTTATATTTCGCAAGGTCGCATGTGAGTTCCTCTGCACCGAGAGAGATCGCTTTATCGATACGCGAGGTAAGAATATCAAACAATTCAACGTGCTTAAACCCATACACATAACGCAACATCAGCAAAGATCCGAGCCCGATGGGGCCCCCTCCCAACACAAGCACTCTGCCGTTTTTTAAGGAAGGACTTATCTCTACAACTCTATGTATAGCATGGGCCGAAACTGCAAGGGGCTCCGTTAGTGCAAGGAGGCGTACATCCGAAGGAGGCACGGTTTTGTAAAGGTACTTCATATCCTGAATAAAGAACTCTCGCAAAGCGCCAGGAACCGTGATACCAAATTTTTCGATATTAACGCAAAGGTTTTTATCTTTCTCGCAAAGGGCACATTGCCCACAATACATAGAGCAGTCTCCGGTCACTATGTCACCAGGCTCAAACTCCGAGACTTTTTCCCCTACCGCCTCTACAACACCTACCCATTCATGGCCAGGACAAACGGGGTAAACATGCGGTCCTGCATAGGTTCCCCTGTACAAAGCAATGTCGGAGCCGCAGAGGCTCACGAAAAGCGTTTTCACAAGAACTTCAGTTCCTACAGGATCCCTGACTTCCTCTGTATGCAGTGTACCTCGGCTGTCCCCGAAAATTGATAAGACCCTAGCCTTTCTCATGATACCCCCACCCTCTAAGGCAACCCAGTAATAGCATATACAGACTTCCAGCCGGGTTCTTCTGGCCACTTCAGATATTGCTCCATCTCTTCTTTGCTCCGGAGGGTGATCTCATCTACCGGAGGAAGTTCACCGGGTGGGAAAGCCTCAAGGATTTCCTCAATAACTAGCGTAAGGTAACGGAGGATAGCCACAACTGCACGCTTGGCTTTTTCTGGCGAGGCCTTGGACGGTTTTCCCACAACTCCATGTGGACTTCCTATAAGCTCTATCGCCATATGTCCCTCCCCCTCAGACCACCGGTGAGGACGCCGGCAGGAATCCACAGAAGTATCAAAGTGACCACTGGGTAGAAAGTGCTTTCCTTCCTCGTCCACAACGTGTGTCATGTCAATCATTCCCTCGGGGAATAAAAGCAAGCCTAGAGACGTTTCGTGCTCACCAGCGTGAATAAAATCGGTCTCCCAACCCGTCTTCTCGCAGGGGGTGAAGAACTCCCGCACCGCTCGGTGCCAGTCCATCACTCGGTAGATTCCCGGGAGCTGATAGCGGTAAAGGAACTCATGCAAGGCCGATTCCAAGACCCAGAGGTGCCCGTGGTTGTTGATGATGATCTGTTTTCTGAACCCATCGTTCCAGAGGCCGAGCATTACGTGGATTAGGGTCTCGCGGGTTACCGTCTCGGGCATGATCACGTTTCCGGGCATCCCTATGTGGTGGTAAGGGTGAGAGCCGTAGTTTATGGGCCAGGCAAGGTTTACAGGATACCCCCTTTTTTCGGTATAGCGGCGAACAGCCTCGATGATTTGGGTTACCTGAAGCGTATCGTGGCCAGAACAAGAATGGTCTCCATGCCGTTCAGTGCATCCCACGGGGATAAGGACGATATCGTTTTTCTTACGATTCTCTATTAGTTTACGCCGCGGGGTGGTTTGGATGTAAGTTCCAGGCTTCCCAAGTTCCGGTGGTGAAGGGACGCCGTACTCAGAAAGGATTCTCTCGATTTCATCTATTGGGGCATCCCAGATTTCCTTCTTCAGACGCCCTACCCTGCTAGCTTCAAAGACAATACCTGGGTATTCAGTAGTTATCCACTGCATGTTTCACACCTCCCTGTTATAACCTTTGCAACTCCCGAGCGGATGATCTCGATGATCTCCTCGGGAGACACCTCCCCCTTGGCGAACTCGGCCACCTTACGCCCATGCTCCAGGATGGTGAACCGGTCCGCCACCGAGTACACGTGGTAGATGTTGTGGGTGATAAAGATGATGGACAGCCCCCGTTCTTTTGCCTCCAGCACGAAATCAAGAACCTTTTGGGACTCCTTTATGGAAAGCGCTGCAGTGGGCTCGTCCAGAATGAGAAGCTTGGCTCCGAAATGCATCGCTCGGCCAATGGCCACGGATTGCCTCTCGCCCCCGGAGAGTATTGCCACCGGCTCATCCGGGGACCTAACCTTAACCCCGATCTCCCGCAGGGCCCCTGCCGCTATCTCGTCCATCTTCCGGTGCTCCATGAGGTTCAGGGGACCAACCTTCCGCACCAGCTCTCGCCCCAGGAAGAAGTTCCTGGTGATGCTCATCAGCGGGATCAACGCCAGGTCCTGATAGACCGTCTCTATCCCTAGGTCTCGCGCATCTTTGGGGGAGCCAAACGAGACCTCCCGTCCCTCGAAGTAGATCCTCCCGCTGTCAGGCTTATATACCCCGGTGAGGATCTTAATCAGAGTTGACTTGCCGGCACCGTTGTCCCCCACCAGCCCCATTACCTCCTGCCTTTTTACATCGAAATCCACGTCCTTGAGGGCCTGAACAGTGCCAAAACGCTTGCTTATCCCCTCCATCCGCACCAGGAAGCCGTTCCCATTCATCCCAGAGCCCACCTCCTTAGTTTGATATTCACCACCGAAGCCACAATCAGTACTATCCCGATGAATGCCTGATACCAATAGGAGGGCGCTCCCGCCATCACCAACCCCGACCTCACCATCCCCACCAGCAGAGCACCTAACATGGCCCCGATCATGCTTCCGTATCCCCCCGTCATCAGCGCCCCCCCGATCACCGCAGCCGCTATGGCCTCCAGCTCCAGTCCCTGCCCCCGAGTCGGGTCCACCGAGTGGAAACGAGCGAACTGGATACAACCCGCGAGCCCCGCCAACACCGCCGATACCATGAAGTTTATGATCTTCACCCGATCTATCCTGATACCAAGCGTCCGGGCAGCCTGGGGTCCACCACCCGTGGCAAACACCCAGTTCCCATAGCGGGTCCGCGTCAGGATAAACGCCAGGATGACCACCACCCCCAGAAACCAAAAGGCAGACATCCTAAGCTGTTCCGCAAACCGCCCGTTGAGCGCAAATAGTAGACCCGAATCCCCCCAATATCTCACCGGGAAGCCCCCGGTGACGGCCAGAATCACCCCCCGCCACAACATCATGCTGCCCAAGGTGATGATGAATGAGGGCACACCAGTCCGCACAACCAATAGCCCGTTGACCAATCCGATGAACGCCGCAGCCACCAGGGCAAGAAGAAGTCCGACGATGTGGGGAAGTCCCGCCGCGGCCGTGATGGCGAAGATCATCCCTGATACTCCAAGCACAGATCCCACCGATAGATCAAACTCTCCCGCGATCATGAGAAACGTTATCCCTGCCGTCACTATGCCCAATTCCGCAGCCACCGTGATTATCCCAGCAATGGAGTCAAAGGTGAGAAACCGCTCCGCAGCAAAAGTGAAGCCAGTGAACACGATAAGAAAACCTACAAATACTCCGAACTCAGGCCGCTTGCGTGCCCGAAGTACCAGCGAGCTTGGGAAATGCATCTCTCACATGCCTCCTGTCGCGGACAACAGGATGGCGGGCCTGAATCACCAGCTAAGAACCTTTTCAGGCCCGCCACCTCCGGCCTATTTAACGATGCTTACCAATACAACTCATTCTGTTCGACCATATCCACATTTGTTTGATCGATGATAGAAGGACCTGTTAGCACGTCGGAAGCCGGGAAAAAGCCGAATTTTTGGTACCAATACAGATAAAATACAGCCAGATAGCCCTGGAAATACTGTCGTTGCGATATTGTAAGTAACGTTGTTCCGTCGCGGATGGCTTTCAGGATAACAGGGTGAACATCATGGGCGGCGTGCACCACCCTTCCGGCCAATCCCTGCTCCTCAAGAAACTGGATAACCCAGGTACTAACTAAAGTTCCTACTGTAAAAATGACATCGGTATCAGGGTGCCTTACGAAGTATCCCCGCAGGAGCTCAAGAGCTTGGGTTGGATCGAGTCCAGTTGCCAACTTCTCAGCAGGCACTCCGGCAGCTGCCATTGTGTCGATGAATCCTTGGGCCCGGTTTTCAAAACCTACATGACCAACCTCATGTATAGCAACCACTGCCCGAGTAGGTGTATGAACAGACAACACACGTTCAGCGGCTCGGACACCCGCCAAATATTGGTCTGCTCCAATGAAGAACAAGTAGGGGATACGTTCCTCCCGCAGGCGGGTATCAGGCGTATTAATCGCTATGATAGGAATCCCGAGTGAGATGGCCCGCCGCATTGGCTCATCGGTAGCCTGGGGATTTGTCATAGTAGCGGCTATTCCGTCCGGCCTAGCAGCAATGGCAGCGTTGAGCATTTCCACGAAGGCTTCCACGGAATAGACAGGTGGTCCTGAGTAGATTGCCCGGACAGAGTCTTCAGTGTTAGCGTTAATAAATTCCTGTGCTGCCTGCATGCCTTTGATGACTTTCCCCCAGAAAGGATCAGACGGCCCTCCATGCGACACTATGTAAAATGTGTAATTTTCGCTCAGTGCCCAAGCTCCCACACCCAAAACGACAAACACCAAAATTGCCAGCTTCTTCAACATCTTCTAACCTCCTTCTTTTATTCATTGGAATACTACTTTTTATTCGCTGAAATACTACTCCCCACGAACAGCACCTATATATTCTACATTTCATTCACCTCCCCTTTACATTTGACCCATGTTTAGTTATTAGTGCTTTTATAGCCGAGTTGAGATGAGACTGCTGAGGCAATACGTTTCACTTCTACCCCTATAATTTCCAGTTGGGCGGCATCTGTACGAAACGCCGGGATGGCCACACTCAAAGCGGCCACAGGGTAGCCCGTGTGATCGAGGATCGGGGCTGCTACACACCGGATCTCCTCCTCGTGCTCCCCAAGATCAAAGGCAAAGCCCCGGACACGTATCCGTTCACACTCTTGTTCGAACTCGTCGATCGACGTTATAGTATTCGCCGTGTAGGGTTTCAGCCCCCTCTCCTCGAGGATCCTGCGACGCTCGTCCCGAGGGAGAAATGCCATTATTGCCTTCCCTAACCCGGTACAATGGGCAGGAGCCCGCCTTCCCACGGCTGAATACATGCGAATGGTCTGGGTGCTCTCCCTCTTCTCCAGATACACAACCTCTCCAGAATCCAAGATGGCAAGGTGCACGGTCTCATTGGTTTTCTTCTGGAGTTCTTCCAAATAAGGCAGCGCTATTTTCCTTATCTCAAAGCGCTCTAGCCCCTTCTGGGCAAGTTCAATTAGGCCCGGGCCCGGATGATAGAGGCCAGTCTGGGGTTCCTTGGATACAAGGTGGAAGGCCTGCAGGGTGTTAAGAAGCCGGTAAACGCTGGGTTTGCTTAAGCCTATGTAATCGCTGAGCTCCGAGAGGCTAACCCCCCGGTGGTCATTAGAGGAACACACATACTCCAGGAGCTTTAGAGCCCGGTAGACCGACTGGACACCGTGTCTTGGGTCCCACTCGTTGTTAGGCATTACCTAACACCATTACATTATAGTTTGCAGCCAGGGAGAAGTCAAGCTTTGCGGAAAAGTGTTAACCACTACATTCAAGCCGGTGGTTGCAGGTGTTTTCGCGTTATACCCCCGCCCGACCGCAACCCCGAAACCTGCGAGGACTCACACTTCACTCATCACCGATCACCCACACACATCACAGATCACGCGCCCTACGCACTGCCTCCACCAACCGCCGGGCGTTTTCGGTGAGCACTTCATAGCGCCCTCCAGCCACCGCTTTTTTGTCCACGAGCCACCCACCGGCGCACACCAGGGCCGCCCCAGCCCGGATGAAGCCGCCAGCGTTATCGGCGGTGATCCCCCCGGTGGGAACAAGGGGTATCTGAGGAAGCGGACCGTGCACCGCCTTGATAAAGCTCGGGCCGAGGACCTCAGCCGGGAAGACCTTCACCATGTCCGCCCCAGCTTCCCAGGCAGTGAGGATCTCCGTAGGCGTCATCGCACCCGGGATCACCGGCACCCCGTAGCGATGGGCAACTTCTATCACGTCAAGCTCTACAGTGGGCGTTACCAGAAACTGCGCCCCAGCCAGGATCGCCTGCCGCGCGGTGGGACCATCCAGCACCGTCCCCGCGCCCATGAGCACCTCCGGAAGCTCCCCCCTTGCCTCCTCGATTGCCCGCAGTGCCCCCGGCGTTGTCATCGTGATCTCAAGACACGAAAGCCCACCCTCGTAAAGCGCCTTGGCTATCCGGACCAGGTCCTCAGCGGTCTGCACCCGGATGATCCCCAAAGCGCCGGAGTCAACCAATTTCGCCAAGACCTCTTCCTTAACCATTGCGCCCCCTTTCCGCATCAGGATATCACCGACATTTGTTTTTGTCAATTGATGTTTGTTATTAGCTAAGCTTCCCGGGTGGCGAGGTACCCGCCGTCCACATAGATCACCTGGCCGGTGACATACCGGGAGGCATCTGAAGCCAGAAATACCGCCGCTCCCCCGAGATCCTCTGGGAACCCTTCCCTGCCCAAGGGCACCTGCCGCTTAAGCCTCCCCACCCACTCCGGATCGGAGAAAAGCCGTTCTGTCATCTTGGTGCGAAAATAGCCTGGAGCAATGGCGTTCACCCGTACTCCATGAGGGCCCCACTCCGCCGCCAGCACCCTGGTCAATCCAACCACCCCTGTTTTGGAGGCGGCATAGGGAGCTAAGGTCGGGATCCCCACCGCCGAGAGGAGTGAGGCGATATTGATGATGCTCCCTCCTCCCTGTTGGACCATCACCTCCCCGGCCGCCTGCGAGACGAAGAAAGTCCCTTTGAGGTTGACCCCCAGGATCCAATCCCACTCCTCCTCAGTGACCTCCAGGGAGGGGAGGCGCTTGTTCACCCCAGCGGCGTTCACTAGGACATCCAATCGCGCTTGCCAGCCGGCTGCCTCCTCTACCATTCGGCGGGCATCCTGCGGCACCGAGACGTCGCCCGTCACTACTAGGGCCCGGCGGCCCTTGGCCTGGATCTCCTCTGCTACTGCCTCAAGCTCTCCCAGTGTGCGACTGGCCACCACCACATCTGCTCCGGCCTCCGCGAGCGCAAGCGCGATCCCTCTGCCTAAACCCCGACCACCACCGGTTATGAGGGCTACTTTGCCCTCCAGAGAAAACTCCCTCATCTTCCCCCCTTTGTTTATGACAAAACGCTTGGCCAAAGTTATAAATATCCGAGGAGGCAGCGATGGCCAAGCAAGGAACCTGGACCGTGGTAGTGACGGACTTCAATTACCCTGACCTTTCTATTGAGGAAAGGGAACTCGCCCAGTGGGACGCCCGGGTGATCCCGGCCCAGTGCACCACGCCCGAGGAGGTACTGAAAGCCTGCCGGGACGCCGATGCCCTCATCTCCCAGTATGCCCCGATCACCCGGGAGGTCATCCAAGGTCTCACCCGCTGCAAGGCCCTTGGTCGGTACGGGATCGGTGTGGACAACATCGACGTTCAGGCGGCCACCGAGCGAGGAATCGCGGTGGTTAACGTACCCTCCTACTGTGAGGACGAGGTCTCTGACCACGCCCTGGCCATGCTCCTTGCCTGGGCCCGGAGGATCCCCCACTACACAGAGGAGATCCGTCGAGGGGCATGGGATTGGAAGACCGGCCGACCCATCCATCGTCTTAGAGGCCAGGTCCTGGGACTCCTGGGCTTCGGGAAGATCGCTCGTCTGGTGGCCCGCAAGGCCAAGGCCTTCGGCCTTGAGGTCATCGCCCACGACCCCTACCTCCCGGGCGAGGCGTTCGCCGAGGAAGGAGTGGAAAAGGTCGAGTTCGACGATCTCCTCGCCAGGAGCGATTTCCTCTCGATCCACGTGCCACTCACCGAGTCCACGCGGCATCTCATAGACGCGGAAGCCTTGGCCAAGATGAAGCCCACATGCTGTTTGATTAACACCTCCCGGGGCGGGGTGGTGGACCAACAAGCACTTATTCGGGCCCTCCAGGAAGGCCGCATAGCCGGGGCGTGCCTGGATGTAACCGATCCCGAGCCTCCAAACCCCAAGAACCCTCTCCTCAAAATGCCGCAAGTGCTCCTTTCTCCACATGTCGCTTGGTACTCTGAAGAATCTCAGATCGATCTCCGTCGGAAGATCGCCGCCGACATCGGGCGTGCCCTAAACGGCTTGCTCCCCACAGGTCTGGTGAACCGCGAACTCGCGGCCAACTTCCGGCAGGCTTAGCCTCTACACCCCGGAAAAAGCTGAAAACCCCCCGTCGATGGGGATAACCACCCCGGTCACGAACTCCGCGCCCGGTGAGAGGAGCCACTTGACCGCTCCGATGAGATCCTCGGGCTTGCCGAATCGGCCCATGGGCGTATGGGCAATGATCTGCTTGCCGCGCTCCGTGAGCTCGCCCTTTTCATCGACCAATAGGTACCGATTTTGTTCTGTAAGGAAAAACCCGGGGGCAATGGCAACAACGCGGATGGCTGGAGAATATTCCTGAGCCATGTGTACAGCAAGCCATTGGGTGAAGTTCGCCACCGCGGCCTTGGCGGCCGAGTAGGCAGGGGTCCTGGTGAGAGGTCTGAAGGAAGCCATGGAAGCGATGTTGAGGATGACGCCCTGATTCCGCTTCGCCATGATGCGCCCAAACACCTGGCTAGCGAGGAGGGTACCCATGAAGTTAAGGTCGAAAACGAATCGTATCCCTTCATCCGGAAGGTCGAAAAATGACATTTCCTTGCTGGTAGTGGCCTTGGGGTGGTTCCCACCTGCCCCGTTAATCAAGAAATCCACGGCTCCGAAGGTGGAAATAACCCGTTCGGCCGCCTCCTCCAAGTTGCGGCGAGAGAGTACATCCGTCTTTATCGCTAGGCCCTCCGAGCCTGCCTTGCGTACCCGCTCCAGAGCTGATTTCGCCTTCTCCTCAGCGATGTCAAGCAGTACCACCCGCACGCCGTCCCGGGCCAGTGCCTCCCCGATGGTGGAGCACAGCACCCCTCCACCACCTGTTATCACCGCCACCTTGCCCTTCAGGTCACCCATCTTCTCCTCCCCCTAATTCAGCTCGATCAGTCCATCAGATAACCGCCGTTAACGTCCAGGATCTCCCCGGTTATGAAGGCGGCCTCCTCCGAGGCCAGGAAGACGACTGCGGCGGCTACCTCCTCGGGTTTTCCCATCCTCCCCAGGGGGATCTGAGAGATCACTGCCCGGCGCCTTTCCTCCGACCACTCGGCGCTCATTTCGGTCTCGATGGCGTGGGGGGCCACGGCGTTCACCGTTACCCCGAAGGGCGCTAATTCGCGAGCCAGGGATTTGGTGAGCGCGTTCACTGCACCCTTGGAGGGGCCGTAACTCGGTGCGGAAGTTATATCTCCTACCTTCCCAGCCACCGATGAGATGTTAATGATGCGCCCTGAGCGCTGGCGCTTCATGATCCTCGCCGCCTCGCGGGAACAGTAATAGGTACCCCGCAGGTTGACAGCCATAACCAACTCCCAATCCGCGTCACTGTGGTCCTCCAGACTTCCCCGGCGGATGATGCCGGCGTTGTTAACTAAGATATCAAGCCTTCCGAACACTTCGATGGTTTTCTTGAACAGAGCCTTTACATCCTCCAATTTGGACACATCCGTGCGGACGGCCAGGGCCTTCTGCCCCATGTCTTCGATCTCCCGTGCCACAGCTTTGGCCAATGGCTCATCGATGTCCGAGACCACCACATCACAGCCTTCCCGCGCCAAAGCCAGGGCTATCGCCTTTCCGATCCCCCTAGCCGCACCGGTTACCAAAGCTGCCTTCCCGGTAAGTTTCATCTCGACCACCTCCTACTCCTTCACCGCCCCGCCTGTCAGTCCCTTGACAAGGTAGTTTTGGAGGAGGAGATAAAGGAGCATAGGCGGGAATGCAGCGATGACCGAGCCGGCCATGAGCTGGGGCCAGATCACTCTGAATTGGGTCACAAGCCTGCTCAACCCCAAGGTGACGGTAGCCATCGAGTCCGTGCTAGTAAGGCAGAGCACCCAAAGGAGGTCACCCCACGCCAGGAGAAAGGCAAAGATCAGGGTGGCCACCATACCAGGTGTGATAAGAGGAAAAACCACCCGTAAGAAAGCATGCACTCGGGAGCAGCCGTCGATCAGCGCCGCCTCATCCAGCTCTTGCGGCACAGTGTCGATGAATCCCTTGAGCATCCAGGCACTAAACGGCAGGGTGAGGGTACAAAAGGCCAATATCAGACCCGGATAAGTGTTATATAACCCAAGCCTGGCTAACATCTTGAAATAAGGCCCCACCAGAAGCACACCGGGAAGCATTTGGGATGCCAATAGCACCGCCATGAGTGAGGTACGCCCCCTGAACTGAAACCTCGAGAACCCATAGCCGGCGAAAGCACCTACAAGCGTTGACAGAAGTGCGGCTCCCAGCGAAACGATTACACTGTTAAGGAAATGGCGAGGGAAATTAGTCCACATAAGGACTTTTCCATAACCCTCGTAAAGGGTGGGGTTTACTGGCCACCAGGTAGGGGGAATGGCGTAGGCCTCCGCGTCTGTCTTGAACGAGGTTACCATCATCCAGTAGAAGGGTATAATGTTGAAGATCAGAATGGCGATTAGGAACATGTAGGTTAGCGCCCGGGTGCTTTTTCGACGCATCATGCCCTCCGCACGATCATGCGCACGTAGGGGAGACCTACCACCAGTAGGAAGATGGCCATGGCCACTGACATGGCGGATGCGTATTCGAAATTAAAGAACTTAAAGTAGTTTTTGTAAGCGAGCACAGATAGGATCTCGGTGGACCGGGCCGGTCCCCCCTGTGTCATGACCCAGATGAGCCCAAATCGCCTGGTCTGCCAGATGATATCTAGGATCGTAGCGATAACGATCATCCTCTTCAAATTGGGTAAGGTAATATGCCAAAGTTCCTGAAACCAAGAAGCCCCATCGACCTTTGCTGCCTCATACAGCTGCTTGGGAATTGCCTGGAGTCCGGCCAGGAGCACGAGCATAACGAAAGGATAGCCGCGCCAGGCATCGGCAATGATGACGCTTGGCATAACCAGGGTAGGATTGGCAAGCCATTCCACCGGGGAAGCTATCAGCCCTATCCTATGAAGGAAGTCATTCACTATCCCGCTTAAAGGATCGTACATCCAGGCCCAGACAAGCCCAACTATGACGTCGGGCAAAGTCCACGGCAAGATAGCCATGACTCGGAAGAATCGTCGAGCGCGGATCTCCGTATTCAAGGCCAAAGCCACAAGAAACCCTATCCCCAAATGTAGAGCTACCGTCGCTCCTACAAAATACAGAGTTTTAATAATCGAATTCCAGAAGATGTGGTCGCGAAGCAAGCGGGCGTAGTAATCCAGGGTAAATCCCTGGAAACCCTTAGTCCAGATGGGGGTGAAACTGTTCAGAATCGCCATCACGGTGGGGAATCCCATCACCCCGGCCAGGAGAAGAAAGCAAGGCAGGATGAACCAATATCCTTGGTTCTTGTCGGCCCAAAGCCCCCAGCCGCGCCTCGTCCTAGGACTCCTTCTCATGCTCAAACCCGACCAGAAAATAAGGGGGGCTGGCCCCCTTTGCAACGAACCAGCCCCCACTCCGCATCAATAGGGAGGGCAGGTCTCTCCCGCCTTCCGGTACCCAGCAAGGATCTCGTTGATGAGCTCGTAGGCCTCCTGCAAAGCCCGGTCGGGATCCTCGCCGATGAAGCCCTTCTGTACCGCCACATTCACCGCCTCGATGATCTGAGGCCACTCGGGGATGAGGGGCACCAGCTTGGCCTTGGCGAGTTCGCTCGCATTCACGCGGGCGCTGGGGCTGGAGAGGATGGGTTCGTAGACCTCGGTCACGTCACGGCGCGAGGAAAGGACGTTAGCGTCTCGGAACCACTTCTCCTCCATAACCTTACTGGTGATAAACTTCACCAGCCTCCAAGCCTCCTCGGGATGCCGAGTATTTCGATTAATGGCCCAGTAACTCAGCCAAGCTGTGGTGCGATATTCGGGATCGGTGCCCGCCTTCACCGGCACATGGGAGAACCCCAGGATGTTATCCCAGTTCACATCCGGACGGATGCTTTTGACGATGGGTGGGCCCCATCCGGAGGTGAGTATCATGGCCACCTTCTCAGCAGCGAACTGTTCCCTCACCTTCCCCGGGTTCATGTCGGTGACTCCAGGCGGGATCACGCCATGCTCGGTGTAGAGCCCTACCCAGAACTTGAAAGCCTCCTTGGCCTCAGGTGTGTTCAGGGCAGCGCACTTGTAGTCGGAAGTTAGGTAGTCCGCTCCGAAGCTGAAAAGAAGCGGGCTGAACCGTAGCTGGAAGCCAGGGTCTACCGCTCCCACGGTGCCAAAGCCCCAGGTGTCGATGCGCCCATCCCCGTCCCGGTCACGGGTCAAAGTCCTGGCGTATTCGAGCAGCTCATCCCATGTCTCAGGCGGCTTGCAGGGGTCCAGCCCCGCCTCGACGAACAGACGCTTGTTCCACATCAGGAACATGGACATGAAGTCGCCCGGCATGGCGTAATACCGGCCGTTGTACTGGACGGCCCCGATCGCCGTCGGATACCAGGCGTCCAGGAAGCCAGCCCCCTCGGCTTCAATAAAGGGGGTGATGTCGAGGAAGTAGCCACGCGAGGCGAATTGGGCAAAGGAAACTTCGATAGGCCCAAGATGCATCACATCCGGCCCAACCCCGGCTTCGATGGCAGTGATGTATTTAGTCTCCTTCTCCCCATAGGAAACGTACTCCAGCTCTACTTCGATATCGGGGTTTTGGGCCATAAACTCTGCTATAGCTTCCTTGAGGGCCTTCTCCCAATGGGGTTCTACCAGATGCCAGTCGGAAAAGACGATCTTGACTTTCCCCCAGCCTAGAGTGCCCATTCCGATGAGCAATATCCCCAAGAACAGGCTTACCAATACCCTTCGCACCATGATCCCACCTCCTCAAGTATGAGTTGTCTCCACGCCAGGTGTCCGTCCCATTTAAGTTCAGGTGACCACCTCCTTGCGTCTCTGACGTGTTTTCTCGTCCTAACGAGGAAGAAAATCAGGCCATCATGTTTTTTGATTTTACATAAATAGTTTCACCAAAATATTATACAGTCCTTCCTTCTCAGGGTCAAGGAGGTGCGGTTAGGAAAGCCAGCACCTCCGGGGCCACCTCAACCGGCCCGGGGATCATCAGACGATGCCGCTTCACACTAAGCCCTCCTCTTCCAGCAGGGCAGGGACCTTAGGCACCCCTGGCCTCCCTCACCGCAGCGACAAGCTTGCGGGCCTTTTCATGAAGTACCTCAACTTCACCTGCGGCCACCGCCTTCTTGTCCACAAGCCACGATCCAGCACACACCATCGCCGCCCCGGCCCGGATGTAGTCTCCGGCGTTGTCCGCAGTTATCCCGCCGGTGGGGACCAGCGGGATCTGGGGAAGGGGGCCGCGGATGGCCTTTATGTAAGCTGGACCGAGAACCTCGGCCGGGAAGACCTTCACCATGTCCGCCCCCGCTTCCCAACATGTCAGGATCTCCGTCGGGGTCATCGCCCCCGGGATCACCGGCACCCCATACCGATGTGCTGTCTCGATCACGTCCAGCTCCACCGTGGGGGTTACCAGGAACTGCGCCCCGGAAAGGATCGCCTGCCGGGCGGTGGGGGCATCCAGCACCGTCCCCGCCCCCATGAGGACATCGGGGAGCTCTTCCCGCGCCTCCTCGATCGCCCTGAGCGCCCCGGGCGTCGTCATCGTGATCTCAAGACAAAAAAGTCCCCCATCATAAAGTGCTTTTGCGATCCGGATCAGATCTTGGGCGGTGGACACCCGGATGATGCCTATCGCGCCCGCGCCCTTGAGCCGTTCCAGCGTGTCCGCTTTACACAATGCCCCTCCTTTCCTCGGCACTATAATGCCTCAGTTTTCTTTTGTCAATATGATTTTGATAATGTCAAATTCATGGGTGAGGGGAACGGCAGGCGATCGCATGTTAAGCCAGGCTGAGCTTTCCCGGGCAACCCCGGATCATGGGAACCTCGAGCTTGTTGTGGGATCAGCGTCGCTACTTTTGACATTGCATCTCCTGCCTCGACCCCCGAGGCGAGGGAGACACTAGATGTTATAAACTAGTCTAGTTATAACTAGACTAGCCATAGCTAGAAAAACTTGGGGAGGGAAAACGTGTCATTCGTCGACCGGGAGAAGGAGCTGGGCTTCCTCGAGGAGCGCTACCGCAGCGGTCGGGCTGAGCTTTTGATCCTGTATGGGCGGCGCCGGGTGGGGAAAACCGAGCTTTTGCGGCACTTCGCCGTGGGTAAGAGACCTGTCTTCTTCGTGGCCACCCTCGGCTCGCGGGCCGCCCACCTGGCCTCTTTCTCTGAAGTCCTTGGCCAACGATTCGCAGATGTGCTGGGGGCCGAGGTGCGCTTCGATTCGTGGGAGGCGGTTTTCCGGTTCCTTGGCAGACGCGCCCGTGATGAGCGGCTCCTCGTGATCCTGGACGAGTTCCCCTACCTCGTTCAAGCAGACCCCGCCCTCCCCTCAGTGCTCCAAAAGCTTTGGGATGAGGAGCTTCGGCACACACGGCTCTTCCTCGTGTTATGCGGCTCCTCCGTGAGCTTCATGGAAGGAGAGCTCCTCGCTCAAAAAAGCCCCCTATACGGTCGGCGCACCGGACAGTACCTGCTTTTGCCGTTCGATGCAAGGGAGGCCGGCATGTTTTTTCCAAACAAGAGCCCCAAGGAGCGCCTTGAGATCTACGGGATCCTGGGCGGGGTCCCGGCATACCTGGAGCAGTTCTCCCCCGACGAGGCTCTTTTCGAAAACGTTCAGCGCCGAATCTTGCAGAAAGGAAGCTATCTATATGACGAGGTGCGCTTCCTCCTGATGGAGGAGCTGCGGGAGCCCAAGAACTACTTCGCCATCCTTCGGGCGATCGCCACCTCCAAAACCCGCTTGAACGAGATCGCCCAAAGCGCATTTGGGGAAGGGGAGGCTCGAAAGGCGGCTTTTTACCTGGACACCTTGCAGGAACTGCGCCTGGTCGAGCGCAGGGTGCCGGTCACCGAGACGAAGCCGCACAAGAGCCGCCGCGGGATCTATAGGCTCCAGGACAACTTCTTCCGCTTCTGGTTCCGCTTTGTGTACCCATACATGAGTGCCCTCGAAGCCGGACAGACTGAGCTCGTCTGGAAGGAGAAGATCGCCCCATTCCTCCCTGAATACATGGGCCAAGTGTTCGAGGAGGTAGCTCGCGGGTACATCGCCCGGGCAGCCGCAAGCGAGCGGCTCCCCTTCATCCCGGAGCGGGTCGGGGCCTGGTGGGACGGCCACGAGGAGATCGACGTTGTGGCCATAGGAGAAGGTGGAAGGAAGCTGCTCCTGGGAGAGTGCAAGTGGAGCACGCGCCCAGTGGATCTCCCTCTGCTTGAGGATCTACGGCGGAAAGGCGAGTACCTAAGGCGGAGTGTGGGCCTGCGGGAAACGGAGTTCCATTACGCGCTCTTTTCCCGTGAGGGGTTTACCAAGCGGCTGGAGAGGCGGGCCTGTGAGGATGGCGTACTGCTCGTGACGCCAGCCGACATCTTCGAATAAGGCTTTGCCGCAAGGGTCCGGCAGTCTGTCGCTGTGGTCGATTTCAATGTGCAAAATTACTACACTGGATTTCTCGCCGTATGACCATCTCCGGAATATCGCTGTCTGAGAGTTTGGGCTGTCCTGGGAAGGGATGGATTTTAAAGCGGCACGCCCAGTACGGCAGCCAAGGCGGAAGTTGCCCAGGTTCCCCTGCAATCCGAGAGTTGAAATTGTGACCATACTAGCCTTGAGGTCAAAAGCAAGGGTGTGACCCTTCGAAAAGAGAGCACGAATCCAGTCCGTGCTCCCTAAGCCGCTCTCCGTAAAGAGATCTCTTAGACGATGGCGGCTTCGGTCTCCGGGTCAAAAAGGTGCATGCGTTCCATGGCCGCGATCAGGGTGATCTCCTGGCCGGGTTCGATGGAAAGGTGTGGATCCAGCTTGGCCACCACCTCTTCCCCGGCACAGTCGGCGTAGACGATGAGCTCGTCCCCCAGGGGCTCCCGCACCCGCACCTTCCCCGAGAAGGAGGCCTCCGTGCGATCCTCCCGCACCATCTCCGGGGTCCTCAGGTCCTCCGGACGGATGCCGAACACCACCTCCCGGCCCAGGTACCCCCTAACCTGATCCGTGACCTTGTCCTCCGGGATGAGCAGCTTGAAGCCCTTGCCCTGGACGTAAACCCTCCCGTCCTCCTCGGCGAGGCGAGCCTGGAGGAAGTTCATGGGGGGGGAGCCGATGAAGCCGGCCACGAACATGTTGGCGGGGTGGTCGTAGATGGTCTGGGGAGAGTCGTACTGCTGAACCACCCCGTCCTTCATCACCGCCACCCGGTAACCCAGGGTCATGGCCTCCACCTGGTCGTGGGTCACGTACACGGTGGTGGTCTTTAGCCTTTGGTGGAGCTCGGCGAGTTCCGCCCGCATCCTGACGCGGAGCTTGGCGTCCAGGTTTGAGAGCGGCTCGTCGAACAGGAACACCTTGGGGTTGCGCACGATGGCCCGGCCAACTGCCACCCGCTGCCTCTGACCACCGGAGAGTTCCCTGGGCTTGGCCCGGAGCTTATCTGAGATCCCCAAAAGCTCGGCCGCCTCCCGCACCCGGCGGTCGATCTCCTTTTTGGGGACCTTCCTCAGCTTGAGGCCGAAGGCCATGTTGTTGTACACGTCCATGTGGGGGTAAAGGGCGTAGTTCTGGAACACCATGGCGATGTCGCGGTCCTTGGGGGGGACGTCGTTCACCAGGCGATCGCCGATGTAGATCTCCCCCTCCGTGACCTCCTCCAGCCCGGCGATCATCCGGAGGGTGGTGGTCTTCCCGCACCCGGAGGGCCCCACCAGCACCACGAACTCCCCGTCCTGGGCCTCCAAGCTGACCCGGTTCACCGCCGTGAAATTGCCGAACCTCTTGGTCACTTCCTTCAGCTTTACCTCGGCCATCTCCTCCTACCTCCTTGTGGGCTAACCCCCATCATAACCCATGGCCCGGGAAATGGTATCCGCCCCGGAGACCACCGCCTGGACGAACTTCTCCTTTGGCTCATGGTCCAGGCGGCTCTTGGCAAGCGAAACCGAGATCGCTGCCACCACCGTGCCCCGGTAGTTCCTCACCGGGGCGGCCACGCAAAAGTTGCCTTCATGAAACTCCTCGTCGTCCAGGGCGTAGCCAGTCTCTCGCACCCTGGCGAGCTCGGCCCTGAGGGCCCCGGGATCGGAGATGGTGTGGGGGGTCAGCTTGGGGAGCCCCCCTCCTTCCATGACGCGAGCCGCCTCCTCGGGGTTGTAGGCCAAAAGCACCTTCCCCAGGGCGGTGCAGTGGGCAGGCACAAGCCGGCCGATCACCGAGGGGAGCACCACGCTGGGGGCGGCCTCCTCCCGATCTAGGTAAAGCACCCCCCCCTCATAAAGCACAGCCAGATGGGCGTTCACCGATAGATCCCGGGCCAGGCTCTTTAACACGGGCTTCGCCTTCTCCCGGATATCCAGCGAGGACAGGATGTGGCTTGCGATGGCCAGGAACTTAAGGCCAAGGCGGAAGCGTTTTGTGTCCGGGTCCCGCTCCAGGTACCCGAACCGGGAAAGGGTGTAGACGATGGGGTACACGCTCCCGGGCCGGCTGCCCAAGGCCCGGGCGATCTCGGAGAGGGAAAGCTCCCCCCTCTCCCCGTTGAACAGCTCACACACCCGCAGGGCCTTGGCAAGCGAAGTGTTCAGATAACGAGTCCCCTCGCTCATCCCAACTCCCCAAACGCCATTATAAAAGATCAAACCACCTGGTTCAGCCCCCCCCGATGGGGGGGAAGAAGGTCACGGAGTCGCCGTCGGAAAGCCGGGCGGAAAGCCCTCCAAAGGCAGCGACGTTCCGACCGTTCAAGAAGACGTGCAGGTGGTCGCGCAGCCTCCCCTCCCGGTCGAAGAGGAGCCCCCCAACCTCTGGCAAAAGCTCGGAGAGGCGTCTTAAGGCCTCCTGGCAGGTGGCCCCGGCTGGCAGTTCAAGCTCCACCCGCTCGCGCCCTGCCGCCTCGCGGAACTCGCCGAACAGCTTGACCGTAACCCGCATCGTAGGGCAGTATAGCATAAGCTATGTACACCTTCATCGTAACTATAGCCCGACTCGTCGACGCAGTGATATGGGCCTATAGCCTGGTGGTGGTGGCCCGCGCGGTCACCTCCTGGCTGCCTTTGGAGCCGGGACACCCCCTGCGCAGGTGCCTTGAGGTGGCCACCGAACCCCTGCTTCAGCCGATCCGGAAGGTGCTTTCCCGCCTGGGGGTGCTGGGGCCTATTGACTGGTCCCCGGTTATCCTGCTTTTGCTCCTTTACCTTGGGCGGGACCTGATGGTGCGGGGGCTCCTGCGGCTTGCTGCCGGGCTCTAGATTGACCGGCGCTTGCGGCCTTGCTATAGTAGCCCCTTTGTGCGAGGAAATAAGCGCGATCTATGTTTACGGGTTGGGTTCCTCCTTGCCGCCGGGGGCCTGGGCTGGCTGATCGGCACCCTGGTCATGCGGGGGCTGTGATCCCTCCCTCAGCCAGTGGGAGAAGAAGGCAAGCAGGATCCCCAAAAAAAGCCCGAGCACGCCGGCCACGGCCACGTTCATCTTCTTGCTGGGGCCGATGGGCCGCTCCGGCACCACGGGCGCCTCCACCACCCGGATGGGTTCTGCCGTCTCGGCCTTGGCGATTCTTGCTTCCTGAAGCTTCCCTGCTAGGCTAGTGTACGAGCTCTTTAAAACCGAGATCTCGCGATCGAGCCGCTCCAGCTCCGCCTGTACCTCCACCAGCCGGGCCTGCTTTTCCTTGAGCTCGGCCAGCGTGGTGGAGAGGGCGGATTCAAGGTAGCCGATCTCCTCCCGCAAGGTCTTGACGGCAACCTGGGTTGAGGCGAGCTGCGAGCGGAGATCAAGATAGACGAAGTTAAGCTCTTGATCCTGGAGGGCGAGGGAGGGGAGGCTTGAGAGCTCCTGGGGGGTAGCCCGCTGGGCGAGGAAGTTCCAAAGGGCCTCGTTGGAGACGGTCCTCATCAGGGTGAGGTACTGCGGCTCCTGGGCCAAGGCCTCCGTGAGGGCAGCCAGGGTGGCTTCCTTGCTGGCAAGCTCCCGGCGTTTCTCCTCCAGCTGATCAAGGTAGGTCTTGTAGTCGGCCTCGAGCACCGCCACCTCGGCCTGAAGGATCTCCAGCGGGTTTTCCTTTTGGTAAACCCTTTTCTCCTCCTCCTTGGCGAGGAGCTCCTCCTCTACCTCATCGAAGTTCTCCTTGATGTACTCGTAGGACTGGGCGGCCCGGCTCATAAAAAGCTGGGCGTTGCGGGCGGTGAAGCCCTCCGTCCAGCCCTGGGCGAGTTGCTGTAGCCTTTCCGGATCGGTCCCGGTGAAGCTCACGCGCAGGTAAAGGGGGAACCGTCCTGGGAACTCCTTGGCCGTGGTTTGCTCTATCTCCACCTTTATCCTGTCCTTGAGCTCCAGGGCCGAGGGGCGGTCCCCCTCGGGATAGACCTTTGCGGCCACCTCCTGGAGGAGGTCGCTGGCCAGGGCCAGGCTCTTGTAGGTCTCCGGGGAGTAGACGGTCCCGGTCACCTCGCCCCCCACCTCCCGGGCCAAGGGAGGGAGGATGAGGAGGGCGGTTTCGGTGCGATACTGTTTGGGAAGGCTGTAGGAGATCGCAAGTGCCGTTCCCACGGCCACGAGGAAGGTTACGATTACAATCCACTTTTCCTTCCACAGGATCCTCACGTAATCCCGAAGATCGACCTCGTACTCTTCCATAACGATTCCCTCCTATGAAACAAAGCTAGATTAATTATCCGAACTTGGATTGTCAAGGGTTCTGGTCGCGGATGAGCCTGCGCAGGCGGGCCAGTCTTTCGCGCAGGCGGGCCTCCCAGCCGACGTCCTTGGGGTGGTAGTACTCCCGACCGGAAAGGCCCGGAGGGAGGCACTCCATCTTCGCCACCCCCTCCGGGAGATCGTGAGCATACTGATAACCCCTTCCGTAGCCAAGTTCCCGCATGGTATCCGTAACAGGGTTTCTCAGGTGTAGGGGCACCGGCTCGTCGATGGTCTCCCTGACGTCGCGCCTGGCCGCCTCGTAGGCGGTATATAGGGCGTTTGACTTGGGGGCCAAGGCCAAATAGACGGCCGCCTGGGCCAGGGCGAGTTCACATTCCGGAAGGCCCACGAGCTCCACCGCCTGGGCGGCCGCGGCCGCAAGGCGCAGCGCGCCCGGATCGGCCAAGCCCACGTCCTCGGAAGCGATCCTTATAAGCCTCCGAGCCAGATACCGCGGATCCTCTCCTGATTCCAGCATACGGGCCAGCCAATATAGGGTTGCATCTACGTCCGAGTTGCGGATGGACTTGTGCAGGGCGGAGATGAGGTTGTAGTGCTCCTCCCCGGCCCGGTCATAACGGGGGGCCTTCCTCCCCAGGGCCCGGGACAGCTGCTCCAGGGTGAGCTCCCCCTCCCCTTCGGCGGCCACCGCCGTCTCCAGGGCGGTGAGGAGCCGCCGGGCATCCCCGTCGGCGTAGCGGATGAGGAAGGCCCTGGCCTCCGGGGTGAGGGAAACCCGGCCCCCGTAGCCCCGCTCGTCGGAAAGGGCGCGGGACAGGAGCTCAGCCAGCTCCTCCTCAGATAGGGGCCGGAAGACGAAGAGCTGCGCCCGGGAAAGGAGGGCCGGCCTGAGGGCGAAGGAGGGGTTCTCGGTGGTGGCGCCGATGAACAGGACCGAGCCCTCCTCAAGGTAGGGGAGGAGGACGTCCTGCTGGGCCCGGTTCCAGCGGTGGATCTCGTCCAGGAAGAGAAGATCCCGTCCCCCCGTCCTTTTCCAAAGCTCCCGGGATGCCTCCAGGGCCTTTTTGACCTCCCCGGTGGAGACTAGGGCCGCCGAGGCCCAGACGAACCTCGCCCCCAGCCGGGCGGCGATGATGCGGCCCAGGGTGGTCTTCCCCGTGCCCGGCGGCCCCCAGAAGATGAGGGCGGAAAAGCCCCCTCGCTCGATGAGGGCCCGCAGGGGGCCCTTGGGCCCCAAAAGGTGCCCCTGCCCCACCACCTCGGAGAGGTCGTGCGGCCTGAGCCGCTCTGCAAGCGGCCCCTCACCCTGCCACAGGCCCTTCATCTCTTCCCCGCTCGCCCAAGGAGGCCTCTAAACTCCTCCTCCGTGTAGCCCTTGGGTTCCACGCCCGGGGCAAGCTCAAGGAGCATCCCGAACCGATCCTGGGGCCTCTGGGGCAGCCCTTTAGCCACCACCAGCACGTCCACATCGCTCCACAGGTTGAAATCACCCCGTACCACCGGGCCGTAGACCCAAGCGGTCAAAGGCCCCAAGGCCCTTCGCGCCTCCACGAGGAACCTACGTGCCAGGGAAACCAGTTCCCTCTGCCGGGCAACCCTCGCCTCAATCCCCACCGGCATCCTCCATCGCCCCCTCCGAAGCCCAACACCACTCGAGCCTCAGCCAACGCCGGTACTCGGAAAGATCCCACATCCCGGAGGCATTTTATCCCTTGACAGGGCTCGGCGGGGCTTCGTAAGATTCGGCGGGCCGTTAGCTCAACAGGCAGAGCAGCGGACTCTTAATCCGCGGGTTGGGGGTTCGAGTCCTCCACGGCCCACAGCCAGTTGCAAGTTGACAAGTCCCAAGTCGAAAGGCATGTCGGGACTTGCGACTGGATTTTCGGGTCGTTAGCTCAGTTGGCAGAGCACCGGCCTTTTAAGCCGGGTGTCGCAGGTTCGATTCCTGCACGACCCACCAGTCGCCGTCGTCTAGGCAGGCCTAGGACACCGGGCTTTCAATCCGGTAACGGGGGTTCAAATCCCCCCGGCGACACAAGGAAAGTCGAAGGTCCCAAGAAGCCGACTTTCGACTTGGGGCTTTTGACTTGTAGCTGGGTTTGGGCGAGTAGCTCAGGGGGAGAGCATCCGGCTTACATCCGGAAGGTCAGAGGTTCAAATCCTCTCTCGCCCACTAGAGCCCCTGGAGGTGGTGGGGCGAGCTTGCTAAAATAGCGTGGTGCCCCAAAGAGGGGTCCCCGCAAAACCTGCGGTTTTGTGGGGCATGAGAGGGGACGTGGTCTAGGCTGGACTAGGACACCGGATTGTCACTCCGGAGATCGCGGGTTCAAATCCCGTCGTCCCCGCCAAGAGCAGTCGCAAGTCGGCAAGTCCCAAGTTCATGGGGACTTGTGGCCTAGGAATCTTTGAACTTGTGACTAGTTGACTTGCAACTGTCAGTGTGGCGAGGTAGCTCAGGTGGTAGAGCACGCGGCTGAAAACCGCGGTGTCCCCAGTTCGACTCTGGGCCTCGCCACCAGCATTTGACGCCCTGCTGGGGGCGGGGGTAGGCTTACCCCAGCCATGGGGCAGACCGTACAGGAGATTTGGGAGCGGGCGAAGGCCCGCCTTGCCGAGGAGGTCCCACCCCCAAGCTTTGCCGCCTGGTTCTCCGACGCCACCCCCAAGGGGATCGAGGACGGGGCGTTTGTGCTGGAGGTGCCTTCCGTATTCGCCAAGGGGGGGATAGAAAGGAAATACCGGGCCCTCCTGGAGAGGGTGCTCGCTGAGGTGACGGGAAGGCAGCTTCCCATAAAGGTGGTGGTGGGCGATCAGCTCCCACCCCCTCCCCCACCCCCCACCTCCCCGGAGACCGCCCGTCGGTACCTGGGGACCTTGCCGCTGAACCCCGAGTACACCTTCGACACCTTCGTCCGGGGGAGGAACTCCCAGCTCGCCTACGCCGCCGCCGTAGCGGTGGCCGAGTCCCCGGCCCGGGCCTACAACCCCCTTTTCATCTACGGCAAGGTGGGCCTGGGGAAGACCCACCTGCTTCATGCCATCGGCAACCGGGTGCTGGCAAAGCCCGGGGACCTCACGGTGGTCTACACCACCTCGGAGCGGTTCGCCATCGAGCTCATCCACTCCATCGGCCAGGGCACCACCGAACAGTTTCGCTCAAAATACCGGAACGTGGACGTCCTCCTCATCGACGACGTCCATTTCCTGCGCAACAAGGAGGGCACTCAAGAGGAGCTGTTCCACACGTTCAACGAGCTGTATGGGAACGGGAAGCAGATCGTGCTGTCCTCCGACCGCCCCCCGGACGAGCTGCAGGGGCTGCAGGACCGGCTGGTGTCCCGGTTCCGGTGGGGCTTGGTGGCGGACATCCAGCCACCGGACCTGGAGACCAGGATCGCCATCCTCAGGGAGAAGGCCCGCCGGCGGGGCCTGGAGGTGGAGGACTCCATCCTGGAGATCATCGCCTCCCGCATCACCACCAACGTGCGGGACCTGGAAGGGGCCCTCATCCGGGCCATGGCCTATATCGAGCTCGGGGAAGGCCCCATCACCCCCAAGGTTTTGGAGGAGATCCTCCCCAAGGAGGAGACGGCCCGGCGGCTGACGGTGGAGGCGATCAAGGAGGAGGTGGCGGCCCGGTATAACGTGCCGGTGGCCGAACTCGAGGGCCCCTCCCGCAAGAAGGAGATCGCCCAGGCCCGCCAGATCGCCATCTTCCTCGCCCGGGAGCTCACCGACTCCTCCTTCCCCGCCCTGGGCCGGGCCTTCGGCGGCCGCGACCACACCACCATCATGCACTCCTACCAGAAGATGCAGGAACTCATCCGCCAGGTCCCCCTCCTCCGAGGGGAGATCGAAGGCCTGCGAGACGAGCTTGTGGCCAAATACGGGAAATGAGTTTTCCACAGCCCCCTGGGGATGCCCCTGTGGATAACCGGCCCACGCCCTGTGGATTTCGCCCCTTTCCCCCGGACAAACCGGTGGGGAAAACTGGCGATTGTTCTTATCCCCAACGGAATTCCACCGCACAGGCCGCCCATCCACAGGTTTTCCACAAGGCTTTCCACAGCCTTGAGGGAAGATGTCGCGCGCGGTGGCGGAGTTTTCCACAGGTGATGTGTGTACCCTACAACAAGGACAAGGGTTATGGATAAGGATGTAAGGCAGTGGTTAGCCCCCCTGGCCCGCAGGTGGGGGCTGGAGGGGGAGGTCAGGCGGCAGGGGGCGGTGTTCGCCTGGCCGGAGGCGGTGGGGGAGCAGCTGGCGAAGCTGGCGCGGGCGCTTTATGTGGACGGGCATACCCTGCACGTGGCGGTGGCCAGTCCCGTGGTGGCCATGGAGCTGCGGCATCTGCAGGGGAAGCTGCTGGCGAGGCTCAGGGAGGTGGCGCCGGATGTCTCGGTAAAGAGGCTGCGGTTCCACGTGCGCCCCCAGGCCGTCCCGCCCCGGGGGCTGAAGGTGGAGGAGCCAAGGGAGGGTGATTGGCAGGCGGCCGAGCAGGCCGTGCCCCCCGATCTCCCCGCCGCCCTGCGGGCCCGGCTGGTCAGGATCGCGGCCTGGGCGCTGGCCCGCGATCGCGCCATCCTCGAGGCGGGGGGGCACCGCTGCCCCAGGTGTGGGGTGGCCCACCTCGGCCCGGAGGAGCTCTGCCCCCCCTGCTTTGCGGCCTGGGGTGGGGAAGGCTAGACTCAAAATCAGGATGGCGATGGAAGCTACCACCGTGATCGCGCTGCGCTCGGAGGCGGCCCGCTGTGCCGTCATGGCCTGTGACGGCCAGGCCACCATGGAATCCCGGGTGGTGAAGGCGGGTGCCAGGAAGGTTCATCGCATCCATGGGGGGACGGTCCTGGCCGGTTTTGCCGGGGGGACGGCCGATGGCCTTGCGCTCCTGGAGCGGCTGGAGGGGAAGCTGAAGCAGTACGGCTCCCTCCGGCGGGCGGCGGTGGAGCTTTCTAAAGAATGGCGCACCGACCGGGCCTTGAGGCGCCTGGAGGCGGTGATCCTGGCCGCCTCGGAGGAGGCCTTGCTTCTAATCACCGGGCAGGGGGATGTGCTGGAGCCGGACGACGGGCTGGCCGGGATCGGCTCCGGCGGGGGCTATGCCCTGGCCGCCGCCCGGGCCCTGGTCCGCCACACCGACCTCCCCCCCGCTGAGGTCGCCCGAAATGCCCTTATCATCGCCTCGGAGATCGACGTCTACACCAACGACAGGATCGCATTGGAGGAGGTGCGCTGGTGACCCTGCCCGGCCTCACCCCCAGGGAGATCGTTCGGGAGCTGTCCCGCTACATCGTGGGCCAGGAGGAGGCCAAGAGGGCGGTGGCCATCGCCTTAAGGAACCGCATCCGCCGGGCCGCCCTGCCCGAGGAGGTGCGGCGGGAGGTGCGCCCGAAAAACATCCTCATGATCGGCCCCACAGGGGTGGGGAAGACCGAGATCGCCCGGCGCCTCGCCCAGATCACCGACTCCCCCTTCCTCAAGGTGGAGGCCACCAAGTACACCGAAGTGGGGTACGTGGGGCGGGACGTGGAGTCCATGATCCGGGACCTGGTGGAGGTGGCGATCTCGCTGGTGCGGGCCCGGGAGGCCCGCAGGGTGGAGCGGGAGGCGGATAGGTTCGTTGAGGAAAGGCTCCTTGACGCCCTGCTTTCCGGGGCGGCAGGGGGGGAGGGGGCAAGGGAGCGCCTCAGGGAAAGGCTCCGGGCCGGGGAACTGGAGGACCAATGGGTGGAGATCCCGGTGAAGGAGTCGTTGGCCCCCCAGATAAACGTGTTCTCCGAGGCGGGGATGGACCAGCTGGGGATAGATCTCTCTCAGCTTTTTGCGGGCTTCCCTGCCCCAAGGAGGCCCAAGCGGATGACGGTTCGGAAGGCGCGGGAGGTGCTCCGGGAGGAGGCCCTGGAGAGGCTTTTAAACATGGAGGAGGTGCGGGCCGAGGGGCTGCGCCTGGCCGAAGAGTCAGGGATCGTGTTCATCGACGAACTGGATAAGCTCGCCTTGGGCGGGCCGGAGGAGCGGGGCGGGCCGGGGGTGTCCCGTCAGGGGGTGCAGCGGGACCTCCTGCCGCTCCTTGAGGGGACCACAGTGCGGACCCGGCACGGGACGGTGCGCACCGACAACATACTTTTCATCGCCGCCGGCGCCTTCTCCCAGGCCAAGCCCAGCGACCTCATGCCCGAGCTCCAGGGACGCCTCCCCATCCGGGTGGAGCTCCACCCTTTAACCGAGGAGCACTTCAAGCGGATCCTAGTGGAGCCGGAAGATGCCCTCACCAAGCAGTATCAAGCCCTGCTTTCCACGGAAGGGGTAGAGGTGGAGTTCACCGATGAGGCTGTAAGTGAGATCGCCCATGTAGCCGCCGAGCTCAACCGGGCCCTGGAGGACATCGGGGCGCGACGCCTGATAACCGTGATGGAACACCTGATGGAGGAGCTCTCGTTCTCCGCCGACCTGCACCGGGGGGAGAGGTTCGTCATAGACCGCAAGTACGTGCAGGAGAGGGTTACCGGCCTGGCAGCCGACCTTGAACTCTCCCGCTACATCCTATAAAAATAGCGGTAGGACGCCTTTCTTTGTGGACAACAACATGGAGGTGACAGCCATGTACAAGGGAAGGGGTTTTCTTCTCTTAACGTTCGGGATTCTTTCGATGGTCTTTCCGATTTTGGCCCAGGGAACACAGCGGGGTTTTGAGTTCTACACGCAATATCCGGCGTTGGTGATCTCCGAGGGGCGGGAGGTCTCCTTGGATGTCAAGCTCCATAACACCGGGCCTACCCCGGAGGACGTGGTGCTTACGGTCTCCGGGCCGGAGGACTGGAACGGACGATTTGAGACCTCATCTTACCCCACTCTTCAGATAAGATCGGTACATCTCCTTCCCGGGCAGGAGGAGCCGCTCACGGTGCGGTTCAAGGCCAAGCCCCCGGAGGGCACCCCTGGTGGCGACTACGTCTTCACCTTGAGTGCCGTCACGGAGGATGGTGCCATCGAGCATTCCATCCAGGTGACCGTTACCCTGGAGGCGGAGGCCCCTCAGGAAGAGGAGGAGCCCGGGGAGGTGCTTCAGCTCCTTGTGGACTATCCCTCCCTGGAGAACGCGGCCGGAAAGGACTTCACCTTTACCATCCAGATCAAGAACCAGACCGACGAGGAGAAGGTGGTGGAGCTGTCCGGGCAGATCCCCTCCGGCTGGCGAGCCTACTTCACGCCACGCTGGGAGCAGGATACCCGCATCACCTCCATCAAGGTGGATGCCAACAGCACGGAGAACATCCGGTTTGTTCTGACCCCTCCTTACATGGTGCAAAAGGGCGACTACCCCATCCGGTTCATCGCCCGGGCCGGGGATTACGAGGCCGCCTTGGACCTGAAGGCGGTGGTCACCGGGAACTATGACCTGCAACTTGCCAGTGAGGCGGAGATCACCGGGGCCGGGGACACCTGGAACATCAAGGCGGTGGAGGGGAAAGAGCGGCACTTCACCCTTTATCTTTACAACGGCCTTCCCTCCAACCCCACCTCAGCCCCGGTGACGAACATCAGGTTCTACGCCACCAAGCCGGAGGGTTGGGAGGTGGAGTTCAAGCCTGAGACGGTGGAGTCCTTGCCGCCCACCCTCAGTGCCGCGGACCTGGCCAAGGTGGACGTGGTCATCACCCCGCCGGAGCGGGCCATCCCCGGGGACTATCAGATCACCATTAACGCCTCCGGCCGGGAGGACCACGCCTCGGCCCAGCTGCGGGTGACCGTTGGTGCTTCCATGGGCTGGGGCTGGGTCGGGGTGGGGGTGGTGGTGTTCGTGGTGGCCGCCCTCACCGGGGTGTTCGTCCGCCTGGGGAGGAGGTAAGGGTGATGGTCGAGGCCCAGGGGCTCAAGAAGTCCTACGGCCCGGTACAGGCGGTGGAGGGGCTGGACCTTCGGGTACAGGAGGGGGAGATCTACGGCCTTCTTGGGCCCAACGGCTCGGGGAAGACCACCACCATCCTGATGCTCCTCGGCCTCACCGAGCCCTCGGCCGGCCGGGTCCAAGTGGCGGGCTTCAACCCCACCCGGGAGCCCCTCAAGGTGAAGCGGGTGGTGGGGTACCTCCCGGAGAATGTAGGCTTCTACGACGATCTCACCGCGCGGGAGAACCTCCGCTACATCGCCCGCCTGAACGGGATCCCGGACCGGGATTCAAAGAAACGGATCGAGGAGGTCCTGGAGCAGGTGGGGCTTTCGGAGGTGGCCGACCGCCCGGTGGGCACCTACTCCCGGGGGATGCGTCAGCGGCTGGGGATAGCCGACGTGCTCGTCAAGGAGCCGCGGCTTGCCATCCTGGATGAGCCCACCACCGGGATCGACCCGGAGGGGGCGAGCCAGATCCTGGACATGATCGTTAGGATGCGAAACGAGCGGGGGATGACCATCCTGCTTTCCTCGCACCTGCTCCACCAGGTGCAGCGGGTATGCGACCGGGTGGGGATCATGCACCGGGGGAGGCTGGTGGCGGAGGGCACGGTGGACGAGCTTTCCGCCAGGACCTCCGGGGAGGGGCTGGAGTTCGAGGCCCAGGTGCGGGGGCTGAGCCCTGAGCTGGTGGCCGCCCTTAAGGGGCTGGATGGGGTGCGGGAGGTGGTTGCCCAAGGGGAGCGCCTGCGGATCCTGGCGGAGGTGGACGTGCGTTCCGCCGTGGCCCGCACCGTCCTGGAGAAGGGGGCGGAGCTCCTCGAGCTGCGCCAGCGCGCCTTCACCTTGGAGGAGATCTACCTCCGCTATTTCCAGGGGTGATCCTAAATGAGGGTGGTATTCTGGAAGGAACTGGCGGACTACTTCGGCAGCAAGCGGTTCATCATCCTGTTCTTCCTCATCCTGATCGTGGCCGGGGCTTCGGCGTATCTTGCCAGCCAATCCCTGCGGGAGAGCCCTCCCCAGGACACCTCGTACGTTTATCTTGATCTCTTCACCCAGTCCTCCGGGGGCATGCCCTCTTTCCTTTCCTTTTTGGCCTTCTTCGGCCCCCTGATCGGGGTCCTCCTTGGGTTTGACGCCGTGAACTCGGAGTTCTCCCGGGGCACGGTTTCGCGGGTCCTCGCCCAGCCCATCTACCGGGACTCCTGGATCAACGGGAAGTTCCTGGCCGGGCTGGCCACGCTGGCCCTGGCCCTGGCCGGGATCATCCTCATCATCTTCGGGCTTGGGCTTTATGCCCTGGGCTTCCCCCCGGACGGGGGGGAGCTTTCCCGCATGTTCACCTTCTTTGTGATCGGGCTCATATACCTTGGTTTTTGGCTCGCCTTGGGGATCCTGTTTTCGGTGCTTTTCCGGCAGGCGGCGAGCTCCGCCCTGGCCTCCATCGCCGTCTGGCTTTTCTTCACCTTGTTTTTGTACATGGCGGCCGGGCTGATCGCCGACCAGGTGGCCCCGGTGAGCCCTACCTCCCCGGCCCAGGTGTGGACGCGGAACGAGGAGATCCGCGATCTTGTGCTCCGCTTCTCCCCGGTGGCCCTGTTCGAGGAGGCCACAAGCGCCATCCTCATCCCCAGCTGGCGGGGTCTGGGGCTCGCCCAGCTCCTCACCCAGCGGGACATCCCCACCAACCCCCTGCCCTTGGGGCAGTCCCTCCTCATCGTGTGGCCGCAGCTGGTGAGCCTTATCGCCCTGACCTCGGTCTGCTTTGGCATCTCCTATGTGATCTTCATGCGCCGCGAGATCCGGTCCCTGTGAGCCAGGGGGGTGGCCGCCCCCCTGGCCTCCCCCTTCCCGGGGGTGCTAGTATGGGACCGGGAAGGGGGTGAAAGGGATGTGGAAGGAGTTCCGGGATTTCATCTCGCGGGGGAACTTGGTGGAGATCGCGGTGGCCTTCATCATGGGCGCTGCCTTTGGGACGCTGGTGAAGTCCTTCGTGTACGATCTCATCATGCCTCTGGTGGGGAAGGCCGTGGGGGATGTGGACTTTTCCAACCTTTACATCAACCTCTCGGGCACGCCTTATGCGTCCGCCCAGGCGGCGCGGGAGGCCGGGGCGGCCGCCATCTACTATGGGGCGTTCATAAACGCCCTCATCAACTTCCTTTTAGTGGCCTTCGTGATGTTCCTCTTGGTCAAGGGGGTGAATCGGCTGAGGCGGCCTCCGGAGGCCCCGGCCCCCACCACCAAGGAATGCCCTTACTGCAAGCTGCAGATCCCCATGGCGGCCACCCGCTGTCCTCACTGCACGGCCGAGCTCGGCTGATCAGGGCAGCAGCTCCGGGACCCGGGCCCTGAGCTGCGGGGTCAGGTCCTGGAGCTGGCCTGCATCGAGGTACAGGGCGTCCTCTTTTTCGAGCACCAGGGCGTAGCCCTGGGCCTGGGCGATCCTCTGGGTGGCCTTGGCCAGCATTGCCTGGATCACCTGGGACACCAGCTGATCCAGCTGGTTCAGGGAGGTGCTGAGCCCCTGGTATAGGCCGATGAAGGTGTTGAGGTCGCCTTGCTCGGCGGCGTTTTTCAGCTCGTCAAACTGCCCCTTCAGGGGGCGGAGTTGCCCTGTCAGCTCGGTGAGGGTTTTTTGGAGGTCGGAGAACTCCTGGGAGGCGGCTAGCCTGTCGAGCAGGTCCAGGTACCAGTTGAGGGGGGCGGCCAGGAGCTCCGCCTGCACCAGCATGGACTCCCTTTGGTATGTCTCGTCCTCGATCTGGCCCGCCTCGTGCCTTTGTCGTAGGTCCTGCAGCTCCTGGTTCTTGAAGTCCAAGGTGTTTTGAAGGGGTTGATAGAGCTCGTCCATCAGGCCCATTAGGTCCACGTAGGCCAGCTTGAGGGCGGGATGATCTGCCCCGGTCGGGGCCGCTTCCGAGGGGAGCTCGGCCCTCAGGGCCTCTGTCTCCGCCTCGAGGCGGGAAAGCCGGTCTTGCGTTCGCTGAAGAAGCGTTGAGGCCTCGGCCAGGGACCTTTCCAACCCTTCCATCCTCTGAGTCAAGGCCTGTGTTTCGCGGGACTCCCCGCCCGAAAGCACGGCCACCCCGATCAAGCCCCCCACAAGGCCCGCCCCCAACCCCAGGAGGACGCTTAAAAGCAGAACCTTGCCCGTCATCGTTCCTCCTTACCAGAGCCTTCTCGGCGGAAAGGGTAACGCCGACATCGATTTCGACAAGTCTTCTGACGGGGCTCAGGGATCTTTCATCTCTGCGGGGAAGCGAGGGTCGTGGGGTCAGGAGTTTACTTTTTGACATCCGTAGGCCTGCAGTGCAGGCGTACCCACCCCACCGGCATCAAAAGTAAAGACACGACGCCTGCTCCTCGCAGGCCCTGAAGCAGCAGCTTTAGTCGCCGGCGATCTCGGCTAGCCAGTCCAAGGCACCCGGGACGTGATACCAGACGCTTCTGCTTTCCGCCACATAATCTACGGCCTCGCTCTCGTCCCCAATTCCGACGCTCCTGAACGTGTCCGGCGGAAGCGGCTCCCACCCGAGGAGGTACTTCGGCACGTGGGGGTTGGCCGCAAGTGCCCGGCGCAGGAGCTTCCGGGCATAAGGGGTATCGCCCTCCCTGCGGAAGGCCCACAGAGCCCGGCTGTAGGCCCACCAGGCAGTGGGATCATCCCGGTAGCGCGCGAGGAGCTCTTTGGCCTCCTCGTCCCGGCCCAGGATGAGCAAGGCGTTTATGAGGAAAAAGCGCACCCCTTGGTTGTCGCGGGGGTTGAGGCGCAGGAGGTCCTTAAAGTGTTCAACTGCGGCCTCGTATTCCCCGAGCTCCCACAGGCACCGGGCAAGGCCCAACCGAGCCCGCATGTAGGGGCGGGTGGAAAGGAGCCCCCAGAAGTGGCCCGCTTCCTCCTTGAAGATCTCCGGGCCCAAAGCGCGCTCGGCGGCGGCCACCCCTTTAGCGTAGAGGTCGCGGGCCTCGCTCGTGCTGCAGGCGGTCTCCTCGGCCAGGATCACGTAGGCATCGGCACAATCGGGACAGACCTCGAGGGCCTTGCAGGCCAGGGCCACCCGCTCCGGGCCCTCGGTCTCCCACGCCTCGTAAACCAGGTTCTGAGCCTCCTCTTGCGGGGTGCGCGGCGCGGTCCGCGGGATCTTGCCTCCTGCTTCCGCAAGGGTCCGATCGAGAAACTCCTTTATCTCCTCTTTGGACTCGAAGGTGTGCTCCCCAAGGAGCCGATGGAGCTCGGCGAGCTCCCGCTCCAGGGCCCGGAAGTCTGAAGGAGGCCCTCGCCTTTCCTCCCCTTTCCCCTGCTGAACCCCCTCCCTTTTCTTCCCCTGCTTTTCCTTCCCCATGGGATCCTCCTTAGTCAAAGCTTAGCTTACGCCCCTTTGGCTTACTTGCCCACCTGGAAGCAGCCCCGGGGGGATGATGTATCTTCTGCCCTATTTAAGCCCGGCCTTGAGGGCGGGCCACCACCTCCCGGACCATTTACTTTCCCAACTTTGAACAGTAAAGCCGGCCTCAGAGGGGCTTATAATCGCGGCGCCATGGATCTACTTATTCAAGGGATCGGGCAGCTGGTCACCCCGCTCGGGAAAGGCCCCCTTTCTGGCTCTGATCAGGGGAGGTTGCAGGTTCTAGACGATGCCTACATCGTCGTGAGGGAGGGAAGGATAGCCGAGGTGGGCCAGGGGAGCCCGCCAAGGCTTCCTTGCCCCACCATGGATGCCCAAGGGAGGCTCGTCACCCCAGGGCTTGTTGACCCCCATACCCACGCGGTGTTCGCCGGGACCCGGGTGGCCGAGTTCCTGGCCAGGACCCGAGGGGACCGCTACACCGGCGGGGGGATCCTCACCACGGTGGCCGCAGTGCGGGCCGCCTCCGAGGACGAGCTCGTGGAGCTCGCCCGGCCCCGCCTCCTCCGCATGCTCCAGGAGGGTACGACTACGGTCGAGATAAAATCCGGCTACGGCCTTACCACCGAGGATGAGCTCAAGATGCTCCGGGCCATCCGCCGCCTCTCGGAAGCCCTCCCCTTGACCGTGGTCCCTACCTTCCTGGGGGCCCACGCTTTCCCCGGGGAACTCCCCCGGGAGGAATACATCGAGCTCGTGGTAGAGGAGATGCTCCCCCAGGTGGCGAAAGAGGGCCTGGCCCGGTTCTGCGATGTCTTCTGTGATCGGGGCTTTTTCACGGTGGAGGAGGCGCGGCTCGTCCTCACCCGGGGACGGGAGCACGGGCTTTCCCCCAAGCTACACGCCGACGAGCTTGCGGACGTAGGGGCGGCAGGGCTCGCCGCCGAGCTCAAGGCCGTATCCGCGGATCACCTTCTGCACGTCTCTGATCGAGGGATGGAGAAGCTGGCCGAGGCGGGGGTGGTGGGGGTCCTCCTCCCCGGAACGGCATTTGTCCTCTCCGAGCCCTACCCCCCGGCCAGAAGGCTGATCCAGGCCGGGGTGCCGGTGGCCCTGGGGACCGACTTCAACCCCGGCTCCTGCCCCATCTCCTCCCTGCCCCTGGTGATGTCCCTGGCGGTCTTGCGGCTAGGGCTCTCCCCAGAGGAGGCGCTGTGCGCCGCCACCCTGAACGCCGCGGCCGTGGTGGGCCTGGCGGAGGAAGTCGGCTCCCTGGAGCCGGGGAAGCTCGCGGACCTGGTGATCTGGGACGCGCACGAGCTGGGGGAACTTCCGTATTTCATCGGCCACCGGCTGGCCTTGGTGGTGGTGAAAGCCGGGGAGGTGGCATGGCGGACGTCCGGGTTCTCGCCTACGCCAAGCTGAATTTGATCCTCAAGGTGGTGGGCCGAAGGGAGGACGGCTACCACCTCCTCCAAAGCTTGATGTGCGCCGTGGACCTTTACGACGAGCTTTTTCTGGTGCTTGCGGGCGACCTTACGGTGGAGGTGGAGGGCCTGGACATCCCGCCGGAGGACAACCTGGTCCTGCGGGCGGCCAGGCTCCTCCGCGACCGCGTCGGGACCGGGAAGGGCGCCCACATCAGAGTGATCAAGAGGATTCCGGTGGGGGCGGGCTTGGGCGGGGGGAGCTCGGACACCGCCGCGGCCTTGGCCGGGCTAAACCGCCTGTGGGGCTTGGGCCTCAGCCGAGCGGCCCTGCAGGAGGTCGGACTTAAGCTGGGCGCGGACGTGCCGTTTTTCTTAGGGGAGAGCCCGGCCTGGGCGGAAGGGGTGGGGGAGAGGCTCTCCCCAGCCCAGGTGAAACTGCCAGGCGCCTTCCTGATCCTGGTGCCCCCGTTCTCCTGTTCCACCCCGGAGGTGTATCGGCTCTACGACGAGCTTAGCCTCCCGCCATCCTGTCCCCTCCGCCTCGGCGGGGAAATCCGTTTTGATAACGACCTGTGGCCGGCTGCTGTAAGGCTCCGGCCCGAGCTCGGAAGGCTACGGTCCCGGCTCGAGGCTTTAACGGGTTTAGGGGTGGGAATGACGGGTTCCGGCTCAGCCCTGTTCTGCGCGTTTTCTTCCCGGGACCAGGCAGAGAAAGCGGCCCAGAGCCTGAAGAAAACGGTGGAAGGGAAGTTGTTCGTTGCAGCACCGGTCCCCCGTGGATACAAGTTTGCAGCATGAGGATCGCCATCGATGGGCCGGCGGCGGCCGGTAAGACTACCTTGGCAAGAAGCTTGGCGGAAAAGCTGGGGTATCTGTTCGTCCCCACCGGGGCCATGTACCGGGCGGCGGCGCTGGCCAAGGAAAGGGGGCTTGCGCCCGAGAAGGCCCGCATTGAGGTGCGGGAGGGAGGCCGGATCTTGCTCGAAGGGGAGGACGTCACCGAGCTCCTGGAAAGCCCGGATCTGGATGAGCTCTCTTCCCAGGTGGCCGTGGACGGGCGGGTCCGCCGGCACCTTGTGGCCCTGCAGCGCGAGATAGCCCGGGGGCGCCAGGTGGTGATGGAGGGGCGGGACATCGGCACGGTGGTACTTCCGGACGCGGACCTGAAGATCTTCCTGTGGGCCGAGCCCGAGGAGCGGGCCCGCAGGCGCCTGGCCGAGCGGGGCGGCGACTTCCAGGAGGTCCTGGCCGCCATCCGCCGGCGGGACGAGCGGGATTCCACCCGGGAGGACTCCCCCCTGCGTCCGGCCCCGGACGCCGTGATCCTAGACACCACCGGACTTTCCCCAAAGCAGGTACTTGCCCTGGCCCTCGAGCTCGTGGAGGAGCGCCGTGCTAGCATGGATTTCTGACCGGGTCCGGGACGTCTTGTACGGGGCCTTGGCCGTGCTGGCCAGCATGGTCGTTTGGCCGCTTTTTCGGCTCTCGATTCGGGGCCGCAAGAACCTTAAAGGAGAGGGCATCCTGGTGGCCCGCCACCGCTCCTATTGGGATATCCCCATCCTGTGTGTGGCGGCAGGGCCGTTTAGGCGCATCGGCTTTTTGGCAAGACGGGGGCTTCTTAAGAACCCCCTGTTTGCCCCGTTCGTGTGGGGGTTTGCCACGGTCATCGACCGGGAGGCCTTCAGCGCCCGGGACTTCCGCAAGGCCATCCGGGCGGCCGAGAGGAACAGGATAATCGGCATCTTCCCCGAGGGGACCACCCGACCCGGAGCGAAACCAAAGCCCGGCGCCATCCGGTTTGCTGAGCTCCTCGGCCGGCCGTTGATACCAGCCAACATAATCCCCCATGGTCCTTATCCCCCCTCCTACCCCTTCGGGTTCCCTAGGGTCGAGGTCCGGTTCGGCCGTCCCCTGACGGTGGAGGAGCTCGCCCAGGGCTTGCCCCCGGACATCTCGCGAAAGGAACGGTACAGGATCCTTTCCCAACGCCTGATGGAGAGGATCGACACCGCCTAGTTTGAGTCCCCTCCCCAGGCGGGATAAGATCTGGGCAAATCTGCCCGGTAGGGGGTTCGCTGGATTCAACTTGGGTGCGGGCCCGCAAGGGGAAATCCAACAAGGGGTGGTTCGAAGTGACGGATCGGATTCGAATGGAGGACGCGCTCGACGCCAGCGACGTACGCCTGTTCAGCCGCGGGGATACGGTCACTGGCACGGTGGTAGAGGAGACCGAAGGCGAGTTCCTGGTCGACATCGGCTACAAGTCCGAGGCCCTCCTTCCCAAAGGGGAGCTGGCCCCGTTCCACGACCAGGTCTCCCCAGGGGAGGAGCTGGAGGTCATCGTCACCTACATCGACGAGGAAAACGGGACCGTCTTCGTCTCGGAGCGCCAGGCCTTCTTTGCCAAGAGGTACGCGGAGCTGGAACGGGCCTATAGGTCGGGCGCGCCCGTCAAGGGGAAGGTCGTCGAGGAGGTGAAAGGCGCAGGATACCAGGTGAGCTTGGGCGGGATCAGGGCGTTCTTGCCCGGCTCCCACCTGGGCAAGGGGATCTCCACCAAGTTCGAACGGCTTAAGGACAAAGAGCTCGACCTGAAGATCATTGAGTTCTCCCGCCGGGACAGGAACATCGTGGTATCCCGCCGCGAGTACCTTAAGGACCTGGAGGAACAGAAAAAGCGGGAACTCTTCTCCTCCCTCACCCCGGGGAAGGTCCTGGAGGGGAAGATAAAGAGCGTGGTCGACTTCGGGATATTCGTGGACGTGGGCGGCTACGATGGGCTGGTACACCGGACCGAGATCTGCTGGAAGGACATCCCCGTCCCCCCCCAGGACAAATACAGGCCTGGACAAAAGGTGCGGGTGATGGTCCTGGAGGCGGACCCGGAAGAGGAACGCATCTCCCTTTCCATCAAGCGCCTGCGCCCTGACCCTTGGATCGGGATCGCGGATCGCTACCCCCCCGGCACCCGCGTCACCGGAAAGGTGGTCTCCGTCACCGACTTCGGCGCGTTTGTGGAGCTGGAAGAGGACGTGGAGGGGTTGGTGCACGTCTCCGAGCTTTCCTGGGGGTTCCCTAAGCACCCCAAGGAGGTGGTGCAGGAAGGGGACACGGTGGACGTGGTGGTGCTCGGAGTGGACGAGAAGAAAAAACGCATCTCCCTCTCCCTGCGGAGGACCCTGCCCGACCCCTGGGAGGACGTGGAGCACCGCTATCCCCGGGGGGCTTTGGTGGAGGGCAAGGTCACCAAGATCACCGAGTTCGGGGCCTTCGTGGAGTTGGAGGAGGGGGTGGAGGGCCTGATCCACGTCTCGGAGCTCTCTTGGAAGCGCATCTCTCATCCTAAGGAGCTCATGGAGGAAGGGCAGACCGTTCGGGCCATGGTGCTCAAGGTGGATCAGGGCCAGCGGCGGATCAGCCTGTCGGTCAAGGCCCTGGAGCAGGACCCCTGGGAGCAGTTCCTGGAACAGTATTCCGTGGGGTCGGTGGTCTCGGGGCCGGTGACCCAGATCAAGGACTTCGGGGCGTTTGTGCGCATCACGCCGGCGGTGGAGGGGCTGATCCACGTGTCCGAGATCGCCCAAGAGCGCATAAACACCCCCTCGGAGGTGCTACGGCTGGGCCAAGAGGTGACCGCCAAGATCATCGGGATAAACGAGGCCAAGCGACAGGTGCGGCTTTCCATCCGCAAGCTTCAGGAGGAAGCGGCCGAATCGGAGAAGGAGCGGTTCATCCAAGGCCCTGGCCGGGAGACCGTAACCCTGCGGGAGCACCTCAAGGGCCTGTCCGGGGAGGGGTGAGCCCCTCTGGGAGCACTACCATCGCCACGGCGAAGCTGTCCGTATGGCTGAGGGAAAGTGGGTAACAGTTTCCTTGCCAGCGGAGGGAGGGTTTGCGGCCTGTTGAGACGACCTCCAGCTCCCGGAAGGGGACCGGGCGGCCCAAGGCTTTGATGAACGCCTCCTTGGCGGCCAGCCGCGCGGCCAGCCGCTGGTAAGAGAGCGGGGGGCGGGCACGCAAGGCGTAGTTGATTTCGTCTGGGGAGAAGAGCCGGGTCAGGAAGCGCTCCCCCCTCCTTTCCACAAGGTCCCTTACGCGGGCCACCTCAACAAGATCGATCCCGAGGCTCAACATCGGGTGATACGCCTGCGCTCGGCGATCACGATCGCCTCCAGCTGCCGCACGGCCTCCTCCAGTCGATCGTTCACCACAAGGTAGTGAAACTCGGGGATGTGGCGGACCTCCTCCCTGGCGATGGCAAGCCGCGCGTCGAGGGCCTTTTCTGACTCCGTGCCCCGGGCCCTGATGCGGGCGGCGAGCTCCTCCCAGGTGGGGGGGATCATGAACACCAGCACCACCGGGTAAGGGAGGCCGGCCCGGGCGATGGCCAAGGCCCCCCGTACCTCCACATTGAGCAGCACATCCCTTCCTTGTGCCAACACATCCACCACCTGGCTGCGGGGGGTCCCGTAGCGGTGGCCCTGGTACTCGGTCCACTCCAAAAGCTCCCCCCGCTGGATCAAGCCATCGAACTCCTCCTCTGAAAGGAAGTAGTAGTCCCGCCCATGCACCTCCCCGGGCCGCCGGGGCCGGGTGGTGGCCGAGACCGAAAACGAAAGACGCCCGTCCCGCCGCAGGAGCTCCCCGATCACCGAGGACTTCCCGGCCCCCGAGGGGCCGGTGACCACAAAGGCAATCCCCCCCTCCCCCTGAACCCCCCACCCCTCCGGTAGAAACCCTCGCCCCGTCATTCCACGTTGCGGGCTTGTTCCCGGATTCGCTCGGCGGCAAGGCGGATCGCCAAGGCGGTCTTGCCCAAGGCCGTCGAGCGGGCCTTGGCCGAAAGGGTCCCCGCCTCCCGCCCCAGTTCCTGGGCCAGGAACTCCAGCTCCCTGCCCACCGGCCCCCGCTCCTTGAGGAGCTCCCGCAACCGCCTTGTATGGGAAGCCAGCCGATCCAGCTCCTCGGTCACGTCAGCCCGCTCGGCCCACAGCACCAGCTCCTGTTCCAGCCGCCCGGGATCGGCCTCGATCTCAAGCTCCCTCAGGCGGGCCCGCAGCCTGCCCCCCACCTGCTCTAGGGCCGCCGGGGCCTCCTCCCGGGCTTGGGATAACAACTCCTCTAGCACGTCGGCCTCCCGGGCCAGCGCCTCGGCCAGACGTTCCCCTTCGGCCTCCCGTGCCGCCAGCACCCCAGCGATCGCCTGCTCCAGCGCCTCACTTAACCCAGGCCAAAGCACCTCCTCCTCAGGGAGGATCTCTTGAAAGGCGCCCAGGCTGATGAGATGCGAAAGCCCTGGTTCCTCCTTGATTGCAAGCTCCTTCCTTACCTGGGAAAGATCGGCCACAAGTCGGCGGGCTGCCTCTAAATTGAGCCGTCTTGGTCGAACTTCTCCGCAAAGTTCCCAGCGTACAGTGAGTTCCAGGGCCCCTCGGGTGAAGGCCTCCCGCAATTTCTCCTCGCAGCGATGGGCCAATTCCGGTAGCTCGGAAAGCCCTCTAACCCGCACCTCCAAGAAGCGGTGGTTTACCGACCTCAGGTCGCACTGAACGAGGAACCCGCCCGAGCAGGCCCGACCGCGGCCGAAGCCGGTCATGCTAAGCATCTTCCCCCCGGAAGAGCACCGCCGCGTAGCCCACCACCTGGTCCCGCATCCCCGCGACCTCCCCCGAGGTACGATAGGAAAGGAGCTTTGCCCTCAGGCCTGCCTTCTTGGCAAAGGAGATTAGGATCCCTACAGCACCCACCCCGCAGATGCTGATCCTGTGCCTTTCCACCGCCTCCAGGAAGCCCTCCAGGTCCAGGTTCAGGATCTCGGCCAGGGCCCGTTGATCCTTCTTGCGGGCCACCTCATCGGGCTCGTAGTGGGTGAAGTCCGAGGAGGCGATCACGGCCACCGGGCGATGAGCAAGCACGGTTGCCAGTGCCTGGCCCACCTCCTGGCAGAGACGGGGGCCATGGGAACGGACCACGGCGGGGACAAACGGTATGGGACCAAACAGGTACCGGAGGAAGGGGAGCTGGACCTCCACGGAGTGTTCTTCCAGGAACGGGAGGTTGGTCCGTTCTGCCCCGGTGGCCAGCTGGAGCTCCCGGGAAAGCCCCTCGTCCACCGGGAGGGGGCCGAGGGGGGTGGCCCATTCCCCCGGCTCCCCCAGCACCAGGGGGCCTCCCAGGCCGGTGTGGTTTGTGCCCAAAATGACCACTTGTTCGGGCCTGCCGAGCCCCCACAGGGCGCGGAAGCCCGCCCCGGCCACCGGCCCTGAGTACAGGTAGCCGGCGTGGGGGAGGATGAGCCCCACTGGGCCAGAAAGCGGAGGGGGTGGAGGGCCGAGCTCCGCACCCCCACCCAGGCAAGCCTCCACCTCCCTGCGCAGGGCCAGGGGATCGGAGGGATAAAACGTGCCGGCCGCACATGGCCTTCTCAGCGCCATCGAAAACAGATTGTATGGGAGCCTCCCCTGCCGAACAACGCCGCCTGGCTACCCCCTCCTAAGGCGAGCCAGCCTGACGTGGGGCAACATGATGCCCACGAAGATGAGCGCGGCGCCCAGGATCTGGGGCCCGGCCAGCGACTCCCCTAAAAGCAGCCAGCCGAACAGGGCGGCGAAGGCGGGCTCGGTGGAGAGCACGATGGCGGTGTAGCTGGCGGTGGAGCGCCGCTGTACCCAACTCAGCAGGAAGAAGGCCAGGGTGCTGGCCAGGGTCCCGGTGACCAGGATGGCCCGCCAGGCCACCCAGGACAGGGAGAGGGTTGGCTCCTCCCAGGTGGCGGCGCCCGCCAGGGAGAGCAAGGCCACGACCCCCAGCTGGGCGGGGAGCATGGTGAGGAAATCCCCCTTTTTTGTGTACCGGTCAAGCAGCACCAGGTACAGGGCGAAGGCCAGGGCACAGATCAGGGTGAGCAGGTCCCCGAACCCGGTGGGGCCCAAGGCAGCCTCCCCGCCCAGCACCAAGAGCACCAGGCCACCTGCCGCCAAGCCCACCCCGGCCCAGGTCTTGGCGGGGGTGCGCTGGCCGAGCAGGTAGGCGATGGGGGGCACCAGTACCACGGAAAGTCCGGTTATGAGCCCAGATTTTTGGGCGGTGGTGTAGACCAAGCCCCAGGTCTGGAAGTAATAACCGAGGAACAGGGTGAGCCCCACGATGGCCCCCCTGCCCCAGTCCGCCCCCCGGGTGCGGTGGAGCCTTCCGGCGAGCAAGAGGAGGGAAAGCAGGGTGGCCAAGGAGAACCTCAATCCCAGGAACCAAAACGGCCCCACCTCCGCCACCCCCTCCTTCACCAGGACGAACGTCCAACCCCAGATACAGGTGGCCAAAAGCAGGGCCAGGGTCCCCATCAGGCGCAGACAAAATGGATCACATCCCCGTCCCTCACCAGGTAATCCCGGCCCGCACGGGTGATCTTCCCCTGCTCCCGCAACGCCTTTTCGGAGCCGGCGGCCAAAAGCTCCTCCAGGTCCATCACCTCAGCCAGGACGAACCGATCCCGGAAGTCGGAGTGGATGACCCCGCCCGCCTCCGGGGCGGTGGTGCCCTGGGGGACGGTCCAGGCCCGCACCTCCGACCCCGCGAACGTGTAGAAGGTCACCAACGAGAGGAGCCCGTAGGCCGCCCGGGTGAGCCGGACCAGGGCGGATTCGGCGAGGCCCCACTCCGAGAGGAACGCCCGCCGCTCCTCCTCCCCCTCGGCCGCCTCGGCCACCTCCGCCTCCAACCTCCCCCGGATGACCACACACCCTGCCCCCCGCTCCCGGGCCAGCCGCTCCACCTCCGCCGAGAGCTCGTTCTCCCCCTCGTCCCCCACGTTGGCGACGAACAGGACCGGCTTGGCCGTAAGGGGGGAAAGGTCCCGGAGGCGCGCGAGGTCCTCCTCCGGGAGCCCCAGGGCCCGGATCGGGGTCCCCTCCCCCACCGCCCGGATCAGCCCCTCGATGAGTTCCAGTTCCTTCTTGGCTTCCTTGTCGCCGGTCTGGGCCAGCTTCCTTATGCGGGCCCGCCTCCTTTCCAGGGTCTCAAGATCCTTTAAAAGGAGCTCGGCCTCCACGATCTCGATGTCAGTTCGGACGTCCAGGCTCCCTGTGGGGTGGGAGACCTCCGGGTCCTGGAAGCAGCGCACCACATGTAAGATGGCGTCCACCCCCCGGATCTCCGAGAGAAACTGGTTCCCAAGGCCCTCCCCTTGAGAGGCGCCCTTTACCAGCCCAGCGATGTCCACCACCTCGATGGCCGCCGGCACCTTCTTCTTCTCCGGGAACAGGGAGTGGAGGGCGTCCAGGCGGTCATCCGGGACCGGAGCCACCCCGTGGTGGGGCTCGATGGTGCAGAAGGGGTAGGCCTCCACCTTGGCCCCGGCGGCGGTGAGGGCGTTAAAGATGGTGGATTTCCCCGCATTGGGCAAGCCCACCAGCCCGAAGCTCTTCACCTAAGCCTCTCCCTTACCAGCTCTGCCACCTGGGCCGGGGTCCTGGCCACCGGGATCCCCCGGGACTCGAGGCGCTGGGCCTTGGCCTCGGCGGTGCCCTCGGTCCCGGAGATGATGGCCCCGGCGTGGCCCATCCGCTTCCCCGGCGGGGCGGAAAAGCCAGCTATGTAGGCCACCACAGGCTTTTCCATGTTCTGGGCAACGTAGTCGGCCGCCTCCTCCTCGGCGGCCCCACCGATCTCCCCCACCAGCACCACCAGCTCCGTCTCCGGGTCCTCCTCGAAGAGGGGCAGGAGCTCCACGAAGGTGGAGCCGATGATGGGGTCGCCGCCGATCCCCACCACCGTGGACTGGCCGATCCCGGCCCGGGAAAGATGGGAGGCGATCTCGTAGGTTAGGGTGCCGCTTCGGGAGATGATCCCCACCGGCCCGGGGGAGAAGACCTCGCCGGGCATGATCCCGACTTTGGACTTCCCGGGGGAGATGAGCCCCGGGCAGTTGGGGCCGATGAGGCGGGCCCCGTAGCCCCTGATCAGGTGGTAGGCCCGCAGCATGTCGTGCAGGGGGATCCCCTCGGTGATGCAAACGAGCAGGGGGATCCCGGCTTCGGCCGCCTCCAGCATGGCGTCACAGGCGAAGGGGGCGGGCACGAATAGGATGGAGGCGTCAGCCCTGTGGTCCTCCACGGCCTGGCGCACGGAGTCGTAGACCGGGATCCCCTCGAAGGACTGCCCCCCCTTCCCCGGGGTGACCCCGGCCACCACCTTGGTGCCATAGGCCAACATCTGTTTGGTGTGAAAGGCCCCTTCGCTCCCCGTCATCCCCTGAACCAAAACGCGCGTTGCCTCGTTCACAAGGATTGCCACCCTGTTTCACCTCACGTTGGTGGCAAGGATAGGCCCCCAGCCCCTGTGGGGCAAGTCAGGTGGCTTGACGGCCACCGGGAGCCGATTAGACTTAACCCACCCCGGGTGGGATTGTCGATGGAATACATGGGGAGTTTGCGAGAGGAGCCCCGGCTCAAGGCCCAGCTTTTGCGGCAGATCCGCACCGCCGAAGGGCACCTGGCGGGCATCCGCAAGATGGTGGAGAACGACCAGTACTGTGTGGACATCCTCAAGCAGATCGCGGCCGTGCAGGGGATCCTGTCCGGGGCAGCCCGGGAGCTGGCCCGCTCCCACACCCGGCACTGCGTGCGCCGGGCCATCCAGGAGGGCAAGGGCGACATGGCCATCGACGAGCTCTTCGAGGCCCTCAAGTACCTGAAGCACTTTTAAAGTAAAAGGGGGCTTCAGGTAAAGCCCCCTTTCCAGACCGGATTTCAGTCCATGATGTCCGGGGTTCCCGAGCAGATGCCAAGCCCCCAGTACAAAAGTGGGTTGGAGGCGTTACGACAGTTCTTGGCGCTCTGCACGTTTGGGTTGTCGCAACAAAAGCCGCTCGGCTCCATGTTCGAGCCCGGAGTGCTCGCTGCCAGCCCACCGGATGGGCCGGGCGGATGTGCCAGGTTCAGCGCGTGCCCCAACTCATGAGCAAGATGGTAGTAATTGACCGCCCCGGTTTGACAAGGAGGGCATGGAGGACAGGTCGCAGGGCAGTAACCAGGGCAAGGACATGGGGCAGGGATGCTAAGCTGCTGGTCACAGGTAACGATCTTCGCCGACGCCGTCCCAGATGAAAAGCACGCCCCACCTCCCCAAGAGCAAGCGAAGTCCATCCTGTCAACTACAAACACTTCCACGGCATCTGCGACGTTTACTTCTGCCAGCAGGCTTATGGCCTCCGCTTCGCTTTCCAGCACCTTGTATGCTGGTTTATTCAAGTAGATAGGGGTGTTAGAAATTATCTTGATACAACGGACGCTCCCGCACCGATTCCAAAGCTCGGCGGCCTTCCGGATAAGCGTGGAGAAGACACTCCCGGTGGCGTTGGGATCCGAGGATCCGGTTCCGATGAACACCGGCTGCACCCGTAAGACCTGGGCGGGGGAGAGGAACCTTGTCCAGGCAAATTCGATGTATACGTGCAAGCTCACGAGCCTCACCACGCCCAGTTTGCGGCCACCCTCATACACCAACCCTCGCTCGTGGTGCTGGACGAACCAGGTAATCCTCTCAGGTAGCCTATCAGTCGCTTTTGGGAAGAAACTCTATGGGTGGTTTGTACCCCTAGGCGGGGAACTGGAGGGGGTGTCTGAGGTCAAAAGGCAGGGGCGCGGCTGGCTCCTTCGCCTTTTTCCTGGGACCGAGCCCAAAGACGTCCTACAGTTACTTCTAGCACGGGGGCACGATATTAATGAATTCAGAGCTGTAATGCCTAGTTTAGAAGACATATTCGTTCAGGTGGTGGGTGAGGGCCATGAATAGGTTCTGGGCGGTTGCGCGGCATGAGTTTACGGTCACCGTCAGGCGGCGAGGCTTCCTCGGCTTAACCGCCGTCATTCCTCTGCTCATCGGCCTTTTGGCAGCCCAATTGGCGGGAAGACAAAGTTCGACCCCCGGGGGTGAAACGGTGGTGGGCTTTTGGGACGGGGCTGTTCCGGGGGCAGTGGGAACAGGACCGGGTGACTTACAAACCCTTTCCCAACCAGGAGGCCGCGATCCAGGCTTTCTCAAACGGCGAGCTCGATATCTTGATCTTCATCCCCTCCGATTACGTGGAGACAGGCGCCGTGGTCCGAATAGAGCGTGGAAGAATCGGTCTTCTTCAGGACTTAGCCCCTCCAGGCCTGGATGCCTTCCTTAGGGGCAATCTCCTCCGAGGCGAGGTGTCAAGCGATGTCCTGGAGAGGATTCAATGGCCCGCACGTGGCACCCTCTTGCAAGTGGACGAGGAAGGACAGCTTTCCCCTCCCCCGGTTTTGGACCCCGGACAGCTGATTTTCTTCGGTGCGCTGATGGTTATGATTACGTTTTCCGTGCTCACGACGTCGAGTTATTTCTTGGAAGGCCTCAGCGAGGAGAAGGAGAATCGGGTTATGGAAGTCCTGCTCTCCTCCCTTTCCCCACAGGAATTGATGTTGGGAAAGCTAGTAGGACTGGGAACGGCGGGGTTAATCCGATTAGTGCTCTGGGTGGCATTCGGAGCAGTGCTGTTGGGCGTGGCCAAGGAAACCTCGCTCACCCTTCCCTCGATGCTTGCGGAGTTGCGCTTCCCTCTCTTCGGCCCGGCCATCTCTGGGTTTCTCTACTGCTCATGGGCTTGCTACTTGGGGCAGTGGGTGGCGTGACCTCAAGCTACAGGGAGGCTGGGCAAGCCACCGGGCTGGTCATCATCCCCTACATGCTTCCCCTGTGGCTGTTGAACCCATTGATTCAAAATCCCGACGGAGGATACTTGCAGTGAGCGCCTGTTTGGCAGTGATCTTCACGCTGAGGCTATTCCGGGCCCATCTCCTTTCGTACGGGCAAAACCCAGGGATTTTGCGGATCGTCCGCACAATGATATGGGGAGGAGGGAAGCTGGGTATGGGGGGAGCCTGAGCGGTCAGAACTGGCGCGAGGAGGGTGCTTCTTAGAACTCCACCTCCCAGGCGGTGGTGAGGGAGGGGGAGCCCTCAGGGCTCTCGGGATCGCTGCTCTCCCAGGAGAGCTCAAAGCTCGCCTCCTTGCCCAGGGAGAGTTCCAGGGTCACAAGAAGCCGGGTGAGGGAAAAGAGGGCCTCTTCAACAGGGCCCAGGTACATGCACAAAGAAAGCTCCCATCTCTCAGACGGCCCATACCCCCTGCGGGCCAGGACAAGTAGCCCATCCTCGTACTCACCGGTGGCCGCTATCCTCTTGAAGTCGGCATCCGTGTACCAGCTCGGCCTGGGGGAAGGCGGGCGCTCAAACACCAGCAAAACCTGCCATTTCGTGGCCACAAGGTGCCCTTTTGCCCCCACCCCATAGAGGGAAAGCTCGGACACCCCCCCTTTCCCCGTTGCCCCGGCATACAGGGACACACACCCCCCGGATACGGACAGGCTAGGGGTGCAAGAGAGCACGAGCCCCGAGGGGGAAAGCTCAAGCGAGATGTCGAACCTCATCCCAGCGAGGCCGGGCAATCCCGCCAGTGTCCCGCCAAGCGAGATCCCCTCACCAAGCGAGAGCTCAAACTCCCCTACGCCCCCGAAAAGGGGCCAGCCCTCCCCCTCGAGGCAGAGTTCGGCAAAACTTGTTTTACCTCCTTCCCCCGAGAAGACGCCGGAAAGCTCCAGGGTGCGTCCGGGCCAGGGCTCTGAATTCCAGCCCAGCGTGTACTCTTCAAAGTGGCTGTACCACACGTAGACCTTGACCAACTCTGGCTCGATGGGCTCCCGCAGCAGCCACCCGTCCGGGTATTTGGCGTCCAGATACGCCAGCGCCTCCGGGGCCAAGGCGAACGGCTCGAAAGCCTCCTTGGGTTGGAAGAGGACGCGCAGATTGTACTCCGTCCTCGACCTCCACCTGCCATCCACAAACGCCTTAAGCCGGACCCTCCCTGCGACGAACGCCCTCTCCCTAACCCCGGCTGAGGTCACCGCAAGCGGCCGCCAGCGTCCCCCCTCCCACCGGTAGGCTTCGGTGAACATGAAGTAGTCGATCTCAGAGGCGGAGTTGGACCGGTGGTAAGCCTTGGCCCAAAGCTCCCCGGAGGCCAGGGGAAGCTCGCCCTTGATCCAGCCGTAGCGCCAGTGGGGGCCCGGGACCTGCCACAGGAGCTGGGGGAACCTCTCGTCTTCTATGGTCCTGTAAAGGTGCTTGAGGACCTTGCCTTGGGGGGAGAAGGCAGCCTTGCCCTCCAGGGTCAGCCGATAGTCGAGGGCAAACCCTGCAAGCTGGAACGTTTGGTCCGAGAAAAGGCCCTGCTCGATTTCGGACTCGCTTTTCAGGGTCCAGGCGCCAAGGGGAACTTCAAGGGTGAGGGTGGCCTGGTGGAGGGCAAACCGTGGGTAGAGGGAAAGCTCACCCTCCCACTGGCCCGAAAGCGGCTCGGGCAGCCCGAAAGCGGGTACGAGCAACGCACCCACCAGGGCTGCCCACAGCACCCTGAAACAAGCCGACACGCGAGGTCAACCTCCGACCTGGCGCCCGGTGCCTCAGGGACGACTTGCCTATGCTAGCTCAAGGCCAGAACAAGACCATGGCCACGGCGGCTATCCCGAGGAGGACCCCGGTGATCCCAAGCAGGAAGTTCGTCTGTACCCGGCCGGAAAGGCCCGCGGGGGCCTGCGTCTTCAGGCTCTGTACCTCACTAGAAATGGAGTTCACGCTGGTCTTGAGGCTGCTTATCCCACTGGCGTTGCTGGCCACGTCCGCTTGCAAGTTCTGCACCTGGGCCTGGAGGGAGTTCAGGCGGCTTTCGAGTCCGGCCACGTCCACCCCGGCCTGGGCCTGCCCCATCCGTTGCATGGCCCGGTAAAGCCACTGGGCGGCATCGTAGCGCAAAAGGGCACTGTCCCCTCGGAACTCCCCGCCGGTGTCCGCGATGGAGATGACCCCCGTGTCTATCAGGTACTTGACCGCCGGATAAGCGGGATGCGAGGGGTCGACGTCCAGCACCACTCCCCCCCCACCCCCGGCGATCCCCGGGGTCAACCCCCACACGGAAACCAGCACCAGCCCAACCACCACCAACGCGAGCAACCTACCCCTCATCCAGATCCCCCCTTCGCAAGTGATGACACCTGCGCTAGCCTAGGAAAATCGCGTTTCCCTGTCAACCCCAAAGTTCTCGTCCCCCACATGGAGTGGTAGGGGCCGGTATACTCCGGGCGCATGAGGCTGAAGGCGCCGTCGCGTGAGGAGATCTTGTCCGGGCCGGCCCTCCCCATCATGGCCAGGATTGGGGGGCCGGCGGTCTTGTCCTCGCTTCTTTTTACCCTGTACAACCTGGCCGATGCCTTCTGGATTGGGAGGCTCCCGCGGGACCAGTCCGCCGCGGTGATGGCGGGGATCCAGGTTTCCTGGCCGATCGTTTGGTTTCTCATCTCCCTTGTGGCCGGCTTCGGCGGGGCAGCGGTCACCGCCCTGGTGGCCCAGTACCTGGGGGCGGGGAGGGAGAGGGAAGCCCGACTGGCCATGAACCAGCTGTTTTCCCTTTCCATCCTCTCCGGGATCGCCCTGGGGGTGGCCGGGTACCTGGCCTCACCGTGGCTACTTGGGCTCCTGGTGCAGGGACCGGAGGTGGCCGAGGCCGCTGGCCTTTACATGGAGGTGATCTTCCTGGGGCTCCCCACCATGCTCATCCCAGGCCTGTTCCACTTCGCCCTGGCCGCCTGTGGGGACACCCTAACCCCGCTTCTTGTGAACGGGGCCGGCACGCTCCTCAACATGGCCCTGGACCCCTTGCTCGTCTTGGGCTGGGGGCCGGTCCCCAGGATGGGGATCCTGGGGGCGGCCTATGCCACGGTGGCCGCCCAGGGCCTCGCCTCCCTGGCCTTCGTGGGGCTGTTCGCCCTGGGAAGGGGGCCCTTGCGGCTTGACCCCCGTGGGCTCATCCCCCGCTGGCAATGGGTGAAAAAGGCGGTGCGGATCGGGCTTCCAGCCGCAATAGGCCAATCCAGCACCGCCTTTGGGTTCGTGGTCATGACCGGGGTGATCGGGCGCCTCCCGAACCCGGAGGTGGCCCTGGCCGGCTACGGGATAGGCGACCGAATAATCGGGATCCTGTTCATCGTGACCGACGGCCTGAGCATCGGCCTTTCCACCATGGTGGGCCAAGCCCTGGGGGCAGGGCGGATGGCCCGGGCGAAGGAGGTGGTGCGGAAAGGGGTCTGGACGCTGCTTGTCGTGCTGGTGATCGAAGCCGGGGTGCTGTGGCTCCTACGCCGGGGGCTGGTGGCCCTGTTCATCCCGGGAAGGCCGGACGTGATCGCGGTGGGGGCGAGCTTCGTCCAGGCCTTCGCCCTGAGCATGCCCTTCCTAGGGGCCTTTTTCGCCGCCATGGCCGTCTTCCGCGGGGCCGGACATAACCTGCCCACCATGATCCTGGGGATCTTAAGGCTCTGGGTCCTCAGGATCCCACTTGCGTACCTGTTCGGTTTTACGCTGGCCTGGGGGGCGGATGGGGTGTGGTGGGGGATGGCGCTTTCCAACGTGGTCTCCGGGGGTTGTGCCATCGGGCTCCTCTTGAGCCGCAGCTGGCAGCGGAGCGTGGTGGAGCCGTGCCGGGAAAAGGGGTAGCCCTGTACGGGTATTTCGGACATGGAAACCTGGGGGACGAGGCGCTCCGTGAGGCCTGGATCAGGGCTCTTTCCCCGGATTTTGAGGTCCGTACCCTGGCCCCACCCCGCCTCCCAAAAGGGAAGGGGCCCTGGCTCTTCTGCGGGGGGATCCTCCAGGACCGCACTTCCCTGCGCTCGCTCCTGTTTTACGTCGCCGCCATCCGGCTCGCGGCCCGGGGCGGGCCGGTGGGGCTCGTTGCAGTGGGATGTGAGCTCTCCTCCCCCCTGGGAAGAAGGCTGGTGCGGGGGGTTCTTCGCAAGGCGGGCTTCGTCTCCGCCCGGGATGAGGAGGGCCTTCGTCAGCTCAGCGCCCTGGGTGGGGATGTGCGCCCGGCCCGGGACCCGGTCCTGGCCTGGCCCCCACCCCCACGGGGGGGAAGCGGCCCCATCCTGGTGAACCTCGTACCCTCACTTCCCAGAACCGTTTGCAAGGAGGTGCTGCAAAAGGCTCGGGACCTGGCGGAAAAGCTCGGCAGCCCTCTGCAGGGGCTCGTCATGGCCCCTGAGGACGCACGGGCCCTGGGAGGGCTTCCCCTCTTGCGGCCGACCACCCCAAAGGAGGCACTCAAGGCGATCGCCTCCTCCCCGCTCCTTGTGGGGGCCCGGCTGCACGCGCTGGAGCTTGCACTGGTGGCCGGGACCCCTTTTGTCCCCCTCCCCTATTCGGCCAAGGTGGAGGGGTTCCTGTCGCTTGTGGAACGAGACCTTCCGGCCCGGGTGCCGCGCACGCCGGATCGGCCGGAGGAAGCCTTGAGCCCGAGCTTGCGGGAAGGCCTCCTGCGAGCCAGGGCCCGCCTGGCCGAGGAAGCCCAAAAAGGGATTGAAGATGTCCGGAACTGGCTCCGCAGCCTGGCATGAGCCGGTGATGCTGGGGGAGGTGCTCTCCTTCCTCCGGCCAAAGGAAGGAAAGCTCATCCTAGACGCCACCGTGGGAACCGGTGGGCATGCCGAGGCCATCCTGGCTCGGGGTGCCTGCCTGATCGGCCTAGATCGGGACCCTGAGGCCCTGGAGCTTGCCCGAAGGCGACTTTCCCGGTTTGGGGAAAGGACACGTCTTGTGCACGCCAACTTCCGTAACCTAAGGGAGGTCCTTTCCCACTTGGGGGTAAAGCAAGTTGATGGGGTGTTGTTTGATCTGGGGGTAAGCTCCCTTCAGCTCGACCGGCCGGCCCGGGGGTTCTCGTTCCGGGAGGAGGGGCCGCTGGACATGCGCATGGACCCCACCCAGCCCCTCAGTGCGGCCGACCTCGTGAACCGGCTTCCGGGGGGAGAGCTTGTCCGGCTCCTCCGCGAGTACGGAGAGGAGCGCCATGCGCGCCGGATCGCCCGGGCCATCGTCCGGGCCAGAGAAAAGGCCCCCATCCGCTCGACCACGGAGCTGGCTCGGCTCGTGGCCCGCTGCTACCCCCCAGGGCGCCACCGCATCCACCCCGCCACCCGCACCTTCCAGGCCCTCAGGATCGCGGTGAACGACGAGCTTTCCGCCCTGGAGGAGGGCCTGGCCCAGGCGATCGAGGTCTTGCTCCCCGGCGGGGTCGTCTGCGTGCTCTCATTCCACTCCTTGGAGGACCGTATCGTAAAGAACATGTTCCGCGGGAAGGCAGCCCAAGGGGCTTTAGAAATACTCACCAAAAAGCCCTTAAGGCCGCATCCTGAGGAGGTGAGGAAAAACCCCAAGGCGCGTTCGGCGAAGCTCCGGGCGGCCCGGGTGCTGGAGGTCGCTCAGGCCTAGGTCAGCTGTCCTCCCTGCCCGGTACCCTTGGGCATAGGGTAAGGTGGGATGAGGTCCTCCGCTCGCTGGGAAGCCATCTTGAGGCCGGCCGCCAGCTCCTGGGCCATCCCCAGGGCTTGGGCCCTGGCCCTCACCCTGATCGGGGCTGGGATGGTGGTGGCCGGGCTGGCATTCCTGTACCTGTGGCTGGGCTCCACCGTAACCATGCTGGAAGCGGAACGGGCCCGCCTCGTCCTCTCCCTGGAGGAGCTTTCAAGAGACCTCACCCTGCTTTCTGTTCAGGTTACGCAGGCTTATTCCCCCCAGGCGATAGCCGAGCGGGCCAAGGCCCTGGGCATGGAACCGTTCACAGAGGACCGCACGGGTTACCTGATCATGGAAGATGACGAGGGATCAGGCGGTTAGGCGTGCGGCGGTGGTGTTCCTCCTGCTCGGCCTGGGGGCCCTTGCCATCGTAGGGCGGCTGATCCAGCTACAGATAGTGGAGCACGACCACTGGGCGGCCCTGGCCGAGGCGATGCAAGAGGACGTGGTGGAGATCCCCCAGCGGAGGGGGACGATCTACGACCGTGCAGGAAGGCCCTTGGCTTGTGATGTCCCTGCCTACTCCATCGCCCTGGATAACTATCACATGACCAAGCCCGAGCTTTTGGTGGGGCTGCTTGAGGAAGAGCTGGGCCTGTCGGAGGATGAGGCGGCCGACAAGGTGTATCGGGAGGCCTACTTCACCTGGATCGCCCGGCAGGTGGACCGGGAGGTGGGGGACCGGATCAAGGCCCGGGCCGGAGAGCTGGGGATCGCGGGGCTCCTTTTCTTCGACACCTGGAAGCGGGCCTACCCCCAGGGGAGGCTGGCCCCGGAGGTCCTGGGCTTGGTGGGGGTGGACGGGGAAGGCCTCGAGGGCTTGGAGCTGGTGTTCGATGAGGTGCTCCGGGGAAGCCCCAGCCGGTATCACATCCTGCGGGGGAGGGACGGGAGGGTCTACGACCTGTGGGTTGAGGCCGCCGGCACCCCGGGTGGGGACCTGTCCCTCGCCTTGGATGCCGATTTCCAGAGGATCTGTGAGCAGAAGCTCTCCCTGGGGGTGAACCGGTTTAAGGCTGACCGCGGGTTTGCCCTGATCATGGACCCCCGGACCGGAGAGATTCTCGCCTTGGCCCAGGCCCCCCGCTACGACCCGCAAGCCCCCGACCCCGGGCTCCTTCACTCCTGGGCGGTGACCGACGTGTTTGAGCCCGGCTCCACCTTGAAGGCGCTGGTGGGCCTGGCCGCCCTGGACCAGGGGGTGGTGACCCCGGAGGACACCTTTTCCGGGGATTCGCCATACATCGTCATTGGGGTGCCGATAAGCAACGCGGAGAGCACCTCCTATGGCACCATCACCTTCCGCTACGCGATCGTGAAGTCCGTGAACACGGTGCTCATCCAGGTGGCAAGGCGCCTGGGCATCGAGCTCACCTACGAGTACCTCTCCAGGATGGGGTTCGGGAGGCCCACCGGGATAGAGCTTCCCGGGGAGGCCGCGGGCATCCTGCGGCCGGCGGAGGAGTGGACCGAGCTGGACTTGGCAGTCGCCTCCTTCGGCCAGGGGGTGGCGGTGACCGGGGTGCAGCTGGGGGCGGCGTTCTGTGCCCTGGCAAACGGCGGCACCCTCCTGCGCCCACACCTTTTGACCGGCCCGCCCCAGCCCGTGGCCAAGGTGGCCTCCCCGGAGGCATGTGCCACCATGCGGGCCCTCCTGCGGGACGCCGTCCGGCTGCCCGGGGGGACCGGCCACTGGGCGGACCTGGAAGGGTTCCTCATCGCCGGGAAATCCGGGACCGGGGAGAAGGCCCTGCCCGGCAGGGGCTATGTGGAAGGACACTACACTTCCCTCATGGCGGCCTTCCTCCCCTACAACGACCCGGAATACGTGATCATCGTGGGATACGACGAGGTCAAGACTTCTCCCTATTGGGGGGGGTCAACGGCCGGCCCCACGGTGCGTTACATCGTAGAGGACCTGGCAAACGCGGGGTTGATCTCCCCTTACACCGAGACCACCGCGCTGGGCCGATCGGGGTAGGTGAGGTACAGGCGACCCGCCCAGCCGTCCATGGCGCGGGCCACCGCCTCCAGCGCCAGGGCGGGGGAGTTGTTCTCCTGGGAAAGGTGCGCGAGGAGGACCGCCTGAAGCCCTTTCCGGGCTAGCCCGGCCACCGCCCGGGCCGCTTCATCGTTGGAGAGATGCCCCCTGGGGGACATGATCCGCATCTTAAGGTGCCAAGGGTAGGGCCCGGAAAGCAAAAGCGGAAGGTCGTGATTCGCCTCCAGGACCACGAGCCTGCAGCCGGAAAGGGCGGAGAGAACCTCCTGGGTGACCTGCCCCAGGTCCGTGGCCAGGCCGAAGGCGGCCCCATCGAGCTCGAACCGGAAGCCAAGGGGCTGTGCCGCGTCGTGGGACACCCGGAATGGCCGAAGGCAAACCCCCAGGATCTCCTCCCCGCCGGCTATGGGCTTGCCGGGAACCCCCAGTGCCCGCAGGGTCCCGGGGCTGGCCCACACCTCCACCCCCCGGCGCAGCAGGGTGGAAAGCCCCCGTACGTGGTCGGTGTGCTCGTGGGTAAGGAGCACCGCGGACGGGCGGTCAAGCTGCACCCCCACCTTTGCCGCGCGACGGCGGAGCTCCCGCCAGGGGAGCCCCGCGTCCACGAGAACCCATCCCCGGGGCGCCTCTACCAAAAAGGCGTTCCCGGAAGACCCGCTCCCCAGCGAAAGGACCCTCAATCCTGGTTTCTCTTCTGAAGGGCCGCAAGTAGGTCGATGGGCACTGGGAACACCACCGTACTTGCGTTCTCGGTGGCTATCTCGGCCAGGGTCTGCAGGTACCTGAGCTGAAGGGCCCCGGGGGAACGCTGCATGATCTCCGCCGCCTCCCGGAGCTTCTCCGCCGCCTGCAGTTCCCCTTCTGCGTTGATGATCTTGGAGCGGCGCTCCCGCTCCGCCTCCGCTTGGCGAGCGATCGCCCGCTGCATGTCCGTGGGGATCTTCACGTCCTTTATCTCCACCGTGATGACCTTTATCCCCCACGGGTCGGTGTGCTCGTCGATGATCTCCTGGAGCTGTTGGTTGAGCTTTTCCCGCTCGGCCAGGATCTCGTCCAACTCCGCCCTGCCCAGGACCGAGCGGAGGGTGGTCATGGAGATCTGGCGGGTGGCCTCGATGAAGTCGAGCACCTCCACCACCGCCGCCTGGGGGTCCATCACCCGGAAGTAGACCACCGCGTTCACGTTCACCGGCACGTTGTCCCGGGTGATCACCTCCTGGGGGGGTACGTCCAACGTGATGGTCCTGAGGTCCACCTTGACCATCTTATCCACGATGGGAATGATCAAGAATAGCCCTGGGCCTTTGGCTCCCACAAGCCGCCCAAGACGAAAGATCACGCCCCGCTCGTACTCCCTGACGATCTTGATGGCGCTTGCCAAAAACAGCACTACCAGCGCAACTATGATGCCTAAGGTCATGCCCATAGCCCCCTCCTTACCTTATCCCCTTGCAAGCCTCATAATAGGGCCCTAGGATGGGCTTTGTCAAAGGAAGGAGCCGAAGATGAGGACCCCTATTGTGGCAGCCAACTGGAAGATGCACAAGACGGCGGGGGAGGCGGTGGGCTATTTCCGCCGCCTGCTGGAGCTGGTGGCCCCGCAGCCCAAGGTGGAGCTGGTGGTCTTCCCGCCGGCCACCCTCCTCTCCCTGGCGAAGAAGCACCTTGAGGGGAGCCCCATCGGCTGGGGGGCTCAGAACGCCTACCCCGAGCCCCAGGGGGCGTTCACCGGCGAGGTATCGGTGGTGCAGGTGGCGGACCTGGGCGCGAGGTATCTGATCTGCGGCCACTCCGAAAGGCGCCATATCTTCGGGGAGGGCGATGAGCTCATCGGGCGGAAGGTGCGCGCTGCCCTGGATACCGGCCTTGTTCCCATCCTGTGTGTGGGGGAACTCCTGGAGGAAAGGCAAGCCGGCCGCGCCTGGGAGGTGGTGGAGCGCCAGCTTTCGACTGCTTTGGCCGACGTTTTCCTCCCTTCCCCGGAGCGGTTGGTGGTCGCCTACGAGCCGGTGTGGGCCATCGGAACCGGGGTTCCGGCCAGGCCGGAGGACGCCCAGGGGATGGCAGCCCGCATCCGCAAGTGGCTGGAAGGGAGGTTTGGAAAGCCCGGCCGGGCGATCAGGATCCAGTACGGAGGCTCGGTGAAGCCGGAGAATGCCCGCGAGTTCTTGGGCCTTCCGGACATCGACGGGGCCCTGGTGGGGGGGGCGTCCCTGGACCCGGACAAGTTCTGGGCCATCGCCCAAGCTGCCCTAACTTAGGAGGGAAACCTAGGCTAAATTGGCCTATAGACACCCATGACCTGGACGATTCCCAATCAGATCACGCTTGCCAGGATCCTGGCGATCCCGCTCTTCATGTATTTCCTGTTCGCCGAGGGCACGATATACAAGATCCTGGCCCTGGCCATCTTCGCCCTGGCCGCCGCCTCCGACGCGGTGGACGGGTACCTAGCCCGCTCCCTGAACCAGGTCACCCCGTTCGGGAAGTTCGCCGACCCCATCGCCGACAAGATCCTGGTGGCCGCCGCCCTGGTTTCCTTCGTCCAGCTGGATGAGCTCACCGCCACCCCGGTGGTGACCATCCTCTCCCGCGAGTTCCTGGTGACCGGGCTGCGCATCCTGGCTGTGGCCGAGGGGCAAATGATCCCCGCCTCTTTCCTGGGCAAGGCCAAAACGCTTTCCCATATCGGGCTTGTGCTTTTCATCCTGGCCACCCGCTATTTCGGCATGGGGCCCATCGGCCTGGTCCTAAAGGACGTCTTCCTGTATCTGGCCGTGGCCCTGGCCATCGTCTCCGGGGGGGAATATTTCTGGAGGTCAAGGGAGCTCTTCGTGCATGGCTTGAAGGGGCAGAAATGAGGAAACTACTTGGCCCAGACGGGGAAATAGACCTCAACGCCCTCCCCCTGGACGGCCTCCTCCGCCAGGCCATGGAGGGGGGAGAACGGGCCTGGCCGGCGGTCCGCCTGCTTCAGACGATGCACCGAGGGGGGAGGACGGAAGCGGGCGTGTTCCTGCTTGGGCTCCTTGCCGCCTCTGGAGAGGATTGGAAGAGGCGAGAGAAGCTGGTGGAGTCCCTGGACGGGTTCCACCACCCCGGTTGCGTGCACTACCTGGTGGGGGAGTTGCGCCGGGTGAAGGGCAGCAACTCCACCCGCGGGTATCTGAACGCCATCCTCCGGGTGCTTGAGCGGATGCCCGCCGAGCTGGTGAAGGATGAGCTCTTTGAACTGGCGAACGACCCAGGCCTTTCCCGGCGCATGCGCCAAAAGGCGGAGCAGGCCTTTTGGGCCGTTGTAATGAGGGATGGAGGCTAAACATAGGTTGGTTCCCCTAGCTATTCGGCGATCGGGTTTGCCTCGAGTAGTACACGGAGTAGAGCGAGGTTAGAAGCTTGCCGGACATGATTGCCCTGAATCCTGAGGGCGGGGTAAGGTGTCGTGGGTTGACATTAGCTCCCTTTTCACGTGAAGAGGATCCTCCGCGAGTTCTTCCATGAGGGGAAGGGCGCCGACCCCATAGTCCACTTCCCAATCATGTTCAAATCTTTGCTTTTGACATCCATCGGCCTCTCGGTGTAGGCGAACCCACCCCACCAACATCAAAAGTAAAGCCCTGAACCCGCGGGGTGGCGAGGCTCTAGGGGCGAGCCTCGCCGAAGGTTTCCTCCAGCCAGCGGGCGATCCCGTCCCTGACGCGCCGGAAGGCGGCTAGGCGCTCTTCCTCCGTCCCCTCGGCGGCCGCCGGGTCGGGGAAGCCGGCGTGGAGGTACTCCTTGGCCCCGGGGAAGAAGGGGCAGGTCTCTTTGGCGTGGTCGCATACGGTGACCACGTAGTCGAACTCCTGTCCCAGGAACTCTTCGATGGATTTGGAGTGCTGGTGGGAGATGTCGATCCCCAGCTCGGCCATGACTTTGATTGCCAGGGGATGGACCCCGGTGGGCTTGATCCCGGCGCTTTTGGCCTCGAAGCGGTCGCCGTAGCGGGCGTTCACGAGACCCTCAGCCATCTGGGAGCGGGCCGAGTTATGAGTACAGATGAAAAGCACCTTCTTCTTCACACTCTCCCCTCTGCTGGAGCGGAAAAACGGGCGAACCAGGGTTTGGTCCTGTTGGCGATCCAGACCAGGGTGAGCATGATGGGGACCTCCTCTAGCACCCCCACCACCGTGGAAAGGGCCGCCCCGGACTCAAGGCCAAAAAGGGAGATCGCCACCGCCACGGCGAGCTCGAAGAAGTTGGAGGCCCCGATCTGGGCCGCCGGCGCCGCCACGGGATGCGGGACCTTAAGGAGCCACGCCGCCCCGTACCCCAACGCGAAGATTAAGAAGGTCTGGATGGCCAGGGGCACCGCGATGAGGAAGATGTGGGCCGGGTTCTGGATGATCTTCTCCCCCTGGTAGGAGAAGAGGATCACCAGGGTAAGGAGAAGCCCACCGATGGTCACCGGCCGCAGCCTGCGCAGAAAGATGCTCTCGAACCACTCCTCCCCCCGCCGGGAGATGAAGTAGCGGCGGGTAGCGTACCCCAGCGCCAGGGGGATCACCACGTAAAGGACCACCGAAAGGAGCACCGTATCGTAAGGGACGTAGATCCGTGAGAGCCCCAAAAGCCCCTTCACGATGGGGGCATAGAGGAGGATCAGGACGAGATCGTTCACCGAAACCTGGATCAGGGTGTAGGCCGGATCGCCCCGGGAAAGATAACTCCACACGAACACCATGGCGGTACAGGGCGCGGCCCCCAGGAGCACTGCCCCGGCGTAGTACTCCCGGGCAAGCTCGGGTGGGATCCAGTGCTTGAAGAGGACGAACAGGAAGAGTGCCGAGATCCCGGCCATGGTGAAGGGCTTTATCGCCCAGTTCACGGTAAGGGTGAGGGCGAGGCCCTTGGGGCGTTTCCCCGCCTCCACGATCCGGGAGAACTCGATCTGGGCCATCATGGGGTAGATCATGAGCCAGATGAGGATCGCCACCGGGATGGAGACGTGGGCCACCTCCGCCTTCTTGAGGGCGGCGGGGAAGGCCGGGAACAGCCAGCCGATCCCGATCCCGACGAGGATGCAGAGGGCAACCCAAACGGAAAGGTACCGCTCGAACGTGGAAAGGCCTTTCTCCTTCTCCATCATCTACCTCCACGGGGGCCGATGACGCACACCCCTCCCTTTCGCTTCTTCATGCGCTCCTTAAGGCGCGCGAGGTCATCCGGGTGCGGGGAGAGGAAGGGCCTGAGTGCCTCGATGAGATCGGAGGGCACCGGCTCGTAATAAACCCAGGGGCCTTTGTGTTCGCCCTTGACGAAACCGACGGCCTTAAGGGCGGAGAGGTGCCGGGAGACCTTGTATTCAGGGAGGCTCAAAGCATCGGCGATCTCGCACACGCACACTGGCTTTCCCACGGCAAGAAGGAGCGTCATGATCCGCACACGCATGGGACTTCCCAGCGCCTTTAGCCGCATCGCAAGGGCCTTTTGCACCATTTTGCAGTTGCATTTTACAGCAAATACCTCCGGTGTAAAGGCCACCCTTAGGGTGGCGGGGAAAACGATCTTCTGCCCTGGTTCAATCCGCCGCTTGGGACAGCGCGGCCCGGGCTTCCTCTACCATGGCAGCGAGGTTCACGAACCTGACCTTGACCCCCTGTATCGTCCGACTATAGGGCTCTGCCACATCGCTTGTTACCACGTAGCAGCGGGCGTTTGGGTAGCGGCGCACCAGGGCCTTGAGCCCTTGGGGCGAAAAGGCGTCGGCCTTCCACTTGGCCTCGATGGCGATGATCGCACCCCTCCGGAGGGGGATCACGAAATCCACCTCGTGCCCCTTCTTGTCGCGCCAGTACCTGATATCCCGCGTTTCCAGTTTCGCCTGAAGCTCGTTCAGCACGAAATGCTCCCATAGGTATCCATAATCATCCGGCCTGAGGCTTACCCAACCCCGAAAATAGCAGACGAAACCCGTGTCAAACGCGTATACCTTGGGCGCGGCCACGATCTCGCTAGGACGGTGGGTACTGTAGGGACGGATCACATGGGCCACGTAAGTGGCCTCAAGCACGGATAAGTAGTTGGAGATCGTGGTCCGACTCACCTCACACGGGCGCGCGAACCGTGTGGCTTCGAAGATCCCCCCGCTGGTGGCGAAAAGGAGCTCCATAAACCGGAGAAAGGAATAACGACGTTCCAGCCGGAAAAGTTCCAAGATGTCTTTCGCCCAAAAGGCATCCATCCACTCCTGGAAATCGCGCTCCGGGAGCTCAGCGGCCAAGAAGAACGGGGGCAACCCCCCATGCAGGAATCGGTGGGAGAGGTCCGTGTTGCCGAAGTCCCGCAAGTCGTCAGTGATCATCGGGGTTAGCCATACCTCGGCCTTCCTGCCGGTCAAGGTGTCGCGGAACCTGGCGGAAGCGCCCAGGAACGACGAGCCGGTGGCTAGGATCCGCACGTCCGGATAGTGGTCGGCAGCGATCTTCAGGATCTCTGATGGGTTGGGCAGGCGATGGATCTCATCCAAGATTACGCGCTGCCCCCGTCGTTCCGCCAGAAAGGCCTCCGGGTCCTCCAACAGGCGCCGCACCCGTGGGAGCTCGCAATCGAAATACTCCACATCCTTCAGGCTCAAGCTTAGGCACGTCTTTCCCACCCGCCGCACCCCCGCAAGCCACACCACTGACCGCCGCCTCCAGGCCTCCTCTACGCGCCTGATCCAATATCTCCGCGGTACCATGTGCAACAAATATAACGCATGGTTCTACCAAATGCAAGAATGCTTGCATTTGGTTCCACAACTCGTGGCCGGACAATCTTCGCATTGGGTTGCCCATTACAGGCGGCATGGGCTAAGGTAGCTGAAGGGGTACGGATGAAGACGTTGGTGGCCATTTATTCCAGGAGCGGGACTACGCTTTCCGTTGGCAAAAGGATCGCCGACGCGCTTGGAGCTGACCTGGAGGTCATCGAGGATCGGGTTAACCGAAGGGGCATCTTGGGTTTCCTGCGCTCGGGGTACGAGGCGCTTGCCAAGAGGGTCCCGCCCATAGCCGAGCCGAAGCACGATCCTGGCGACTACGACCTCGTGGTCGTGGGGACCCCCATCTGGGCGGGGAGGATGTCGAGCCCGGTGAGGGCTTATCTCCACCGTTTTCGGGGGAAGCTACCCCGGGCGGCCTTCTTCGCCACCTCCGCGGGCGGCGGCCACACAAAGGCCCTGGCCGAGATGGCGGAAGTAGCCGGCGTGGAGCCCCTTTCCACCCTCGAGCTGACAGCGGATCAGCTGGAAAGCGAGGAGGCCACCAGGGCCGTCGGCGAGTTCACGGCGGAGCTCTCCCGCCGCGCCAGGGTCCGTTGAAGGGAAGGGGGCAGGAGGATGTCTTTCGAATGGCACCAATGGTCTCTTGCTGGTTTTTTCGGCGCCCTTTTTCTCATCGCCCTCTCCAACCTCTGGGGGATCCCCCGGCTTCGAAGAAAGGCCCCGCCTGATTTCCCCAAGGTTTCCATCCTCATACCCATGCGCGATGAGGCCGGGAACGCGAAGACAGCGATCTCATCGGTCTTGGCCCTCGACTACCCGGATTTTGAGCTGCTGGTTTACGAGGAGGGATCGGTGGACGCGACGTGGGAGGTCCTCAAGAGCGTTTCCGATCCACGGCTGAGGGTCATCAAGGGGAGTGCCCCGCCGCCTGGGTGGACTGGGAAGAACTGGGCCTGCCATAACCTGGCCAATGAGGCAAAAGGTGAACTCCTCTTGTTCGTCGATGCCGACGTGCGCCTGGAGGCGCAAGCACTCCGCGCTGCGGTGGCAGAACTTCTAAATGGTCGCTATCACATGGTCTCCGTGCTCCCCCACCAGGAAGTGGGTTCGCTGGGGGAACTGCTTTTGGTGTCTTTAATTCCGTGGTCGGTGATGAGCTTTTTCCCGTTGCTCTTGGTGAAGGCGACCAGGATCATAAAGATCCAGGCTACGGTGGGGCAATTTATCCTGGTGAGGCGAGATGCCTACGAAGAAGTCGGAGGTCATAAGGCGATAAAGGGAGAAGTGTTGGACGATTTCGAGCTCGGCTGGAGGATTAGGGGACACGGCTTCAGGGTGGGCCTCTTCTATGGCGGAGATCACGTGCGCTGCCGGATGTACCGGGGCTTTAGGGAAGCACTCGACGGACTCTCCAAGAACCTGTTCCTCGTCTTCCGGCGTCGGTTGGTCTTGTTTGCCTTCGTTTGGACGTTCGTGCTCTACAGCTCCTGGGAGCCGCTTGTGGTTTCGGTGGCGGCGGGCCTGGGGGCACCTGTCCCGGCGGGGACATTTCGCGCTTCCTTGTTGGCCACGTCCCTCTCCTTGGCATTGTGGGAGATCACAACCCTCAGGTTCGGCTTGCCCCTTTACCTTCCGTTTATCCACCCGCTCGTCACGGCCACCGCCTTCGCCACCGCGGTCCGGTCCGCTTACTGGCACCTTGCCGGACGAGGTACCTGGAAGGGACGCACCATTCACGTGGAAAGGAGGGAGAGTTGAAAAAGTGGGCGATCCTAGCTGTTGTCTTTGCTGTTGTCTTTTTGTCCTTTTCTCTCCTGGCTGGGGAGAAGCTCGAGTGGCCGGATCTAGCTGGTCAATGGGCGCTGTTCCAGGTGGTATCTGATTACTGGGAAGCGCCGCTCCTCGGGGAACGTCCCCGCCGGATCTACCAGATCGCAAAGATCGCGATCGCGCAGGACGGCCCCGACCTTGTGCTTCGTTCGGAGGGGATATGTCTTATGAAATTCGACATGGGGACATCCATGGTGCGGCTTTCGGTGTCCCCCGAGTTCCTGAAGGTGGCGCATATCGGCCCTTTACGGGGTAGCCTCAGCCGGGAAGGGGATGAGGTGCTCCTGAAGATCCCCACCTTCACCGTGTTAAACGGCGTGAGGCTTGCGGAACCTGAAACCGAACCCCTTCCCACTTCCCCGGAAGATCCCCGGGTGGTGGATATAGACGGCGATGGGAAACCTGGTTTCACCGTGTACGTGAGGATATTAGGGTTTATTCCCGGGGAGACCTATGTGGTCCAGAGGTTGCGCCAAGAGTACCATGGCAGGGTGTGGGGACCGGATCTCGTGCGTGGGGTTATCGCTTGGGAAGATGAGCAGGTGACTTTGGGGGCCTCCGGGAGCTTCTTCCTTATTTCTGGAAGGGGAAGGCCCGATCCTGATCCAAATCACTCCTTCTTCATCCTAAGGAGGATCACCGGCACGGAAACCTGTGACGAACTAATCGGGCTTTTCCAGGAGGAGCTGGAAGGTCAAGCTTCCTTTGGTATGGTGAATTGCTTGTGATAACAAATGTGGAACTTTGAGCGGGGTTTGGCCAAGGTAGTGGGGATGATGCTCCACCGAGAACTTAAGGCGGGCGTGCGGGCGGTATACCTAGAGGGGAAATTCCCACCGCCGCCCTTCGTCCTCGCCATGAATCACCACTCATACTTCGACGGGCACCTCGTCTATCTCCTGTTTCGGAGTTTCGGCTTTAGGGGGAAGCTGCTCATTTCCCCGGAGAACGTGGCCGCGTTTCCCATCTTCAGGCCCCTGGGGGCGCTTGAGGCAAGCCGGGTGCGGGCCGCACTGCAGGCGCTCGGGGCGGGGGAGGTGGTGGCGGTTTTCCCCGAAGGGGATCTGCGCTGCCACGGGAAGCTCGGCGAGCTTAAGCGGGGGGCGGTTTTCTTGGCCCAAAAAGCAAGGGTCCCATTGGTCCCTTGTGCGGCCCGCCTTTTTCCACGGGGCTTTCCCCGGCCGGAGATCTATATTTGGATCGGCGATCCCGTGGATCCAGACTTAGGAGCCCTGCGTGTGGCTTTGGAGAGGATGCTTTCCGCGATGGACGAGCTCGTAGAAAAGACGCATCCCCGCGAGCCCATCCCCGGCTTTCACCCGCTTTTCACCGGCCATCGCGGCCTCGACGAGCAGATGGCTGGGATCTCCCGCGCTTTGGGGAGGTTCTTGAGGTAACAAGTACCTTTCTTACCCCGATTCGATGTTGGGAGATTGATCTATTGGCACGAACTTTTCCCACTCATACCCGTTCCGCTTCAGGATCGACCTGATTTCTTCCAGTGTGGGCTCGGGCAAGGTGGGGGAGCGGCTCAGGATCCAGCCATACTTTCTCTTCGGCTCGCCCACCACGGCCCAGGAGTAGTCGGGCCCCAAAGCCAGGATCCAGTAGTTCCCTGGGAAAAGCCAGTGCCCAAGGAACTTGAAGAAGCTCACCCTGAGCTTCCCCGGCTCTTTGGGGTTCGGGACCCAAGCACGGCCGCGGGCGACTTTTTTCTCGCCACGGGCGTTGAAGCACTCGTTGACTACCTCGATTGTGCCATCGGGAAGGAGGGTGTAAGTGGCGGTGGTCCCTGACTTACAGCCCCGCTCGAACCAGGTGGGGATGTGGGCGATAGCGTACCACCTGCCCACGTAGTGCTCGAGATCCACTTTTTCCACGACTTCTGGCAAGGAAGTCGGCCGCTCAACCATTGCCACCAGGGCAATAAGCCCCACCGCAGCCAGAAAAAGCCACTCCGTGTTCGAAAGCATCTCGCCACCTCCTCATCAATGCTTTCCGCCCCGGAGATCCGAGCGCGGGGTCGGAAGATGTCGTTCATGTGGATTCAGTTTAGCAGATAAGCCGGCATTGACCGACTGCCAGTGGCCCCCACTCTCTATACAGCATAGGCAAAGGGCGCCCGCCAAGAGCCGCACGCTGGAGAACTGGCTCTGGAAGGCGGCCTGTGCCATCCGCAGCCCCGCCGACGTCCCGAAGTTCAAGGATTACATCCTGCCCTGTTCTTCCAGAAGTGGCTTTCCGATGTGTTAGACGATGAGGCGGCCCGCCGGGTCGCCCCGACCACCCACGCTGGATTGACCCTTGACCGCTCTCTAACCGCCATTTAAACTGGTCTGAGACTGGTCCATAAGAGGTGAAGAGGATGGAAGAGATTGGAGCTTATGAGGCCAAGGCGCAGTTTTCCGAGCTCCTACGGCGTGTGGAGAAGGGTGAACGGTTCGTGATTACCCGACATGGGGTTCCCGTGGCCGTTTTGGGACCTGTCTCACCCCGTCACCGGGACGTCAGGGAAGTGATCAGGGCCCTAAAGGAATTCCGGAAAAAACACACCCTGGGCGGTTTGAAGATCAAAGACCTGATAGAGGAAGGACGCATGTGATGAAACGGGTTCTGTTTGTGCTAGACGCATCAGTGGCCCTGGCCTGGGGGTTAGAGGACGAAAGTAACCCATATACCGATGCGGCTCTGGATGCGCTGGAACACGGAGAAGCACTCGTTCCATCTATCTGGCCGCTGGAAGTCAGTAATGCCCTTCTGATGGCGGAGCGGAGGGAGCGCATCTCCCAGGCCATGGTAGCGGAATTTCTGGAGTACCTTCGATCATTGCCCATCGTTGTGGAGCAATCCGGTCCGGAACAGATCTTCGGGGAAGTGCTCCTTCTGGCGCGCGAACAGGGCCTCTCCGTCTATGACGCGGCCTATCTGGACCTTGCCCTTCGCCGCGGACTTCCTTTGGCCACACAGGACCGGGCCCTTAGGACCGCCGCCTTCAGGATGGGCGTTGAGATCTTCGGCCCGCAGGAGGGATGATGGAACTCCGTCGCGCAGGGTCTGCCGGAGCCCGAGTTTCAGAACCAGGGGTGGCCTTCTGGTCACTTTAGCCAAGGACCCCCTACACGCCGGAGGGTTTGTGGCGCGGGGGCTCAGCGAACGCAGATCCGAAAGTAGGGAGGGCCTTTTGTTGCCGAAAGTGAGAGGGGATTCGGGGAACAGAAAGGGGCAAGAGGCATGATGGGAAAAATTGAGTTGCCCGAGGCGGAAATTGCGGCGTTTTGCCGTCGCTATAAGGTGCGGAGGCTTTCCCTTTTTGGCTCCGTACTGCGGGAGGATTTCGGTCCTAAGAGCGATATCGATATGCTTGTGGAATTCGAGCCCGGAGCACAGGTGGGTTTCTTGACCCTCAGCCGCATGGCACGGGAACTTTCCACCATCCTGGGCCGTCCGGTGGACCTCGTGCCGAGGAGCGGCCTCAAACCGGCAATCCGCGACGCCATACTGAAAGAAGAGCACGTTATTTATGCGACCTGAGCGGCTGTATCTGCTGGACATCATAGAAGCAGCCGATGCCATCGCTCGCTTCCTCACCGATGTGGATGAGGGAACTTTCATGCAGGACGAATTAAGGCAAAGCGCGGTGCTGCACAAGCTTATTGTCATAGGTGAGGATGCGGCCCGTTTGCCCGCCGAATTCAAGGAGCAACATCCGGAGATCCCATGGTCGGACATTGTGGCTTTTCGTAACATTGCGGTTCATGCGTATTTCTCGGTCGACTGGCGAATTGTCTGGGTAACAGCCACGCAGGAAGTGCCTGAATTGCGCCGCCAGATCGCTTTACTGCTAGAGGACCTTGGCGATGAATGAGGTGAAAAACGTATCGCACGATGACTACCGCATGACCGAACTCGGCCCCCTGCTCGAAGAGTAGCAGGTGGTGAGGTTATTGAAGCCATTAAAACCAGTCTGTGGTGGAAAACACTTGACCATGCAAAAGAACGCCTGCGTGCGGTCCTAGCGCGCAAAGCAACGCGCTGATTTCCAGGAGCGTGTGCGGGCTAAGGAAGAAGTTCTAGCCCGATATCAGGCGATCTTCTCTCCGGATCATATCTCCCACCTTACTGAAGAGGCGTTTCGTTCCTTTCTTTACTTCGAAAACAACAAGCATTGGACCGGTTTGTACCGCCAGGCGAACCGGCTTACCGCAGATATGGAGGCGTTACGGGGTGCGCTTGCTATCCTGGTGGATGCATACGATTTTGGAAAAGGTGCTTTATAGAGCTGATGTTCACGATTAAGCTATGTTCACGCATCGTGAACGTCCAAAAATAGTGACCAATGGATAAAAAAGGATTTTAGACGGCTGTCTGTGGGCACTCTGTGGCCGGTTGAGGCTTGAAATCTCCCCTATCCCGGTGGAAGAGCAGGTTAGCCCAGTCCGCCCGGATGCAGTGGTACGACTGACCCTCCCGAGCGGGAAAACTATCGACGTGTGGTTGAAGTCAAAGCCCGACTCCGGCCATCTACGGTCCCTGAGATCCGACCCAGCTCGCCACTTACAAGGAACAGGCAGGCTGCAGTGCTAGTCGCTGCGCCCTACGTCCCGGAGACGCTAGCTCAAAAGCTTCGTGATCAGGGGCTTTGGTTCGTGGGCAGTCTGGGCAATGCATACATTGAAATGCCAGGGGAAATACTGATCTACACTACCGGAAAACGACCGGCTCGCTGGCAGCCCCCAAACGCATCTTGGATGAGCGCACAGGGTGCCAAGGTCCTATTTCAGCTTCTCATCCTCGGCTCCAGAGTCCACGCCACCTATCGCGACATTGTCCGAAACACTGGTGTGTCGCTCGGAATGGTTTCCAAAATCATCACGAGCCTCCTCGGAAGAGGAGTAATCAGCCCTCGTGCCCGGGGCGTCTACGAGATCGTAGAGCCCCACCGACTCTTGGAGATGTGGAGTGACGCTTACGCGCTCAAGTTGCGGCCGAAGATCTCGCTGGGACGGTTCCGATCGCTGTACGGCGCGGACTTCGCCAGGATGTTCAAGGAGACGAGCAAAGCCGAGATGAAAAGTGTGGTCATTGGTGGAGAATATGCAGCGGACAAGCTGACCGGGTACCTGCGGGCCGGCTTGGTGAGCCTTTATGTGCCCCCAGATCGTGTCCGGGCCGTGCTAGGGGTGTTGAGGCTGGCCCCCTCATCGGAGGGGAACATAGAACTGTACGAGGCATTCGCTAAACGGCTCACGATGCCCCGCTCCAGAAAATGGCCACCCCTCGCACATCCAGTCCTTGTATACGCCGAGCTTTTGGCCACCGACGATCCCCGCTGCGGGGAGGCAGCCCGCAGGCTAAAGGAAAGGTATCTACCATGGATCCAGTAAACGCCTTGAGCCGCATATTGTCGCGGCTCTATGCCATGTTACAAACGCGCTTACCCGATCTCGGCTTCCCTACGCGTTGATCGGGGCGAACGCATTGATCCTTCAGGGAGTGAAGTTAAGCCGTTCAACGCGTGACCTCGACTTCGTGATGGCTCTCCACCGCGGATTGGATTCTGAAACGGGCCGGAATGCGCTCTTCCAGTATCCCTCATCGCTTTTACACGGAGTCAGGGGTTGAGCTGGATGTGCTACCACTGGATCCGCCAGCGGAACGTCAACAAGAGATCCACTTTCCGAATGGAGAAAGGATTTCCGCCATTGGACTTGCCGAAGCCCTGCGATGGTCCTCGGAGATCAACGTTGGGTAGTGCATCGTCCGTGTGGCCAAGTTACCCGTTTTAGTCGCCCTGAAGCTCCACGCTGCAACGCACCGGGTTGGAGAGCAAGACCTCCGGGATGCCTTCACTGCGATGCAGCAATACGCCAGCGAAGGGGAGCGGCGGTTCCTCGAAGTAAATTATGAAACACACCCCGAGCTCGAGTACGAGGCCGCAGGCGCGTTCCTCCTCGCTCGCGACCTGCACAAACACGCTGACGAGTCAAGACTAATCCACATCCGGGCAGACGTGGAGACACTCCTCGCGGATGAAGGCATGAGCAGCCAACGAGAACTTGGCCTTCGCTTTGATCCACTCCTCCGTGCTTTTCGGTTGGGCCTGGAAGAAAGTCTTTTCAATGTCCGGCTACAAGTCCCCCACCTGCAAGCCTAGGATCTCCAAGACATCGACTGCGTGGGCGCAGCCAAGGCAGGCCAGTTGTGGCCGCGTTCGAGTTTGCCCGCCGCTTCTTCCAACGGGCAAAGAGGGAGATCACCCGGCAGCTTGCTGAAGCAGGGAAAATCCCGGGGATTGAGCCTTCAGACCACCTCATCGTTACCCGGGGAGGTTGGCTTTCCCTCCGGCGCGAAGGACACCTCTAACTTGTGTCGTGGCATTCCTGGCTTCCGGGCTACCTTGACGTAGTAGGGTGGGCCTTTTATCATAATATTGCAAAGTTGTGCAATAAAGCAAGGAGGCTGAATGGACAAAGACTTCCTAATCGCGAGCGTGGCCAAGGCGCTGGCGAGCCCGGTGAGGGTCCGGATCCTCAAAATCCTGGAGGAGGGGGAGCGGTGTGGATGTGAGCTTGTGCCGCTCCTTTCGCTCGATCCCTCGGTGGTCTCACGGCACCTCTCGGTCCTCGCCCGGGCGGGGCTGGTGGAGTCCCGCCGGGACGGGGTCAGGATCCTCTGGCGACTTTCCAGCCCCGAGATTTCCCGGCTCCTTCGGTGTCTTGAAAGCCTGGCCTGCGAAAAGGAGGCCGTATGAGCCGGAACCTCAAGCTCTTCGCCTGGATCGCGGGGACGTTCCTCTTCGCCTACTTCGTCCCCTTCTCCCACCCCAAGGTCCAAAAGGCGCTCACCGAGGCGTTCCTCATGCTTCAGGAGTACGCGCGAGAGCATGTCCTCACCTGCCTTGTTCCCGCCTTCTTCATCGCCGGGGCGATCTCGGTCTTCATCTCGCAGGCGGCGGTGATCCGGTATCTGGGGTATCGGGCGAAGAAGGTCCTGGCCTACGGGGTGGCCTCGGTTTCGGGGACGATCCTTGCCGTGTGCTCCTGCACCGTCTTGCCCCTCTTCGCCGGGATCTACAAGCGCGGGGCAGGGCTCGGGCCGGCCATCGCCTTCCTCTACTCGGGGCCGGCGATCAACATCCTCGCCATCATCCTCACAGCCAGGGTCCTGGGGGCCTCTCTCGGCCTTGCCCGGGCGGTCGGAGCGGTCCTCTTTTCCGTCGTCATCGGCCTCTTAATGCACCTAATCTTCCGCAAAGAGGAACGTGAAAAGGCCGAGGCGGCCCTGGCAATGCCCGAGCCCGAGCGCCCGAAGCGTCCCCTATGGAAGACGGCGGTGCTTTTTGCCCTGATGATCGCGGTGCTTGTGTTCGCCAACTGGGGGCGGCCGAGCTCGGTGACCCTGCACCTTTCTGACGGCACGGTCATCACCGGGATCCGCGCCGGGGAGGAGGCCGATGCCATCCTCGTGAAGCTTCCCGATACCGGGGAGATGCTGCACGTGGCCAAGGCCGAGATCGTTTCCACCGAATACGCCCAAAGCGCCTACACGACGCTTTGGCGCTACCGGTTTGCGGTGGCGGGCGTCTTCCTCCTCGTCCTCCTTTCTCTCCTTCCCGCCTGGATGGAGCGAGAGGAGGGGAAGGCCTGGCTACATTCCACCTGGGATTACGCGGTGATGATCCTTCCCTATCTCTTCGGGGGGGTGCTTGTGGCCGGGTTCCTTTTGGGCCGTCCGGGGTCAGAGGCCCTGATCCCGGCCCGCTGGATCCAGGTCGCAGTGGGAGGCAATTCCTGGGCGGCGTGCGCCATCGCGTCGGTGGCCGGGGCCCTCATGTACTTTGCCACCCTCACCGAGGTCCCGATCCTTCAGGGCCTCATCGGAGCGGGGATGGGTCCGGGGCCGGCTTTGGCGCTGCTCCTCGCGGGCCCTGCCCTTTCCCTTCCCAATATGCTCGTCATCCGCAGGATCCTGGGGACCAAGAAGACCTTGGCCTACGTGACCCTGGTGGTGATCGCCGCCACCCTGACCGGAAAGCTCTACGGGACGGTGGTGGGACCATGAAGAGGTGTTGTGATCTGAGGAGCATCGAGTTCATCGAGGTCCAAGGCAGGAAGGTGGGGATCTTCGGGCTGCGGGAGGCGATCGCGGAGGTCTCTTCCCTTGGACTTTCGGACGAGGAAAGGATCGCCGAGGAGCTCCTTTCGCGGATCGCCGCCCGGAACTACGTCTCCCGCGAAGCCCGTCCCGCTTACAAGGAGGCGCTCCTCCGGGAGTACCGAAAGGCGGTGAGAAAGAATGGTTGAGAGGGCGCTTCTTGTCTGCTTCGGCGGGATGTCCAACGTGGGGACCATGACGGGCCTTGCGGCTCTGGAGCTTGCCCGCGCCGGTGAGGCCACCATCTTTTGTCTAGCATCGCTCGCAAACGGCGATCCGGTGGTGAGAAAGCGCCTTAAAGAGGCGGAGAGGATCGTGACGGTGGACGGTTGCCCCCTCGCTTGTGCCAAGAGGATCGCGGAGCGGGCCGGCTTCCCCCCACACCGGTCCCTGGTGCTTTCCCAGGACCTGGGGATCGCCAAGGGCCCGCCGATGAAGGTGGCCGAGGAGGACGTGGCCCGGGCCGCCGCACTTATCCGGGAGGCGCTGGGAGAGAAAGCTTGAGGCGATGAAAAAGGACCGCGGGCTATTGAAGGGGTTTGCGTACATCAAGACGTCGTTTCCCCCTTGTCATCCGGGGGAGGCGGAGTGGGTGCGGGCCCTCATAAACCCCACCTGGGAACGCCGCGGGGAGATCGAGCCGAGCTACAAGACTTGGGCCAAGCTCACCGCACTCTGGGTCTACAGGCATCTCCCCAAGAACAACCGTGGCCGTTGCGGGCAACTCACATGCATGGCATCCACCCTCAGGCTCGTGGGAGAGGGGGCGACGATCCAGCGTTGGGTGTGAAACCTAAAAGGAGGTGGTTTTAATGAAGATCGAGGTACTCGGGACCGGCTGTCCCAAGTGTCAGGCGACCATCAGGAACGCGGAGCAGGCGGTGCGGGAGCTTTCGATCCAGGCGGAGATCGCCAAGGTGGATGATCTTGCGGAGATCGCGGCCCGGGGGGTGATGGTGACCCCGGCCCTGGCCATCGACGGCGAGATCAAGTGCTCCGGCCGCATCCCGACGGTTGAGGAGATCAAGTCCTGGCTTAAGGAGGACCCATGAGGGTTTGGTGTTTGGTGTTGCTCGTGGGGCTGGGGGCCCTGGCCGGCCCCCAGCTCCGGGTGGACCAGCCGGTTTACGACTTCGGGCAGGTCACCGAGGGTTACGTGGTGAAGCACACGTTCCTCATCACGAACGTAGGGGATGCCCCGGCGAGGTTCACCTATCCCCCCATCACCAGCTGCGGCTGCACCACCGTCCCGCTGCCCAAACAGGAGCTTGCCCCGGGCGAATCCATGGAGCTTCCCGTCCTGTTTGACTCAAGCGGCTACGGGGGAAAGGAGGTCACCGAGACGGTGACCCTTTACCTGGAGGGGGAAAGCCCGTTGCGCCTGGTATTGCAGGGCTTTGTGGAGCCGGCGGGGGAGCACCAGCGGCCGGCCTCCACCCTGTTTTACAGCTACTACATCCTGGTGGACGTGCGGGCCCCGGAGGCGTTCGCCAGGGGGCACCTTTTGGGGGCAGTGAACATCCCGCTTGCGGAGCTCCCCAAGCTCATGACACGGCTGCCCGAGGGGGCCAGGGCCGTGCCCATCTTCGTCTATGACGAGACAGGCCAGGGAGCATCCCAAGGAGTTGGGGTGCTCGTGGAAGGGGGCTTTTACTTTGCCCGCAGTCTGGCCGGAGGGCTCTCGGGCTGGTGGCAAGGCTACGGGGACCTCTTCTGGCTCGGGGAGCCCCCCACCGGGCTTGGCGCCCCAGAGGAGGGGGAAAGGGCGGTGTCCTCGGGGAGACTGGCCAGGGACTACCTGCTCCTCTTGGACCTGCGGCCCGCCGAGGAGTTCGCCCAAGGGCACCTCCCCGGGGCGGTGAACGTGGAGCCGGAGGCCCTCCCGAGATGGGTATGGGGACTTCCTCTGCCTGAGGCCCTCCCCCCCGGGGTCAAGCTCACCGTTTGGTGCCTTGACGAGGATGGGGAGGTGGCCGCTCGGGTGGCGGGTTCCCTGCAAGCGGCCGGGCTCCCCGCCTACGCCGTGGTGGGGGGACTTAATCAGTGGCGAGAGCTTTACGGACAGGACCTCTTCTGGAGGCCATAGGCCTCCTTCCCCCGTGCCCTTGACCCCCGGGAACCGCCCAGATAAAATTTGCTCGGTTGACCGGACAAATGGAGGAAAAGCTCTACGCGAGGATCAAGGACTGGCTTCGTCTTGAGATCGAGGCGGGGCGGTATCGGCCCGGGGACCGCATCCCCACGGAGCATGAGCTGATGGAGAGGTTCGGGGTGTCCAGGGCCACGGTGCGGCATGCCATTCAGGAGCTGGTCCTGGAGGGCTGGCTTTACAGGGTGCAGGGGAGTGGGACCTTCGTGGCCAGGCCGAAGTACCGGCAGACCCTGTCCCGCCTCACCAGCTTCACCGAGGACATGCACCTTTTGGGCCTCACCCCCCGGGCCCGGCTGCTCCAGTTCCAGGTGGAGGGGGCAAGGCCCCCGGTGGCCGAGGCCCTGGGGATCCCCCCCGGGTCCCAGGTGCTCAGGATAGAGCGGCTGCGCTATGCGGACGATGAGCCCATGGCGATCAACCTTTCCATCCTGCCCCGGGAGCTTTTGCCCGACCTGAACCCCGCCGAGCTGGAAGGGAAATCCCTTTATAACATTTTAGAGAAAAAATATGGCTTTATCCTATCAAGGGCTGAGCAGACGTTGGAGCCGGCCCTGGCCGATGAGTACACGGCCAAGCTGCTTGAGGTCCCGGTGGGGTCGCCGCTCCTTTTGGTGGAGGGGGTGGTGTACCTGAAGAACGGGGTCCCCATCGAGTGGGTGCAGATCCGTTACCGCGGCGACCGCTACAAGTTCCACATCGTCTCTGTCAGATAGGGGGTGATATATGGAAGATAGACCCTGACAAAACAGAAATCTTTACTCAACTCAGTAATTAAGGAGGGATTAATATGAAAAAACTTATGGTCGGTGTCTTTTTATCCCTGTTGATCGGGCTTTTGGTGGTCGGCCAAGGGGTTCCCCGTGAGCGGACGCTGGTCATCGCCACTGGGCTGCAGCCCTCGACATTGGACATCGGGGTGGGGTACGAGGCGGCCGCGATAAACGTGAACTTGGCGGTCTATGAGCGCCTTGTCCGCTATAAACCCGGGACCGTGGAGGTGGAGCCGGAGCTTGCCAAGTCCTGGACTGCCTCTCCCGACGGCTTGGTTTGGACCTTCACGCTCCATCCGGGGATCGTTTTCCATGACGGCACCCCGTGTGACGCGGCGGCGGTGGTGTTCAGCTTCCAACGGGCCGTGGCCATCAACCTCGGGCCGGCCTGGATGCTCGAACCCATAGAGAAGGTCGAGGCGGTGGATGATCTTACCGTCCGGTTCACCCTCAATCGTCCCTATCCCGAGTTCCTACAGGTTTTGGCCAACATCTTCGGCACGGGGATCGTCTCCCCCAGCGCCGTCGAGGCCCACGCCACCGCGGATGACCCCTGGGCCCAGGAGTGGCTGGCAAGCCACATGGTGGGGACCGGCCCTTACAAGTTCGTGGAGTGGGTCAAAGGCCAACACATAATCCTCCGCCGGTTCGAGGGATACTGGCGCGGTTGGAGCGAAAAAAAGAACAACATCGAGCAGGTCATCATCCGTTACATCACCGAGCCCTCGGTACAGCGGCTCTTGCTCGAGCGGGGGGATGTGGACATCGCCATGGACATCTCCGTAGACGACTGGGCGCTTCTCAAAAACGCCTCCGGGGTAGTCCTCGTTGAAGAGCCCTCCATGCATGCCACCTACCTCCGGTTCAACTGCGCTGCCGGGCCCACCGCCGATGTGCGGGTCCGCAAGGCTGTTCGTGCTGCGCTTGACTATCAGGGGATGATCGACTACGTGCTTCAGGGGCATGCCGTGCAGATGCAGGGTGCTGCGGCCATCGGGCTCCCCTGTCATAACGACGAACTCCCCCTGCCAAAGCAGGATCTGGACCTCGCCCGGAGGCTTTTGGCCGAGGCCGGGTACCCAAACGGGGGCTTTACCTTGGAGTACGTATACGAATCCGGCCACGAGGATCGCCGTAGGGTGGGAGAGGTCCTCCAGGCGAGCCTAGCAGAGCTCGGAATCGACCTCAAGATCACCGAACTCCCCTGGCCGGACCTGTGGGAGCGGGTCTCCGCCTCTGATCCGGAGCGGACCCCGGCCATCGTGGCCAACGGTTGGTGGCCGGACTACGCCGACGTGATCAACTTCCTCTACCCCATGTACCACTCGAGCCAATGGCCCCCGGTGGCGTTCAACATCGGCTTTTACAAGGACGAAGAGGTGGACAAGCTCCTGGATCAGGCCCAGGTGGAAACAGACCCCACCGTGCGCTGTGATCTCCTCAAGGATGTCCAAGCCCTGATCTACGACGACTGCCCCGATATCGACCTCTACCACCTTACCACCCGGGTTGCCCTGCGTGACTGGGTGAAGGGCTACGTCTACAGCCCCATCTACACCGAGGGCTTTTTCCTCTACGACATGTGGCTGGAGAAGTGAGGGGGATGTGAAGGGAGGGGCCTTAAGGCCCCTCCCTTTCTATCATGTGGGCATACTTTCTGCGCCGGCTGGGATACACCTTGGTAACCCTCTGGGGGCTTACGCTTATCACCTTCGTGCTCACCAGGGTGGTCCCGGGGGACCCAGCCCGCACCGCCGCTGGTCCACAAGCCCGGCAAGAGCAGGTGGAGGAGGTTCGGAAACTTTACGGGCTGGACAAGCCCCTGTGGGTTCAGTATGGGGTATATATGAGAAACCTGCTCCGTGGTGATTTCGGAAAATCCCTATGGTCTAAACAGCCCGTTGTGACGGATATCAAGGCGTATTTTCTTCCCACCTTGGAGTTAGGTGTTTTCGCGGGCGTCCTTTTCTTTACGCTGGGAGTCCCCCTCGGCGTTTTATCTGCCGTTTACCGTAACAGCCTTTTGGATCACGGATCGCGTCTTCTCTCACTGGCCGGGGTTTCTCTCCCCGTATTTATCCTCGGCTTGCTGCTTCAGCTCGTTTTCTACAAGCTCCTCGGTTGGTTTCCGGCAGGGGGCCGATTCGATCCGTTCGTCTCGCCCCCACAACACCTCACAGGCCTTTATATCCTGGATAGCCTGCTAACCGGGAACTGGAAGGCCCTCGCCTGTTCTTTACACCATATATTCCTTCCAGCGGTTACCTTGGCTTACGGGTCCCTGGCCGTGGTTTCGCGTATGACTCGCGCCAGCCTCCTAGAGGTATTCGGCCAAGATTATATAAAGACCGCCAGAGCTAAGGGGCTTTCAGAGCGGGCAGTGCTGCTCAAGCATGCGCTGCGCAATGCCATGGTGCCCATCCTTACGATAACCGGGCTCCAGGTCGGCTCCCTGCTCGGAGGGGTGCTTCTTGTAGAGGTTATCTTTTCCTGGCCTGGACTAGGCACTTATGCTTATACAGCCGTCACGGTGCTCGATGTTAATGCGATCATGGCCATCACCCTGATCACTGGGATCATCTACACGGGTGTGAATTTCTTGGTTGATTTCCTTTATACAGTGGTTGACCCAAGGATTAGGTATCAATGATAGAAGGGCTTTTTGGCATATGGAGGTTTGTGCGGCCGAGCAGGAACCCTTTGGGTTTCCTCGGGGTGGTGCTGGTTGCGGGGGTGGCCATCTGTGCGGTGATGGCCCCAATGCTGGCACCCTACAGTCCCTACAAAGTGGAGCTGGCAGCAAGGTTGCACCCCCCGTCTTGGGAACACCCCTTCGGAACGGATGAGCTCGGTCGGGATATCCTGTCCCGTGTCTTGGTCGGAACGAGGATATCCCTCCAGGCGGCAGTGGTAATCATAGGGCTGTCGGTCATCCTGGGCACCCTCCTCGGCACGATGGGAGCGCTGACCGGGGGATGGGTGGATGACGTGCTTATGAGGCTCACCGATTCTTTCCTGGCTTTTCCCTATCTCATCTTTGCCATGCTTGTATCAGCCGTGTTGGGTCCTAGCCTCCCCAACGCGATGCTCGCCATCTCGGTCACCTGGTGGCCTTGGTACGCACGCCTTGCCAGGGGACAAGTGTTGTCGATAAAAGGCCAGCTTTACGTAGAGGCTGCCAGAGCAGTGGGCGTTGGAGGAATGAGACTTTTCTTTTACTACCTTTTAAGGAATGCTCTGTCGCCGTTGATCGTGCAGGCGACCTTGGACGTTGGGTATGCAATCCTTTTGACCTCCAGCCTGAGCTTCATCGGCTTGGGGGCACAACCCCCAACCCCGGAGTGGGGCCGCATGGTAGCAGATGGGCGGCAGTACCTGCTCTCTTATTGGTGGGTTCCCATCTTCCCTGGGCTCGCCATCTTCGTCACTGTGCTTGGGTTCAACTTAATCGGCGATGCAATCCGGGATTTCGCGGATCCGAGGACGAGGAGATGAACTCAAAGCTAGTTTCCATTGGGGATATCAACTGGGATGTGATAGTGAGGGTTCCCGGGCTCCCCGGGCCGGATGGGGAGGTGGAGGCAAGCGGCCTTTCGGAGGCCCCGGGCGGGGACGCCTGCAACGTGGCGGTGGCCTTCTCCCTGCTGGGCGGCCGGGCCGGGATGATCGGGGCCGTGGGCCAAGACCCGGTGGGGGAGGCCCTCCTGCGGCGGCTTTCGGAGGCGGGCGTGGACACGGCCGGGGTCAGGCGCGTTGACCTCCCCACCGGCAGGGCCTTCTCCCTGGTGGAGCCGGGCGGGGAGCGCCGGTTGCTTTACCTGCGCGGGGCAAACTCCCTCCGGAAACTGGAGGAAGCCGACCTCGAGCTGCTCGGGGAGGCGGACTGGATATTCCTGGCCGACCCCCTCCCCTTTACCGTGGCGCAGCTGGGCGGCTGGCTTGCGGCCGGGAAGATAAGAAAAGGGCTCGCTCTGGACCCTGGATCGGGCGGCGCGGCAAAAGGCCTTGGCTTCTTCTCCCCCTTGCTCCCCCACCTTTCCGTGCTTTTCCTAAACGAGCCGGAGGCGCTCGCCCTCTCCTCCCAGGACGAGCTGAAAAGCGCCGTCCAAAGCCTCCTTCAACTTGTCCCCCTGGTGGTGGTAAAGAGGGGACGAAAGGGGGCCCTGGCCGCCTCCCAAGAGGGGACCTTCCATTCCACCGCCCTCCCGGTAAGGGCAGTGGATACCACCGGCTGCGGCGACGCCTTCAACGCCGCCTTCCTCCTCTCCTGGATCCAAGGAAGTTCCCTGCAGGAGGCGCTTCTCTGGGGCAACGCGGCCGGGGCAATCGTGGCCACAAGATACGGCGCCCAGATGCCAACAAAAAAAGAGCTGGAAGAACTTGTAAAGGAGGTGAAAAGGTGAGCCTTTCTCATCTTTTTGAAGTTAAAAAGCCCATAGTTGGGATGGTCCATCTTCCTCCGCTTCCCGGCTCCCCGGGCCATCGGGGGGGGCCTTTGGAGGGGATCGTTCGGTTTGCCCTTCGGGAGGCCAAGGCCCTGGAGGAGGGAGGGGTGGATGCGATCCTGGTGGAGAACTTCCACGACTACCCCTACCCCACCGACAGGGTCCCCACCCCCACCCTGATCGCCATGGCGGCCGTGGCCTACCGGGTCAAGGAATCCACTTCCCTCCCGGTAGGGGTAAACCTTCTCTTCAACGACGCAGAGGATGAGCTTTACCTGGCCTGGTGCCTGGGGCTTGATTTCATCCGGGTGGAGGGGTTCGTGGATCTCCTCTTCTCCGACATGGGCCCGCTTTTCCCAAAGGCCCCCGACCTTATGCGGCTCAGGCGCCTGCTTGGCGCCGAATCGGTGGCCATCCTGGCCGACGTGCAGGGGAAGTACACCCACCCCTACCCTGAACGGCCCCTCCTGGAGTCCGCCCGGGACGCCTTCGAACGCGGTGGGGCCGAGGCAGTGATCCTCACCGGGGCCCGCACCGGCCAGGCCGCCCCATTGGAAACCGTACGGTTTTTGAAAGAAAAGTTCCCGGAAAAGAAGATCCTGTTGGGCAGCGGGATAACCCCGGAGGCGATTCCCGAGCTCCTGGCGGTGGCCGATGGGGCGATCGTGGGCAGCTACTTCAAGCAGGAGGGGAAGGTGGAAAACCCGGTGGACCCGGCCCGGGTGCGCAGGCTGATGCGGGTGGCGCGAAGGGCCAGAGGGGAGGGGGGATGAAGGTCCTCGTCGTCGGACACGGGGCGCGGGAGCACGCCATCGCGGCGGCCCTATGCCGTTCCCCCTCCCGGCCGCGGCTGTTCGCCTACATGGCCACCCCCAACCCGGGGATAAAGGCCCTGGTGGAGGACTGGAAAGAAGGGGACCTGGGTGATGTAGCTTCCCTCCTTGATTACGTCGCCCGGATAAGGCCCCGGCTTGTAGTGTTCGGGCCCGAGACGCCACTTGCCGCAGGAGCCGTCGACGCCCTCGAGGAGCGGGGCGTCCCCTGTGTGGGGCCGAAGAAGGCACTGGCCCAGATAGAGATGGACAAGTCCTTCATGCGGGATTTCATGGCCCGGAATTTGGGCAGGGGGTTCCCGCGCTGGTGGGTGCTCAGCGACCTTCCCGCCGTGGAAAGGCGCCTGCGGGAGTGCCCGGATGTGGTCCTAAAGCCCCTGGGCCTTACCGGGGGCAAGGGCGTGCGCGTCATGGGGAAGCAGCTTTCGGACATCGGCCAGGCCCTACGGTACGCCCAGGGGTGCCTGGAAAGGGACGGCGCCATCCTGATAGAGGAGCGCCTGGAGGGGGAGGAGTTCTCCCTCATGGTGTTCACGGACGGGAGGAAGGTCCTCCCCATGCCCCTGGTGCAAGACTACAAATACGCCTACGAGGGGGATAAGGGGCCGATGACGGGGGGCATGGGCTCTTATTCCTGCGCCGACCATCTCCTCCCCTTCCTCGGGGAAGGGGACGCCGAGGCCGCGTTCGAGATAGTAAAAGAGGCCGTGGTGAACCTGGGGCGGGAGGCCGGCGCCTCTTACCGGGGCATCCTGTACGGCCAGTTCATGCAGACGCAAGATGGCCCAAAGGTCATAGAGTTCAACGCGCGCTTTGGGGACCCGGAGGCGATGAACGTGCTCTCCCTCCTCAGGACCGACCCCCTGGAGGTGTTTTCCTCCATCGCCGCAGGGGACCTGGTTGATGGGGTGAGGTTTGCAAAACAGGCCACCGTGTGCCGATACCTTGTTCCCGAGGGGTACCCGGAGAGCCCCAGGGTGGGGCTCCGGTTCTCCTTGCCGGTGGAAGAGCTCTCGGGGCTGGGGGTGGAGGTCTACTTCGGCTCGGTCTCCGAGGCCGATGGCATGTATGTGACCACCGGCTCAAGGAGTGTGGCCCTTCTCACCAGAGGGGAGAGCCCCGAGGCGGCGCGGGCGCTGTTGGATGGGGTTTTGGAGCGTTACAGTCCTCCGGGGCTTTATTTCCGCCGTGATATCCCCAAGCTCCCCGCGTGAGGTCAGAGGACCCCCCGCAGCCTGGGGTCCAGGGCGTCCCTGAGGCCGTCCCCCAGGAGGTTGAACCCCAGTACTGTGAGCATGATGGCCAAGCCGGGGAACGTGGCGAACCACCAGGCCGTGCGGAGGTACTTGCGCCCCTCGGACAGCATGGCCCCCCAATCCGGGGTTGGGGGCTGGGCCCCGAGCCCCAGGAAGCTGAGGGTCGCCGCCGAGAGGATGGCCGTGGCCATCCGCAGGCTCGCCAGGACGAGGATGGGGGCGATGCAGTTCGGCAGAAGATGCCGCAGTGCCACCCGAAACGATCCGCATCCCATCGCCCTGGCGGCCTGGACGAAGTCCTCCTCCCGGAGCCGCAGGACCGAGGCCCTGACCATCCGGGCGAACATCGGCACCGACCACACCCCCACCGCTATCATCACGTTGAACAGCCCCGGCCCCAGGATCGCCACCACCACTAAAGCGAGAAGCACCCCCGGGAAGGCCATCATGATGTCTATGATCCTCATTATGATGTCATCCCACCATCTTCCCCCGTATCCGGCGGCCAGCCCCAACGGGACCCCTATCCCCAACCCAATCCCCACGGAGATGAAGCCAACCATGAGGGAGATCCTAGCCCCGAAGAAGATCCGACTTAAGAGGTCCCTTCCGTGGGCGTCGGTGCCCAAAGGGTGTTCAGGGCTCGGGGGCTTTAGCCTTTCCAAGAGGTGTTGTTCATAGGGGTCGTGGGGGGAGAAGAAAGGGGCACAGATGGCCACCAGGGAAACCGACAGGATGACGGCAAGGCCCAACAAGGCGTTCTTGCTGCGAAAAAGCCGCCGCAGGAGGTCCTTACTCATAGCGGATCCTCGGGTCCAGGAGCCCATAGAGGAGGTCGACTGCTAGGTTTATCAGGGAAAAGGAGGCGGCCATGAGGAGAACCCCACCCCGGATCACGGGGAAGTCCCGGGCGAAGATGGAGTGGACCAGGAGCCTTCCGATCCCGGGCCAGGCGAACACGCTCTCGATCACCACCGTCCCCCCAAGGAGCCACCCGAACTGCATCCCCGCCATGGTGACCACGGGGATGAGGGCGTTCCTCAGGGCATGCCGCATCACCACGCGCCGCTCTGAAAGGCCCTTGGATCTGGCGGTGGTGACGTAGTTCTGGTTCAGGACCTCAAGCAGCGAGGACCGGGTGAGCCGGGACAGCATGGCGGCCGCGCCCAGGCCCAGGGTGAGGGAGGGGAGGATTATGTGGCGAAGCCACTCCCAGCTTAGGAAGGGCTCCCCCCGACCCGAGGCAGGGAGCCATCTTAAGGTCAGGGAGAAGAGGAGCATCAACATCAAGCCTCGCCAGAAGCTGGGCATGCTCACCCCCAGGACCGCCGTGGTCATGGTGAGGTAGTCCCACACGGTGTTCGCTTTGGTGGCGGAGATCACCCCCGCCGGTATCGCGATCAGCAGGGCTATGAGGAGGCTGATCACCGCCAGCTCCGCCGTGGCGGGGAAGCGCGCAAGGAGGCTCTCCGCCAACGGCCTCCCCGTGCGGATGGACTCCCCGAGATCTCCCCTGAGAACGGCCCCGATATAGCGGAGGTACTGTACATGCAAAGGAAGATCCAAACCGAGTTTCTTCCGCATGAGCTCGATGTCCTCCTGGGAGGCATCGATCCCCGCCATCACCCGGGCTGGATCGCCGGGGACGAGGTGGACCATGAGGAAGGTCAAGACCGATACGGCAAAGAGGATAAACACCAAATAAAGAAGTCGCCTGACTATATACGCGAGCATCTGGCCTGTATCAGGGGCCGGGGGTTAACCCCCGGCCCCCAGGGACCTCACCCCCCCTCCAGCCATGCCTGGAGGAGATCCAACGTCCTGGTACTGGAGTAACGATAGCCATTCAGGCGCGAGGTGTGAGCCGCGATCCCCAAGTGGTTATACAGGGGGATGAAGACGGCATCCCGGTGGATGATCTCCTGCGCCTGGCGATACAGCTCCTTGCGGGTTTCCTTGTCCACCACGGTGACGGCCTGGGTCAGGATTTGGTCTAGCTCGGGGTTGGAGTAGCCAAAGAGGGCAGCCCGCCCGCCGGTCTTCACCAGGGCATCTGTGAACTTGGAGGGTTCGAAGGTGGACTGCATCCAGCCCAGGAACACCATGTCGAAGTCCTCGGCGAACACCCGATCCACCCACGTCCCCCATTCCAGGACCTCCACCGTGGCAGCCACCCCGATTGCCTTCCACTGGTGCATGGCCACTTCGCAGATCTCCTTGTCGCGGAGATAGCGGCCATCGGGGGACATGATGGTGAACCTGAGCTCCATCCCGTCCTTCTCCCGGACCCCGTCACCGTCGACATCTATCCAGCCCGCCTCCTCCAGAAGCGCTTTGGCCTTTTCAGGGTCGTACTCATAACGGCCCGGGTCGTGATAGGCCCAGCTGTTCACGGGGATGACGCTGTTGCCGATGATGGCCACCCCTTTCAGGAAGGCCGCAAAGATCTCTTCCACGTTCAGGGCATGGCTCAGGGCCCGGCGCACCCGTACGTCCGCAAAGGGCGGGAAGTGCTTTTGGTGGAACCACAGGCCGCGGATGCTGGCATAGGGGGCACGTTGGACCACGATATCGGGGTTGGATTCAAGCCGCCCAAGCTCCTCCGGCGGGACCTCAAAGATCAGGTCTACCCCGCCGGTTTCCAGCTCCACCACCCGGGTGGTGAGCTCGGGGATGGGGCGGAAGATCACCTTCTCCAGCTTAGGGGCTCCCGCCCAGTAATCCTCGTTCCTAACCAGCACCACCTGTTCGGCCTCTTGATATTCCTCAAAAATGAAGGGGCCGGTGCCCACGGGGTTGAGGGCGATCTTCTCCCCGTATCTTTCCACCGCAGCGGGGCTTGCAATCATGGTCGCGTTGCTGATGACGTAGCTTTCGATGAAGGCCACGTCGGGCCGGGCGAGCACGAAGCGGACCGTGTACGGATCTGGTACCTGTATCTCGCTTATCAAGCTAGCGTACATGTTGCGTTGGGGGCTGGCCCACGCCGGATCGAGCAGCCGCTCGAAATGGGCCTTGACGGCATGGGCGTCGAATGGGGTCCCGTCGTGGAAGGTCACCCCCTCACGCAGGTGGAACGTGTAAACGGTGGCATCCTCGGAGACCTCCCAGGAGGAAGCCAGCCCCGGGCGGAGCGAGCCGTCGAAATCGAACTCCACTAAGGTGTCGTAAATGAGGTCGGCTACTGTACTGGACGGGGCATCTTGTATGTAAATGGGATCAAGTTTTGTGATGTCGGTGGGAAGGGCGATCTTCAAGGTCCCACCTTCTCCCAACGCAAAACCGAAGTAGAACCATGCCAAAATGATAATGCCTAAAAGCTTATGGATTTTCACGTTTTTCTCACCTCCTGGATGTACCGCTTGGCACAGGAAGGCTTTTTATCATCACCCCCTTTCCGTGCCGTTTGAAAGTACTTGTTTAGCGTGAGTAGCCCTCGGGGCTGAAGTTTTCCTGCCTAGCGGCAAAGTTCCCTTGGAAAGGTGCTTTATGTAATACA
>LDZS01002351.1_pt1 | contig 98955 bp, 102 predicted proteins | sample 615471 | NCBI WGS metagenome assembly LDZS01 (sample SAMN03408295, study PRJNA278302) | terrestrial metagenome | isolation source: oil reservoir sample K3 | place: USA: Alaska, North Slope, Kuparuk formation | collected 2013
CGGCACCAGCCGCAAGGCCGCCTGGGGCCTTAGGGCTCATCTCTTGCGCTCGCCGGTCGAGAAAGGAGCGGGCATGACCTTGGAACAGGCCCTCGCCGACCTGAAAAGGGGAAAGCTTAGCTTAAAAGAAGTGATCTCCTCCCTATGGGCACAAGTTGATACATGGGAACCTCGGATCCATGCGTTCATCTCCCTCAGCGACCCCGAGGCGTTGATAGCCCGGGGGGCGGGGCTTTTGGGGCGGCCGCTTTCGGGCCTGCCGGTGGCGATCAAGGACAACCTCACCACCGTAGATCTCCCCACCACCTGTGGTTCCAAGCTCCTTGAGGGTTTCCGTCCTCCGTTCGACGCCACCTGTGTGGCCCGGCTCAAGGCCGCCGGGGCCCAGGTTCAGGGGAAGACGAACCTGGACGAGTTCGCCATGGGTTCCTCCACCGAGCACTCCGCCTTCGGCCCCACCCGGAACCCCCACGACCCGGCCCGGGTGCCTGGGGGTTCTTCCGGGGGGTCGGCGGCGGCGGTGGCGGCCGGGGAGGCGCTGGTAGCGCTGGGCACGGACACCGGGGGGTCGGTCAGGCAGCCGGCGGCCCTGTGTGGGGTGGTGGGCCTCCGGCCCACCTACGGGCTCGTGTCCCGGTTCGGCCTGGTGGCGTTCGCCTCCTCCCTGGACACGGTGGGGGTGCTGGCCCGCTCGGTCCGGGACGCCGCTTTCATCCTCTCCATCATCTCCGGCCACGACCCAAAGGACGCCACCTCCCTCCCCCTTCCCCCTCAGGACTACACCCGGGGACTGAGGGGAACCCTTGAGGGGCTGAGGATTGGCCTCCCCAGGGAGTACGTTCAGGAGGGGCTTTCCCCTGAGGCAAAGGACCTTGTGGAGAGGTGGTGCTCCCTTGCCAGGGCCTTGGGGGCGGAGGTGGTGGAGCTCTCCCTCCCCCTCACCGAGTACGCGCTCCCCGTCTACTACCTCATCGCCTCGGCGGAGGCGTCGGCGAACCTGGCCCGCTACGACGGGGTGAGATATGGGCTGAGGGTCCCCGGGGGGAGGGCGGCTGAGATGATGGCCGCCACCCGCACCGTCGGCTTCGGCCGGGAGGTGAAGCGTAGGATCGCCCTGGGCACCTTCGCCCTGTCGGCTGGCTTCTACGACCAGTACTACGGCAAGGCCCAACGGGTGAGGACCCTGATCGCCCGGGAGTTCGAGGGAGCTTTCCAGAAGGTGGACCTCATAATGGGGCCCACCTCCCCCACCCCGGCGTTCCGAATAGGCGAGAAGGAGGACCCGATCTCCATGTACCTTTCGGATGTGTTCACCTTGCCCTCGGCCCTGGCCGGGCTCCCGGCCATCTCCATCCCGGGGGGGGAGGTGGAAGGCCTCCCCTTCGGGCTCCAGTTAATTGGCCCCCGGCTCTCCGAAAGGAAGCTCCTTCAGGCGGCCCTGGCGCTGGAAGAAGCCCTCTAGCCCGCCCACACCCCTAAGACGGCGAACCCGCAGGCGACAAGCCAAAGCCGCACTACCACCTTGGGCTCGGGCCAGTCCGCCCCGGGGAGGAGATGGGGCCAAGGGGGCTTTCCCTCCTCCAGGTGGTGATGCAGGGGCGACATCTTGAAAAGACGCTTCCCCCCGAGCCTGTAGGAGAGGACCTGGAGGATCACCGACAGGGCCTCCAGGACGAACAGCCCTCCCAGGATGGGCAGGATCAGGATCTCCCCTCCGGCAAAACAGAGGCCGAAGAGTAGCCCCCCCAGGCCCATGGCCCCTACGTCCCCCAGGAAGGCCCCAGCTGGAAAGGAGTTTATCCACAGGAACCCGGCCACCGCCCCGGCGGAGGCCAAGGAAAGCCCCGCCAGCTCACCCCCCCGGAGCAACGGGACCAGGGCCAGCAGGGCCACGATCACCGCCCCGGCGGCCAGGCCATCCAGCCCGTCGGTCAGGTTGACGGCATGGGTGGTGCCCCAGAAGCCCAACAGGATGAGGAGGAAGGCGGCCCAAGGGGGGAGGGCGGAAAGGGGGATAACCCGGGGGGAAAACGGGACCTGGAGCTCCAACCCCTGGAGCTTTGGGAGGAAAAGGAAAAGAAGGGCAGCCCCTGCCAGGCCCAGAAGGAGCTTCTGGCCCGGGGTGAGGCCTAGGTTTGCGCGGCGCCTTTGGGAGGCCAGGTCGTCCAGGAGGCCGATCCCCCCTCCCAGCCAGGCGGAGGCCAGGGCGAACCCCCCATGCCAGCCCACCCCCAAAAGGAGTGCGCCCAAAGTCAAAAAGAAAAGCGGGACGATCCCCGCCATGGTGGGGGTGCCGGCCTTGGCGGCGTGCCCCTGGGGGCCCTCGGGGCGGATGTACTGCCCTGCCCGGACCCGGCGGGAGAAGACCCAGGTCCCCCAGGCCACAAGCGGGATCTCAACAAGGCAAACGAGGAAGGCCGGCCAGCCCAATCAAAGCCTCCATCCCCACTCGCCCTCCCAGGAGAGGAGGGACCTCCTGATCCCCTCCGTCCCCCCTCCCCCCAGGGCGTGCTGCAGTGCCCGAAACAGCTGGTAGCCGGAGAGCAAGGTGATCCCGTGCCTGCGGCAGCCCTGGCGGACGGCTTCGGTCCACTGGGGGCCCCGGCGGGGGGGGTCCAGGCGGGGCTCCGCCACCACAAGGAGGATCCCGTGCGCCTCCTGAGCCAGCCGGTCTAGGGAAAGCAAAAGGGCCCGGTGTTCCTCGGGGCCGATCGGCCCGCCCGGGGAAAACGCCGCCCTGAGGAGACCGGTCCCCTCCTTTGCCCGACAAAGGAGGCCGTCCTGGGGGACGGGTTCACAGGAAAAACCCAGGCACTCCATGGCCTCCCTGGCTGCGGAAAGGAGCCCCACGGCCCCCCTGGGGAAGAGTAGCCCCCGCAGGGAATCGAACCTCCCCCAGGCCTCCCGGAGCTTCTCTTCCCTCTCCCTGAGCCGCCTTCCCTCGGCCTCCAGGGCCCGGGCCTCCTCGGCCAGCCCCTCCTCCCCAGGCAGGGTGTACTTGGAAAGCCAGCTGGGCCCCCCCTCCGCCAGGGGTCGGGAAAGAAGCGCCCCCAAAGCGGGGAGGAGGAGTTCCCCCGCCCGTTTGGGGTCGGCTCCGGGGAAGGAGGGGAGGAACAAAAGCCGCCCGGTCCCCACGGGGACGTCCCAGGCCAGGACATCCCCCACCCGGTTCTTGGCCAAAACATTTCCGAAGGCGGAAAGCGGTGCCCCAAGGGAGGATACCAGCACCGCCTCATAGCCCAAAGGGGCGAAGGCCTCAAGATAGGGGGTAAGGGGGTGGGCGGGATGTATCCAGGTGATGTCCTGGCCCCTCCTGGGTATGAACCTCACCCCCTGGGGGAGGACGAGATGGTGCGGGTCGGCTACCAGGGAAAGGTGGGGAAGCAGGGAATAAGGGGTAAGCCTGTGGGGGGGTGAGCTTGCGATCTCCACGAACTCCCCCCCCGCCCTTGCCCTCACCACCGCCAAGCCCCCTCCTTTTTGGAGGAGGGCGGAAAGCTCGTCCCGCCGCAAGGAGAACAGGCGTTCCAGGGCGCGGGAAAGGCCCAGATCCCGCCCCGGGTAAAGGCGCCACACCCCGTCCCCTGATAGCTCCGCATGCCCCCGCCAGAGCTCGGGGACGCTCGCGGGGTCGTACAGGACGGCGTCGAAGCTCGCCAAGGAGTCCGCCTCGGGAAGCTGGGCCGCCACCACCCCCGGCCCCTCTACGTCCCAACCCAATGCCAGCACCCTCATGACAGGCCATTTTATGGTATCCTATCCGGCCATGGAATGGGGGAGGATAAACACCCCTTGGGGGACCTTCTACGCCGCCGGGGACGGGAAAGGGCTCGCCGTATTGCGCTTCCCGGACTCGCCCCCTCCTCCTGGGCCCTTCACCCGCCCCCCTTGGCTAGTCAGCTTGGAATGCCAGCTCACCGACTACCTCAGAGGGGAGCCCGTGCACTTTCGCGTCCCCCTCTCCCTCAAGGGGACGCCCTTTCAGATCTCCGTCTGGCAGGCCCTGAGGGAGATCCCCTACGGGGGCTTCCTGACCTATGGGGAGCTTGCCCGCCGGGTGGGTCGGCCGAAAGGGGCCCGGGCGGTGGGCGGGGCGGTGGGGGCCAACCCCTTGCCCATCATAATCCCCTGCCATCGCGTGCTTGGGGCCCGGGGACTTGGGGGCTACGGCCCGGGGCTACACTGGAAGAAGAGGCTCCTTGAGCTGGAGGGGATCCTGGGGCCCGGCCAAAAAAGGCCGGGCCCCAGCCGGGCTCTCTAGAAGGCCCCTTCCAGGGCGGTGATGGTGGTGCTCCAAAAGACGATCCTCACCCGCTCCGAGTAGGTGAGGGCTGTCCCGATGCGGAAATCCAGGCTGGGAACAAAGGCCCCGGTGTAGCCCTCCGGGACCCCCACGACGAATGGGTTGGCTGGCGGGCTCACCATGAGCTGCCTGAGGTGGACAAAGCCCGGGGACCTATCCAGGTCCCCGTCCCCGTCGATGTCCAGCCGCAGATCCATGTAGATGGAGGTCGCCCCCTGGACCCGGAACGTGTAGGTGATCCGATCCGAGGCCACTGCCCCCTCGAAGGCCACCCTCCAGCCCTCGTTGGTTGGCTCCGGGACCAAACCCAAGGGGGCCGGGCCCGCCTCCGTGGTCACGCTTACGAACCCCCCGTCCGTCCTCAGCTCCAACCGGAAGGCATGGGGGGTCGTCCAGGTAGGGGAGCCGTTCACCGTGATATGCCAAGCGTCAGTCCCCCACACATAGATCCCGGGCACCCCGTCCATGGGCGGCATGCCGGGGATCCCGGCCGGGACCACCTGCAGGGCCTGACTGGCCTCCCCAGCCTCCCCGAGGTCGTCCACCACCTGCAGGGTCACGGTGTAGGTACCCACCGCGTAGTAGGTTCCGGTCACCACGGGCCCGAAGTGGTCAAAGACACCGTCCCCGTCCAGGTCCCAATTGTAGGCGGTGATGGTGCCGTCCGGGTCGTAGGAGGCCGTGGCGTCGAAGGTGACCGGCTGCCCGAGCTGCGGGCGCGTCGGGGAAAAGGTGAACCGGGCCACCGGCGGCCGGTTGGCCGCCTGCACCACCACCGGCTGGGTCACCTCCCCGGTGGCACCCCCGTCGTCGGCCACCACAAGGCGCACCGGATAGGTGCCCACCGCCCCGAACCGGTGGTACACCACCCGGCCGGTGGCGTCAAAGGCCCCGTCGCCGTCGAAGTCCCACCGATAGGCGGTGATGGTGCCGTCCGGGTCGTAGGAGGCGGAGGCGTCGAACTGCACCCACCGGTTGGGCTGGGGGCTGGTGGGGGAGAAGACGAACTGGGCCACCGGCGGCTGGTTTGGTGAGGTGACGTCAACCGTCCTGCTGGCCCGAGCAGTGGCCCCCTGGTCGTCGGTCACCTGCAGGGTCACCCGGTAAGCCCCCGGGGACATGAACCGCCAGTAAGAGAGCCTCCCTGTGGCGTCGAAGGCCCCATCCCCGTTGAAATCCCACTGGTAGTTTGTGACATTTCCGTCGGGGTCGTAAGAGGAAGAGGCGTCGAACTCCACCCACTGGCCGGGCTCGGGGCTGGCTGGGGAGAAGGTGAACTGGGCCACCGGGGGTTGGTTGGCGGAAAGCGGGGTGAGGTTAACGTTCAGGGTGCGGGTACGGCCTGCTGTGATGTAAACCCGATCGGTGTAGTCCTGGTAGCCGGCCTTCCTTATTAGGACCTGATGGAACCCCTGTACCAGGTTGACCGTCCGGGGGGTCCAACCCCGGAACACCCCGTCGATGTACAGACGCGCCAGGGAGGGGTTGGTGGTGACCCGGAGGGTGCCGAAGGCCGGCGGGGCCCCGGAGACCACCTCGAAGCTGGTGAAGTCGAACGCCCGGTCGGTGGGCTCGGGGATCAGCCCCTGTATCTCCACCTCCAGCTGGGCCCGCCACCCCTCGGGGTCCTGCCCCAGAAGGGGGAACGGGACCTCCACCGAGAACCCCCCGGAGATCCGAGGGACAGGCCGGGTGGTGGCCATGATCTGCAGCCACTCCGTCCCGGTAGGGCTGCCCGGCTCAAAGCCGAACGTATAGCCCTTTCCCGGGCTGGGGATGGTATGGGTTCCGGCCCGGAAGAAGTTGTTCGGCTCGTAGTAGTTGGGGAGGAGCAAGGTCACCTTGCCGGCGGGATCTATGTCCCAGATGTAAACATAGGCGTCCTGGTTTATCTCAAAGTGGATCCTTACCTTCTCCTCCAGCGTGTACACGGGCTTTTCCACCCAGATCCTCACCGTGAGCCCCTCCTCGGGGGGCTCAATGATGATCCCCAGTGGTTCGGCCTGGGCGAAGCCCAAGCCGCCCAGGGCCACGATCAGGATCCCCAACAGCGCTATGTTCCTCATGACTACCTCCTTTCTTGGTCCAGGGCCAGCCCCACCAGTTCCGATAGCAGGGCCGGCGAGATGGCCTGGAGGAGGGGGTCCACCAGCCAAGCCGGCAGCACCCGCTCCCGCAGCCGAGCGAGCCGCGTCTTCACCAGGGAGGACATGCCCCCGGTGTCGGCCGGGCTCCCCCCGGCCACCAGGTGATCCCCCACCGCCCAGGCGACCTCCAGCACCAACCTTTCGCCGTTATCGGTCCGCATCCCAGGCTGGGGCAGAAGCCCATATCTTTCCAGCACCTGGCCTGTGGCCTTGAGCAACCTCACCCTTAGCCTGATCACCCCTTCCACCTCCGGCCAGGGGCGGCTGAGCCGCAAGCCCTTGAGGGCCTCGTTGAACAGGCGGTCAAGGGGGTACCCTCCCTGCAGGGGCTCGATGAGCACCTGCAGGGCGGCCTCCTGATCCCCGGGGGATAGGCCTTGCAACTTCAGGAAGAGGGCGTAGGCCACCTGGGGGGTCAGCCGGCCGTCTTCCATGGCCGCTGCCAGCCCCCCCCTTGTCTGCCACTTCATGGCCGGGCTTGCAGCCAGGGCCTCCAGGAGCTCCAGCACCTGGGCCGGCGTGGCACTGGGGCCATACTGCACCTGCCCCAGGGCACAAAGGCCCAGGGCCGCTATCAAGGCCAAGGCCCCGAGGCCCCTCATACCCCCCCTCCCGTGCCCACATAGCGGACCGAGGAGTACTCGCCGAAGCTGCGCACGTACTCGTCCGCCTGTGGGTCCTGACCGATCCAGTTTCCGTCCACCACGTAGGCGTATTCGTACCTCCCCGGGGGCAGCTCCAAGACCACCGTCCAGATGCCGTCGCCGTCGGGATCGGAAAGGGGGATCGGCTGCCAGGCGGAGAAGTCCCCCACCACGGCCACGGACTGGGCCTCGGGGTCCACCACGGCAAACAACGTCCCCGCCTGGGCATAGGCCGAGAGCGGGGTGGAGGAGGGGGTCATAAGGCGGCCGAGGAGGAACCCCAGCGCCAGGGCCAGCGTCACCCCGCCCACCCACGCCCACCGGGGCATCGTAAACCCCTCCTTGATGCGCTGCCAAACCGAAGGCCTGGCGGAACGGGCGGCCAGCCTGGCCATCACCCGCCCCTCCAGCCCCTCCAGCCTTGGGCCGGCTGCCTCTATCTCCCGCGCGAAGGCCTCTCGGATCTCCTCATCAAGCTCCCTAGACCACATCATGGATCACCCCTAGCTCGGCAAGCCGGGCCCGGACCAAGGCCCGGCCCCGGTGAAGCCGGGTCTTCACTGTCCCCGGCCTTACCCCGAGCACCTGCGAGATCTCCGCTAGGTCCAGCTCATGCCAGTACCGCAGGATCATGGGGGCCCGGTAGGCCTCGGGAAGCGACCACACCGCTTCCCGGACCGCCCGGATGACCTCCTCCCTCCAGACGGCCTCGGCCGGGTCGGGGGCCCAGTGGAGCTTGGCCGGCGGGTCCCTCCGGCGCCTCTTCCTGAGCATGTTCTTGGCCACGTTGGCGGCCACGGTGAGCATCCAGGTGGAGAACTTGCGGGAAAGATCGTAGTGATTTAGGCGTTCGTAGGCACGGATAAAGGCCTCCTGGGCGGCATCCTCGGCGTCCTGCCTGTCCCTCAGGATGGCCAAGGCCACCCCGTATACGGCTTCCTTGTAACGGCGCACGATCTCCCCCCATGCCTCCAGGTCCCCAGCCAGGCTCTTCTGCAGGAGCTCAAGCTCACCCAGGATCAACCCGCCTCCTTCGATTCAATATACACCCTAAAGGGGGGCCCGGTTCCCGGGGGACAGCCGTCCCCCCCGGACCGGACGGACCCCCCGCCCCCACGGTTCCCAGGTCCTGGGGAGACCCGCCCCCGCCCCCTTAGACTGCGGCGATCAAGGAAGACGCCAAGGAGGTCGGGATGAGAAAGAAGCTCTTTTTGGGCCTAGGACTGCTCGGAGCGGCGGCCGCACTGCTTTCCGGGTGCAGTTGGCTGTTCCCCCAGCTCAAGGCGGTGTTGGTGGCCAACCCCACCGGGGGGCCTGCCCCCCTTTCCGTGACGTTTGACCCCTCGGGCTCCGTGGGGGCGGTGGCCAGCTACACCATCTCCTTCGGGGACGGCTCGACCCCGTTCACCGGCACGGACATCACCGCCACCACGCTACACACCTACAACGACCCCGGCACCTACACCGCCATCCTTACCATCACCGACGCCCAGGGGTGTGTGGACAGCGACCAAGTTCTTATAAGCGTCACCGCCCCGGAGGAGACCACCGCTTACCTGGAGGTGGACAAGACCGAGGCCAGCATCGGGGAGGATGTGACCTTCACCATGAGGGCCTTCGCCGCCTCGGGGGCCCGGATCACCCACTGGGAGTTGGACGTAGACGGGGACGGGACCCCTGAGGCCGAAGGGGACCCCTCGGTGTATGAGCTCGAGGAGACCTACACCCATAGCTACACCTCCGCAGACACCTACACCGCCACCTTCACCGTGGAGGACGACGCCGGCGGGACCGCCACCGATACGGTGGAGGTCGAGGTGACGGCCGCCCCCCTTGAGATAACGACCTTCGACGCCACCCCCCAGACGGGCCCAGCCACCCTCACGGTGACCTTCGAGTTCACGGCCACCTCAGGGGCCACCATCACCGGCTACACCCTGGAATACGGGGATGGGGACTCCCTTTCCGAGGCGGGCGACTTCGGCACCACCCTCACCAGGACCGGCATCACGCATGATTACGCTGCCGGGACCTACACGGCCACCTTGACGGTGGAGGACGAGCTGGGGCGGACCGAGAGTGCAACCGTGGAGATCGAGGTCACCTCTTAGGGCCTGGAAGCCACCACCGACCTCCGCGGGTTGGGCCCCGCCTTGGGCGGGGCCTTTTTTACCAGACCCAGGGCGAAGGACAGGGCGGCCAGGCCCAGGCTGGGCCAGGGGCCCGTCTTCACCCACGGCGTTTCATGAGAAAATAGGGGCACTTTTACCGTGAGTACTCCGGCTTCCCAGGGGGGGAGCCGGGCAAGCGACTTACCTTGTGGCCCCACTGCCCCGGTGATCCCGGTCTGGGCTGCCTGAAGGAAGCTCCGGCCGCACTCGGCCGCCCTGAGGGCCCCCAAGGAGAAATGCTCCCAAAGAAGGCGCGTTTTTCTGAACCAGGCGTCGTTGGTGAGGGCGATTAGGACCTCCGCCCCGCCCTTCACCAGCTCCCGGGAAAGGCCGGCGAACTGGGATTCGGAACAGATCATCACCCCCAGGTTCCCGAGGGGGCGCGCCTTTCCCCCCGCCTCCAGGTCGAAGGGGAGGAGCCGGGAGAAGAGCGGGCCCAGCCCCAGGGCCTCCCACAGCCCCCGGCCCGGGATGTACTCCCCGAACGGCACCAGCCGCACCATGTCGTAGGCGTCCCGGACCCCCCCTTCCGGGTCGAGGAAAAGCGCAGAGTTGTAAACCCCTTCCTCCCGCAGGTCCCCGCTCCCCACCAGAACCGGGCAAGAAAGCCGCTCGGCCGCCTCCAGGAACGGGGCCAGGCACCCCTCTTCCGTCCTCAGGAGGGCCGGCAGGGCGTTCTCCGGGGCCACCACCAGGTCCACCGGCCCCTCGATCGTGGAAAGGAGCCCCCCGTAGCGGGAGAGGAGCTCGGGGATCTTGGCCGGGTTGAGCTTTTCCTCCTGGGGGAAATTCGGCTGGACCAAGGCCACCTTGAGCTCGCCGGTGGGCTCGGCCTGGGGGGCGAAGGCGGCGAGGAACGAGAGCAGGGCCGGGCCGAGGAGGGCCAGCGGAAGGAGCCTGGGCCTTTCCAGCCCCTTGGCAAGCCAGGCCCCGGTCCAAGCCAGCCCCAGGGAGAGGAGCGTGGCACCCCCCCAGGCCGCGGCCGCAAGGAACGGCTGGCCCCAGAGGGCAGCGGGGAGGGAGCCGAAGGATAGCCCCAACGGGCCTACCCCCCGGGCGGCCTCCACCATCGCCCACGCCCCGGCCCAAAGGAAGGGGGACCTCCCCCAGCCCACCGCCCCCCCAAGCAGGGCAAAGAAGAGGGCTTGGTAAAGGGAGGAAAGGAGCCAGGCCACAAGGGAAAGCCCGCCCACAAAGGGCCATAGCGCAAGGATTGGGGAAAGCTCAACTAAGAAGAATAAAAGGCCAAAGAGGCCGCCCCAAAGGAGTCCCCGCTTTAAGCCGCTTCCCTTAAGGCCCAGGAAGAAGAGGGCCGGGGCCACCCACCCGAGCCACCCCCACCCCGGCCAGAACGCCCCCCACATGGCCGAGGCAAAAAGGACGCAGAAGACAGGCCGCCGAAAGGGCATCGGGTTATTATAGGCCGGTAAGGAGGTGTAGGGGCTTGCATCCGGTCTTCCTCCGGATCGGGCAGTTTGAGCTCCGCTACTACGGGCTCATGTACGTGATAGCCTTCGTGGTCGGATTTTTCCTAATCCGGGCGGAGGCGCGGCGGAGGGGGCTCCCCCTTTCCGGGGAGGACGTGCTTGACCTGTTCCTGGTGGTTGTGCCCCTGGGGCTCGTCTTCGCCCGGGCCTATTACGTGGCCTTCAAGTGGGACTGGTACCGGGAGGATCCCTGGGAGATCTTTAAGCTCTGGCATGGGGGGCTGGCCATCCACGGGGGGCTCCTCGGTGGGGGGCTTGCCCTGTGGCTTTTCTCCCGCTGGAAGCGGGTGCGGCCCTGGGCGCTGGCGGACACGGTGGCCCCGGCCCTCATCCTGGGACAGGCCCTGGGGAGGATCGGAAACCTCCTGAACGGGGACGCCTACGGGGTCCCCACCAGCCTCCCCTGGGGGATCGTGTTCCCCCCGGGCTCCCCCGCCGGGGAGGCCTTCCCGGGACAGCCCCTGCACCCAACGATGTTGTATGAGTTTCTAGGGAACTTGATACTTTTTGGCGTCCTGTGGCGCCTCCGTCGCCGGCCGGCCAAGGATGGGTTCCTTGCCTGTCTTTACTTCATGGGGTACTCGGTGGTGCGGGGGTTGGTGAGCTGCGTGCGGGGGGACTCCCTTTGGCTGGGCCCGATCCGGGCGGCTCATCTGGCAAGCGGGGTGCTTTTTTTGGCGTTCGGCGCCTGGCTCCTTTCGGGGAGGCTGTGGCAGCCGGATCAACCCGGGGAATGCCGGGAGGCAGGGCAACCCCGACAGGGGTCCCGGTAGCGGGGGCACTCGGGGCAGTGGGCCCCACAGGGGGACCGATCCCCCCGGTCGGAGATGCGGGGGGCCATCCCCGCGGGGAAGGCCGGCCGCTTTGTAACGTAAAGGGCCGCCCGGCTGAGCCCCAAGGTGGCCTGGGGGTTCTCCGCCACCGCCGCCAGCCACCAGCGGTGCTCCCCGGACAGGAAGTAAATCCCCACCACCATCTCCCCAAACGCCCCCATGAAATAAACATACGGACAGGCCGAAAAGACCTCGGCTATCCGGGCGGCCGCCTCCTCGGTGGGGGCTTCCCCTAAAAGAAGGAAACACTCTTCGTTTATCTTCTCTTCCATAGCCTGAACAGCTTATCAAAGGCCGGCCGGAAGCGGGAGGAGAAGTCCCGCTCGCTCGTCGGTTCGGGCTCGTTTTCCACCGTCACGTAGGGCACTCGGGCCCCTCCTACCTCCAGGTACCCGGCCGGCGAGCCGGTCAGCTCCTCCCAATCGTCTGTCCGGTAGGTCCTTTCCATCTCCTCCCAGGGGACGGAGTGGGTGAGGATGCCCCCTTTTCGGGCCCGATCATAGCGGGCCTGGTTGCGCCGCCAGGACTCCTGGAATGAGACCTTGAGGTACAGGATAGCCCCCTTCCGGAGCGCTCGCCGGGAGAGACGAGCCAGGGCGGCGCGATAAGCCCCCTCCCCTCCCCGGGAGAACTCCACGATGAGGGTCCTGCCGGGGAGGAACGGTTCGGAGTCGATCTGCCTGTTCAGCTTCTCGATGAGGAAGGACCAGACGCGGTCGTCGGTCACGTAGTAGTTCCCCTGGGCCCGGGCCGAAAGGAGCCTCCCCTTCCCCACCTCCTCCCAGATATCGTCCTCCAGGAACTTCTCCCACAGGATGGGGAAGTCGTACAGCACCTTCAAGGCGCCCAGGTGATACCGTTCGAGCCGCTCATCCAGGGATAGGCCCTTGAGGAACTGGACGAGCTCGGACTTCCCGGCGGCCGGGCGCCCCAGGAGGAGGAGGCAGGGCAACACCTCCTGCGGTGGCCGGTCAACGTCCCTGGGCCGCCGGGCATGCCGCCCGGAGGGCCAAAGCTCCATCCGTTCCAAGCCCCCTCCTAAAACAAAAATGGGCGGAGGAGGACTCGAACCCCCGACTTCTCCCCCGTGAAGGGAGCGCTCTACCAACTGAGCTATCCGCCCTCGTTGGGCATTCTAGCCACCCCGCCACAGGACATCAAGCCTCCCCCAGCCCCTCCAGCATGGTGGCCAGGGACTCCCCCTCCTTCCGGCGGGTGATCTCTATCAGCCCCAATTTCGTGATGTCTATGAAGTCCGCCGGCACCCGGTCCTTTTTCAGCTCCTCCTTAAGGCGCTCGATCACCTTGCGCTCGTCGGACCTTCTTGCCATGTCCACGAAGTCCACGATGATGATCCCCGAGATCTTCCGGAGGCGAAGCAGCCGGGGGATCTCGGTGGCCGCCTCCAGGTTCGTGTTCAGGATGGCCGCCTCCTGGTTCTTGTGGCGGACGTCCGAGCCGGTGTTGACGTCGATGGCGGTGAGGGCCTCGGTCTCGTCGATGGACAGGAACCCCCCTCCCCGCAGGGGGACCCTCCGCTGCAGGGCCTCCCTGAGCTGCCTCTCCACCTGGTAGTGGACGAAAAGCGGCATCCGCCCACGGTAAAGTCTCACCTTCCCTTTAAGGCGGTTGAGGTGCAGATAATGTAGGAACTCGATGATCTGCTGATACTGCTCCTCGTCGTCCACAAGCAGGGAATCCACCTCGTCGGTGAATCGGTCCCGGATGAGGCTTCGCACAAGATCCAGCCCCTGATAGAGGAGCTTGGGGGGGGAGGCCTTCTCCGCCGCTTCCTCTATGCCCTTCCAGGTTCCTAAAAGATAGTTGAAATCCCTTTCCAGGTCCTCCCTGGGGGTTCGGCAGGCAGCGGTCCTGGCGATGAGCCCCTCCCCGGGGGCCTTGAGCTCGAAGGCCAGCTGTCTGAGCCGGTTGATCTCCTCCGGTTCGGCTATCCTCCTTGATACCGCCACCCGGTCCTCCTTGGGCAGGAACACCCAGTACCTCCCGGGAAGGCTGATCTTGGTGGTCCCCTGGGGGTTCTTCTTCCCCACCCCCTCGCGGCGGACCTGGATGATCACCGGCTGCCCCGGGCGGAGGACCTTCTGGATGGGGACTGGCCCCTTCCAGGGCTCGAACCCCTTGGCGATCAGCATGGCGTCGTTGATCTCGTGTTGAGAGAGGAAGAGGGCCTGCTTTTCCCCCACGTCCACGAATGCCGCCCCCATGCCGGGGAGGACCGTCTCCACCTTCCCCTTGTAGATGTTCCCCACCAGGGGCCGGTGGCCAGGCACTTCGAAGTGCACCTCCACCAGGCGCCCTTCCTCCAGGATGGCCACACGCTTCCGGGTCCCCATGGGGCCCCGCTCCACCGTTATCAGTATGTGATTTCCTTTAAGCGTACTACCCTCCTTTCGTCGGGGAGGCGTTCCAGGAGCTCCGCCATGGTGAGGCCGAGCAAGGGGTGGCGAACCCGAGGAGCGATCTCACAAAGCGGCTCCAGCACGAACCTCCGGCAGGGCAGCCCGGGATGGGGCACCTGGAGCTCCGGCGTCCGCACCACCTGGTCCTCGTAAAGGAGGATGTCGATGTCCACCTCCCTGGGCCCCCAACGTCCCCTATCGGTTCGTCCCAGTGCCCGTTCGATCCCCTTGGCCACCTGAAGCAGGGCCTGGGGGGAAAGCCCAGTTTCCACCTCCACCACCAAGTTCAAGAACCAAGGCTGGTCCTCCCGCCCCCAGGGCTCGGTCCGGTAAAGGGACGAGACGGCCACCGGCCGTGCCCCCTGGAGGGCCAAAAGCCTTAGGGCCCTTACCAGGCGTTTCTCTTCAGGTGGGAGGTTCGCCCCCAACCCCAAGAAAGCCCTCGCCATCGCGGGTCTGTATCACCTCGGCCCATTCGGCCTCAAGGTGGGCTGCTACCGGGGGGAGGGGCTTGCGAACGCGCGCCCTGACCCAGGTCACCCGCGGGGAAAGGCCGAGCACCCCCGCGGCGATCTCGGCGGCCAGGTCCTCCAAGAGGCGGAATCCCTTCCTTAGCTTTGCTTCCACGACCCCAAGCACCGCCTCCAGGTCCACCGTCCCAGCCAGCTCCCCAGAACCGTCGTATTCCACCTGAAGCTCCAGGTCCACCAAGAGGGGGCGCAGGACGCGCCGCTCCTCCTCCCTTACGCCCACATATCCCTTGACCTGGACGCCGCTTGCGCCCAGCCTCACCAGTCGAGTCAAGCTATCACCAGGCGGCTGAGGTCCCCCACCTCCAAAAACAGGTCCGCCACCGCCCCCAGGAAGCCAAGCCGGTTCTCCCTGAGCCTTGTGTCCTCGGCCATCACCAGCACCTCGTCGAAGTACCGGTCGATGGGGTCCTTGAGCAGGAGGAGGTGCTGGATGGCCTCTTGGTATTGGTGGGCTTCCAGGGCCCGCTTCAGCCGCCCCTCCACCTTTAGATAGGCCCGCCAAAGCTCCCGCTCCGCCTCCTCCTGAAAAGCATCCGGGTCGAACTCCCGGCCGTGATGGTCTTTGGTTATGTTGCGTACCCGGGAGAAGGCGACGGCCAGGTCCGAAAGGGCGGCCTCTTCCCTGAGGCGCTGCAGGGCCTGGGCCCGCTCCCACAGGCCCAGGAGATCGCCGCGGGGCCGGGCCAGCACGGCCTCCACCACGTCGTGGGGGAGGCCGTAGTCGGCAAGGAGGGCGGAACGGAGCCGGTCGATCAAGAACCCCTTCACCTCGCTTGGGGGCTTGCCCCCGGCCACCTCCGGATAGAGCCCGGCGACCGAATCGATGAGCTCAAAGAGGTCGAGCCGCAGCCGTCGTTCCAGGATGAGGCGCACCAGCGCCCCGGCCCGGCGCCGGATCCCGTAAGGGTCGCGGGAGCCGGTGGGCACCTCCCCCACCCGGATGGCCCCGACAACCACGTCCAACTTGTCCGCCAGGGACAGGGCCACCCCCAGTGGGGTCTCGGGCAGGGCATCCGTTCGGCTCCTGGGGCGCAGGTGTTCCCCGATGGCGACCGCCACCTCCTTCGGCTCCCCGGAAAGGCGGGCATATATCCCCCCCATGACCCCCTCCAGCTCCGGAAACTCCCTAACCATCTCCGTGGTGAGGTCCGCCTTGGAGAGGAACGCCGCCCGGTCCAACAGGTCCGCCGGAAGGCCCAGGGCCTCGGCCAGGTGTCCACAGATGGCCCGGATCCTTTCCACCCGCTGCCACATGGTGCCCAGCCGCGCCTCGTAGACCACCTCCTTCAGGTCCCGCACCCGGTCGGCCAGGGGGCGCTTGCGGTCGTTTTCGAAGAAGAAGCGCGAGTCCCTGAGTCTGGCCTTGACCACCCGTTCGTACCCTTGCCTGACCGTCCCGCCCTCGTCAGGGGCCCCGTCCCTGAAGCCCAGGAACACCTCCGCCGGCCCCCCATCCCGGAAGAAGGGCACGAACTTCCCCTCCTCATGCAGGGTGGCCTCGATCACCTCAGGGGGGAGGTCCAAAAAGCCCCTGGGGATGGTGCCCACCACCCCCACCGGCCACTCTCCCGCCCCCACGAGCCGCCCCAACAGCCCCTCGGACAGGGAGGCCCGCACCCGGTACCGCTCCTCCACCCGCCGCACCTCGGCCAGGATCCGGGCCCTCCGCTCCTCGGGGTCGACCAACACCTTGGCCTCCCTCAGCCTCGACAGGTACTCATCGGGACAGGGGATCATCACCTCCTGAGGCCCGAAGAAGCGGTGGCCCCGGGTGGTTCCCCCCGCGGTCAGGCTCCCCAGCCTCACCGGAACCACCTTGTCATCCAACATGCATACCAGCCAGCGGATGGGCCGGAGGAAGGTCAGGCCCGAGTCATCCCACCGCATGCTCTTGGAGCAGGGCAGCCCCCGCACCGCCTGGGGGAGGAGCCTTGGGAGCACCTCCCGGGTGGGGCGGCCCGGGACCCTCACCACCAAAAACAGGTACTCCCGCTCGCCCACCTTCTTCCGCACCAGCTCCTCCGGGGAGGCCCCATGCCTTCGGGCGAAGCCTATGGCCGCCTGGGTGGGGTTCCCCTCCCCGTCCAGGCCCACCCTTGCCGCCGGCCCCCGTAGCTCCTGCACCTGGTCCTCCTGGCTCTCCGGCAGCCCCTCCACCAGCACGGCCAGCCGCCTTGGGGTCCAAAAGACTCGGGGCTGCCGGTGGGGGAGGCGGGCCTCGGAGAGGAGAAGGTCCACCCGCTCCCCCAGGGCCCGGGCCAGCGCAGGCGCCTCCAAGGCCGGGAGCTCTTCGGTCCCCAGCTCAAAAAGCAGCTTCATGGGCCTCCTCCAGGCTCGCCAGATAGCACTCGGCACAGCCCCGGGCCAGGGCCCGGATGCGGGCGATGTAGGACTCCCGCTCTGTGACGGAGATCGCCCCCCGGGCATCCAGGACGTTGAAAAGATGAGAACACCTGAGGGTGTGGTCGTAGGCCGGGAACACGAGCCCGGAAGAAAGGCAGTCTTTCGCCTCCGCCTCGGAAAGCTCGAACATCTGCCTCACCCGGGCCACGCTGGCCCGCTCGAAGTTGTAACGGGAGAACTGCCGTTCCTTCTCCAGCCAGATATCCCCGTAGCGGACCCCATCGCTCCACAAAAGGTCGAAGGCCGACTCGGCCCCCTGCAGGAACATGGCGATCCTCTCAAGCCCATAGGTGAGCTCCACCGAGACGGGCTCTAGGTCCACCCCCCCCATTTGCTGGAAGTAGGTGAACTGGGTGATCTCCATCTCATCGAGCCAAACCTGCCAGCCCACCCCCCAGGCCCCCAGGGTGGGGGACTCCCAGTCGTCCTCGGAGAACTTGACGTCGTGGTCCCGCAGCACGATCCCGATGTGTTCCAGGGAGGCCAGGTACAGGTCCTGGATCTCGGGGGGCGGGGGCTTCAGGATGACCTGGTACTGGTGATGCAGCCTGAGGCGGATGGGGTTTTGCCCGTAGCGGCCGTCGGTGGGCCGCCGGGAGGGCTCCACGTAGGCCACCCGCCAGGGTTTTTTCCCCAGACACCCGAAGAAGGTAGCGGGGTTGAAGGTGCCCGCCCCCTTTTCGATGTCGTAGGGGTGGGCGAGCACGCAGCCCTGCGCCTTCCAGAAACCATGCAGGGCCAGCACCAGGTCCTGAAAGGTCCTCACGCCCCGATCGCCTCCCTTGCCACCTTCGCCAGCTGGGAGAAGGCCTCCGGGTCGTGGACGGCCAGATCAGCGAGCACCTTGCGGTTGAGGCCCACCCCCGCCTTCCTGAGCCCGCCCATGAACTTGGAATAGGACAGGCCCTGCCCCCGGGCGGCGGCCCCGATGCGGATGATCCAAAGGCGCCGCATGTCCCGCTTCCTGAGCCGGCGCGAGGTATATTGGTGCACCAGGGCCTTGACCACCGCCTGCTTGGCGATCCGATAGCAGCTTTTCCTCTTCCCCTTAAAGCCCTTGGCCAGCCGCAGTACCTTGCGCCGTCTCTTGGCATGTTTTACGCCACCTGGTACACGCATCGTCCCCTCCTAGCTTGTAAGCAGCCTCCGAAGCCGGCGGGCATCGGCCCCGGTTACCTCCACCGGCCGCCGGGCCTGGCGACGGTACTGGGGCCGCTTCTTTGATAGCTTGTGCACGTAGCCCGCCCGCCTGCGGAAGATCTTGCCGCTGGGCTTCACCTTAAACCGTTTGGCCGCGGACTTGTGCTTCTTTTTCTTCACCTTTTCCTCCCTTTTGCGGCAAGGGGGTGAGCAGCATCTGGAGGGTCCTGCCCTTGGTGACCGGGTCCTGGTCGACTTTAGCGATGTCCTGGGTGGCCTCCGCCACCCGTTTAAGCAGCTCCTCCCCCTTCCCCATATGGATGATCTGCCTCCCCTTGAAGAATATGGTCACCCGCACCTTGTCGCCGGCGGCCAAGAACCCCCGGATGCGGGCGAGTTTGGTCTTGAAGTCGTGTTCGCCCGTCTGGATGGTGAACTTGACCTCCTTCAGGCGCGAGGGCTTCTTCTGTTTCTTCTCCCGTTTCTCCAGCTGGTAGCGGTACTTCCCGTAGTCCACGATCTTGCAGACCGTGGGGTTGGCCTCCGGGGCCACCTCTACCAGGTCAAGTCCCCGCTCCCTGGCAAGCTGCAGGGCACGGTCCAAGGGAGTCACCCCCAGGTTGCGACCGTCCGAGTCGATGAGGAGCACCTCCCGAGCCCGGATCTGTTCGTTTATACGAAACTGCCGTTTGATACGACCTACCCCCTTTCGTGAAGATTTTAACCCACGTCCCGAGCCCTGGCCACGCCGTACAGGCCCTGGGCACGGATGAATTCGTCCACCGCCTTGGGCACCAGGCCTTCTGTGGGAAGGCCCTCCCGGTACCGCCGCCGGATCTCAGAGGAGGAAAGCTCGATCTCCTTCATATCCAGGAAGTATATCTCCGCCAAGTCGAACGGCTTTCGCCGGAAGGCCTCCCGCCCGATCCCCTTCCGGGGGGCCACGATGAACGGGCAGCTCAAAAGAAGCCTTTGCCAGTCCTTCCAGGTCTCGATCTCCAGGAAGGCATCCGCCCCCAGGATGTAGGCCACCCCCTCAGGATAGCGTTCCTTCATGAAGGCCACGGTGTCCACGGTGTAGGAGGGGCCTTGGGGGGTGAGTTCGAACCGGGAGACGCTCAGGCCGGGCCTCCCTTCGATGGCGAGCTTGACCATCCGGTAGCGCAGCTCGCCCGGGACCCCCTCGGCCACCTCCCGATGGGGGGGGCTTCCGGTGGGCAGGAAAATCACCCGTTTGAGTTGGCACTGGCGGAGGGCCTCCTCTGCCACCCGTAGGTGCCCGAGGTGGATCGGGTTGAACGTGCCCCCAAAAAGGCCCACCTTATTCCGCGTACTCAAGCTCCACCTCGCCGATGCGGACCACGTCCCCGGGGGAAATCCCCTGCCGGCGGAGGGCGGCCATGACCCCCAACCGCTCCAGCCGCTCCAGGAGGTACTCCTGGGCATCCCGGGTGGAGAGGTCAAGTCGGCTCACCAGCCGTTCCACCCTTTCCCCCTTTACCACGAATACCCCACCCTCTTTGACCACCTGGAAAGCGGAGCCCGGGGGGGTGAGCCGCCAAACCCGCCGAGGGGGGCGGCCTCCCCCCTCCTCCGGGGGGATCTCCCCTAGCTTTTCCGCCAAAGCCATGACCAGCTCCCGCACCCCGTCCCCCCGGACGGCCGAGATCGGCCGAAGCTGGATCCCCTGCCGGCGAAACCGCCTCACCTCCAGGGCCACCTGCTCTGGGGACAGGAGGTCCACCTTGTTCCCCGCCACCACCTCGGGCTTTCCGGCCAGCTCCTCCCAGGCCTCGATCTCCCTGCGGAGGGAGAAGTAGTCCTCCAGGGGATCCCGCCCCTCCACCCCCGCCAGGTCCACAAGGTGCAACAGGACCCGTGCCCGGGTGGCATGCTTCAGGAACCTGTCGCCCAGGCCTTTCCCCTCGTGGGCCCCCACCACCAGGCCGGGGAGATCGGCAACCACAAACGACCTTTGTTCGTCCACCTGCACCACGCCCAGGTTCGGGACCAGGGTGGTGAACGGGTAGGCGGCCACCTTGGCCTTCTTCTTAGAGATGCGGGAGATGAGGGAGGATTTCCCCACGTTTGGGAAGCCCACGATGCCCACGTCCGCCAGGACCCTGAGCTCGAGCTTGAGCCACCTCTCCTCCCCCGGTTCCCCCAGTTCCCGGATGCGGGGGGCCTGTCGGGTGGAGGTGGTGAAGGCCTTGTTGCCGCGGCCGCCGCGGCCGCCGCGGGCGATGACCACCTGCTGGCCTTCCTCGGTGAGATCGGCCAGGACCTCGCCGGAGTGCAGATCCCGCACCAGGGTCCCCACCGGGACCAGGATCACGCAGTCCCGACCCCGTCCCCCGGTGCGACCGCCCGGCCCGCCGGGCCTTCCGTCCTCGGCGCGGAAGTGGACCTGGCTCTGGAAGTGGAGCAGGGTGTTCATGGAGCGGGTGGCTTTGAGGATCACATCCCCCCCACGCCCCCCATCCCCCCCATCCGGGGTCCCGCGGGGGTTATGCCGGCTTCGGTGGAAGCTGATGAGGCCATCCCCTCCCCGGCCGGAGGCGACGTGGATCCTCGCCTCGTCCAGCCACATATCGGGAGGGGCTACCCCTCCTCAAGCGGGATCACGTTCACGTATTTGCGCTTTCCCCCGGCGAACTGCACGCGGCCCTTTGCCTTGGCGTAGATGGTGAAGTCACGCCCCATACCCACGTTACGACCGGGATGGAAGCGGGTGCCCCGCTGGCGCACGATGATGCACCCGGGCCACACCAGCTCCCCACCGAAGCGTTTAATCCCCAGGCGCTGCCCGGGGGAGTCGTGAACGTTCTGCGTTGAACCCTGGCTGCTTTTGTGGGCCATCCTCCCCTCCCTAGACCTTCACGTCCAAGCCTATCTCCCGGACCGCCACCCGGCCCGGCCGGTCCCGCTCAAGCGACCTCAGGCCGAAAACCATCGTCTCCAGGATGGCATCGAGCTCCCGGTCCAAAAATATATCCGATCGGTCGACCCGAAAGCGGAACGTCTCCCCCTCCCGCCACGCCTGGGGGGAAAGATGCAGGTAGTGGCGCATGCCCAACACCGGTGCCTCCACCAACGCCGAGGCGGCCAGGCCCTCCGGCGAGGAATCACCCTTTAGGGTCACGGACTGCACCCTCCCTTCCTCGTCCCGCTCTATCAGCACCTCTACCATGGCCGCTACCCCTTCCCTATGGACAGGATCTTCGTCCTCATGTAGGGCTGCCGATATCCCTTCTTACGGCGGTAGCCCTTCTTGGGCCTGAAGCGCTGCACCACCACCTTGGGCAGGCGTCCCACCTCCTGTACCTCGCCGACGACCTGTGCCGACGGGAGGTACGGTCGGCCGACCTTCACCCCATCTCCGTTTTTAACGAGCAGCACGCGGTCGAAGTTGATCTTATCGCCGGGGGCGTGGCCGGGGATGAGCTCATGCACCAAGCTCTCCCCCGGGGTCACCCGGTACTGCTTGCCACCGATCTCGATGACGGCATACATCCTCAAGCCTCCTTGCGCGATTCTAGCTTGCCTGGGGGGCGGGCACAATGCTAGCGGATCCTGGTGCCGGGTTCCACCTCCCTGTCCGGGGAAAGGAGGGCCAATGTCCCGTCCGTGGCCGCGAGCACCATCCCCTCAGAGCGGATCCCGCGGATGGTGGCAGGCTTCAGGTTGGCCACCATGGCGATTAGCCTGCCTGAAAGCTCCTCCGGGGAGTAGTGGCCTTTTATCCCCGCCACCACCTGCACCTTGCGATCCCCCAGGTCCAGAAGGAGCTTGAGGAGCCTGTCGGCCCCGGGGATCTCCTGGGCCTGGAGGATCCGGGCCACGCGCAGGTCCAGCTTCTGGAATTCCTCGATGGAAACCAAGCCCTCCTCCTTCATGGCCTGATACCTCCTTTTAAGTTCCCCCACGTCCACGCGTTCCAGGAGGGGGGTCGGCTTGCGGGCCAAGGGGCGGCCGGGAAGGCCCTCCCGGACGTCGGAGAGCCTCCTTTCCTGGAGCCCAAGGAGCTCGTAGACCTGGCGGGAGAACATGGGGATGAACGGCTCCAAGAAGATGGCCAGGGCCTTAACCAGGTGGGCCGCCGATGCCACCGCCCGGGCATCGTGTGTCTTCCAGGGGGCCTTGCGCTGGAAGTACTCGTTCCCCACCCGGGCGAGCTGGGCGATCCTCCTCAGGGCGGGGGCCAACGCCCCCCCCTCCACCGTGCGCACCACAAACCCGTAGGTATCCTCGATGGCCGAGACGACCTCGGGATCCGTTTGGGCGGCCGGCACCCGGGCATCATGGCGGGACCACACAAAGGAGAGGACCCGGTGGATGAAGTTGGCGATGTTGTCCACCAAAACTGCGTTCACCGCCTTGTCGAACTCCTCCCAGGAGAAGTTGGTGTCCGTCTTCTCCGGGCGGTTGTAAAGGAGGTAGAAGCGCCAGTAAACCGGGGGCAAGAGCTCCAGGGCCTCGTCGGCGTAGATCCCCACCCGGCGGGTCTTGGAGAACTGCTCCCCCCCGATCCAGTTCAGGTACTCGGTGGCGGAGATCTGATCTGGCAGGTGATACCCCTGCCCTGAGGCGATGAGCTGACCGGGGAAGATCAGGGTGTGGAAGGGGACGTTGTCCTTCCCCTGGGTGTAGATCTGCCACACCTCCTCCCCGAACCAGAAGTCCTTCCACCGCTCCTCCTCCCCCCGCCTCCTGAAGTGCTCGATCGTGGCAGACACGTACCCCAGGGCGGCCTCCGCCCACACGTAGATCACCTTGCCCTCCGCTCCCTCGAACGGAGCTGGGATGCCCCACTCGATGTCCCGGGTCACCGCCCGGGGGCGAAGCCCCTCCTGGATCATCCGCTCGGTGAAAAGCTTTACGTTGCCCTGGAAGTCCCTGGCCTTAACGTATTCCAGGAGCCTTGGGGCGAGCCTTTCAAGGTCCAGGTACCAGTGGCGGGTTTTCCTGCGCACGATTTCGGTGGAGCCGCAGAAGGTGCAGTAGGGGTCCAGGAGCTCCTCCGGCTCAAGGAGGGTCCCGCAGGCGTCGCACTGGTTCCCCTGGGCCTGCGGGTACCCGCAACGGGGGCATGTACCCACGATGAACCTGTCGGCGAGGAACCTCCTGCAGCCGTTGCAGAAGGCCCGCTCCTCCTCCCGGGAGATGATGTAGCCGTTCCTGTCCATCTCTTGGTAGATACGCTGCACGAACTCCTTGTGGACCGGCGACTCGGTGGTGGTGTAGTTGTCGATGGCGATCTCGAATCTCCTCAGGACCTGGGAGATCTCGTGGTGGACGCGGGCGGCGAGCTCCCCGGGGGAGAGGCCAAGCCGTTGGGCCTCGTACTCGATCTTGGTGCCGTGGGCGTCGGTGCCGGAGACGTGCAGGGTCTCGTACCCCATGAGGCGCCAGAAGCGGGTGAAGACCCCCCCCGAAAGGAGGCACCCCACCAGGTTCCCAAGGTGCAGCATCCCGGACCCATACGGCCAAGCGCTGCACACTAGCACTCGCTTTACCCCTTCCTTCAACGCCCTTACCCCCTTGCCAGGGGACGATTATAGGGGCAAAAAGCAGGCCTGGCTAAGGGGGCTTGTGGGGTTGCGGGTGGGGGCTGGGCGTTGTAGCTTTCGGTAGGATGAGGGTAGTGGATCTGATCGAGAAAAAGAGGGATGGGGGGGAGCTCTCCCCCGGGGAGGTTCGCTGGCTGATCTCCGAGTACGTGGCGGGGAGGGTCCCCGACTACCAGATGTCCGCCTTCCTCATGGCCGTTTACTTCCGGGGGATGACCGAGGACGAGACGGTGGCCCTCACCCAGGCCATGGCGGAAAGCGGCGGCAGAATCGATCTTTCCCAGGTCCCTGGGACCAAGGTGGACAAGCACTCCACCGGGGGCGTAGGGGACACGATCACCCTAATCCTCGTCCCCCTCATGGGGGCAGCAGGGCTTGTGTGCGCCAAGCTCTCGGGCCGTGCCCTGGGCCATACCGGGGGCACCATCGATAAGTTCGAGGCCATCCCCGGGGTGCGAACGGAGCTTCCCCTCCGGAGGATCATCCAACAGGCGAAGGAGATCGGCGTTGTGATCGCCGACCACACCGCCGAGCTCGTCCCCGCCGACCGGATGCTGTACGAGCTGCGGGACGTGACCGGGACCGTCCCCTCCCTCCCCCTCATCGCAAGCTCCATCCTTTCCAAGAAGCTCGCCGGGGGGGCGGATGCCATCGTGCTCGATGTGAAGTGCGGCGATGGGGCCTTTATGCAAAAAAAGGAGGATGCCCAAAGGCTTGCCGAGACCCTGGTGCGGGTGGGGAATAGGCTCGGGAGGCGTTTCTGTGCCCTGATCACCGCCATGGACCAGCCCCTGGGCAGGATGGCCGGGAATGCCTTGGAGGTCCGGCAGGCGATCGAGGTCCTGCGGGGGGAGGGGCCGCCCGACCTCAGGGAGGTCACTCTGGCCTTGGGGGCCGAGCTCCTCGTTCTCGCTGGCGAAGAGAGGGAGGCCGAGGCCGCCAAGGTTCGCCTGGAAAGCCTAATCCGATCCGGTGCTGCCTGGGAGAAGTTCAGGGAGCTCGTCTCCGCCCAGGGCGGGGACCTCAAGGCGATCGAGGCCCCGGAGCTCCTTCCACGGGCAAAAGAGGTGGTGGAGGTTTGCTCCCCGGCATCCGGGTACGTGCAGCGGCTTTCCGCCCGCAAGGTGGGGATTGCTGCCGGGCTCCTCGGCGCCGGACGCGAGGTTAAAGGCCAGGCGGTGGACCCGGCCGCCGGGGTGGAGCTCCTCGCCAAGGTGGGCGACGAGGTGGAAGAAGGCCAGCCCCTGGCGCGCCTTCACGTCGGCCGCAAAGACCGCCTTGAGGAGGCAAAGCGCCTCATCGAGGAGGCCTACACGGTGGGCCCCAAGCGCCCTGCCCCCGGCCCGCTAATCCTCGGAAACATCCGTTAAACCGAATCTCGGTGTTCTCTGTGGTGAAGCCATTGTTCCTTCGTGCCACGGTGAAACCTCGGGCCAAGTGGAAGTGTAGGATGAGGACGAGGTGATCAAAATGCGAAGGGCACAGGTATTGGCAGCCTTGTTTCTGTGGAGCGTCCTTTCCTTGGCCAATGAGGCCTGGGTCGCAGTCACCCTCGACCGGATCGAGTTCTCCGGAAACCTTATCTCCTGGCCAGCCTTTAAAGGAAACCCCATCATGTTCGCCTCGGTCGTGGGAACGGGGAACACCTACCAAAAGCTCGTCTGGCCGTGGACCGGGTGGTTCACCATCGCCGATGAGGGGGGAGAACTTGTTCAGGAAACCGAGGCGATCCCCCTCTTCGTCCTGCCCGCCGATCAGATGGGGTCTCGCCTCGGGATCGCGATCCAGTTCCTGGGGAACACCGACTTCGACTGGGACCACCGCTACGTTCCGGAGGTGCTTTCCGACCTAGAAAAATACCTGCGCCGGCGGCTGCCCGCCTCCACCTATGTCCCCACGATCCCGGGGATGGGGGAGTCCGAACCCTCCTCGGGGCACGAGCCCCTCTACGTTGCCCACTATGACGTCTTCGAGCCCTTCATCCGTGTCCTCGCTTCGGATGCCTGGAGCGGCGATATCCGTACCTTTACCGACGAAGTCCAGGCAGGCCATAACACAGTCCGGTTCCAGTATTCCATCCGGCGGGTATACCTTTCGGAAAACCTGCAGGCGCGGGTCGGGCTCGAGGGGATAAAGACCGTGGAGAACGGGGATTTCGCCAACGGAGAGGTCTTCATCTTGGCCCGGGCGATCTCCGGCTTCTCCACCTCGGGGGCGCCGGCTCAGCGCGCCGGCAGGATCCCGCCCTCGAGCCATTACTCCATGGGGGATGGCGAGGAAAAAGTCCTCTCGGCCGTGCTCTTCGAAGGCGAGGTAAAGCCCTTTCTCTACCTTGAAATCCTCGCTTGGGACGAGGACAACCCCGAGGTCGGGGACCAGCACGATCTCCTTGGCGGCTTCTTCGGCCTCTGGCTCCCATGGCGGCTTTCGAACCTTCCAGGCGGCGAGAAGGAACTCGTCATCCCCAAGGAAACCCCGGACGGCGAGGTCCTCTTCTACCTGCGGGTGGAACTTCTCGGCCAGTCCTAAGCCGGTTTGGGGGCGGTGTCCCTCGCCTAGTGCCTGGGAGGAGTCGAGGAAAAAGTCTGCGCCAAGAAGTTGAGGATGGCCTCCAGGGCCTGGCGGGCCTGGGGCGTGTCCAGCCTGTTGTGGAAGCCGTGGCCGGCCCCGGGGACGATGAGGAGGACTGCCTCAACCCCGGCTTGCCGCAGGGCATCGGCCATCTCAACCGATTGCGAAAAGGGGACGAGCTGGTCATCCCGGCCGTGGATGAGGAGGAAGGAGGGGTCGTCGGGGCTCACCCAGGTGATGGGGGAGGCCTCCCGCCATAGCTCCGGCGCCTCCGCGGCCGATGCCCCCAGGAAACCCTCCACCGCTTCCTCACCCGTGGAGCCTACGGCATCGAGGAGGTCCATGGGGCCAAAGAGGGCGATCACCGCCTGTACCCGGGAGGAGATGGTGGGATCACCGCAGTCCCCAATCCCCTCCGGGGCCGTCCCCAGGAGGGCCACCAAGTGCCCCCCGGCGGAGGAGCCCAGGGCGGCGATCCGGGAGGGATCAATCCGCAAGTCCGCAGCGTGCTCCCGGATCCACTTGACCGCGCACCTCAGGTCCTCCAGGGCAGCAGGGTAGTGGAACTGGGGAGCCAGCCGGTAGTTCACCGAGAAGGCGGCGAAACCCTCCCGGGCGAGGATCCGGCCGTAGGCGGCGAAGGAGCGCTTGTCTCCCCCGTGCCAGCCGCCCCCGTGGACCAGGAGCACCGCCGGGTGCGACCCGGACGTCCTGGGGAGGTAGATGTCAAGCGTCAGGGAGACCCCATCCACCGTGCGGTAAACCACGTCCCGGAACTCCTGGACCCCTCCTGTGCGGCTCTCCGAGCCGTCTTGGGTGGGCTCCTCGGGGAAGAGGCTCTCGATGAGCTCCCGCTGCTCGGCAGGGATGTAGATGGTGGGTCTGCTGCCGTATTCATTGGTCCATATCTCCGCGATCTCCGGGAGGGTGGCCCAGCGGACGAGCCCCTCCTCGGCGAGCTCCGCCACCGGCCTCAGGACCTCCTCTGCGAACCGTTCCACAAAATCATCCTTCACCAGGAGTCCCTGGGGGACGAAGATGCTCACGGTGTACATCCCTTCCGGATCAAGCTCCCCCTTTTGGGCGAGCTCCACCAGCTCAAAGAGCCCCCCGGCCTGCATGGTGGTGCGGCGCCAGGAGCCGACGTAGAGGAGGGGGCTTTCGGGGTCGTGGGTGATGAAACGGTAGCGGTCCCTGGGCCGCCAGACCCCGGAGGCCAATAGGTCCGGCCCCTTGTGGCCGGCAGTCCCGGCACCCCAGAGGATCCTACCGGTCCACGTCGCCCCGGGGAACATCCGGCCTTGGACGGGTTCCCGAAACTTCTCCCACCCCTGGGGGTTGTCCGGGGGCCACCAGAGGAAGCCACCCACCACCTGGGACGGCTCCACCCCCAGCCTCCGGATGAGCTCCGCCACATCGGCGTAGTTGTAGCTCCGCTCGTGGGAGTGGGGGTCGATGGAGACACCGAGGTCACGCAGGTACCGGACCACGTTCTTCCCGCCAGTGTTGGCGACAACCTCGCCCACATCGTACATGGCGGCCGCGGCGAGGAAACACCACTCCGACTGCCAGTCGAAGCCCGCTTCGTAGCGGTGAAGGAGCCTTGCGAACTCCACCAGGGCATCACGCCACCTGAGGTAGGTCTCTTTATCCTCGGTGAAGTCCGGGTTTGTGGGCGGATCCTCGTTGTGCATCACCACGGTGACATAGATCGGGAAAGGTTTTGTCGTCCCCCCGGCCAGTTCGAATGGCAAGATCCCGAAGACCAGGATGAGAAGCACGGGTATAAAAGACCGCATCGTGCCTCCCCTGCCCAAGGCCCCTTTTCAGCCGTGCTGGTAATTGGTGAGAACCATCTCGAACTCCACCTCCCAAGCCTCGCCGGCTTGGCGCTCCTGTCGCACCCACACTGGGTAGGGGACCCTTGGGTCTGGGGCTAAGGCCAAAACGGTGCGCTCCCCCGGCTGATCCGGGGCTGTGATCGTCCCTTTTACCGCCTGAACCCCAGCAATTTCTATAGTTTCCTCCGTGACGTAGGTTGCGCCGCCGGGAAGGACATAGGTTTTGTGGGGCTCAACCGCAAGGCCGTACATCATGGAGATCATCATGTACGGGGCGATCCACCAGCCACTCGCAAGCCACAGGGTGGGGCTCCACATAAAAAACAAAGGCACGTCGGAGGCCAGCTCCTCCAGGGAAGCGGGGCCGAGGGCCTCGGTGCGCACAAGATACGTCCCATCCCCTTGGGGGGTGAGCTCGATGGCATACGTAAACTCCTTTTGCTCTGAAGTTATCCGGTACTCCATTAGCAAGTGGCCGCCGGGATACGAACTGATGCCCGATTGTCCAAAAGCCATGACCCCTACAATCAACCCCAAGACCAGTCCTGCAATAATTTGTCTCATATCACACCTCCTTTCAAGGATTGTAGTCTACTAGGAAAAATCAGGCTAGGCAAAACGTAAGTTTGGGGGTTGAACGTTGAACAGAGGATAGACCTAGTGGAGGAACTAGTTTTGGGCGAGCTTGAGGAGGCCTCCTTCTTGGTAGATCTCCAGGGCCACTTTGGACATGGGCTTGGCCCGGGCGACCAGCCCCCCGTCCGGCCCGGTGATCTCCCCGGTCTCCAGGTTCACGGTGACCTCGGGGAGCCCCACCAGGGCCTCAACGGGCATTTCCGGAAGCTCAAGGAGCGGAAGGCCTGAGTTTATGGCGTTGCGCTTGTAGATGGCACCGAAGGATTTTCCCACGATGGCGGCGACCCCCAGGGCCAGGAAGCAGTTCACCGCGTGCTGGCGGGATGAGCCAGCCCCGAAGTTCTCCCCTACAAACAGGATGTCCCCGGGCCGGCCTTTCTCCGGAAAATCCTCCCAACCTGCTAGGTTACCAAAGGCGTACTTTGCCATCTCCTTAGGGTCGGTCACCGCTAGGTGCGCGTTGTGATAGATCTGATCTGTGTCGATGTTGTCGATCAGCTGCCCCTTTTCATCCACGATCAACCACGGCCTTCCGGTGAGCACCGTCTGTTTCATCTCCCCTCCTTGCCCTCGTAAACCACGATTCCGCCCTCCTCCATCCGAAGGCCCCCCTTGCCCAGCCGCCGGTATTCCTCCTCTGTGTAAACGTGCGGCTCGAGGCCCGGGATGGCCAGCGCCTTTCGCACCAGGATGTAGGCATCCTCCCGCGGCGGGCCCGAGTAAACCACCAATAGGTCGACGTCGCTGCCCACCGTGTAATCGCCCCTGGCGTAGGAGCCGAACAGCACCGCCTTTCTCAGGGGCAGCTTCTTGGCAAGGCCGGGAAGCCCTTCCCTTAATAGCCGGATCACTTCCTCACGGCTCAGACGAGGATAGAAGACCTTCACAGAACTCGATGATCTTCTGGGCATGGGAGATCAACCTCTCCGCCTCGGTCCTAGTATAACGTGCCCTGGGGGCACCAGAAGGGTGGGCGTTGGGGTAGCGAGTGGGAATGTAAGCCTTGTCCAGTTCCAATGCGTAGTCGATTAGGTCTTCTGGAACGTCGTATTTGCGCTTCAGCTCCAGGAGTAGATCTGCCACTGAATGACCCCATGCCTCAGCCCCCAACCGCTGGAACACTGCTTTGACTGCTTTCTCGGCGGCTTGCTGGGAGGAGAAGCATGCCCACTCGTAAAATTCGGCACCCAGATCGTTCCTAGCGTGGGCCAGATCGCGCTTGGCCTGGTCCAGCCAATCCTTACTTCGTTCCATTAAAGCCTCTCCGGGGAGGTGATCTTCCCGAACAGGGCGGAGGCGGCGGCGGTGGCCGGGGAGCAAAGATAAGTGGGGCCTTTGCCCTGCTTTCCCGGGAAGTTGCGGTTGCCGGTGGAGAGCTGCACCTCGCCCTCGCCGGTCATCCCGATCTGGCCCTGGGCACAGCCGGCACAAGAGGGGTGGGTGATGATCGCCCCCGCGTCATATAGGACCTCCAGCCACCCTTCCTTGAGGAGCCTTCCCCAGACCCGCCGGGTGGCCGGGGCCACCTTGAGCATCACCTCCCGGGCCACCTTCTTGCCCTTGAGGATCTCTGCTACAAGCCGGATGTCCTCGTAGCGGCCGTTGGTGCAGGAGCCGACGAACACGGACTGAACCGGCTCCCCCTCCAGATCCGCAACGTCGTGGACGTTGTCCGGCTGCGGGGGAGCGGCGATCTTGGGCCGCAGCCCTAAGACATCCAATTCCGCTGAGTCCACATAATCCGCGTCCGGATCCGGGGTGGGGTAGGAGAGGTCGTCCCGGCCAGAGGCCTCCCGGGCCAGCGCTAACACCTCCTCCGAGGGAGGCAAAAACGAGATGATCGCCCCCATCTCGGTGGCCATGGAGCAGAGGGTGATTCGGCCGGCCAGGTCCAGGGCCTCAACTTGTTCCCCCACGATCTCCACCGCCCTCCCCAGCGCCCCTCGGGCGCCCAGCTTTCCCACGAGCGCCAGGGTTAGGTCTTTGGCCGTGGTGGGGAACTCGTAGCGGCCTTTGATCACCACCCGCATCGTGGGGGGCACCTCAAACCAGGTACGGCCGGTGCGGAACACAAAGGCGATGTCCACGTCCCCCATCCCCTGGCCGAACGCCCCCACCGCCCCCAAGATGTTCATGTGGGAGTCGGTGCCCACCACCGTGGCCCCGGGAACTGCCAGGCCCTCCTCGATCAGGACATGCGAGCCGATTCCAGAATTCACATCGTAGACCCTGATCCCCTGCTCCCGGGCGAAAAGGCGGCAGATCTGCTGGTTCTGGGCGTAGGCGATGGTGTTGGCCGGGGCATTGCAGTCGAAGGTGAAGAAGGTCTTTTGGGGATCGGCCACCTTGGCCCCGGGGAACGCCTCCCGAAAACGCCTGACCACGTTGGCCCCGGCGAAATCCCGAGCAGTTCTCACGTCTATCTCAAGCCAGATCACCTTTCCTGGCGCCACCTCATCCTGGGAGTGGGCGGAAAAGATCTTCTCGATCACCGTCTTTCCCACGATAATCTACCCTCCCTCATCGATATGCCTCCCGCCGATGGCGGATCCGGTAGATAGTGATGATGTGATTCTCGTCATCCACCTCGAAAAGGATCCGGTAATCTCTCACCCGTAATCGCCAGCCCGCCCTCCCCAGCTTTTTCACTCCTGCCCCTCTGCCCTCCCCGGCCAGTTTGTCTATCGCCCTGCCTACTGCCCGTTTTGCGTCCTGGGGCAGGCTTTTCCATTCCTTCAGGGCCCTCGGGGTCAAAAGCACCCGGTAGCCTGCTGACATCAGCTGCCTTCAATGTCCAGGTCTCTGCGGGCCTCCTCCCACGGGATGCGACGACCGTTGTCCTCCTTCTTTGCAGCCAGGAGGGCTAAGATGTCCTCTATGTCCTCAGCCAGCTCTTCCAATACCTCCCGAGGAGCATTTTCTATCAATCTGTAAATCTTCTCTTTTAAAGTTTCCATATTTCACCTCCCGGCCTTCTCGGCGATGGCCTCGGCCATTTGAAGGGTGGAGGCATCCCCTCCCATGTCGTAGGTGCGCACCTTCCCCTCGGCCAGCACCTGGGCCACAGCCTCTTGGATCCGCTTGGCTTTTTCCGTCTCCCCCAGCCAGTCCAGCATCATCTTGGCCGCCAAAATCGCCGCGGTGGGGTTAACCCGGTACTTTCCGGCATACTTGGGGGCCGAGCCGTGGGTGGGCTCGAAAACCGCGTAGTCCTCCCCGATGTTCCCCGCCGAGGCGAACCCCAGCCCCCCCACGAGCTGCGCCGCCAGGTCCGAGATGATGTCCCCGAACATGTTGGAGGAGACCAAGACCCCGTAGTCCTGGGGGTTCTTCACAAGCCACATGCACATGGCATCCACATTAGTCTCCCAGAGGTCGATCCCGGGATAATCCCTGGCCACCTCACGGGCGATCCTGACCATCATCCCGCTCGTCTCCCGGATGACGTTGGGTTTTTCCACCACGGTGACCGTGGGGTAGCCATGCTTTTTGGCGTACTCGAAGGCAGCCCGCACGATCCTCTCACAGCCCCGCCTCGTGAAGATGCGACAGGAGATGGCAAGCTCGTCGGCCGGGACATCGGAAAAGCGCTGCATCTTGGGCGAATGGGCGGAAAGGGCCTCCCTCACCTCGTCCGGCACCGGATGGAACTCCACCCCGGAATAGAGCCCCTCGGTGTTCTCCCGGAACACTACAAGATCTATATCCTCCCGAAAGTTTAAGGGATTTCCGGGGAAGGCCCGGCAGGGGCGGACGTTGGCGTAAAGGTCGAAGAGCTGGCGGATGGCCACGATGGGGGAAAAGTAGGTGTAGCCCTTCCCCCGGAGCTCGGGGGAAAGTTCCTTTTCGGCTTCGTCCTTGGGCTTTGAGGTGATGGCCCCAAAGAGGCAGGCGTCAGTATTTTTCAGGATCTGGATGGTGCGCTCGGGAAGAGGGTTCCCCTCCTTCCGCCAGAACTCCCAACCCACGTCCCCCTCTACGTACTCAGCGGCAAAGCCCACCGCATCGAGCACCATTCGCGCCGCCTGGAGCACCTCAGGCCCCACCCCGTCCCCTGGCAGATAAGCGATCCTGTACTTGGCCATCTAAGCCTCCCTAGAAAGAGCCTTTTTAAGGTGGGGTATGAGTCCCCCGTCCTCCAGTATCGCAAGCACCGTCTTCGGCAAAGGTGGGAACTCGTATTCCACGTCCTTGTGGATGAGGACGCCTCGCCTAAGGTCGATTGTCACTTCGTCCCCGGCCTCGATGGCGTCCACCGCCTGGGGGATCTCCAGGGCCGGAAGGCCGCTGTTGATGGCGTTCCTGAAGAAGATGCGGGCGAAGGACTTGGCCACGATCGCCCCCACCCCACAGGCCACAAGGCAGGTGGCCGCCTGTTCCCGGGAGGAGCCGCAGCCGAAGTTCCTCCCGGCCACGATCACGTCCCCGGGCCGGACCTCCTTGGCGAAGCTCGGGTCCAAATCTTCCAGGGCGTGTTTTGCCATCTCCTCGGGCTCCATGCGGGCGTAGGTGTAGCGGCCGGGGAAGATGACGTCGGTGTTCACGTCGTCCCCGTACTTCCAGGCTCTCCCTCTTATCATCGCTCCCTCCTCACGGAGGATGGTACCAGGAACACACCTTTCGCCCAAAAAGATGGCGGCCCTTTTCAGGCCGCCACAAGATGCCGCAAATATGCAACCGGCTAGCCTTTCTTTCCGCCTTTACCGTGGCCTTCGTCCTCCTCGTCTTCGGGCTTACCGCGGCCAGGTGGCGGTCCGTGCGTGTTACCACCAGCACCGGCATTTCCATGGCTGTTAGAGCCGAGCGCCGCCTGCTCTTCGTTCTGCTCCTCGTTTTGGCCGTGTCCCAGGGCTTGTCCCGGAGGCACTCCTGCGGAGATCTGGTCCTTCAAGTGCTCCACGGCGGCTAGGAGTTCCTCCCCGCTTGCCCCCCTGAGGGATCTAACCGTGTGGATTACCTGACCCGGAGGGACTCCTGAGGAAACGGCGTCCTCGATTTCCGCTAGGAGTTCCGGGGCGAACTCACCCGCCCCCTTGCCTCTGAGGAGGGCTGTCGCCAAAGCGGGAAGTGAATTTCCTGGACCCATCTCGGAGGCGAGCGGGCCAAGCTCACCGGACTCGGCCATCTCCGAGAGTTTCGCCAGGACTTCGTCGTATGGGGTTTCCTCCGCGGCGAGCGCGATCAGGGCCAGCTCCAAGGCGCGCACTGCGAACCCTACTGCATCTTCGCTTGTGAGCTCCGTCCATCCCACGGCCTTGAAAAGCTCTAGGGCCTCGTCAGGGGTGATGGCCTTTTGATCCACCGCCATGGCGAGGAAGGCGGACAGCACTTGGGCATGCTTTGCCGACACATAAGGGTTTTCTTGAACCAGCGAGAGCACTGTTTCCAGCGTCTCCGACGGCGTTTGGGCCCCTTGGGCTAAAAGGGAGCAAGGAAGCGTGAGAAACAAAGCCACCCCCCAAGTCAAGACTCCAAGCCTGTTCTTCAACAGTGCACCTCCTTGATGTTTTATTGTGCCGCAAAGCGGATGGGCCTAGACTTCTTGGGTGACTGTGAAGAGAGGGTTTTGGGAAGAGGTGGCGAATTCCGGGCTTCACGGGATGGGGGCCGTGTTGAGCCTTGCGGGACTAGGAGGCCTGCTTACGGCGGGGATGAGGGTTGGGGAAGCCCGGGCCTTGGCCTCGGGGGCGATCTACGGGACGAGCCTCGTGCTCCTCTATACAGCCTCCACCCTATACCATGCGGCCAAGGCCATCTCTACAAGGCCCTCTTTAAGACTCCTTGACCACCTCGCGATCTACCTTCTCATCGCCGGCACTTACACCCCCTTTTGTCTCCTTTCCCTATGGGGGCCGCTTGGCTGGGGGCTTTTGGCAAGCGTCTGGGCCCTGGCCGGGCTGGGCATCGTCTTCAAGACCGTTTTTGGCGAGCGGTTCAAGGTGGCGTGGGTGCTCATGTACCTGGGGATGGGGTGGCTGGCGGTGGTGGCACTGCGGGAGCTTTACCTTCTTCTTCCGACCCTCGGGTTTTGGCTGGTGGTGGCGGGTGGGCTTTTTTATACCGTGGGGGTGTTGTTCTTTGCCTTGGGGCGCACCATCCCGTTCATGCACACCGTCTGGCACCTGTTCGTCCTGGCAGGGAGCGCTTGCCACTACGTTGCGGTCCTAGTATACGTACTTTAAATCAGGGGCAAGGCGTTACACCGCTTCCCGGCCGCGCTTGCCTTCGTACATGTGGGCATCGGCTTCCTCTAGCAGGCTGGAGAGCGGGGGGTTCTCCTCCGGGGTCCACGTTGCCCACCCCACGTCCACCCCTAATGGGATGTCGGGCAGATTCTCCCTGGCCCAATCCTCAACGGCGCGTTTGAGGCGCTGAACCAGCGCCTCCACGCTGGGCCCCGTCTCGGGAAGCACTACCAGGAACTCATCCCCCCCGTAACGGACCACCCAGTCGCTTTGCCGCACCTGAGCCCTGATGAGCTGGGCCACCTCCCGCAGCACCCGGTCGCCCTCCTGATGCCCCAGCCGATCGTTCACCTGCTTGAACCCGGCCAGGTCGGCCATCAGGATGGTGAACGGCCGCTTGTAACGTTGAGAGCGACGCAGCTCGGTGATGACCGTCTCCTCGAAGTAGTAGCGGTTGAAAAGGCCCGTCAAGGGATCGCGGATCGCCCTCTCCTTGAGCAAGGCCTCGGTTTGAACCCGATCGCTTATGTCCACCAGCTGTACGGAGAGGGCCGGCTTTCCCTGGTAGTCCAGGGGGTGAACCTGGACCTTCAGCCACACGATGCCCCCATCGCCGCGCAGGGCTCGCGTTTCGAATTGCCTGCCCACGAGCAATCCCCCGGAGGAAAACCGGGCCCTCTCGCTGGGGTGGAAGATCTGCCACCAGGGCGTGATGTTGAGCAGCTCTTGTCTTGAGTAACCAAGGAGCCTGGCCGCCTGGGCATTGGCGTAGCGAACCCGCCCCTCTTGCACCACAAGCAGCCCAGCGATGGCCCGCTCGGCCAGGAAGTGGAACACCTGATACCGTTCCTGCAACACCTCCAGCACGTGGGCCTTCCGTAAGGCGAGGGCGGCCATGGTGGCCAGGTCCTCCAGGCTGCGGAGCCTGGTCGGGGTGGGTCGGGCCCCATCCGCCGGATCATCCACCGAAAGCTGGCCGATGATCTGTCCCCGCACCCGGAGCGGTACGAGGAGAAGGTCCTCCGCCCGCCAACCGTCGGGGGCCACGAACCTCCTCCTACTTGGGATCAGGGGGTAAAGGCCGGCCGGCGCCCGGGCCCCTGGGATGTAATAGGAGTTCCCGAGGCGAAACTCGGGGGAGAACTTCACCCCCCGAACCTTCCCCCCACGATCGACGAAAAGCTGCAGTTTTCGCTTCTCCTCCGGGGTGAGACCACAACTGGAAAAGGTGACCACGCGGACCTCTGCATGGGGCACCGGCGCCAGAGGCTCGGCGTAAAGGGAGGCCACCGCGCGCTGGAACGGGGTCAGCCCGATCACCCGCTGTACAAGCTGATCCAATACCCCCTGCAGCTCATCCAACCCGTGCGTCTCCAACACCTCCGCCCTGGAACCAACAAAGACTCTAGCACGACGGGCTGTGAGACGTCAAGGAAGCCTTCGGCGGACGAGTGTCCCGAAGACGGGGGCTAAGCTGCCTTTCGCCCCGCACCCAGGCCCCTTAGCTTAAGGTTATGTACATTACCAAGGAGGTGCCCTGTGGAACTGGAGGGATGGCTTGAGGTTTACCAGGCGATCAGTCTCACGGCCGGGGCCAAGGAGAGGGGCTACTGGGCCACGCTGGTGGGGTTCCTGGTGGCAAGCTGCGTGCTCTTCTTGGCGGCCACCTTCCTCAACTTGGCGGCCGGGCTTTGGACTGCCCGCGTCCTGAGAACGGTGCTGGCCGGGATGGGGATCTTCATGAGCCTGGCATGGTGGAGTGCCCAGTGGCGCCTGGAGCGGGAAGTCGCACACTGGAACGGCCTTTTGCGGGGACTGGAAGGGGAATTCGCAGGGGCAGAGTTCCACCGCAGTGCATACAAATTCCAGCAAGGGAAAGAGGTATGCATCCCGGCGAGCGACTGGCAGTGCGGCGAGTGGCATCCCAAGGTATTGCGCCTTCCCTGGCCTGGACGCACAACATCGCGGTTTGCCGTGGCCTTCCTCCCGATCCTGTTCTCCCTGGGGTGGATCGCTTCACTCGTGGTTGACTGGGTGGTCTGAAAAGGCTCTCCCTGAAGGCGAGCGTGTGGCTTCGGCGTCAGGGCCCGCCACTGAAGAGGCTATTTAAGCTCTTCGGACCACTCCACCCCAAGTTGCCTTAGGGTTTCGCGAACTTTCTGTTCCAAAGTGGACTCGGTGAACGCCTCAAGGGCCTCCGCCTCGATGGTGATCTCAAGCTCCAGCCGCTTGCTCTCGCCCTTGAGCGGGAGGATCACCCCTCGCTGGATGTCAGCGAGCCTGTCCCAAGGGATGTGAAGGCGCAGCCGCAGGCTTCTTGGGGCCGACTCATCCGAAGCACGCACCCGAGGGACCCTGGGCTCACCTTCCGGGGCTTCCGGTAGCGCCTGGGGCACCTCGGCCTGGGCCAGCTCCCCCTCCGCCACCTCCCCTCGAACGATCAATGCCTCAGGATCGATCAAGGAATCCGGCACCTCGCGCCTGAAGTGGAGCGAGTCGGCGAACCTGATCCCCAAGGCCCCCTCCCGTACCCCATCACGGATGGCCTTCCGCAATGCCCGCTCCGGCACGATGGGGTTTCCGGGTACGCAGTAGAAGATGTCCCGCACTTCGCGGTAGGGTTTCGCCTCGTCCCCCGAGGCGAAGGCGAGCTGGATCACTTTTTGGGGGGCGATCTCCTCTGCCCAGCGATCACATTCCCTGAGATACTCGACGACGCGCCCGCTTAGGGAGCGGGCCGGCCCCATATGGGGCGTCCCCAGATCCGCCCACTTCGGGCCAGTGGAGTCAAGCCAACATAGATGCCTCCAGGTTCCCAGCACCCTTTCTTCAACCACTTGTTCTGCCCGTTGAACACGCCTTTGGAGCTCCACTTGATCGCTTTCATGCAGCCGCTCCCAGTGGGAGCCCTTAACAGCCCGCAAGGCGAGCAGGCGTTTGACCTCCTCCTTAGTTCTTCCCAATTCGTGCGGGTCAGGAGCTAGGACCAAAAGTGCGTTTGGGTATTTGCGCTTCCCCTCCCCTGCTCGGTCAAAGGCCTCTTGCACGAACCTGACAGTTTCGGCTGCTCCGTAGGCCAGGGAAGGTGAGAGCAGGACAAGCTGGGGTTCACGCCTGTCCGGGACCTCTTCAGGGCGCCTGGGCCAAACCTTCACCTTGAGCGCCTCGCCAGCGTACTTCTCCACCCACCTCTTCAGCTCGGCTTCGAGTTCTTGCTCATCCACGTTTTCCTCTGCCTGAACGATGAGGTTGTTCAAGTTGGGCTCGGTGGAGAAGAAATAGCGGCCGTCCCGCTTGTGGAGGAAGAGGAGCTCCGATTCCAGCTTCTGCAGGGTGTCACCGATGAGGGCCATCGGCATCTCCGGCTCATACAAAAAAGCCCGCAGCCAGGCTGGAGGAATGCCGCGTTCTTCCTTCTCCGCGCCGGTAAAGGAGTAAAGGAAGATCGTGGTGGCCAGGCGCTTTCCAAGCTGGTATTTTCTCAGTTCCTCCGCTGCTCGTTCGTCAAGCCGCGAGGCTAACGCCGTGCCGCCGGCGATATCGGAGGATAGGATACTCTCGTATTCCCGCCCTATCTGCTCCAAGAGGTCCTGCCGGATCCCCCCACCTCCAGGGGCACGTCCGCCGAGCGCAAGAGGGGGATGGGAAGCTTTTTCTTCCAATGCCACTCCACCACTTCAGCCAACAGCCGGAGGACACCCCGGGTGCGCTGGAAACCGCTGAAGGAGCCCCATCTTTCATGGAGCACATCGATGAGCTCCGGGTGAAACGGATAGGCTCGGAGAAGTTTTTTGTAGTCGGCGCTTCTAATCACCTCGGGCACCTGATCGCCCAGCTCGCGGTAAGCCCGCCGGATGGTCTCTGCCACCTGCTTTCTAACCTCCTCGTCCCCCAGGGTTTCAAACAGCCGGCGACGGACGATTTCGTAGATCTCTTCTCCTTGGACCGGCTCCAGTATCTTTCGCATCCGCCCAAAGATGTCACCTAGCTCGCGCTGGGCCCTGGCCCCTTCCTCCCCATAAGGGGTACTGGTGGTGAGGGTGGCCACTAAGGCACAATGCGGAAGAGAGGAAACGGCTTCGGTGAGATCGTGGAAGAAGGAGAAGAGCTGGCTTTGGTAGGCCCTGGCCACTGCCTCCCCGGCTTCGGCGATCTTCTTGGGGCTGACCGCCTTGGCGGCGTATTCGGCGATCTCGTCCATGAGGATGAGGGTGGGGGCATCAGAAAGGAGCTTACGCAGCCGTTCCTTACCGGGACTCGTTCTGGCTTCGTCCGAGTCACGCAGCTCTTCATATCGGCCGAGCTGCTCGGCCAGCCTTCCCCAGGGCGTTTTCCCGGTGAGAGGGTCTTCACCCACCCCCACGAAGGTCAGCACCCGCACCCCTTGGGGCACGTCCACGCCCGCTTCGGCCACTACCTGCCTACCAAATGGCGACGCCAGCGCCGCCTCCGGATGCTTGAAGAAGTGGAAGAGGGCGATCAGGGAGTGGGTCTTCCCGCCGCCGAACGGGGTTTGCAAATGCAAAACGCCCTCACCCCCTGCCCCGGCCAGCCGCTCTAGCACTGTTGTAAGGAGAGTCACCATCCCCCGTGTGGGATAGGTGATGGAAAAGAAAATCTCCGGATTTCTGTACTCGTCCGGCCCGCGGCCCAGCATCACCTCGTCCAGCTTGGCAGCGAATGTGTCCCGGGAGAACTTTCCCTCCCGCACCTCGCGATGGGGCCGAGCACCTTCCCACCAAGGCGGGAGCTTTCCGGCGGCCGGCCCCACCGGCCTCAAGTAGCCCGCCTCGCGGAGCAGTTTCCGCAAGTTGACTAAAAACACATTGACATCTTCCTCATCGAGCTCTGCCCCGCCGTGGGCGGCGCGATTGCGAAGCTCCACCCACTCGTTTACCAACTGCTCGTTCGTAAGGAGGTACAGGTCTCGATTCAAATGCCGCTTGGCCAAAGAAAATAGGCTGCCGGTGCGAAATAGCCCCACAAGCTGCCCCAAGGTGAGCTCTTCTACAACCTTCCCCTTACCCACCTTTTCCAGGGCTTGGTTGGCCACAGCGACTTCCTGAGGAGGGAGCTTGGGCAGTGGCTCTTTGTACAGGGACCGGAGCAGGGTTTCCAAAAGCTGCCCACCAGCTAGGGCCGCCTGGGAAATAGACCCTGCTCTAGAAATCTTTCCGCCTCTTCCAGCTTCTCGCTAAATCTCATCTCGCGTCTCCTCATAGCTTGGGGGTCAGCTCTTGCCGCACAGGCTCAAGGAGGGCCCGGCGTTTGAATGCCCCCTTGGGAAGCCCCTTTAAGACCGCTAACAAGTCGATATCCGATTGTCCGTGGGCTTCACCTCGAGCCACCGAACCAAATAGCACTACAGAAACAAGGTTATCGCCTAGTAACTGGGCAGCGGTCTTGGCGTACTCCTGTGCCAACGCTAAAAGCCGCCGGTTGAGTTCTTTCTTAGTCATGGAATAGTCCCGGCCCTTGGGCCCCTGTCTTATCGCGGCGCCCTAGAAGCCCGTGGAGGAGCTGCTTTTCCTTGTCACCCTCTGGCAGGGAGTCGGAGATGGCCTGGGCCACCTGCCAGAATGCCTCCAGCGACCCCACGCTAGCCAGCACTTCTTCCAGCTCCTTCTCGCGTCCCCTTTCCCAGTTTAGCGTGGCTAGCTGCAGGGAGTCTATCATGGTTTTGGGCGCAAATCTTGCGGGGAACGCCCGTTCTCTCGGGCCCAAAAGACGCAGGTAGGAGCCGTTTTTCCTGATCAATCCCTCCCGAACCAAAAGCTCCAAGTCCACCCCCACCGATTGAGCGAGCTTCCTGCCCTCATCGAACGGCACGAGCCCCCGGCCGTAGTTCCAGCGCCAGAGGAGATAAAACCGGGTGGTCTCGTCTACCCCGGCCAGGTGTCCGTTTTTCAGGATGCGGCGTAGGGCAAATTCAGCGGTGAGCCTGCGGGCAAGCCCGAGCAGTTCTCTCACTGACACTGCCTCCCCGGAAAGCCGTTCCACCCGTCCGTAGCGGCCGAATATCTCCACCGCCGGGCCGATGGCCGCCATGGAGAAATCCGCCCCGGAGATCCCCTGCTGCCACAGTTCCACCAGCCGCTCAGGCAAGACCCTTTCCAGCTCTTCTCTTACCCGGCTGTACTCCCCCACCTCGTCGGAGAGGCGCTTGCGGCACATCATGTAGATGCTGGAGGCAAGCGCCGCCGACTCATGCGCCCTAAGCCGCGCCTGCATCTCGGTGTGAATCGGCCAGGAAGCCGTCATGTACAAGCCCGCCTCAAGCAAGGCATTGATGATCGTCTCCCATGCCTCGGTGGTCTTGTGGGCAAATACGATTACGGCTATGCCATCGGGCTTCAGGACGCGACGTATCTCGCCGAATGCCTGGGTCAGCATCTCCTCAAACCGCTGCTTGGCCTGGTCCATCCCGCCCGCCTTGCTGGCGTCGGCCACCATCTCCTGGGATTTGGGAGCGAGCGGCGTAGCGAAGAGCTCAGGGTAAAGGTCGCCTACGGTGCGCTTGAGCCAGACGTAGAAGAAGTCAGATAGGTCGCCGTAAGGCACGTTGTCGCAATACGGCGGGTCGGTGAGGAGGGCATCGAAATAATCACCGGGATAGAGGAGCTCGGTCGCGGTGCCGATGAGTACCTGCGGCAGCTTAAGCACTCTTTCTAACTCCCTCATCCAACTGAAGACCTCCAGTCAAGGCTGTCCATCCACAAATACCATCACCTCAAACCCCATTCTACTCTTCCTCCCCCGTGAAAGCGGCCAAGACCTCATGCCGTTTTTCCGCGCAACTCCTCCAAGATGGCTGCTAGCTTCCTTTTAAGCCCTGGAAGTTCGTTTTTCACTATATCCCACACGATCTCATAGTCTACCACGAAATACCCGTGGATCAGTCGGTTCCGCAAGCCAATGAGTTGAGCCCAAGGGATTCCAGGGTGCTGGGATTGAACGTCTTGTGGGATGTGCCTGGCGGCCTCTCCGATGATCTCCAGGTTCCTTACCACTGCATCTTGTGTTTTGTTGTCCGCCAGAAAGTCCTCGTATGCGAGATCAGCCACATAACTCTCTATCCTGGCTATGCTTTCGAGGATGTCCTGAGCGAATAGCCTCCAGTCCTTCTTAAACATGGATCAGATCCTCCTTAACGCTTTCCCAGAGTTGCGGTTTCTGCTTCAATGCGTTGGGGGTAAGGAGGTCCACCTTGACCCCAAGTAGCTCCTCTAAGTAGTCCCAAAGCTCAAGAAATCTAAAACCGATTGGCTTCTTCAGGCGGATCAAGATGTCCACATCGCTTAACTCCCTCTGCTCGCCCCGGGAGTAAGAGCCGAAGATCCCAAGTTCTTTAACCCCGTACCGCTCTTCTAGCTCATTCTTGTGCTGAGCCAAAATCCTCCTGATATCCTCTAAGGTTTTCATGTTTCCTTCCCGGCTGGGATTTTGGAGCAATGCTGGATCACCCCCAGCACCCAGTCCAGGGCCGATCGCCAGTCGCCGGTGCTTCCGCTGAACGGGTTCACCTCCGCATAATCCCAAACGAACTGCAAGGCTTGTCTACCAAATGTGTGGGCAACCAGTTCCTTACTCGTGTGCCACATGCACTGGACGGACACGTAATCAACTAAGCGATTCAACACAATAGCCAAATAGGTCACGACGGCTTTGGCGAAGTCGGGGGCGAGGCCATGAGCCAGCATCTCGGTGTGGGCCTTTCGCACTTTATCGGCGAACGTGATCAAGGCCAGCTTCTGCCGGGCATTGAACAGGTCCCCCCACTTGGTCATCCCATATTTATGCACTGAGAAAGCCCGTTCAGCGCCTGGGCCACCACCGACAGGAGTTGGTTCATCCGGCACTGGATCCAGCCCCCATTCGGCCCGGAGTTTTTCGCGCTTTTTCGCGAGGGCCGCCTCGGCGGCACTATAGGCCTCCAAGTCTCGTTCAGTGGCCAGGCGATAGGTCTTCCCCTGCCGGTCGGGATGGTGCAGCACCACTGCCACCATTCGCTGGTCGGCTTTGCCCTCCCGGAACAGGCGTCGGGTGGTATCGGCATCTATCCGGCTTCCGCAAATGGGGCAGCGCACCACTGCCCGGGAGACGGTCCCATCCGCGGGATCGAAGTCTATCTCCTCTCCCTCCACAAGCTGGAATTCGACCCGCCGGTTCTCCCTTTCCGGCACCATCCTGAGGGCTACCTTCTTGTCCTTCTTTTTGGCCAGCCAGGTCTGGCGCATGAGGGGGATCTCGGCCCCGCAGGTTGGGTTCTGGCAGGGGAGCGTACGGACCCAGATGTAGCCCACCGGAACCGCCCCATCCGGATCCTCTGGGTAAAAGCGGCTCAGTTCGGCCTTTGCCTTCTCTAGCACCCACTCCCCCCAGCGGCGCACCTCCTCCGCCAAGGGGCTGAACTCCTCCTCGGTTTCCGCGCCCATTTCGGTAGGGGTGAGGCGGCGCTCAGGTCGGCCAAATCTTTGCGGCAGCTCCAGCACGGCTTTGAGGAGGAGCACCGCCACCGGGTTGTAGTCCAGGGCATGGGCCTCGCAGCCCAGGCGAAGGACCTCCAAGGGGATTGCTCCGCCGCCGGCGAAGGGATCGAGCACCTTAGGCGGCTCACCGTAGACTTCACGGATGAGGCGCCGGGCCTCCTGGATGGCCGGCGAATCGCCTTCTTTTGCCTCCTCCCAAGGGGACACCTGCGTGATAAGTCGGGTCAGCTTCCTTCGCTCTTCTTCCGTGCCCGGATCGGGGAGCAGGGCTGCCAGGGCGGTAGCGCGGGAGGCGGCCAGGGGGCGACGCGCCCACCAAATGTGCAAGGTGGAGATGTGGCCGTGGCGGATGTTCTTCTCCCGCCGGGACTCGGCCGACACCTCCTGAATCGGGAACATCACCTCAATTAGCCGCCGCTTCGCCTTCACGAAACCCACTCCCGCAGACTGAATTTGGGATCAAAGGGGTTTACATATTGAATGCCCTCAAGATACGGCGTTGGTATATCCTCTGTAAAGATCATAGGCACTTGATTGAGCTTGCAAGTGGCCCAAATCTGGGCATCCCAAAACGAGAGGTTATGTTCAGCGGCCGCCCTGGCTGCCTCGAGCACTATGAGTCCGGTCACATCGAGCACCTTCCACGATCTTACGAAGTTAGCGATGCTTTCATAGGCCTCCGCCTTGGATAAAGGAGGCGAGAGCTTTTGCGTAGCAACTCGGAAGAACTCCCCCAACACCTGCGTGCTTAGCACGCCTATCCCGGTATGGGCCAAAGTATCCAATATTTCCATCGCTCTCCGCTGCTTGGTTTTTGCCGAGAAATCATACGCGTAGACGAGTACATTCGTATCTACAAGGATCTCAGCGGTCATGTAGCTCCTCTCTCGTCCAGGGTTGGGTAGGCCTGGCTTTCTTCCGGGCTCTCTTTTTGATGAACTCTTTTTCCTTCTCCCAACCCTTTAGGTCTCTGATGGGTGCACCCGTTGTCGAAAGATGCGCCAATGCGCGACGGACGATCTCGGCTTCCGTAATCCCAAGCTTTCGTGAAAGTCTTTTGAGAAGAGCTTCCTGGTCGGGTTCTATGTAAAGCTGTTTTCTCACTTTGGTCCCCATTCCGCCTCCTATGACGTCAGATTATACATCGCCAGTCAGTTTGGATTGCCAATCCCGGACGATATAGCGTACCACTTCTACCTTTTCTTCTGGCTGAAGCACTGCAGCGGGGTTGCGGATCCGATGCAAGGTGGGGTCTTGGGCGGCGTTCTCCACGATGTACAGCCAGTATTCATCTCCTAGACGATGGGCCATGAGCCACTCGTTGGGGGTAAGGGCAATCGGACCAGTGCGGGCCCTGGCCTTCACTTCAATGTAACGCACATCACCTTCAGCGCCGAGCGAACGGATGTCATACCCCAGGTTATGTGCAGACACGTCTTCCACTTGGCGGCCTTGCTTGCGCTCGTAGGCCATGGCCACTTCCATCCCCACCCGCTCCACCTCGGGCGAAGGGTGTACTGTTTCGTCCACAGTGGGCACGGGAGACACCGCCACCGCCCCCACCACCTTTATCGTCCCCGGCGCCAGGGTGGTCTCAAGGCGCAACGATTCCAAAAGGCGCCTCCGCCTTTTCTCCAGCTCTTTTCTCCGCTCCCTGGCCCTGAGGAGGAGGGGTTCCGGGATCTCCTCGCCCTTGGCCCGCCGGGTCTCAAGCTCTATGAGGCTCGCCTCGGCCTCGCCGATGAGTTCGTCAAGCGACCTTAGGCCATAACGTTCCTTCACCTGGGCCTGCCGCTCCCTTTCGGCTTTTATCTCGGAGAGAAGCTCGGGCACCAGGTTCTCCGCCACATACCCTTGCACTGCCAACGGGTCCGCTGGTAAAGGAGCTTTTTTAGCCACGCCCGGCTTAAGGTCCCATAGGATCCCGGACGACACCGGACGAAATTCCCCGCGTGGGGTTTGCAGCACCGCGTAAAGGCGCTTTCCGGCCGGATTTCCGGTGCCATCTCGCACCTCCGCCTCCACAAACCACACCACCCCGGAAAGCTCCCCGGATGGATCGATAAAAGTGGCCCCTTGTCGCAGTGCCTCCTCCCCTTTGGGGACCATCTCTTCTATGACTGCCTCCAGAAGCGGATGGCCTGGGGAAACGAGCTCGGCCCCACTCCGCCTGGCCTCCTCCTTATAGAACGTGAAGTCGCGATAAGAGCTTTGGACCTCGCCATAGCGGTTTACAAATTCAACGGACCTTTGTCTTAGCCAGGCCGGGACGCTGGCCAGCCTGAACCGTCCGTCTCGCCTCCTTTCCAGCGATAACCCTAAGAACTCGCACGCCTTTACGAAGAACTGCTCGATGTATTCCGGCACCAACCGCTGTTCTTTGGCCCGACGTTCCTCCCCCAGCACCGCGGCCAGGTCGATGTGCCGGGTGGCGAGTGCCTCCAAGGCCGCTTCCTTAGCCCGCCGCAGGGCCTCCTCATCGGGAATACGTTCTATCTCGGCTGCGATCTCGTCCAGGGAGCGTCTGCCGGTGATGGCCTCCACGATGAGGTCGGCCAAGTTTCGCCCCGGTATCACATCCTGGATCACGTCGAACACCCGATCCGAGCCCATCGCCTGACGGATGGCCTCGAGCTTTTGGAAAAGCCGACGGAGGACTTCCCCTTCCACGGTGTCCTCGGCCACCAAGTTGTAGATGTAAACCTCCTTACGCTGTCCATATCGGTGAATCCGCCCCATCCGCTGCTCCAGTCGATTTGGGTTCCAGGGGATGTCGTAGTTGATCATGAGGGAGCAAAACTGGAGGTTGATGCCCTCCCCGCCAGCCTCGGTGGAAACCATTCCAAGGCTTCCTCATCCAGGTAGCCTTTTTCGGCTACCCATCGGCCAAGCTTGAGTAGCTCTGCCAGGCGCTTTCGCCGTCTTTCCAGGGAGCGCCTGGCTGCCCGTACTGAAGAGGCAAGCCGGCGCTGTAAGATGAGGAGGGCAAACGCCACGTTTCGCTTTTCCTGGCTTAGGGCCAGGTTGTATTGCTCCCGCACGTAGCGGGTGAGGGCACCGTAAAGCTCCCGCTCCTTGGGTGAGAGCCGGTAGGTGACGGTGCGCACGTGGCGTGGGGGAAACAGGGGCACTCCATCGAACGTCTTCAGGTCCTCCTTGAGTCGGCGCAGGAATAGGATGTTCTCCCCTCGCCGGGAAGCCTCGGAGAGGATGTCCACGGTGGCGTACATACCCGGCTCCAGGAGCTCCAAAAGCAAGCGGAAGTTCTCGGGGTCGCCCCGGTGAGGTGTGGCAGTGAGGAAAAGAAGATAACGGCTGGTTTTCGAGAGCACTTCGCCGAGGGAAGCTAGAACGTCGTCCTGCTTGGCGAAATCCACCGAGGTTATAAGCTGGGGGTACGAGCGCCACAGGTTTTCCCGCCAGCTTCCTTTGAGAGCCGCGCGATCCACTACTCGAAATACCTCCCCAAAGCGTTCGCGCATCTCCCGCAGCCATTGGTCGATGAGATGGCCGGGGACCACGATCAAGGCACGTTCCACAAGGCCCCGGTACTTGAGCTCCTTTAGGAGGAGCCCGGCCATGATGGTCTTCCCCGCGCCGGGATCGTCTGCCAGAAGGAACCGCAGCCTCGCCATTCCCGGAAAAGGTGTAGCCACGGGGAGCTTTGACCCGAAGGAAAGAAATGTCCGGTGGGGAAAGCCAGCTTTCTCCGTAGAACCGGCCGCTTTCTTCCCCCACCACCTCGAGGCGCAGGCCAAAAATCCCCTTCCAAGATATCGCCGGGCTTTAAAGGCCTTTCCACGCCGCCATTTTAGATAGTCGGGGGAATGCGAAGCAACGCGGCTTAAAATTAAACAAGGGGCATTTCGTAGATGCGCCAGGTCTTGTAGCGGCGGCCGCCCATGGCCGCAGAAGCCCGCAGGATGAGGTGGTTGTCCTCAAGTAGCATGGAAGCCTCCCCCTCCCGGTAACCCCGGGCCCGGGCAAGCTCGGTCACCTCATGGTAAAGGACAACGTCCACGCCCAACTTGCGGAACTGGGGGCGGATCCCGAAGAACATGACCCGCAGCCTCCGGATGCGCCTTCTTGTGATGAAAAGCCTTAAAGCGCGGGCGATGTCGGTGTCGAGGACCGGCCGCCAGCGGGGCCGCAGGGCCACATTGGGGTCCGGGATGGCTCCGATCACCCCCGCGAGCTCCCCCCGCAGGTAGGCAAACCGCACCAGCTCGGGGTCCGACACCAGGGCCAGGGTCTCGGCCATGGCATCCGCCTCCTTTTCGGTGAGGGGCAAAAAACCCCAGTTGGCGGCCCACGCCTGGTTGTAAACCTCCACGATCAAGCCCACCTCGGCCCGCAGCCTGTCCATCTCCACCGGACGGGTCTCGATCCCCCGCCGGGCCCGTACCCGGGCCGCCAGGGCGGAAAGCCCCCCATCGTTCGGAACCCCTTCCGTAGGGATGATGTAGGCATAATAATCCTTAGCTTTCCTTAGGCCATAGCGTTCCAGGAGTTCGGTGTAGTAAGGCGGGTTGTGAGTTAGCTCCACCGTTGGGGGTGTATCGAAGCCGCTTATAAGCACCCCCTGGTGGGGCTCGTGGGTGGCGGTGGAATAGCCCCCCGGACCGCGCATGGCTTCCATCCCCCGCGCGAGGAGCCACTCCCGCGCCCGGTCAAGGAGCTCCTTTGCCACCCGGAAGTCATCGATCGCCTCAAAGAAACCAAAGAAACCCGTGTTTGTCTTGTGATGTTCGTTGAAGCGGTAATTGATCGCGGCCGCCACCCTCCCTAGGGGCCTCTTCCCGGCCCGGGCCAAAAAATGGGTGACCTCGGCATGCCGATGGTAGGGATGGTTGGGGCTGAGAAGCCCGGTGAGCCCAAGAAGCCGGCTCCCCAATAGCTCCCCCCGCAAGGGGGGCGTCCAGAATGGGTCACCACGATGAAGCCTCCAAGGCACCTCCCCGAACGCCCTCAGCCGGCGATCCCCAAGCGGTATCTCCTCGACGGTGAACCTCAAAGGCGCCCCCTTCTCGAAAACTCGGAACCCGATTATGCCGGAAACCGGGCCCATGGCCGAATCCGGCTTGAGAAGCCGCAGGCTTTTCAACATAGTAGACCAAGGTGAACCTCACATGAAACCTTGGCATGAGAGCGAGGAGTTCCGGGGCCGAACGGCCCCGAGGCAAGGCGCCTGATCGCCACAGGAAGGAGGCCTTGAAGATGGCAACCCTAAAGCAAATGCACACCACCGAGCACATCCTGACCCGGGTGATGAAGGACCACTTCGGCGCCACCCGCAACTTCGAAATGCACCTGGGCGAAAAGAAGAGTAAATGCGATTACGACGTTTCAAAGGAGCTTTCTGAAGAGGACATCCGCAGGATCGAAGATTTGGTCAACGCGGAGATCGAGAAGCGCCACCCGGTGGAAAGCGAGGTCATCCCGCTTTCAGAGGCCGAGGGATACGATCTATGGAAGGTGCCCGAGGGTGCGACCGAGATCAGGATTGTTCGAATCGGGGATTTCGATGCCACCCCTTGTGCCGGGGAGCACGTGGCGAATACAGCTCAACTAGGACGCTTCAAGATCATAAGCTACAGCCGCAAGGAAGACGGCCTCCTCAGGCTCCGGTTCAAGCTCCTTCCTCGGGAGGCGGGCTGAGATGTGGGTGGTGGGCCTGGTGGGGAGCCCCCGCAAGGGGATGAACACGGACAGTTTGGTCTCCCAGGCCCTCTCCGGGGCCCGGGCTCAAGGTGCAGAGGTGGAAAAGATCTACCTTTCCGACCTTTCCATCCGGCCCTGCGGGGCCTGCGAAAAGCGCCCGCCCACCGGCTACTGCGTGTTTCGGGACGGGATGGAGGAGGTCTACCGGGTGCTGGAGGGCGCCGACGCCCTGGTCATCGGCACCCCCGCCTACTACGGCACCGTAAGCGGCCAGCTCAAGCTCATGATCGACCGGTGTAACTGTTTGGGCGAGGTGGTAAAGGGGCCGGATGGGGGGGTGAGCTTCCGCACGCGGATCGCCAAAAGGAAACGTGCTCTCTTCATCTGGGTGGCCGATTCCTCCCGGGATCCTTCCTGTGCCCTTCATGTTATGCGCCTGTGGGGAAAGGACGCGAACGTCGAGCTGGTGGATACTCTGATCGTCACCGGCGCCGACCGGGGCACGCCTGCCCGGAAGCGGCCGGAGCTCCTCAAGCGGGCATACGAGCTCGGGGCAAAGCTGGTGGCGGAGTTTCAAGAGCTATAGAGGGAGCAATGTTGATAAGGGCGGTGTTGATCGACGTAGGGGGGCCGATCCTGGATGAGGACCACGAGTACGTGGCCTGGGACTCTTTCCTGCTTGATTTCTTAAAGCGCGAGGGGATTCAGGTCGAAGGAGAAGAGCTTGCTCGGCTGATCGCCTCCGCCACAAAGCGCTGCGAGCCAAACCCCAGGGCAGCGGCCCTCTGGGAGCTTTGCCGGCCGGACGTCGCCCGCTTTCGTCGCCTCAGGGATGCCTTTCGAGAATTCCGGTGCCGGCACCTCTACGTCCCCCGTCTGCGCTGTGGGGCAAGGGAGGCCTTGGAGGAGCTTGCGGCCCGCTACACCTTGGCCCTGGCCGGGAACCAGCCCATCCGGATCAAGCGATACCTGGCGGAGGCGGGCGTCCTCGATCTTTTCCGCTGGCAGCTTGTCTCGGAGGAGATGGGGGTGGAAAAGCCCGACACGCTTTTCTTCCGCATGATCCTGGATGGCCTCGGAGTCTCCCCTAAGGATGCGGTCATGGTGGGGGACCGGCTGGATCACGATGTAGTGCCAGCCAGGCTCCTGGGGATGAGGGCGGTGCGGGTGCTGGTCGGTCCCTATGCCGAACAGGTCCCCTGCTCCGTCCTCCACCGGCCTGACAGGGCCATCGGGGCTTTGGAGGAGCTCCCAGCCGTCCTGGATGGTGGCCTCCTCGGGTAGAATCCCCTAGGGATGTTAGAAAAGACAAAAACAGTTCTTTCCTTACAGAGAATTCACTTTTCCTACAGAGGTGGGGCCATTCCGGTCCTGGCGGGGGTGGATCTGGAAGTGGCGCGGGGGGGCTGGGTTACCCTGGTGGGGCCTTCGGGCTGTGGGAAGACGACCCTGCTCAAGGTTGCCTGTGGGCTGCTTCGGCCTGCTCGGGGCCGGGTGTTGCTTGCTGGGGAGCCGGTGGATCCCAGGGGGAAGGTGGCCTACATGCCCCAGCATGACACCCTCCTTCCCTGGCGGACGGCCCTGGGGAACCTGCTCCTGCCGGCGGAGGTGGAAGGCCGGCCTCGAAAGCTGGCGCGGCGGGAGGCCCTAAGCCTCCTTTCCAGGTTCGGCCTGGATGCTTTTGCCAACTCCTACCCCGGGCAGCTGTCCGGGGGCATGCGGCAGAGGGTGGCCCTGATCCGCACCTTCCTTACGGAGAGGGAAGTGCTGCTTTTGGACGAGCCCCTCTCGGCGCTGGATGCCCTCACCCGGGCGGAGCTTCGGGATTGGTTGCGGGGGATCTGGGAGGAGCTGGGGAGGACGGTGGTGTTGGTGACCCATGATGTGGAGGAGGCGGTGGTGTTGTCGGACGAGGTATGTGTTCTCTCCTCCCGGCCAGCCCGGGTGCTCGGGCGCCTGGCGATACCCCTCCCCCGGCCCAGGGATCCCACCTCCTCTGAGACCTCTCGCCTGCGGGGGGAGGTGTTGGCCTGCCTGCGGGGAGGGAGCCATGACTAAGGGATGGAACCTGAGGGGGAGCGCCATTTCCTTGGCCCTGCTGGCCCTTTTGTGGGAGGTGGGGGTGCGGGTTGGAGGGGTGCCCCCCTACATCCTCCCGGCCCCCAGCCGGATCTTCAACACATTCCTGGCCGAACTTCCGCTTCTTTTCTCCCACGCCGGCACCACCATGGCCGAGGTGGTCTTGGGGCTTTTCCTGGGCTCCGCCGGGGGGATGGGGGTGGCACTGACGCTGTTTTACCTCCCCTCCGTGGGGCGGGCCCTCTACCCGCTGATCCTGGGCCTGCAGGTGACCCCGGTGTTCGCCATCGCCCCCTTGCTCGTGCTGTGGCTGGGCTACGGCATCTGGCCCAAGGTGGCCGTTGCCGCCCTGATCTCCTTCTTCCCCATCGCCGTGAACGTGACCGACGGGCTCCGCTCGGTAGGGGAAGAAATGGTGGACCTTTTGCGGACCCTGGGTGCCCGGGAGGGGAAGACGTTCCGCCTGGTCCGCCTGCCCGCCTCCCTCCCCTTCCTCTTTTCCGGGCTCAAGGTGGCGTCCACCCTGAGCCTGGTGGGGGCCACCATCGGGGAATGGATCGGCGCCCAACATGGCCTGGGTTACCTCATGCTCCACGCCAACGCCCTTCTGCGGGTGGATCTCGTGTTCGCCGCCATCCTGACATTAACACTGCTTGGTCTTGCACTCTTTGGGGGCGTCGCCCTGCTTGAAAGGAGGTTCTTGCGGTGGAGAAAGGAGGGGAAAAACTCATGAGATGGGCGTGCCTGTTGCTGATGGTGTCTTCCTGTGTGGGCTGCTTCGGTTCCCAGTTGCGGGTGATGCTGGACTTTTTCCCCAACCCCAATCATGTGCCCCTGTATGTGGCCCAGGCCGAGGGCTTTCTGACCGAAACAAAGGTGGAATTGTTGCGGCCGGCCGATCCCAGCGACCCGGTCAAGCTGGCGGCAACGGGCCAGGTGGACCTGGCCATCACCCCCCAGATCAACTACCTGATCGCAAAAGGGGCGGGCCTGCCCCTGATCGCAGTGGCTGCCCTGATAGACGGGGCCCTGGGTGGGCTCCTTTCGCTTGAGGAGTACGGAGTGAAGGAGCTCTCCGATCTGCGGGGGCGGCGGGTGGGCTATTCTCTGGCCCCCCTGGAGCCGGTGCTGTGGCGTACCATGCTCGCCTCCGTGGGGGTGGGGGATGAGGAGTTCCAGCTGGTCAACGTGAGGATGAACACGGTGGCCGCCCTCCTCTCACATGGGGTCGATGCCATCGGCGCCTTCCGCAACTTCGAGCTCATCGAGGTAGAGCTTTTAGGGAAAAAGCCTGTGTTTTTCCCCCAAGAAGATTACGGGGTTCCCAATACCTACGAACTACTGCTTGTGGCCAATCCGGCCGTGGCATGGGGCAAGGAGGAGGAGGTAAGGAGGTTCATCTCCGCCCTGGCCCAAGGGGTCTCCTTCACCTGTTCCCGACCCGAGGAGGCCTTTTCCTGTTTTGTCTCATTTTTTCCTGAGCTGGACGATGAGCTCAACCGGCGGGCGTTACTGGCCACCTTGGAGGTGTACGCCTGGGGGGCACGGCACGACGACGAGGCCCGTTGGGAAGGGATGCAAAGATACCTTCTGGAAAACGGGCTCATGGAGCGGGGTTTTCCCTTGGAGGAACTGTATACCCGCGATTTCCTGCCTTGAGCCCGGGCCATGATCCGTCCTCATAAGGAGGGAAAAGTGTCAGAAGCGGTGAGCGTGGGGCTGGTAGCGGCAGTGGGTGGGGTGGCCATCGCCCTCCAATCCCTCTTCTCCGGGGTCATCGGGGAGCACGTTGGGATCTTGGGGAGTGTGCTCATCGTCCACCTGGGGGGGCTTGTCCTGGCCGGGGTGCTCTTTTTCCTGCGGGGTGGGGATCTGACGGGGTGGCAGGGGATCCCCTGGTATGCCTTCCTGGCTGGCTTCATTGGCGTAGTCATCGTGGGCTGTGTTAGTCATGCCGTGCCTCGGTTGGGCCTTGGGAACACCCTGGTGATCACGGTGGCATCTCAGCTCATAGTAGGTGTCCTTCTGGACCACTTTGGCCTTCTCGGGGCGGCCACAAGGCCTCTGGACCCGATCCGCGGGGCGGGGATCGGGCTGCTCATCCTGGGCGCCTGGCTCGCTGTGCGCTGAAACCACTACGTCTATGAGGTTCATCAAAAGTAAAGACTTGATGCTTGTTTTTTAAAGCTCGCCCCAGTTTTTGCCCAGCTTGATGTCCACCTTGAGGGGGGCTTTGAGCTCCCACACACCCTCCATGGCATCCCGCACCACCCGCTGGGCGGTCTCCACCTCCCCCTCGTCCACCTCGAAGATGAGCTCGTCGTGGATCTGGAGGATCATGTCCGCCGGAAGCCTCCCCCCCTCCCAAAGCCGGTGGAGCCTCAACATGGCCAACTTCATCAGGTCGGCCGCAGAACCCTGGATGGGGGTGTTTATCGCGTTACGCCGGTCGTAGCCCTGCCTCCTTCTGTCCTGGGAGGAAAGCCCGGGAAGCGGCCGCCTCCGCCCCAGGATCGTCCGGGCATAGCCGGTCCTCCTCGCCTCCTCCACCCGCTGGGCTATGAACTCCCGCACCTTGGGATAGGCTGAGAAGAACCGATCGATGAAGATCTTCGCCTCCTCTTGGGTGATCCCCAGGTCCCGGGCCAGGCCATAAGGGCTGATCCCGTAAACGATGCCGAAGTTCACCCTCTTTGCCACCGTGCGCATGCGCCCGTCCACCTTCTCCTGCGGCACCCCGAAGATCTCCGCCGCCGTCCGCCGGTGCAGGTCCTCCCCCCTCCGAAAGGCCTCGATCAGCCGCTCGTCCCCTGAAAGATGGGCCAAGATCCGCAACTCGATCTGGGAATAGTCGGCCGCAAGGAGCAGGCGCCCGGGCGGGGCCACGAACGCCCGCCGGATATCTACCCCAACTTCATGCCTGGCCGGGATGTTCTGGAGGTTCGGATCGGAGGAAGAGAGGCGCCCGGTGGCCGTCCCCGTCTGGTTAAAAGAGGTGTGGATGCGCCCGGTGTTCGGGTTCACACACCTGGGGAGCTTCTCTATATAGGTATTCCGCAGCTTCTCCAGCTCCCGGTAGGCGATGAGCTTGCCCGGGAGCTCATGGTAGGCCGAAAGCTCCCGCAGGACCTGGGAGTCGGTGGAGGGGCCGGTCTTGGTCCTGGCGAGCACCGGCAGCTTGAGCCTGCGGTAAAGCACCTCCCTTACCTGGGGCACGGAGTCGGGGTTGAACTCGCACCCAGCCAGGGAAAACAACTCCCCCCTTAGGCGCTCCAGCATCACCTCGAGCTCCTTCCCTTGCTCGGTGAGCACCTCAGGGTCAAGGAGCACCCCCCGCCTCTCCATCCAGGCCAACACCTCGATCAGGGGGACCTCCACCTCCTGGAAAAGACGCAAGAGCCCGGCCTCCCTGAGCTTCTCCGTCAGGGGACGGCGCAGGCGGCAGACCACCTCGGCGTCCTCGGCGGCATACCGCCCGGCCCGCTCCAGCGGCACCTGGCACATCTCCCCCTCCCCACCCTCCGCCAAGAGCTCCTTGTACGACTGGACCCGTTCGCCAAGCTCCTCCCGCACGATGACCTCCAGGGCATGGGAGGGAGCATGGGGATGAAGCAGCCAGTGGGCGACCATGGCGTCGAAGGCGATCCCCTTAACTTGGATGCCATAGCGGGAAAGCACCTCAAGATCGTACTTTATGTTCTGGCCGATCACCCGAGGCCTCTCCCCCTCAAGCAGGGGGCGCAGCGCGGTCAACACCTCTTCCAGCGGGAGCTGATCCGGTGCCCCCGGGTAGCTGTGGCCGGTGGGGATGTAGTAGCCCTCGTAGGGACGTATGGCCAACGCTATCCCCACGATCCGGCAGGTGAAGGGGTCCACCCCGGTGGTCTCAAGGTCCAGGGAGAACTCCTCCGCCCCCTTCAGACGGGCCACCAGCTCCGCCAACCCCTCCCGGGAGGTGACGAGCCGAAAGCTGAGCCGGGGGGTCTCCCTCACCTTGAGCTCGGCCAGGATGGACTTGAACTCCAGCTGGGAGAGGAAGGCCTCAAGCTCCTCCGGGACGATCTCTCGGGGCGTCAGGTCCGACGGTTCGACCCCCAGTTCCACCTCCCGCAGGCGCACCAGCTCCTTGGAAAGCAGGGCTTCCTCCCGGTGAGCGCGCAGCGCCTGGGCGGCCCGCCGGTTCCTCACCTCGTCCACGCCCTCCAGGATCTCCTCCAGGGAGCCAAACCGGGATAAAAGTTCCTTGGCCGTCTTGTCCCCGATCCCCTTGACCCCGGGCACGTTGTCCGAGGCATCCCCCACCAGGGCGAGCAGGTCCACGATCCTCTCTGGTGGGACCCCGAACTTCTCCTTGACCCCTTGGGGGTCCAGCAAGGTCAGGCCCTCGCTGGGCTTCCTCCCCGGCCGGAGGAGGTACACCCGCTGGGAGACGAGCTGGGCCATGTCCTTGTCGCCGGTGAGGAGGAGGACCGAAAGCCCCTGGGCCTCGGCCCGCCTTGTGAGGGTGGCCATGATGTCGTCCGCCTCGTAGCCGGGGAGCTCTAGCCGCGCCACCCCCAAGACATCGAGGAGCTCCTTAACCCGGGGGATCTGTACGGATAGGGGCTCGGGCATCTCCTTGCGGGTGGCCTTGTAGGCGGCGAACTCCTGGTGGCGCACCGTGACCCCTCCGGCGTCGAAGGCCACCGCCAGGTAGCGGGAGGGGTACTGGCGCAGGGCCATGAGCAAAGTGCGCAAAAAGCCATACACCGCGTTCACCGGCTCCCCCCGGGAAGTGGAAAGCTCCGGGATGGCATAGAAGGAACGGAACAGGGCGGAGTGGCCGTCGACCAGAAGAAGCCGCTCCGGAACTTCCCGGATCCCAAGCGCCTGATAGATGTTCATCTTCCCAGGTCAAAAAGGGCGCACACCGCCACCGCCAGGGCGTCGGCGGCGTGATCCGAGCCCAGGCCCCGGGTGGAGAGAAGGTGCTCCATCATGTGGATCATCTGGCATTTGGGGGCGGAGCCGCTGCCACACACCCATTTCTTTACCTCCCTGGGGGAGTAGCTCTTGAGAAGGCGGCCCTCGGCCAGGAGCTTCACCACCCCCACCACCTGGGCGGTGAGCATGGCCGAAGGGGCGTTCCGGGCAAGATAAACCTCCTCCACCGCCACCGCGTCCGGCTGGTAGGCCTGGATCACCCGGCCAAGCTCCCGGTGGATCTTGGCCAGTCGGCTGGGGAGGGGGCTGTCCGAGCGGGTACGGACGGTGCCGAAGACGAGCGGCCGCAACCCCTCCTTGGAGCCCTCTACCACCCCGTAACCGCAGGCGCTGAGCCCTGGATCCACCCCGACCACCCTCATCCCGCCCTCACAGGAGTTCCCTGAGCTTGGCCAGCCGGGGGTCTGGGCTGCGGGCCTGGGCCCCGCAGCCGGGGCGGTGGGCCTCGAAGTTCAGGTCCACCCCGCAGTCCGGGCAGAGCCCACGGCAGTCGGGCCGGCACAGCGGCCGGGGGGAGATGGCCAGGCGCACCTGGGACTCGATGAAGGGGCGCAGCTCCAGGTACACCCCCTCTGCCGCGACCTCCAGGAAATCCTTCCGGCTGAAGTGCTCCACCAGCCCTGCCAGGCACCGGGAGCAGCGGCGGTGGATGCGCCCGCTGACCCTCAGGGTCAAGAAGACCCGCTCCCCTTGGTAAAAGGCGCTGGCGGTCACCTGAACCGGGCCCTCCAAGGACAGGGTTTCCCCCCACCAATCCAGGGAGGGGATCTCCTCCTCCCCGGCGGCATGGAACCTGCGGCCAGGGGCCGCCCTCAGCCGAGCAAGCTCTAACCTCACCTTCCCCTCCTCAGGTGCCAGGCCAAGTCCGCCGCCCTGCGCACCTGCCTCACATCGTGCACCCTTAGGATATCCGCCCCCCGCACCACCGCCACCGCACAGGCCGCCAGCGTCCCCTCCAACCGCTCCTCCACCGGAAGGTCGAGTATGGCCCCGATGAACGACTTGCGCGACGGCCCCACCAGCACCGGGAACCCCAGCTCCACCAGCTCCGGGAGCCGCCGGAGGAGCTCCAGGTTGTGCTCCACCGTCTTGCCGAAGCCGATCCCGGGGTCGACGGCGATGGCCTCCCGTGGAATCCCCTGGCTTTGGGCATATTGGGCCCGCTCGGCCAGGAACCCCCGCACCTCCCGGACCACATCGTCATAGTGCGGGGACTGCTGCATGGTCTTTGGGGTGCCGAGCATGTGCATCAAGACCAGCCCCGCTCCGAACTCGGCCACCAATGGGGCCATGGCCGGGTCGAACCTCAAGGCGGAGATATCGTTCACGATACTGGCCCCGGCCCGCAAGGCGGCCTCGGCCACCTCCGCCTTGGTGGTGTCTATGGAAATGGGTATCCGGAGCCTTCCCCGCAGGCGCTCAAGCACCGGGAGCACCCTCCCCAGTTCCTCCTCCACCGAAACGGGTTCCGCCCCCGGACGGCTCGACTCCCCCCCGATATCGATGATGTCAGCCCCCTCCCCCTCCATGACGAGGGCACGCTCCACCGCGGCATCCGGGGAAAGGAACCGACCCCCATCCGAGAACGAATCGGGGGTGACGTTGAGTATCCCCATGATCAGGACGCGCCCCTCACCCTCAAGATCCCTCCAGCTGAACATGCCAAGGATAAGTATCCCACATCTTGCTCCCCCGGTCACTGCCGTGTCCCCTTTGGGCTCTGTGGTGGGTGCAGGCCCTAGGGCCCGGATTTGCCCCGGGCGGGGCTTCCCCCTACCATTTGGGCTCAAGGGGGATCAAGATGAAAGTGCTTCTTGTCAAGGAGGTCCCGGGGCTGGGGATCCCGGGGGATGTGGTTGAGGTCAAGGACGGCTATGCCCGCAACTATCTCCTTCCCAAGGGCCTGGCGACCCTGCCTCGCCCGCACGAGATGGCCCGCTATGAGGGGCTGCGGGCCCAGTACGAGGCAGAGCTTGCCGACAGACGCACCCGGGCCCAGAGGCTAGCGGAGAAGCTCTCGGGCGCCCAGCTTACCTTCTCCCGCAGGGTACACGACGAAGACAGGCTCTACGCCTCGGTCCGCCCTCAGGAGGTGGCCAAGGCCATCGAGGAAAGCTTTGGGGAGAAGGTGGACCCTCGGCGCATCCGGATGGAGCCGATCGAGGCCTTGGGCGAGTACGAGGTTGAGGTGGGCATCTACGAGGACATCGCCGCCAAGATCACAGTCAGGGTAAGGGCTGCCGACTGATGCCCCCCGGCCCCAAAGGGGTCTTCTTTCGGTTAAGGGACCTCACGCGGGGGCTTTTGGGGGGCGGGCGTTTCCTGGGGGAGGTCCTGCGGGGGGCGGTGGGGACGGGGTTGGCCCGGGGGGTGGGGCTGGGGCGGGAGGTCGCCCTGGCCCATGTGTTCGGGGCCTCCTCCGCCTACGACGCCTTTCTCATCGCCTACTTCGTCCCCCACCTTCTACGCCGGCTCCTGGGCGAAGGGGGGCTGGCCGCCGCCTTCCTCCCGGTATACGTGCGGGCGGACCAGCGGGGGGAGGGGGGGCCACTTGCCCGGGCCACCCTGAGCTTTCTCTTCCTCGTCTTGATCCCGGTGTGCGCCTTGGGCTCGCTCCTTGCCCCCTGGTACGTCCGGCTTTTGGCGGCCGGCTTTCCCCCGGACAAGCTCTCCCTGGCCGTTTCCCTGGCCCGGTGGATGTTCCCCTTTTTGTTTTTCTGCTCCCTTTCCGCCCTGGCCGGGGGGATGCTGAACGCCCACGGCCGGTTCTTCCTGCCGGCGCTCTCCCCCGCGGCCCTGAGCCTCGGGATGATCCTGGGGGCGCTGGTGCTCTCCCGCCTCTTCTCCCCTCCCATCCTGGGGCTGGTGGTAGGGGTGCTCCTGGGGGGGGCGGGGATGGTGGCGCTGCAGCTTCCCTGGGCGGCCCCCCACCTGAAAGGAGAGGGGGAGGCACGCCCGGAGGAGCTCAAGGAGATCGGCCGGCGGCTCCTCCCGGTGCTCGGGGGGCTGGCGGTGGCGGAGCTGAACCTGCTTGTGGACAGCCGGCTGGCCTCATTCCTGGCGGAGGGCTCGGTGGCTGTGCTCCAGTACGCCATGAGGCTTTTTCAGTTCCCGGTGGGGATGCTGGCGGTGTCCGTGGCCACGGCCGCCCTGCCCCGGCTCTCCCGCGAGGCCCTGAGGTCCCCCGAGGGCTTTTCCGCCTCCCTGGCCAAGGGCGTCTCCCTGGGGGCCGCCCTCCTCCTACCGGCCATGGCCGGGCTCCTGGTCCTGGGGGGGCCCACCGTGACCGTCCTCTTCCAACATGGAGCCTTCACCCAGCTTGACACGCTGCGGACCTCCGCGGCCCTGTGCGGTTATCTTTCCGGGCTATGGGCCTACGGGCTGGTGTACCTTTTCTCCCGCGCCTTTTACGCCTTGGGCCGGCCCGGGATCCCAGTGCTCTCCGCCGCCTTTGCCGTGGGGGTCAATGTCGGCCTGGACCTTTGGTGGGTAGGAAGGTGGGGGACCTTCGGGTTGGCCCTGGCCACCGGGCTGGCCGGCTGGACGGATGCCCTGCTTCAGGGCTGGCTCCTTTGGAGGAGGGTCAAAGGCTGGCTTCCAGTTGGGGCCATCCTGAGGGCCGCCTTCTCCGCCGGCGGGATGGCAATTCTCCTCTGGGCATGTGACCGGGCACTGCTTGCCCCAATGGGGGCGTGGGCGGAGCTAGCAGGTGGGGTGCCGCTGGGGGTGCTCCTCTATCTGGGGTTTGGGAAGCTGGTAGGGCTGGACCGCAAGCTCAGGGCCGCAGGATGAGCCCGGGGGGCTCCTCCTTGGGATAGGTGCCCAGGAGCGCCGCCACGAACCTGTCCTCTTCCCCTTCCCGCTGGAAGTGCTCCACGAACGCTGCCAGCCCCTCCAGGGCCTCCCGCAGGGTCTCCGGGGCCACCCGGCCCCGCTGCACCGCCGGCAGGAGCACCTGCTCCAAAAGCTCCCCCAGCCTGGGCCCCACCGGCTCCAGGAGCTCTATGGGGGAGAGGCGCCCTGCGGCATAAAGAAGGCTTTCCCGCACCTCATAGTCGGTGGTGGGGTGCTCCCAAATGAGCTGGGCCAGCACCTTCTTCGCCGCCTCCATGTAGGGGATGAGAGGGGCCATTTGACGGCGGATAAGGAGGTCCGTGAACTCCTGCCAGGCCTTGGACAGCTCCTCTGCCCGACGCTCCCGCCGACGCCTCTCCGCGGCCACAAGATACGAGCAGCTGGGCGGGCACTGGAGGATCCGCCCCCGATGGGTGCCGCAGCAGACACTGCAGATGAGCCCGCCCAGGGCCGGACAGCGGCGCTCCCCCAGCCGCCGCCCGCACACCGGGCAGCTCTGCCCCCCACTCATAGGGACAGGTGGCGGCGGGCCTCCTCCGACATCAACTCCGGGGTCCAGCGGGGTTCCCACACCAGGCTTACCTCAACGTCAAGCCCCGGGAACGCCTGGCGAAGGACCTCCTCCACCTGGGCGGCCAGCGTCCCGGCCAAGGGACAACCAGGGGTGGTCAGGGTCATGTCCACCGAGATCCGTCCCCCGGAGATCGCAACGTCGTAGATGAGCCCCAGGTCCACCACGTTGATGCCGAGCTCGGGGTCGATCACCCTCTCCCTCAGCACCTCCCTTACCGCCTCCTGCGTGACTTCCATCAGCGCACCTCCCGGGCCATCGTCACCACATCCGCCAGGCTGAGCCTGGACAACTCCTCGCTGATCCGCCGCTCGATGTGTTTCCACAGGGGAGCGGTGGGGCAGGACTGGTCGATCCTGCAGTCCTCACCCACGATGCAGGCGAGTTTCGGCACCGGCCCTTCCAGGGCGGCCAATACCTCGCTCACTGAGATCTCCTCCGGGGCCTTGGCCAGCCGATACCCCCCGGTGCGTCCCTTCTGGGCCGCCACGATGCCGGCCTGCCGCAGGTCCTGGAGGATCTTGCGCAGGAAGGCCTCCGGGACGTGGTGGCGATCGGAGAGGGCCCGCGCCGAGTGATAGGAGAGGGGCTCGACCGCAAGCTCATAGAGGATCCGCATCCCGTAGTCCGTACGTTTGCTTAAGATCATGGGGCCAATTTTATGTCGGGCCGGCCTTCCTTTCCACAAACCTCCTCGCCTCTTCCCTAGCCCAGGCATCCGCCTCCTCCACTGCGGAAAGCTCACAAGGGGCCGGCGAGTGGCGGGAGAGCACCTCCTCTATCCCCTCTGCGATCGTGGGGAAGGGGATCCTTCGGGAGAGGAAGGCGTCCACCAGAACCTCGTCGGCGGCGTTGGCGGCCGCAGGGGCGGTTCCCCCTTTCCTTCCAGCCTCAAGCACGGCCCAAAAGGCGGGGAAGCGGTCCCGGGGGAGCTCGAAGAACGAGAGGGAAAGCCGGGGCAGGGTGAGGCGGGCCGGTGGAGGCGGAAGGCGGGCCGGGTGGACCAGGGCAGCCCGGATGGGGATGCGCATATCAGGGGGGGCGAGCTGGGCGAGGAGGGAGCCATCCGAAAGCTCCAAAAGGGCATGCACGATGGACTGGGGATGGAGGACCACCCCGATCTCCTCCCACTCAAGGCCGAAGAGGTAGCGGGCCTCTATGACCTCGAACGCCTTGTTGACCAGGGTGGCCGAGTCCACCGTGATGCGGGGGCCCATCCTCCAGGTGGGGTGGGCCAGGGCCTGTTCGGGGGTTACCTCCCAAAGCTCCTCCGGCCTCCGATCCCGGAACGGGCCGCCGGAGGCGGTGATCCAGGCCCTGGCGAGCTCCTCCCGGCGCACCCCGGAAAAAAGCTGCATCAGGGCGGCGTGTTCAGAGTCCACCGGGATGATCTGCCCGGGGCGGCTGGCTGCCAAGACCAACTCCCCCCCTACCACCAGGGACTCCTTGTTGGCCAAGGCCAGGGTCTTTCCGGCCTCCAAGGCTGCCAGGGTGGCCCTGAGCCCCCGCGCCCCCACCAGGGCGTTCAACACCAAGTCCACCCCGGGCCAGGCCGCCGCCTGCATCAAGCCCTCCGGGCCACAGACCACCGTGATCCCCTTGGGAAGAAGGGCCCGGGCCCTGGCCGCCTCCTCGGGGCCCGCCACACACACCAGCTCCACCTGGAACTCCCTGGCCAGACTGGAAAGCTCCTCCACCCGCCTCCCGGCGGCCAAGACCTTGATCTCAAAGGGCTCCCCTCGAGCGCGGAGCCCCCGCACCACCTCGATGGCCTGCGTTCCTATGGAGCCGGTGGCCCCCAGGATGGCCAGGCGCCGGGGTGGGAGGGTCATGTGGCGGGCTGGAGCGCCACGTCCCTGAGAACCCGGTCGATCTCCTCCCTCTCCAGGATCTCGTGGCGCAGAAGCTCCTTGGCCAGCCGGTCCAGGGCCGCCCGGTTGCGCAAGAGAAGATCCTTGGCCCGATGATAGGCCTCCCGCAGGAGCTTCACGATCTCCTTGTCCACCGTGGCCGAGAGCTCCTCGGAGTGCTCATCGCTCTTTACGATCTCCTCCCCCAAGAAGACGTTGGTGCGCTCCGCCCCCAGGTTGATGGGGCCTAGGGCCTCGGACATCCCATACTCCACCACCATTCGCTTTGCGATCTCGGTGGCCTGCTTGAAGTCCTCGGCCGCGCCGGTGGTCTTGGAGCCGAACACCACCTCCTCCGCCGCCCGGCCGCCGAAGAGCACGCTCAATTTATCGAACAGCTCCTCCCGGGAGACGATGTATCGGTCCTCGGTGGGGAGCTGCAGGGTGAATCCCAACGCCCCCTCCCCCCGGGGGATGATGGAGATCTTGTGCACCGGGTCGGCATGGGGGAGGAGCTTGCCCACCAGGGCGTGCCCCGCCTCGTGGTAGGCGATGCGTTCCTTTTCGCGCTCGGTGATGTAGATGCCGCGGCGTTTTAGCCCGGTCAGCACCCGGTCCAAGGCCTCCTCGAAGTCGGACATCTCGATGTGTTCCTTGTGGGCCCGGGCCGCCAAGAGGGCCGCCTCGTTGCACAGGTTCTCCAGGTCCGCCCCCACAAACCCCGGGGTCCTGCGGGCCAGAACCGACAGGTCCACGTCCGGGCCCAGGCGCTTGTTGCGGGTGTGGATCCTGAGGATGGCCTCCCGGCCGTTGAGGTCCGGCCGGGGGACCACGATCTTACGGTCGAAACGCCCGGGCCTAAGCAGGGCCGGGTCCAGGACGTCAGGCCGGTTGGTGGCGGCGAGCACTATCACCCCGGTGTTCGACTCAAAGCCATCCATCTCCGCCAGGAGCTGGTTCAGGGTCTGCTCCCGTTCGTCGTGGCCGCCCCCAAGGCCCGCCCCCCTCTTCCTCCCCACCGCGTCGATCTCGTCGATGAAGATGATGCAGGGGGCACTTTGCTTGGCCTTGTTGAACATGTCCCGCACCCGGGCCGCCCCCACCCCCACGAACATCTCCACGAAGTCCGAGCCGGAGATGGAATAAAAGGGCACGGCCGCCTCGCCGGCGATGGCCCGGGCAAGCAGGGTCTTCCCAGTCCCCGGCGGCCCCACGAGGAGCACACCTTTCGGGATCTCGGCCCCCAGCCGGGTAAACCGCCCCGGGGACCTGAGGTACTCCACGATCTCCCTAACTTCCTCGATTACCTCCTCGATCCCGGCCACATCCTTGAACGTGACCTTCGTGAACTCCTTGGTCACGAGTTTTGCCCGGGATTGGCCGAAGGAAAGCGCCCCTCCCCCCTGCATCCTGCGCATCATGTAGGCCCAGAAGGCGATGATCAGGGCCACAGGGAGCAGGTAAACAAGGAGGGTGATGAACCAGGAGCTCCCACTCACCGGCCTGAAGCTGTAGGTCACCCCCTGGGAATCCATCCTCTCCTTCAGGTCCGTGTAGATGGGGGAGCCCTCCGGAGGGCCCTCGGTCACAAACCTCTCCCCGGTCTTAAGATACCCCTCGATGTGGCTGCCCTGGATCACCACCTCCCGCACCTGGCCTGCCGCAAGAAGCTCCTGGAAGTGGGAGAACGCATATTCACTTGTGGTCCGCTGGCCCACCGGCCAGAAGGTCTGGACCATGATCAACCCCAGCACGATCACCACCAACATGAAGGTGAGGGTGCGGAGGTTTGGCGGCGGAAAGGTTCTCCTGTTCATTCTGCTCACGCTAGTTTACCTTCCAGGAGGGGCGGGCACAACGCCTTGGTTCTGGGTACCGGGGGGGTTACAATGCCCTCCCGATGGCAAGCTACCTTCTGATCGCCGCCTGGATGACAATCCATTTTTCCCTCGCCCTGGCAGGGCCGGAGAAGCTGGACCCCCTGCTCAGGCTACTTGCTCCCTCAGATTCAGGTAAGATTACCCCCCTTTCCAGTGAGGTCCTGTCCAATGCCCTGCAGTTTGGTGCGTCGGGGGAGGAAGTACACGTCATCTTGCGGACGCGGACGCCAGGGGCAGCCTGGAACCTGCCTGGTTTTTCACCCTCCGGAGTGTTTCAGGACTTCGCAACTGGCAAGGTGAAGCTACAAGAACTCCTCCCCCTCTCGGACCATCCAGAGGTGGTGTACCTTGAGGCCGCCCGCCCCCTTTCCCCGATGCTTGACGTGTCGGTACTCGAGGTCGGGGCGCCTTCCGTCTGGGCGGGACCCCCGGGCACCCGGGGGGGAGGGACCTTAGTTGGGATCGTGGACTCCGGCATCGACCCCTTCCACCTCGATTTCCGGGTGGACCGGGATGGGGACGGCCAGGAAGAAGGATCCCGCATCCTGTTTTTGTGGGACCAAACCCTGCCCGGGGACGGCAGCTCCTACCCCTACCGGTTTGACTACGGGCGCGTGTACACCCAAAGCGAACTCGAAGCCGGGATCCAGGCAGGCTACATCGATACCACCGATATCATGGGGCACGGGACCCACGTGGCCGGGATCGCCGCCGGGGACGGGAGCTCGTCGGCGGCCGGCTATGTGGGGGTGGCCCCGGAGGCCAACCTCATCGTGGTGAAGACCACGTTTTACACCGAGGACGTGATAGATGGGGTCGCGTTCGTGTTCGAGCGGGCCGAGGAGCTAGGGCTCCCTTGTGTGGTCAACCTGTCCCTGGGGGGGCATGCCGGCCCCCACGACGGCACCAGCCTCTTCGAGCAGGCGATCGATGCCCTGGTCGACGGGCCCGGGCGGGCGATCGTGGTGGCGGCGGGGAACGAGGCCCAGGAGAAGATACATGTGGGGGCTGAGGTGTACAGCCGTATCGCCTGGCATCTGGTGGCTGAGGGTCCTATAGTGGCGGTGCAGCTCTGGCATGGGCCAGAGGCGGCGTTCAAGGTGGAGGTGATCGCCCCCACGGGGGAACGGGTGGCTGCCCTCCCTGGAGCGCAGGTTTACCGGAATACATCCGTGGGGCAGGTGTGGGTGGACAATAACTTCACCGGCACCCCCTACCCCGGGAATGGCTACAAGGAGGTCTACATCACCCTCACCGAGGTCTCCTTGGGGAGCACGTGGGCGCTTTCCCTGGAACCGGTTTTCGGAGGGGGGCGGGTGGATGGGTGGGTGGAGGACCCTACCAGCGGGTACTTCTTGGAGGGGGATTCCCGGACGACCATCGCCGAGCCGGGGAACGCCCACCGGGTGATCACCGTGGGGGCCTACGTTACCAAGACGAGTTGGGACTCCCTGGCGGGGCCACAACGCGACGAGGGGTATACGCTGGGGGAGCTTGCGGACTTCTCCTCCCACGGCCCCACCCGGGACGGCCGCCTCAAGCCGGACCTCGTCGCCCCGGGGGCTTGGATCGCCTCCTCCCTCTCCAGTGCGGCTGCCGAACCGAGTTGGCTTAGGCTCCCCGACGGGGAGCACTTCATGCTCCGGGGCACAAGCATGGCCGCCCCCCACGTGGCCGGGGCCTGTGCCCTCCTTTTTTCGCTTTCTCCCGGGCTTTCCTGGGATGAGCTCAGGGACGCCCTCACCTCCGGGGCCAGGGCGGACTCCTTCACGGAAGCCGTGCCCAGTTGCAGCTGGGGTTGGGGGAAGCTCTTCCTGCCGACCGCGGTGGAGGAGACCAACCCCACTCCCGTCCAGGTCCCCAGCCTCAGGCTCCTGGAAAACCCGGTATCGCGGGAAGCGCGCTTCCTTTACGAGCTTCCCCAGGGGACGGGTTGGGCCGAGCTTCGCGTGTACGACCTTGCCGGCCGGCTCCTGTGGGGGGAGGAGCTCTCAGGGCGGGTGGGCGAGGCCCACTGGCCCCTGACCACGCTGCGGGGGGCCCCGGTGGCAAGCGGCCTGTACCTGGCGGTGGTGACAAGCGACCGGGGAACCTCCCCCATCGTGCGGGTGGTGGTACAGCGATGAAGGGGCCTTTAGTCTTGAGCTTGGTGTTCCTCGCGCTTCCCGCCCTGGGGGGATACGTGGGGGTGGGGACGATTTTTGAACTCGGCTGGGACGCCTGGGACGTGGGCATGGCCGGGGCCGGGCTGGCCCTGGCCGAGGGACCGGGCACGCTCTTCACCAACCCCGCCGGGATCGCCTGGGAGGAGGGGATAGTCCTTTTGGGATCATCATCCAGTATGTACGGGGCTGCCACCTCGTCCTCGGTGGCCGCTTGCCTCCCTGGGGTCGGCCTGGGGGGGATAATCCTCGACTCCGGCCCCATCGACGAGGGGCTCCGCTACCGGGTCGAGGGGGCGGCCGCAGCCCTCAGCATCCCGCTTTCCGAGGCCCTCGCCCTGGGAGGGCGGGCCCGGGTGCTCCGGCACGTCCTCCCCCAGGAGGAAACCGGTTGGGCGGTGGACCTCGCCGTCATGCTACGAGGCCCCCTCTCCCTTGCCGCCCTGGCCGAAGGGCTGGTCAGCCAGGCCCCGGTCCTGGAGGAGACCTGGCCCCCCTCCCTCTCCCTGGGGGTTGCCATGGCCCTCCCCTTGCCGGAACCCCTCACCGGGGCCCTGGGGGTGGCGGTCCGGGGGCTGGGGGAGGAACCGCTCCTCTCCCTAGGGGCCCAGCTCTGGGCAAAGGAGCTGGGCGTCAGGGCAGGATACTGCGGGGAGAAGTTCACCTGCGGCCTCTCCGTGGGCTGGGGGTCCTTCCGCCTCAGCCTGGCCACCGAACTACACACCACCCTCCCCCCCTCCTTCAAGGCCTCCTTCCAGGTGATCCTGCGATGAGAAGGGTTCTTTTTCTCCTCCTTTTGGGGGCCCTCTCGGGGGGGGTACTTGCTCAGGAGCCCTTCACCCTAGGGGTGACCGGGCAGAAGACGTGGACCATCAGCTACGGGATCGGGGACCCGGAGGCGCTGGCCCTGGAGGGCATCTACCCGGGACAGCTCTACCTGGACCAATCCCTGTGGGCGGACATCACCGGCCAGGCTTTGGGGCTGCTCACCGTGGAGGCCAGCTTCAACGACCAGCTGGGGCCAGGGTTCCAGCACTTCGTGCTCAAGCTGGACCAGTCCCCTTGGCACGGGGAACTCGGGGACTTTTACGTGGACCAGGGGGAGCTCGGGGTGTACAACAAAAAACTCCTGGGGATAAGGCTCACCTACCAGGACGAAGGCTTTTCGGCAACCTCACTGGCCGCCCGGCTGGAGGGGATCTCGGAGAGCCTCACCTTCCAGGGGCAAGCCGCCCAAACCGAGGTGTTGTTCTCCTACGAGGACCCGGAGGACCCCTGGGAGCCTGCCCCCTACTCCAACCAGCTCGAAGGGGCCTACTTCTGGCCCCTCAGGGCCCCGTTCGTGGAGGGCTTCTCCGAGGTGACGCTGTCCCTTCCGGTCTCCACCGGGCTTGAGGCGTTCCTTGAGGACTACGGACTTGAGTGGCTCCCTGAAGCCCTGGAGGAGGAACCGGAAGTGGACCTTTACCAGGGGGACTACCTGGTGCTGCGTGATGAAGGGGACGTGCTCATCCTGCGCACCTCCCCCAAGGTCCTCCTCCGCCGCCGAATCCAGGACGCCATCGATACCTACAACGACCTGCATGACCTCTCCGGATCGGAGCGGAAGACCTACCCGTTCATCCTCGATAGCGACCTTGAGGATGCCTTCCTCACCGGCCTTTTCGATTACGCGGTCCTCGAGGTCTCAGAGGAGGGCTATCCCTTCTCGGGGATGGGCCGCCGCCGCTATCTCCTCCTTGGGGAGGAGGACGTGATCGAAGGTTCCTTGGAGCTCTGGGTGCGGCCGGCGGGACAGGAAGAGTTCCTTCCCATCTCCGAGCCGCAGTTCTCCGATTTTTCCTGGTCGCTTTACCCGGAGGAGGGCGTGCTCAGGATCTCCTTCCCGGACCACTTCTTCCAGGAAGGGGCGGCCCTAAAGGCCTCCTTTAAGTATCGCCAGACCGGGGGGGTGTACATGCTGGGGCTTTCGGTGGTCCCCGGCTCCGAACGCGTCTACCTCAACGGAAAACCCCTCTCCCGGGGGACGGACTACACCATCGATTATGAGACCGGGGTGTTGGTGCTGTTCATCGCCTTGACCGAGGATGACGAGCTCAAGGTGGACTTCGAGCGCCAACGGGGGGGCCTGGGCGGCTATGCTGAATACGAACGGGTTTTCTTTGGGGCCTCCTTGGAGTACGGGGGCGCGGTGGTGTCCGTGTACCGGGCGGTGGACCTGGGACGGCCCGATCCCTCCACCCCCGTCATGCCCAACACCCACTCCGTGGCCGGGTTGCGGACCGCAGGCGAGGTCGGGGACTGGGAGTACGTGCTTTCCTTCGGGGCCTCGGAGAACGTGTTCCCCGAAGACGACAACGAGCGGATCGCTGCCCAAAACCGGATCAACGATATTGTAGCCCTCTCTGCCCCCGACGGGGAGTACGTTGTTTTCGCCCACCAAAACGGGATCACGATCTACCACCAGGGCGCCTTCTCCTCCTACGGGACGGGGCAGGGCCTGGGCGGGCGGGCGGTGAGGGGGCTTCTGGCCCTTCCGGACAGGCTCCTTTGCGCTACCGACTCCGGCCTCACCGTGGTGCGGCTGTGGGACGCATCCCCGTTCGATCGGGTGGCAAGCTGGGTGCGCATCTACCAGGATGATGGGTTCCCCGGGGAGGAGGGGCTGGCAGTGGCCGGGGGCGAAGGGGTGGTTTACCTGGCCACCGATCAGGCCGTGGCCGTCTTCCCCCCAGAGGAGGCGGAGGACCCGACGGCTTGGACCACCCTCCCCCTTCCCGAAGGGGAGGAACCACGCGCCCTGGCGGCCAGCGGGGGAAGGCTTTATCTTGGGGGAAAGGAGGGGCTTTACCTGTGGACGGGGGCTGATTGGACCAAGCTCGGAAGCGTCCCCGGCCAGGTGAACGACCTCCTTTCCGAAGGGGAGACCCTTTATGTGGCGACCGATCAGGGGGTGCGCATCCTAAAGTCCGGGGCCGGGGCAGGGTGGCTTTCCGCCGGGGAGGAGGCCCACGCCCTGACGAGCTTTCAGGGGGAGCTGTGGTGGGGCACCGACTCCGGGCTCTACTCGAAGGGGGGGAAGGCCCCTTTGCTCGAAGGGGCCTTCACCGCCCTGGGCGGCGGGGATGCCCTGTGGGCTGGAACCCGGGCCGATTCCGACTACAACCTGGACCTGTGGCAGGTCTCCCCGGAACTCCGGCGCTTTGACCAAACCGAAACCCTCATCGACGGCCAGGACCTGGGACACTACCAGGACCTTTCGGCCTCGGACCATACGGCCCGGGGGCTGGTGGGGAACCTTTCCCTTTCAAGGAGACTCGGGGACTGGGACCTGGATCTCACGGCCCGTACCCGCTGGCCGGGGTATCAGGCCATCGGGACCACCAGCACCTCCGACTCCCACGGGATCGGATTTGCAGCCAGCTACGATGGCCAGGGGCTGTCCTTTTCCCTCCAGGGGGGCTGGGATGTCCTGGACCTTTTCACCTCCCCCAACTGGGAGCTTTCCGGGGCCATCGCCGCGACCTGGGACGGGGTGCCCAAGGTCTCCCTCCGCCTCACCCCCGTGTATTCCCCGGCTGAGGGGGGGTTTGAGACGGGGTTTTACCTGGACTCGAACTGGCAAGGGGAGCTGTGGAGGGCCCAGGCCACCCTCTCCGGGGGGGTGGCCGGTCCGGCCTGGTACACGGCCGGGCGCCTGACCGCCAGCTTCACCTGGACCCCCTCCTCCTCCTGGAGGCTTGAGGCCCAGGCGCTGCGGCCCTTCCGCAGTCAGGGGGATCCCGGAAACGAAAAGCTCGTCCTCTCCCTGAGGTGGACGGAGGGGGCGGGGCTTGTCTCCTGGAACGCCTACTGGACAGAGAACCTGGAACATCACCTGCTTGACCCCGCCTGGACGCGGAGCTCGACCGGCCAGGTGGACCTCAGGTTGAAGGCGTGGGAGTTCCCCGGGGGGAGGTTGGCCCCCAGGGCCAGCCTCAGCCTCAAGAGCGCCCCAGGCGAGACCCGCTGGAGCGTGAAGGGGATCGGGCAACTTGAGCTGGGCAAGGAGGGCTTTCAGCTCGGGGTGACGTTCGGCCAGGGGTTCCGGCCGGCCAGCCAGCGCAGGGAGCGGACCCTGGCCCTCTCCCTGCGCTGGGAGTCCCGCGCCTGGGAGGGGCTTAAACCCATCCTCAGCTGGGAGAGGAGCTGGCAGCTCCTTTACCACCCCCAATACGGGGAAAAACTGACCCAGGACCAGGAAGCCACCCTACGGCTCCTTTGGCAGTCCGATCTCCCTTGGACCAACGAGCTCACCCTCACCTATGAGGATGAAGGGGCCCTCGAGCTGGTGGACCGGTTTTCCTGGCCGCTTGAGCTCGGGACGATCTCCCTTTTTGCCTCCGCCAACTTCGAGGAAGGGGAGCTGGAGGGGAAGGTTTCCGCAAGCTACGGCCAGCCCCTGATGGAGGGCTGGGACATGGGGGTGGAGGTGGGCTATGTGCTTGGGGGGAGCCGGTCTTCGGGCCCGGTGCAGGGGCTTTACGGGCGCCTTTCCCTGGTAGCTTCCTTTTAGGTGGTATAATCCGGCCCCATGACCAGGGTACACGAGGCCAGGCCGCGGGACTGCGTGCAAGCCCACTTCCCCGACGGGCGCACCTTCGAGGGGCCCATCGGGACCAGCCTGGAGGAGTTCGTCCGGGCCGCCTACCCGGACCCCACCATCCCCCCCATGGCCGCCATCGTGGACGGGAAGCTGAGGGAGCTCGGCACCCCTATCCGCCGCGACGTCGAGGTGAGGCCCATCTTCCTCACCGACTCGGACGGGATCCGCATCTACACCCGCTCCCTGAGCTTCCTCCTGGCCGCCTGTGTGGAGGAACTCTTCCCCGGGGTCGAGCTCGTCATCGAGCACTCCGTGCCCTATGGGGGCTACTACTGCCGGGTGGCCGGAAGGCCCCCGCTTTCCCCGGAGGAGCTCTCACGCCTGGAGTCCCACATGCGGAGGCTGGTAGAGCAGGACCGCCCCATCCTGCGCCAGCGGGTCAGCCTCCAGGAGGCCAGGGATTGGTTCGCCGCCCGAGGGAAGCCCCACAAGGCCGAGCTCCTCTCCCTGCGGGGGACGGATCACCTGCACCTCTACCAGCTGGGGGGGTTCCGCGACTACTTCTTCGGCTATCTTGTCCCCTCCACCGGCTACCTTCCGTACTTCGCCCTGACCCCATACCACGACGGGTTCATCCTCCGCTTCCCCAGGCGGGAGCGCCCCACGGAGCTTTCCCCCCCTGAGGACTACTCCACCCTGTGGCAGGTGTTCGTGGAGTACCGAAGGTGGCTTGAGCTCCTGGGGATCTACGATGCCTGGACGGTGAACGAGGCGGTGCGCACCGGACGCATCCGGGAGGTGATCCTGGTCTCGGAGGCCCTGCACGAGCAGCGCATTGTGGGGATCGCCCGGGCCATCGCCGAGGCCACGCCGAAAAGGAGGCTGGTTTTGATCGCTGGCCCCTCCTCCTCGGGGAAGACAACCTTCACCAAGCGCCTGGCGGTACAGCTCATCGCCCAGGGGCTCAGGCCCTATCCGGTGTCCCTGGACGATTACTTCCTGCCCCGGGAGGAGATGAGGGCCCGCGGCCTTAAGGATTTCGACGACATCTCGGCCTTGGACCTCGATCTTCTGGCCCGCCACCTGGAGGAGCTCCTCTCGGGCCGGCCGGTAACCCTCCCCCACTACAACTTCCGCACCGGAACCAGGGAACGGGGACCTAAACTGAAACTGGCCCGGGACGAGTTGCTGCTCGTGGAGGGACTCCACGCCCTGAACCCCTCCCTCCTCCCCGGGGGGATGGCAAAGGACACGTTCGGGATTTACGTGTCCGCCCTGACCCAACTGAACCTGGACAGCTCGGTACGCCTCCACACCACCGACACCCGGCTGCTCCGACGGATCGTGCGGGACGCCGCCTTCCGGGGGTACCCGGCGGAGGAGACCCTCAGGCTGTGGCCAAACGTGAGGCGGGGAGAGAAGCGGTTCGTGTTCCCCTATCAGGGCCGGGCGGACATGATGTTCAACTCCGCCTTGGTCTATGAGTGGTCGGTGCTCAAACCCAGGGTGGAGCCCCTGCTCCTGCAGGTGCGCGACCCCCGCCTCAAGATAGAAGCAGAGAGGCTGCTTGCCACCCTCAGATGGATCGCGCCCTACAAGGGGGACGAGATCCCCGCCACCTCCATACTGCGGGAGTTCATCGGCGGGGGGATCCTGCGGGGTTACTACCCCACCCCCCTGGAACGGGCCGTGGGGAGGTGAACATGAAGCCCATCAACCCTTGGGAAGGCTTTGTTCAGCTTCAGGAGAATCTAGAAGGAAATGGGGTGTTCCTTGTTTCGGTGGACAAGGAGGGGCGCGCCAACCCGATGACCATCGGCTGGGGGCTTTTGGGGACGGTGTGGCGCAGGCCGGTCTTCCTGGTCTTGGTGCGCCCTTCCCGGTTCACCCACCATCTGATAGAGGAAAGCGGTGGTTTTGCGGTATGCGTGCCCAAAAAGGGGGAGCTTTGCGATGCCTTGGGGTTCTGCGGGACGCACTCCGGGCGCCAGGTGGACAAGGTGCGGGAGCTGGGCCTGGAGCTCCTCCCTGGTAGGAAGGGCAGGGTGCCGCTCTTGGCCGGCTGCGCCGTCCACTATGAATGCCGGGTGGTGGCCCAGACCCGGCTCGCCCAAGGGAAGCTTTTCTCCCCGGAGATACAGGCCCGCTACTACCCCGAGGGGGACCTACACACCCTTTTCTTCGGAGAGATACTGGCCGCCTGGAGGGCCGCTTAGCCACAGCCGGAACACCTCCTCCCCCACCTCCTCCGGGGAGCGGCCGGTGACGTCTATCCAGTGGACCCCCGGTTCCCTGCGGAAGAAGGCCAGCTGCCTTCTGGCATAGGCCTTGGTGTTGGCCAAGATCCTCCTTTTTGCATCCTCCAGACTACATTTACCTGAGAAGAACTCAAAGAGCTCCCGATAGCCGATGGTGTGGGCGGCGGGGGCGTCCGGGGGGAGGCCGAGTTCCCACAGGCGGCGGGCTTCCTCCACCAGGCCCAGGGAGAACATCCTTTCAAGCCGGGATTCGATGCGGCGGAGGAGTTCGTCCCTTTTGAGCTTCAGCCCAACTTTAACGAGTGGCCAGGGGAAGGGCCTTTCCCTCCCCCAGTGGTCTGAGATGGGCCTTCCGGTGAGGTAGTACACCTCCAGGGCTCGCACGATGCGCACCCGATCTTGGGGGCGGATGCGGGCGGCGGCCTGGGGGTCCACCCGGCGCAGTTTTTGGTAGAGCTCGGCCAGGGGGCGAGAAGCCAGCCTCCGCCTCAGGGCCCGGTCGGCGGCCGGGCCGGGGAAGAGCCCTTGGGTGATGGCCCGCACGTAAAGGGTACTCCCCCCCACCACGATGGCCCGGTGCCCCCGGGCGTGGATCTCCTCCACCAGCCGTTCACAGTCGGCCCGGAAGCGGGCGGCGTCGTAGCCCTCGGTGGGGGGCAGGATCCCGATCAGGTGATGGGGGACCCGGCGAAGCACCTCCTCCGGCGGCCGGGCCGTGCCGATCTCAAGGCCCTGGTAGATCGCCCTGGCGTCGGCCGAGATGACCTCGGCCCCGGCCCGGGCCGCCACCCGGGCCGCCACCTGGGTCTTCCCACTGGCCGTGGGCCCCAGGATGAGGAGGACGCTCTTTCTGGAGGGTTTGCCCGTCACCCCTACACGGCCCGGAAGACCAGGCAGGCGTTCTGGCCGCCGAAGCCGAAGGAGTTGGAGAGGGCGGTGTGGGGGTGGGCTGGGCGCACCCGGGGAACGTAATCCAGATCACATTCGGGGTCGCGTTGTCGCCAGGTCACCGTGGCCGGGAGCAGCCCTTCGCAGAGGGCGAATATCGTCGCCCCCGCCTCCACCGCCCCCGCCGCCCCCAGCAGGTGTCCGATCTGGGACTTGGTGGAGCTCACGGGCACCTCATGGGCCCGCTCCCCCAACAGGGCCTTGATCGCCCGGGTTTCAGCCCGATCGTTGAGCGGGGTTGAGGTGCCGTGGGCGTTTATGTAGTCCACCTCCTGGGGCGAGAGGTGGGCGGAGGCCAGGGCCTGCTCCATGGCCCTCCTTGCCCCCTCCCCGTCCTCCGGGGGGGCGGTGATGTGGAAGGCGTCCGAGGTCTGGCCGAAGCCGGCGAGCTCGGCCAGGGGCTGGGCCCCCCGGGCCCGGGCGTGTCCCTCTGACTCAAGGAGCAGGATCCCCGCCCCCTCCCCCAGGACGAACCCGTCCCGCTGGGCGTCGAACGGCCGGGAGGCGGTGTGGGGGTCCGGGTTGCGCGACAGGGCCCCCATGCGGTCGAAGGCGGCGAACACAAGCGGGATCAGCACCGACTCAGTACCACCAGCCAGTGCCCAATCCACCTCGCCCCTCCTTATCCAACCCCAGGCCAGCCCCAGGGCATGGGCAGAGGCGGCACAGGCCGTCACCACCCCCACACTGGGCCCCTTTATCCCCAGCTCTATCGACACCTCCGCCGCCGGGGCATTGGGCATCATCACCGGGGCCAAAAGAGGCGACACCCTGTCCGCCCCCCGCCGGAGCAGCACAAGGTGGTTCTCCACCAAGGCCTCCATGGCCCCGATCCCTGTCCCCACCACCACCCCCCCGCGCTCGGTGTCGCGCGGGGAAAACCCCCCGTCCTCGAGCGCTAACCGGGCCGCGGCCAACGCCATCTGGGTGGCCCGGCCCATCCGCCGCGCCCGCCTGGCAGGGATGAAGGAAAGCGGGTCAAAGCCGTCGGCCACCCCAGCCACCTTGGCCCCGATCCCCTCGAGGTCGACCTCCCGATCCACCCGGCGGATGGCCACCCGGCCCTCCCGCAGCCCCCGAAAGAACTCCTCCCTCCCCACCCCCAAGGGGCTTATGACCCCAAGCCCCGTAACCCATACCCTAGGCAAGCTCAACCACCTCGTCCCCAAAGACCACGGTGCCCCCTTTCCGGACCTCGATGAGCCCGGCCTTAACCCGGAAGGTACGCTGGCCTTCCCGGAGCTTCACCCGCACCGGGGCATCCAGCAAGGCGAACACCGCGGGGGCGTGCCCGGGGAGGATGCCGACCCAGCCTTCCGCCGCCCGGGCAAACAGCCCCGTCACTTCCCCGGAAAAAACCTCCCGCTCCCCGGAAAGGATCTTGCATTCCATGGCCATAAGCTTAGCCTGCCCCAAGGCCCCTCGCTAGCGGGAGAGCTGCACCTCCCCGAACCGCTGCAGGAGCCCCTCGATGGCCCTCAAATCCCCTTCCTCGGCCCGCAACTTCCCCGCGGCGGAGAGGGGAAGCCGGGCCAACCCCCGGAGCGTGTGGACCAGCCTGGGGGTCAGCACCTCCCCCTCCCCCCCGCAGCCCATGCACAGCAGCCCCCCCAGCTCCGGCGACCAGGTGAGGTCGCTTTCCCCCCCACACCGCACGCAGCCGTCCAGGTGCGGCCGATGGCCGGTGGCCGAGAGGATCCCCAGGATATAGGCGAGGTAGAGCTGCTTGGGGGGGCCTCCCCGCTCCAGGGCGGAAAGGAACCCCAGGAGGAGCTTGTAGGAATCGGGATCGGCTGCGTCCCTAGGCACTAGGCGAAGGGCCCACCGGACCCCGGCCAGGGCGCAGCCCAATCGGTCCAGGTCCCCCCGCACGTTGGGGAACGTGCCTGCCAGGTCCGCCGCCCGCAGGAGGGCCAGGCCTGAACGTAGGTAGAAGATGACGTCCACCAGGTTGAGCACGTCCAGGGCTGCCCCGGAAGGCCTGTCCAGGCGGCGGGCCCCCTTGGCCAGGAGGTCCAGCCGGCCGAAGTTCGGGGTGAGCAGGACGACGATGCGGTCTGTCTCGGCGTGGTCCTGGGTGCGGAGGACGATGCCGCGGGCGCGGGACAGCCGGGCCACCTTACTCCGGGGCCCCCTCGATCACCTGGGGGCCTTTGGAGGTGCCGATGCGGTTTGCCCCGGCCTCGATCATCTGAAGGGCGGTCTGCCAGTCGCGGATGCCGCCTGCGGCCTTCACCCCCATCCGCTGGCCCACCACCCGCCGCAGCAGGGCCACGTCCTCCCGGGTGGCCCCACCGGGGCCGAAGCCGGTGGAGGTCTTCACGAAGTCCGCCCCGGCGGCCTTGGCCAGGATGGCCCCCGCTTCCTTTTGCTCATCGGAAAGCAGGGCACACTCCAGGATCACCTTGAGCACCACCGGCCGGGGGGCCTTGTCGAGGACCTCCCTCACCGCCCGGATGTCCGAAAGGACATAAGGATAGTCCCCATCCATCAAACCGGCCACGTTGATCACCATGTCCACCTCATCCGCCCCGTCATCCACCGCCTGCTTGGCCTCAAACGCCTTGACCTCGGGCTTGTGCTGACCATGCGGGAAGCCCACCACCGTGCACACCTTGACCCCGGTGTCGCGCAGGAGCTTCCTGGCCAGGGCCACATAGGGGGCGGGGACACAGGCCGCCCAGAACCCGTACCGGGCTGCCTCCTCACACACCCGCTCCACCGCCGCCCGGTCCGTGGCCGGGCCCAGCACCGTATGGTCTATCAACCTCGCGAGCTCCCTCTTGCGCATCCACCCTCCTTCAAACCCGCCAGCTCCAGGCCGCCACCTGGAAGGCCAGGATCCGCTCCGGTACCACCTCCACCCCCAGCCCCGGCCCCGGGGGAAGCGGGATCGTGCCCTCAGGGGTGAGCGCAAACGGGGGCTCGGCTATGTCCTGGTGATAATAACGCGAGGTGGCGGAGATGTCGTGGGGCAAGGTGAAGCCGGGGAGGGTGGCCAAGGCGGCGTTGAGGGCGCGCCCCACCCCGGTCTCGAGCATCCCCCCACACCAAAGCGGCACCCCCCGGGCCTGGGCAAGCTCGTGCACCTCAAGCGCTGCCGAAAGCCCACCTACCCGGCCTTGCTTCACGTTGATGATCCGACAGGCGGAGAGCTCCAATGCCTCCCAAGCCCGATGGGGGGATGATACGGATTCATCTAGGCAGATCGGGGTCTCCAGGAGACCGGCGAGTTTGGCATGCCCCAAAAGGTCGTCGTACCCCAGGGGCTGCTCCACCATCATGAGCCCGAACCGGTCAAAGGCCTTCAGGTGGTCGGCCTCCTCCAGGGTGTAGGCGCAGTTGGCGTCCACCGAGAGGGGGAGCTCCGGGAACCGTTCCCGGACCGCCTCCAGGACCTGGATGTCCCAGCCGGGCTTCACCTTGAGCTTGACCCTGCGGTAGCCCTGCTCCACGAAGGCCGCCACCCGGTCCAAAAGGGAGGGGATGTCCTCCTGGATCCCGATGCTGACCCCCACCGGGATCCGGTCCCGCACACCCCCGATGATCCTCCAGAGGGGTTTTCCCTCCCTGCGGGCGTGGAGGTCCCATAGGGCGGCCTCCAGGGCGGCCTTGGCCATGGGATGGCCCCGCACCGGCGCCAGCACCCGGGGGAGGTCTGAGGGATGGGAGAGCCGCCTTCCCCTCAGGAGGGGGACGAACGCCTCCTTGATCACCGCAAGGGCGGTGTACACCGTCTCATAGGAGTACCAGGGGCCGGCCCCGGCCACACACTCCCCCCAACCGCTCCCCCCCTCCCCCTCCAGGGAGACCAAAAGCGCCCTGCGGACCCTCTCCTCACCGAAACTGGTGCGGAAAGGGTGCACCAAAGGGAGCTCCAAAAGGTGGGCTGAAATCCGTTTCAGTTCGATCATGGTCGGGAAAACACCTCCTGGGAGGCGGGCTCCAAAACCAGAAAGCTCCTTTCCCCCTGGTGGAAAAGCCCCACCACCCACCAGCCCTCCGAAAAGTACAGGCTCAGGGCCTGACGGGATTCCAACCGCCAGGCCCGGGCCAGCTCCAGGTCGGCCCGCCTCAAGGCCTGAAGGTCCTTTGGGATCTCAAACAGAAGCTGCGGCGCCGAAAGCCCGGGACGAAAGCCAGCCGGGGCCCTTAGCCCGGAAGGGAGCCGACGGGTGCGGTTGATCGTCTCCGCCCTCCCCAGCGCCAGCCGGGGCTCGGTCCGCCCGCCCAGATGGGCCTCGGTGCGGGGGGAACGAAGACGCCACTCGCACAGGAACCGGTCCGTGGGAAGCCCCCGATTACGAACATCCCGGAACTCACCATAGTAGTTAGGCATATATCTGGTGACCACTGCACCGAGCTTGTTCAGGTTGAAGTGGGCGTTCCTGGACTCCAGGGGGTCGAATGTCCAGGTGATGAGGTCGATCCCCTGTTTCAAGACGTGCTGGCGCTGGGCGCACTTTAGCAGGTACCCCACCCCCTTGCCCTGCCAGTCCGGGCGCACCGCGGCCATGAGGGACTGATGGCGCAGGGTCTTCCCCACCTCCCACCAGCCCACGAGTGAGAGCACGAACCCCACCATCTCCCGCCCCGGGCCGACCCCATCGTAAGCTGCGAGGAGCAACCCCCCGCCCTCCACGATGGTGTGGAGGACGTGATCAGGCACCACCGCCACGTCGTCAAAGCCCCAAACGGCCTTCTGCAGGGCCTCACATTCCCGGTACCCCCGATGGTGGTGTACCGGTTCAATTACAAGCTGAGCGTTTGTCCTCATACATCCTCTTATCCGCCTCTATGAGGAGCCTGTCGAGGTCGAACTCCCCCTCCGGCCCCCAGGTGGCCACCCCTATTGAAAGCCCGATCGGGACCTCCAGGTCGGAGAAGGCCTCCTTCATCCCCCCTTTCAGGCGGCGGACGACCGCCTCCACCTCACCCCCCATCTCGGGAAGCATCACCAGGAACTCGTCCCCCCCGATGCGCACCACGTAGTCCGCCTCTCGCAGGTTGGCCAGCAAATACCTCCCAATCCGCCTCAGCACCTCGTCCCCCTTCAGGTGTCCCAAGCGGTTATTGACCTGGCGGAAGCCGTCCACGTCCAGGTAGAGGAAGGCCAGGGGGCATCGTTTTCGCCGGGCGGCGGCCACCTGTTTGGTCACCGCCTCGTCCAAGAACCGCCGGTTGTAGAGCCCGGTCAAGGGATCGCGGATGGCGAGCTCCTGCAGGCGCTCCCGCGTCCGCAGGTTATCGAGCCCGATGGCGAGCTGTCCGGCCACGGTCTGCAGCACGGCCAGCTCCTCGAGGCCGAAGGCCCCCCGGCTATGGGACTCCACGTTCAAAACGCCCAAAAGCTCCTCTCCGATGAGGACCGGGACCGCCAGCACAGCCCGGCTTCCCCGATCCCCAGGCAGCCAGCGGGGGTCGGAGGGGGCCTCCGACAGGAGCAGGGGCTCCCGGCGCTCGGCCACCCACCACACCGCCCCCTTCCCCTGGGGGAGGCGCCAGTCGGCCCCCGTTGGCTCCAATGCCTCCAGCTCGAGCCCTTGGGGGCTGTATCCCAGGAAGGCACAGCTATCGAAACAGAGCCTGCTTTTGAGGAGCTCCATGACCTGGCCCAGCATCTGGCCGCGCGTCTTGGCGCGAGCCAGCCCGGTGGCCAGCCTATGCAGGCCGGCCAGCCGGTCCTGAGCGCGGATGAACCTCAAGGTGACCTCGCACCACAGCCCCAGTGTGGACAAGGTCTTGAGGTCCAGCTCCGACACCCGATAGGGGCGCTCCTCCGCCACCAGGAGCACTGCCACCGGCTCTGAGTCCACCTTTATGGGGACCACCAAGAAGCTGCCAAACCCGGCTCCTTTTTCGGAGGCTTTTGGGACCAGCTGTGGTTTTCCCTCCGAAAAGGCCCTGGCCAGGGCGCCTCTGGTCTCCGGGGGCCAAGCTCGCAAGGCCTTAACCTGCGCCTCCCCCTTGTCCCAGTATCTGAGGAGGCCCTGTTTCGCTTCCTGGTAGAGCCCCCCTGCCACCAGGGAGTAGGTGAGCTTTTGGCCCAAGAGGGATATGGCGCGGGTGAGGACCTCCTCCTCGGAGGAGGCCGTGGTCAGGCCCGGCCCCATGAGCTGGACGACGGCAAGATGCCGCTCGTTTTGGCCGTGCAGCCGCCAGGCGTGGGCCCGCTCCACCGCCAGGGCGGCTATCTCCGCCAGGTGCGTCACCGGCTCCAGCACCTCCGGGGTGGGGGCCCGCGGGTCCACCGGATCGTCCAGCGACATGTGTCCGATGATGCGGCCGTGGGCCCGCAACGGGATCAGCAGAAGATCCCAGGGGTTCCACCCCTCCAGCTCCACCGTACCGGGCAGGCCCACCCCCTCCATCTCATAGGGGTTCTTGCTCGCCGGGACATAATAGGCCTCCGGCCCCAGGCGGAACTGGTCGGAAAAGTAGGCGCGACGCTGCTCGGGAGGGATACCCCGCGAGGAGAGGAGCTGGGCCTCCTCATCCTCACTCAGCCCCGAGGTGACCACCTCCTGCACCGGGGCGTCCAGCGGGTCCGGCCAAGCCAGGTCGTACAGGGCGATCACCGCCCGGCGGAACCCGCAGGTCGTCGTCACCGCATCCGCCACCCGCTGGAGGATGGTGCGGGGATGTTCTTCGGCTAAAAGGTCCCGAACCAAGCGGAACAGGACGCCCTGAAGGGCACTACGCCGACGCTCCGACTCCAGTTCCCTCACCAGGCCCGCGATCGCCGGTCGGCCCTGGGACTCCACCCGGCAGGAGTAGACCTCCACCCAGGTAGAGGCGCCGTCCTTCCTCACCAGGCGCACGGCATACGGGGGGTACTCACGGCCGGCGAGCTTGTCGGAAAGCACCTTTATAACCTGATCCCTGTGCTCTGGGTGGACCACCTCCGCCACCGGCTGCCCCACCAGCTCCTCCGGGGAGGAGGCAAGTAGCCGGGCCGCCTGGGGGCTCACGTAGGAAAAGCGCAGCCCCTGATCAAGAAGATACATCCCAAACCAGGGGAGTTCGGAAAAGAGCCTAAAGTTCTCCACGATGTGGCGCGCTTCCTTCCTCTGTCGACAGATCTCCCCGATCAGCTTGGCCATGGCGGCCAGCGCCTTCGGCTGGTCCGCCCCCTCAATTAGGGGGACGGCGCCCTGCTCGGCCACGGCCCCGGCCTCGTCCGTCGGGACACCGGCCACGAACACGGCCGTCGGCGGCTTGCGGCCGGCCAGCTCCCGGACCAGGCCGAGGACCCCCGGTAGGGAAAAATCCAGGAACGCCACCTCAAACCGGCCACCGGAAACGGCATCCTCAGGGGACCGGCACAGCACCACCTGAACCCCCTGCGAGGCGAGCTCGGCGGCCAGCTCACGGGCCCAGTCCGGGCTCGGGCTTGCAACCAAGGCGCTACATACAGGTTTCACCGGCGGAACCCTCTAGCAAGCTTTACAAGATTGGATCAAATTATAGCTAGTCGCCCGTCAGGCGGGCAATCTCAAGCTCGTCTTCTGTCCAGCGGGGCTTTACCTTGACGTGCAGGGAGAGGAACACCTTCTTCCCCAGGAGCGCCTCCAGCTCAAGGCGGGAGAGCCTACCGATCTCCTTCAGCTTCTGGCCGCCTTTTCCGATGACGATGGCCTTCTGGGAGTCCTTAGCTACATAAATCGTGGCGTAGATCTCAATAAGGGAACGGTCATCTCGCTCGTGGACCCGATCCACCACCACGGCCGTGGAGTAGGGGATCTCCTGGTAGGTGAGGTGGAAGATCTTCTCCCGGATGAGCTCGGCCACGATGAACTCAAACGGCCGGTCGACGGCCACCCCGTCCGGGAACAGGGGCTCCCCCTCGGGCAGGTATCGGACGATCAGCTCCAGGGCCCGGTCCAGGTTTTTGCCCTTAATGCAGGAGATGGGCACGAGCTCATCGAAGATCCCCAGCTTCTCGTAAGCTAGCAGGGTCTCGGGGAGCTGGTTTCCCTTGGCCTGGTCGATCTTGTTCACGAGGAGGAGCTTGGGACAGGGGAGGGTGCGGATCCTCGGGAGGACCTCCTGGTCGTAGGGGTCCACCCCGCCGGTGGGCTCGGTCATGTAAAGGAGCTCGTCCACCCCGGCCAGGGCGCGGAAGGCCTCCCGCAGGATATGGGCCGACAGTTTATTTACCGGCCGGTGCAGCCCCGGGGTGTCCACGAACACCACCTGGGCCTCGTCGGTGGTGTAGATACAGCGGATGCGGTTGCGGGTGGTCTGGGGGCGGTCCGAGACGATGACCACCTTCTGCCCCATGACAGCATTGATAAACGTGGACTTGCCCACGTTCGTCTTCCCCACGACTGCTACTATTCCCGCCTTATAAGCCACCTACGCTCACTTCTCCTGATCTAACCGCTTCTCGAACCTTGGCGATGGCCTCCCCCAGGTACCGGTCCGGCCCGGGTGGTGGGACCAGCTGCGAAAGCCTTTCGTAAGGGGCCTTGGTGGCCGGGGAGAGGCCCTCCTCCCCGGCCAGGGCCACCGCCCACCGGGCGCATGTGAGCTCCAGCGCCACCTGAGAGATCACGTTTTCTGCTATCCTAAGCGCCTTCCACGCGGAGGTCGCCCCCATGGAGTTGTGGTCTTCTTTCCCGGCCGAGGTGGGGATGGAGTCCACCGCCGCCGGATGCGAAAGCACCTTGTTCTCCGCGGTCAGGGAGGCGGCGGTGTATTGAAGCAGCATGAGCCCGGATGAGGGGCCGGCCTCGGGGGAGAGGAACGGGGGAAGGCCTCTTTCCTCAGCCGAAAGGAGGAGGCTCATGCGGCGCTCGCAGCCGGCACCCAGCTCCGCCAGGGCAACCGCCAGGGCCTCGGCGGAGAAGGCCAGTATCTCCCCGTGGAAATTGCCCCCGGGCAGGACCTCCCCGTCCGGGAATATCAAGGGGTTGTCGGTGGCGGAGTTCATCTCGATCCTGAGCCTTTCCTCCACCCAAAGGAGGGCCTCCAAGACCGGCCCGAGCAGTTGGGGAAGACACCGGAGGGAATAGGGATCCTGCACGTCCCCTTTCCAGCTGTCCGTAAGCGAGCTTCCGGAAAGTAGCTCCCTGAGCTTTCTTGCCACCTTTATCTGGCCGGGATGGGGGCGGGCCTCGTGCAGCCTTTCGTCCAGGGGGGCGGTGCTCCCCCGCAGGGCCTGGAAGGTGAGGGAGGAGGAAAGGAGCGCTGCCTGGAACGCCCGCCGGCCCAGGGCCCAGGCGAGGGTGGTGAGGGAGAGCATGTACGAGGTGCCGTTGAGGAGCGCCAGGCCCTCTTTTGGGGCAAGGCCGGAAAGGGGGGAAAGCCCGGCCCGCCTCAGGGCTTCTTCCCCTGGGAGCTCCTCCCCCCGGAAGCGGGCCCTCCCCTCCCCCAGGAGAACCAGGGAAAGATGTGCCAAGGGCACCAGGTCCCCGGAGGCCCCCACCGACCCCTGCTCGGGCACCACCGGGTACACCCCGGCGTTCAGCATCCCCAAAAGGAGCTCAATCACCTCGGGCCTGACCCCGGAAAGGCCCTTGAGGAGGGAATTGGCCCGGAAGAGAAGCATCCCCCGCACCGCCTCGTCGGAAAGGGGGGCTCCCACCCCGGCGGCGTGGGAGCGGACGACGTTCTCCTGCAAGGCCCCGAAGTCCTCGGGGGGGATGGAGACCCGACTGAGCTTCCCGAAGCCGGTGCTTACCCCGTAGATGGGCCCGCCCTGGGAGATCCGCACGAGCAGCCGCCGGTGGCTTTCGCTGACCCTGGAAAGGGCGTCCGGTGAAGCCCGCACCCCTTCCCCTGCCAGCATGACCCGGGCCGCGGCCTCGGGGGTCAGGGTATGTCCGTCGAGCTCCACCATGACGGTGGAGTATAGCCTCCCCGGCCCGCCTCTTCCAAACTCCCCCGCCGGGGCGGGGAGTAAAATCCCTTGGGAGGGAAACCCATGAAGCTGATGGTGGTTGACGAGCGGAAGGAGCTTTTCCGCGAGCCATATGTGCTTCGGCTCGGAGGTTGGACCCTGGAGCGGTATCTTTTCGAGGCCCCGGAGGACCTCATCTGGGAGTTCGTGCGAGGGGAGGTGTTGATGTATCGCTCCCCACCCTCTCCTGGGAAAAAGCTTGCCCACCCCTGACCAGTTCTTCTGTCCCACGTGAGCCGGGTCTTTTTTGGTTGAGCATGCGGCGGTGGTGGCCGGACTCAGCTGAAGAAGGAGCTTCTCCGTGTCCGGCCGGATAGAGATTCCCGCCGCTTGGAGCCGGCCACGGTCTCAGGAAGAAAGGGGGCCGGGCACTTGGAACAGAGGCACCCGCAGGATCCACACACGGCGAGCAGGGCGGCCTTTACATCAGGGGTGTAAAGCCGTGGTCTTCCCCGTCGATCGAGATGTTTTGACCGGTAGCCATGGCGAAGGAGCCGGATCGCCGACTTCCGGGATAGCCCGTTAAGCCGTGAGCTCTCAAGATACCTGGGTCGTCAGCCCTCCACTAGCTCCCTACACTCGCTTGGGTCATCGGTTCCTCCTTGGTGACCCGAATTGTGGGATCGATGGCCCTTCGGTAGCGATTTCCCTGAGGCAATTCGCCGGGTTGGCCAAGGACCGAAGACGGGTAAAATGCGGGTGTTGGGAAAGTTCGTGTTCGTCACCGGCGGAGTTCTCTCGGGCCTTGGGAAGGGGGTGATGGCCGCTTCCCTGGGCTGCCTTCTCAGCTCCCGCGGCATAAAGGTCACCCTCCAGAAGATCGATCCTTACCTCAACGTGGATGCCGGCACCATGAACCCCTACGAGCACGGGGAGGTGTTCGTCACCCACGACGGCCTTGAAACCGACCTGGATATCGGACACTACGAGAGGTTCACCCACCAGGATCTGTCCCGGGCCAACTACCTCACTACCGGCCAGGTTTACTGGAACGTCATCCAGCGGGAACGTCGGGGGGATTACCTGGGTCACACCGTACAGGTGGTTCCCCACATCACCGACGAGATAAAAAAGCTCGTCCGGAGGGCGGTGGAGGCCACCGGGGCGGAGGTGGCCATCGTGGAGGTGGGGGGCACCGTGGGGGATATGGAAGGCCTGCCATATCTTGAGGCCCTAAGGCAGCTTCGTGACGAGCTCCCCCGAGAGGACACGGCCTTCGTACACCTAACCTACGTGCCCGTGCTTTCCACCACCGGGGAGCTCAAGACAAAGCCCACCCAACACTCGGTGCGGGAACTCCGGGAAGCCGGGATCCAACCGGACTTCATCATCGCCCGCTGCCCCGCCCCCCTCCCCAAGGGCCTGCGAGAGAAGATCGCCCTTTTCTGCGACGTCCCCCCAGAGCATGTCATCGAGGACCGGGACCTCCCCTCCATTTACGAGGTCCCCCTGGCCCTGCGGGAGGAGGGGCTGGATCGCCGGGTGTGCGAGCGCCTCGCCCTCGCCTCCCGGAAGATGGACCTCTCCCAATGGGAGGCGTTTGTCCGTCGCCTACGGGCCCCCAAACGCCAGGTGGAGGTGGGGATCGTGGGCAAATACGTGGAGCTCCACGACGCCTATCTCTCCATCATCGAGGCCCTGGCCCACGCCGGGGCCGCCTTGGAAACCCAGGTGCGCATCCGCTGGATCCCTTCACAGAAGGTGGAGGAGGATGAGGGGGTGCTTGAGGGGGTCTCCGGGCTCCTGGTCCCGGGCGGCTTCGGGGAGCGGGGGATCGAGGGGAAGATCCTGGCGGCCGATTACGCCCGCAGAAGGGGGATCCCCTATTTTGGGATCTGCCTTGGGATGCAGGTGGCGGTAATTGCCTTCGCCCGCCAGGTCCTGGGCCTCAAGGGGGCCAACTCCACGGAGTTCGACCCCAAAACCCCCTATCCGGTGATCGACCTTTTGCCCGGACAGGGGGAGGTGAACGAAAAGGGAGGGACGATGCGGCTCGGGGCCTACCCGGCCGTCCTGGCCCCGGGGAGCCAGGCCAGGGCCCTCTACGGAAAGGAGCTCGTCCACGAGCGACACCGCCACCGGTATGAGTTCAACCCGGATTTCTTGGAAAGGTTCGAGGCCGCCGGCATGCTGGCCACCGGGAAATCCCCGGACGGCCGCCTGGTGGAGATCATGGAGATCCCCGGTCACCCCTGGTACGTGGGGGTTCAGTTCCACCCGGAGTTCACCTCCCGCCCCCTCCGGCCCCATCCGCTGTTCTGCGGGTTCATCCAGGCATGCCTCTCCTGATATTGCTTGCGGCCTTCCTCGCCCTGGGACAGGAGGTGGAGTTCCAGGCCCCCTGGCTCACCGTGTACGATGCGGCCGGCCGGCCCCGCTGGGAAGTAACCCTGGCCCGCCTGGCCAGGACGGAGGAGGGCTGGGAGGGGGAAGAGGTGGAGGTGCGCCTTTATTGGGAAGGGGAGCGCAAGTTCCTGCTTTTCGCCCCCCGGATCCAGGCAGATAAGCTGGGCAGAAACTGGACCCTGAGCGGGGGCATCACCGGGAAGGCCGCTGGCCTTGAGTTTTCCTGCGAGTCCGCCACCTGGGAGGGAAGCCTTAGGCTAACCGGGCTCTCCGCCCAAGGGGAGGAGCTCTCCCTCGTCGCCGAGGGAGCCGCCTGGTCGGGTGGGAACACCGTGAGCCTCCTTGGGGTACGGGCCCAGACCAAGGGCTGGGAGGTGGAGCTTGGGGAGGCCGACTACGACCTCGAGGAAGGGGTCCTGTCCGGCCGGTCGGCCCGCATTGTGGGCCACGGGTTCGAGCTTTTGGCCGAGCGGGCCTGTATCCTGGTCCGGGAGGGGGGGCTGGAGCTGGAGGGGGCCAGTGTCCTCCCACACCCTTGAGGGCCGGGGGCTGGTCAAGCGGTTCGGCCGCAAGCCGGCCGTGGACGGCCTGTCGCTCGCCTTCCGCTCCGGGGAGGTGACCGGGCTCCTTGGGCCCAACGGCGCGGGCAAGACAACCACGTTCTACCTTATCGTTGGGTTCCTGGCACCGACCGCCGGCCAGGTGCTCCTGGACGGCCAGGCGGTCGGCCACCTCCCCTTCTTCCGCCGCGCCCGGATGGGGATCCACTACCTTCCCCAGGAGCCGTCGGTGTTCCTCCGCACCACGGTGGAGGGAAACCTGCGGCTGGCCCTGGAGGGGCTAGGGGCCAGCTGGGACGGGAGGGTGGACGCCCTGCTCTCCGAGCTGGGCCTGGCGGGGTTGCGGCGGCGCCCGGTGACCCGGCTTTCGGCAGGGGAAAGACGCAAGGTGGAGCTCGCCCGGGTCCTGGTGGCCCGCCCCCTGTTCCTCCTCCTGGACGAACCCTTCTCCGGGGTGGACCCCATCACCGTAGCCGAGCTCTCGCAACTCATAAGGAAACTCGCCGGGGAGGGGATCGGCATCGCCATCTGCGATCACAACGTGCGGGATACCCTGCGGATCACGGACCGGGCATACATCATCCACTCAGGAAAACTCCTCCTCTCCGGCACCCCGGAGGAGATCGCCGCCGACGAACTCGCCCGCCGCACCTACCTGGGCCAGGACTTCTCCCTCAGCTGACCCCCCTCCTTTCAGTTTCACAGAACAATTTCACTGTCACTTGACAAGTGAAATAATTTCAGTATAATGGCAACATGCAGGAGATTGGCCGGCGGGTGCGGGAGTTCCGGCAGAGGAAGGGCTGGACGCTGGAGGAGCTTTCCGCCCGGTGTGGGCTTTCGGTGAGCTTCCTCTCCCAGGTTGAGCGAGGGCTTTCCTCCCTTTCCATCTCGTCACTTCAAGCGATCTGCCAAGCCCTGGGGATCCCCATCACCCACTTCTTCGCCCCCCCCAGCGGAAACTCCCTGGTCCTCAAGGCGGGGAGCCCCAGGACGAGGATCAGGATAGAGGATTCCCAGGTCACCTACAGCCTTCTCTCCGGCCCCATGCCAGAAAGGCTGCTTGAGGCCTTCATCGCTGAGTTCCCGGTCGGGTACAAACATCCCCTCGTCACCCATCCGGGGGAGGAGTTCGGGTACCTGCTCGAGGGGGAGGTGGTGCTCAGGGTGGAGGAGGAGGAGTTCCGCCTTCAACCTGGGGATAGCTTTCATATCCTTTCGACCCAGCCTCATACCATCTATAACGTTGGGGATAAACCGGCAAAGCTTTTGTGGGTTATGACGCATAAGCTCTTAGAAGGGGGGATAAAGACCGATGGCTAATCGGGTGGCCGTTGACATCGGTGGGACGTTCACCGACTTTGTGTCCCTCGACGAGCGGACGGGGGAGATCGTGCTGGAGAAGGCGCTCACCACCCCACATAACTTCGCCGAGGGGGTGATAAACGCCATCGAGAAAAGCGGGGTGGATCCCCGGGGGTTTGCACAGTTCGTGCACGGCACCACGGTGGTGATCAACGCCCTCACCGAGCGGAAGGGGGCCAAGGTGGCCCTGATAACCACCCAGGGCTTCCGGGACGTCCTTGAGATCCAGCGGGCCAACCGCCCGGACATGTACAACCTGTTCTACCAGAAGCCCAAGCCGTTCGTGCCCCGGCGCTACCGGTTCGAGGTAAGGGAAAGGGTGAACTTCCAAGGGGAGGTGCTCCAGCCCCTGGTGGAGGAGGACGTGGTGGCGGCGGTGGAGGCCTGCAAGGCGGCTGGGATCGAGGCCATCGCGGTGTGTTATATTCACGCCTACGCCAACCCCGCCCATGAGCGCAGGACCAGGGAGATCATCGAGGAGCTTTTGCCCGGCGTCCCCGTGACGCTCTCGCATGAGATCACCCAGGAGTGGCGGGAGTACGAGCGGACCAACACCACCGTACTCAACGCCTATGTGCAGCCGGCGGCCACCTTGTACCTTTCCACCCTGGACCGGGAGCTTTCCGCCAAGGGGGTAAGGGGGGTTAAGTATGCCATGCAGTCCAACGGAGGCACCACCACCTTCTCCCAGGCCCAGCGCCTCCCCATCCACCTCGTGGAGTCCGGGCCGGTGGGCGGGGTGATCGGGGCCGGGGTGATCGCCCGGACCCTGGGGGAGGACTCGGTGATTGCCTTCGACATGGGGGGGACCACGGCCAAGGTGAGCCTGATGGACCGAGGGCAGGTGAAGATAAACACCGACTACCACATCGAGAAGACGACCACCTTTGCCGGCTGGCCCCTGAAGATCCCGGTGGTGGACATCGTGGAGGTGGGGGCCGGAGGGGGCTCCATCGCCTGGATCGATGCCGGCGGGGCCCTGCACGTGGGACCGCGGTCTGCCGGGGCGGACCCGGGCCCGGCCTGTTACGGCCTGGGGGGCACCGAGCCCACGGTGACCGATGCCAACCTGGTCACCGGCCGCCTGAACCCCGACTACTTCCTGGGGGGGAGGATGAAACTGGACCTTGCCCGGGCCGAGCGGGCCATCAAGAAGATCGCCGACCCCTTCGGCCTTTCGGTCCTGGACGCCGCCTTGGGCATCATCCGGCTTGCCAACGCCAACATGCGCGCGGCCCTGGAGCGGGTGAGCATCGAGCGGGGTTACGATCCCAGGGACTTCGCCCTGGTGGCCTATGGGGGGGCAGGGGGGCTGCACGGGGCGACCCTGGCCCGGGACCTCCGGATGAAGAAGGTCATCATCCCCCGGGCCCCGGGGCAGTTCTCCGCCTGGGGGATGCTGATGACCAACCTCCGGCACGACTTCATCCGCACCCACGTCATGCCCTGCAGGGAAGAGGAGCTTCAGGAGATCTCCCGGGTGTTCACCGGGCTCAAAGCCGACGCCGAGCGCCAGTTCCAGGAAGAGGGTTTTCCTATTGAGCGGGTGTGGATGGAGCTTTTCTTGGACCTGCGCTACAAGGGGCAGGAGCACACCGTCCGCACCCCCGTGCCGCAGGAGGCCCTCGAGGATGGGCGGCTGCACCTTGTCATAGAGAAATTCCACGAGCTCCACGAGAAGGCCTACTCCTTCCGGCTGGAGGATCCGGTGGAGATCGTGAACTTTCACCTGGTGGGCTGGGGGGAGGTGGAAAAGCCCGAGCTCAAGCCCATCGACCCGGCCGGCCGGGACATCAAGCGGGCCTTCAAGGGGGAGCGGCGGGTCTACTTTGAGGAGCTGGGGATGATCCCAAGCGAGGTTTATGAGCGCGACCTGATCCCCCCTGGGGAGCCGATCCAGGGGCCGGCCATCATCGAGGAGCCGGCCTGTACCACGGTGGTTTGCCCTGATCAGCAGGTGGTGGTGGATGAGCTGGGGTATCTGGTGATCACGGAGGTGGAAAGGTGACGGTAAAGACCGCGATGGACCCCTTCACCGTGGAGGTGATAAAGCGGGCCCTCGTTTCGGCGGCGGAGCAGATGTTCGCCGCCCTGGGGCGCACCGCCAAAAGCTCGGTGATCTACGAGGTACTGGACTACGGGGTGGCCATCACCGATGCCCAGGGCAGGTTCATCGCCCAGGCCAACGGCATCCCCCCCTTCATCGGGGTCCTGGGGGACGCCGTGCGGGACGTGGTGAAGAAGTTCGGAAAGGAAGGTCTGGAAGAGGGGGACGTGATCATCATCAACGACCCCTACATGGGCGGTGCAACCCATCAGAACGACGTGGTCCTGGTCATGCCTATCTTCTATCAAGGAAAGCTCATCATGTTCGCCGCCAACAAGGCCCACTGGAACGACATCGGGGGCATGGAGCCAGGGAGCTGGACCCCCAGCGCCACCGAGGTCTACCAGGAGGGGATCATCTTCCCCGCGGTGAAGCTGTACCAGCGGGGGGAGGAGAACCAGGCGGTGGTGGACATCATCGCCAGCAACTCCCGCATCCCGGACATGACATTGGGGGATATGCGGGCCCAGGCTGCCTCCCTGCAGGTGGCCGCCCGGCGGGTGATCCAGATCTGCGACAAGTACGGCCTGGAGACCGTCCTCCAGGCGGTGGAGATCTATCTAGAACAGGGAAGGCAGGAGGCCCTGGCCCAGCTAAAGAAGCTGCCCAAAGGGACCTTCACCGCCGAGGAGTACATAGACGACGACGGCTTGGGAGGGGATCCCGTGCTCGTCAAGGTGAAGGTTACCATCACGGACGAGGAGTTCGTCATCGACTACACCGGGACGGCCAAGACCTGCAAAGGGCCGATAAACACCCCGCTCTCCGCGCTTTTGAGCACCGCCAAGTTCGCCTACAAGGCGGTGGTGGGGCCCCATGCCGACACCAACGAGGGGTTCTTCTCTCCCTTGAAGGTGATCGTGCCGGAGGACTGTGTTTTCAACCCCAAGCACCCCGCCCCGGTGAGCACCTACTGGGAGTCGGACAGCTACGCCGGGGACGTGGTGTGGAAGGCGCTGGCCGAGGCCGTCCCCGATCGGATCACCGCTGGCCACTTCCTAAGCGTCTGCGGGACCATCGTGAGCGGGATCGACGACCGCACCGGGGAGTGGTTCTTCTCGGTGGAGCCCAATGCCGGGGGCTGGGGGGCCGGGAAGGGCAAGGACGGGGAAAATGGCCTTGTGTGCTCCGGGGACGGGGAGACGTATGTGCTTTCTATTGAGGTGGCCGAGACCCGTTATCCCATCATCGTGGATCAGTACGCCCTTAATACCGCGGACGGAGGCCATGGCCAGTGGCGGGGGGGCTTTGGCCTCATCAAGGACTACCGCATCACCAACTCCAAGGCTTATGTCACCGCCAGCTTCGGGCGGAACAAGTTCCCGCCCTGGGGCCTGGCCGGTGGGCACCCCGGCACCCCCAACGAGGTGGAGATCCGCACCGCCGACGGGAAGGTGGAGAAAAAGGGGAGGTTCTCCAACCGCGAGCTCAAGCGGGGGGATGTGGTGAGGTTCATCACCGGAATGGGCGGTGGCTACGGCGACCCCAAGCGGCGCGACCCCCAGGCGGTGCTCGAGGACGTGCTCGATGGCTACATCACCCCGGAGGTGGCCCGGAGGGTGTACGGGGTGGCCATCGTAGGCGACCCGCCTCGGATAGACGAGGCGGAGACGCGGAAGCTGCGGGGAGACTAAGGTGGAGGTCCTTCAGGCGATCCAAGGGCGCCGCAGCGTGCGCCGTTTCCAAGCCCGGCCGGTGGAGCGGGAGATCCTCGAGCGGCTCATCGAAGCGGCCTGCTGGGCCCCCTCGGGCGGCAACGCCCAGACCTGGCACTTCGTTGTGATAACCGAGCCGGAGCGGATCCGCCATATCAAGGCGGTGAGCCCCGGGCTTTTGGGCGACCCCCCGGCGGTGATCGCCCTGTGTCAGGACATGGAGGCGGCCCGGCGCAAAGGTGGGGAGCTTGGGGGCACCTTGGCGGTGATGGATTCGGCCATGGCCGCCCAGAACATCCTGCTTGCTGCCTACGATGCTGGCCTTGGAAGTTGCGTGATCGCCTCCTTCCACAAAGGGGCGGTGGGGAGGCTCCTCCGGCTCCCTGCGGGGATGGAGCCGGTGCTCCTCGTCTCGGTGGGCTGGCCGGAGCAAATGCCTTCTCCCCCTCCCCGTCGCCGGGACGTGGTCTCATTTGAGGTGTACGGTGGAGAAGGCTGAACTCGAGCGGCGGGTCTATGAACTCGTGGGCTACATGGTGACCAGCGGCCGGAACCTGCTGGACGAGACCCCGGCCTACGGCCCGTTCAGGCTTGTGGACGCCACCAGCCGCCTCATCTCCATCCTGGAGGAGGCAGGGCTCTCCAGCCCCAGGCTCGCCAGGATCAAGGAGGCCATCGACCAGGGGAAGTACAGCGTCATGAGCCCTTCATCCGAGTTCCGGGAGTTCCTGGAGGGGTTGGTGCTCGCCTATGTGGAAGGGCTCGGGGAAGGGGGTGATGGCTGAGGGAATACCCGTTCGTTTTTTAAGATCTGGCAAATCCCGGAGGTGAATAGCATGCGGAAGCTTATTTTTCTTGCGTTTTTGTGCCTTTCTATAGTTGGTTTTGGTGCGATTGGCCTGGCCGATGGGGACCGGGTCTTGCGGGTGAGCTTCTCCTGGCCCACCTACATCGACCCGGCGGTGGGGTCCGACTACTCCAGCTCTGCTTCCTTTGTGAACCTGTATGACACCCTCGTCTACCCCGATGTGGATGGAAGCCCCCTTCCCCATGTGGCGAGGAGCTGGGAGACTTCTGAGGACGGGCTGGTGTGGACCTTCCACCTGCGGGATGACGTCCTTTTCCACGACGGCACCCCCTTGACCGCCGAGGACGTCAAGTTCTCCATGGACCGCATCACCACGATTGGTGAAGGGTACGGGTTCCTGTTCGTGGGGCGGGTGCAAAAGACCGAGGTGGTGGACGACTACACGGTGCGCTTCCATCTTTCTCAGCCCTTCGGACCCTTCCTCACCACCCTTTACCGGCTCTACATCCTGAACAAAGATCTGGTGGAGGCCAATATCAAGCGCCCCGGCCCCTATGGGGACATGGGCGACTACGGGAAGGAGTTTCTCCTCACCCACGATGCCGGAAGCGGCCCCTACATGGTGAAGGAGTTCCGGGTGGAGGAGGAGCTGGTGATGGTGAAGAACCCCAACTACTGGCTCCCCCTGGACCCTGAGACGCCGGACGAGGTCAGGTTTATCGGGACCACGGAGCCGGCCACCATCCGCACCATGATGGCGCGGAGGGAGCTTGAGATCTCCGACCAGTGGCAACCCCAGGAGGCCTGGCAGGCCCTGGACGCCATCGAAGGGGTGGACATAGCTTCCTTCTACGCCGGCACCGAGTTCTACCTCATGATCAACACCAAGAAACCCCCCACCGACGACGTCCACTTCCGGCGGGCCATGGCCTGGGCCATGGATTACCAGACGGTGGTGGACCACATCTTCCCCGGCTCCATTCAGGCCCGCGGCCCCATCCCCCAGAACATCCCCGGCGCCGACCCCAACGTCTTCCAGTTCCAGCGGGATCTCGATAAGGCCCGGGAGGAACTCAAAAAGTCCAAGTACTATGATCAGCTGGACCAGCTTGAGGTGGAGTTCCACTGGATCGCCGAGGTACCGGACGAAGAGAAGGTGGCGCTTCTTTTCATGGCCAACATGGCCGAGATCGGGATCAACGTAAAGGTGGTGAAGGTCCCGTGGATGTCGGTGGTGGAGGAGATGGCCCAGCTTGAGACCAGCCCCCACATCGTGTCCGTGTTCGATTCCTCCCACTACCCGGAGGCGGGATCGCTCCTTGAGTCGCGGTACCACTCCTCCTCGGCGCCCACCTGGGAGCAGAACGAGTGGCTGCTTGATCCAACGCTTGATGCCATGATCGAGGACGCCCTGGCCACCGTGGACCGAAAGGAGCGGTTTGCCAAGTACGCCGAGATCCAAGAGTACATCGTTGACCTCTGCCCCACCATCTTCCTGTTCGAGCAGGTGGAGAAGCACGCCTACCAGTCGGCTTACGTGGATTGGCCAACTGCCCGGGGCGAGGTGAACCCGGTGATGGGCTACAACATGGCCGCCCGGTTCATCAAGGTCTACCCCGAGAAGAGGCAGGAGCTACTGGGAGGCTGATCGGCTTTAAGGGGGCGGGGGCATCCCCGCCCCCTTTCCTTGGGGGAAAGGGAGCATGAAGGTACTTAAGTTCGTGGCCAAGCGGCTTTTGATGTCGATCTTCGTGCTGTTTGGGCTTTCCATCCTGATCTTCCTCGTCTCCCGGGTCTTGCCGGGGGACCCGGTGCGGATGGCCCTGGGCCCCCGGGCACCGGAATGGGCAGTCCAGAACATGCGCGAGCAGATGCATCTGGACAAGCCGCTTTATGTTCAGTACTACTATTGGCTCTCCGGGGCATTACACGGGGACCTGGGCCAGTCGCTATTCACCCGCCGACCGGTGATGGACGACATAAAGGAGTTCCTGCCTGCTACCATGGAGCTCGCGCTGTTCGCCGGCCTGATCATGGCCATCTTCGGCATACTCCTCGGTGCGGTTGCAGGGAGATATAGCAACACATGGGTGGACAACACCGTGAGGATTTTTTCTTATGTAGGGGTCGTAACGCCCTCGTTCGTGTTCGCGATTTTGTTCCTACTTCTTTTCGGATACCTTCTAAGGTGGTTCCCCACGGCGGGGAGGCTGTCAGCGGGGATCCCCCGTCCCCCTGCCATAACCGGCATGGTGACCTTGGATGCGCTCATCACGGGAAACTGGGCTGCTCTAGGGGATGCCCTGTGGCACATGGTGCTCCCTGCCGTCAGCCTGGCTTTGGGGGGGATGGCTCAAGAGGCCAGGATCACCCGTTCCACCATCTCGGACAACCTGCGCAAGGACTACATCGGAGCAGCCCGGGGGTTCGGGGTCCCGGAGCGGCTGGTGATGCTCAAGTACCTCCTAAAACCATCCCTCATCCCCACGGCCTCCATCCTGGGCTTGGATTTCGCAAGCCTCCTTGCCAACGCTTTTTTGGTGGAGCTCATCTTCAACTGGCCGGGTTTTTCCCGCTACGGCATCAACGCCATGCTGAGAAAAGACCTGAACGCGGTTTCGGCGGTGGTGATGGTGCTGGGGATCGTTTTCGTGATCGTGAACATCTTGGTGGACCTGGTGGTGGCGGGGCTTGATCCCCGCATCCGCCTGGGGGCAGAAAGGGGCAAGTGATGGCGTTCTGGAAGAGGCCCGGTTTTCAGAGGAGATGGGACAGCGTAAAGCGGGGGTGGTACAAGTTCTCCAAGAACCCGGTCTCGGTGGTGGGCCTTTTCTTCGTGCTTTTGGTCTCCTTCCTGGCCGCCTTTGCCCCCTATGTGGCCCCCTATCCAGAGCACGCCGGAAGGTTTGTGAACTTCAGTGAGGCGAGCCAGCCCCCCTCCTTAAAGCACCCCTTTGGCACCGACGTCTTCGGGCGGGACATCCTCTCCCGGGTGTTCTTCGGCTTTAGGTATTCCCTGATGATGGGGGTGGTGGTGCTGCTCTTGGTGGTCCCCCCGGGGGTGGTCCTGGGGCTGCTCGCGGGGTACTACCGAGGGACCTGGATCGACACCGTGATCATGCGGATCACGGACGTGTTTCTAGCTGTCCCCCCGCTTATCCTGGCCCTGGCCGTGTGCTCGGTCCTCACCCCCAGCGTGTTCAACGCCATGATGGCGGTTTCCCTCATGTGGTGGCCCTGGTATACGCGGCTTGTTTACGGCCTTGCCTCCTCCATCCGCAACGAGTTCTTCGTGCAGGCGGCCGAGGTGGCCGGGGCAAGCCGCTCCCACATCCTGTTCCGGGAGATCCTGCCCAACTGCGTCTCCAGCATCTTCACCAAGATGAGCCTGGACATGGGGTGGGTCATCTTGATCGGCTCCTCGCTGAGCTTTGTCGGCCTAGGGGCTCAACCCCCCACCCCGGACCTGGGGACCATGGTGGCGGACGGGGCCAAGTACCTCCCCGACCAGTGGTGGATTGCGGTGTTTCCGGCCCTGGCCATCATGATCACGGTCCTGGGCTTCAACCTGATCGGCGATGGCCTGCGGGACCTGTTCGCCTTGGAGGAGGTGTGAATTGGAAAAACTCCTCCAAATCGAGGGCTTGAAGGTGGAGTTCAAGGTGTATGAGGGACTCCTCAAGGTACTGAACGGGGTGGAGCTGGCCCTGGAGGAAGGGGAGCGGGTGGGTCTGGTGGGGGAGGCCGGCTGCGGGAAGACCACCACCATGAAGTGCGTGCTCAGGATTCTCCCCTCCCCCCCTGGCAGGATCACCGCCGGGAGGATCCTCTTCCGCGGCCAGGACCTTCTGCGCCTCCCCCTCCAGAGGATGCAGCGGGTGAGGGGCCGGGGGATCGCCATGATCTTCCAGGACCCCACGGCGGCGTTGAACCCTGTTTTCACCATCGGGGACCAGCTCATGGCGGTGATAAGGCATGGCTCCCGGGACGCCATGAACAAAAAGGAGATAAGAAGACGGGCCATCGCCGTATTGCGGGAGGTGCAACTTCCAGATCCGGAGCGGATCTTGGCCAACTACCCCATCCAGCTTTCGGGGGGGATGAGGCAAAGGGTGTGTATTGCCATGGCCCTTTCTACCGAGCCGGAGCTCCTGATCGCCGATGAGCCCACCACTTCTCTTGACGTGACCATCCAGGACCAGATCCTGAGGCTGCTCAACGCCCTGGTGGAAAGGCGCGGGACGTCTGTGATCTTCATCACCCATTCCCTGGGGGTGGTGCGGGAGATGGCCGACCGGGTGTACGTGATGTATGCGGGGAGCATCGTGGAGAGCGCCCCCAAAGGGGAGCTCTTTTCCCGGCCGCTTCACCCCTACACCCAGGGGCTGATGCGGGCGGTGCCCAAGCTCACCGGGGGCGGCATAGCCGAGGGCATCCCGGGCCGCATCCCTGACTACCTCAACCCCCCGCCGGGGTGTCGGTTCCAGCCCCGCTGCCCCCACGCCTGGGAGAGGTGCAGTCAGGCCCCTCCCCCCCTTAAGGAGGTGGAGGATGGCCGCCAGGTGGCCTGTTTTCTCTACGAGGAGGGGGCGTGATGCAGCAAGGATTGCTCGAGGTCCAGGAGCTCAAAAAATACTTCGTCACCTCCCAGGGGACGGTACGGGCGGTGGACGAGGTGTCCTTCGTCCTCCAGGAGGGGGAGACCCTGGGGCTGGTGGGGGAATCGGGCTCAGGCAAGAGCACCACCGCCTACACCGTGATCGGGATCTACGCCCCCACCGCTGGGAAGATCCTCTTCCGGGGGCAGGATATCTCAGCCCCCGTCTCCAAAAGGCCTAAGGCCCTCAAGCGGGCCATCCAGATCGTGTTCCAGGATCCCGGCACCTCCCTCAACCCCCGCCGTAGCATCGGCCAGATCCTGGAGCTGCCCCTCAAGGTGCACGGGATAGGGACCCGCCGGGACAGGCGCGAGCGGGTGGTGGAGCTCCTGCGGCTGGTGGAGCTGCCGGAGGATTACTTCTACAAGTCCCCCCACATGTTAGGCGGGGGGGAGCGGCAGATGGTGGCCATCGCCCGGGCTCTGGCCACCGAACCGGAGCTTGTGATCCTGGACGAGCCCACCTCTGCCCTGGACGTCTCCATCCAGGCCAAGATCATCAACATGCTGCTCCGCTTCCAGGAGGAGATGGGCCTTTCTTACCTTTTCATCACTCATGATCTTTCGCTCATGCGGAACGTGGCCAGTCGGGTGGCCATCATGTACTTGGGCAAAATCTGCGAGCTGGCCCCCACCGAGGAGTTCTTCCAGCAGCCCCTGCACCCCTACACCCAGATGCTCCTTTCCTCCATCCCGGTGGTATCCGACGACGAGGAGGCGGTGAAGCCGAAGAAGGTGGTTTCCCAGGGGGAGATCCCGAGCCCGGTCAACCCGCCCCCGGGCTGCCGGTTCCACACCCGGTGCCTGGAGGCGGGGGAAGGCTGCCGAAAGGCCCTGCCCGAGATGGTGGAGGTAAACGAAGGGCATCTTGTGTCTTGCCTTAAGTACCAGCCTGGGGTCGCCAGCGCGTCCCCAAGGGCGCAAGAGGAGGTGGAAGGATGAGGATCCTTTGGATTAACCCGGTGGGCACCGCCGACTTCGATGCCCCCATAGGCGAGTTCCTCTCCGGGGCCAAGTCCCCGGGGACGGAGATCGATGTGGTTTCCCTCAAGCGGGGGCCCATGCACCTCGAGTACCACTACTACGAGGCCCTGATCCTTGCCGATACCTTGCACGAGGTCCGGCGGGCCGAGCGGGAGGGATACGACGCCGCGGTGATCGGGTGCTTTTACGATCCGGGGCTCAGGGAGGCCAGGGAGATAGCCGAGAGGCTGGTAATCACTGCCCCGGCCGAGTCCGCCATGCACATAGCCACCACCGTACTTGTTTAGCGTGAGTAGCCCTCGGGGCTGAAGTTTTCCTGCCTAGCGGCAAAGTTCCCTTGGAAAGGTGCTTTATGTAATACAGA
>LDZS01002352.1_pt1 | contig 97673 bp, 92 predicted proteins | sample 615471 | NCBI WGS metagenome assembly LDZS01 (sample SAMN03408295, study PRJNA278302) | terrestrial metagenome | isolation source: oil reservoir sample K3 | place: USA: Alaska, North Slope, Kuparuk formation | collected 2013
GCCCAGATTGAACTCCCCCCGGTTTCGCCTGCTGAGGTCGCGTTGGTTTTCGATTACGAATCTGCATGGGTTCAGGAAGTGGAGCCTCACGCATTAGGCTGGTACTACCCCAAGTTGGTGTTGATTTTTTACCGTGCCCTACGCAAGCTGGGGCTTGACGTGGATGTTCTTCCGGCGAGCACGCCCCTTAATAACTACAAGCTGGTTGTGGTTCCTACGCTTCCGATCCTGCGGGAAGAGTGCCTGGAGAATTTCGTGGACGTTCAGGGCATAACGCTTTTCGGCCCGCGGACTGGAAGCAAAACCGAAAACTTCCATATCCCGCCTGAGCTCCCGCCCGGCCCCTTGCAGCGTTTTCTGCCGGTAAAAGTTACGGCTGTGGAGGGACTAGGCGAAAACGAGACTCACGTGGAATGGAATGGGAAGGTTTACCCTGTGGGCATTTGGAAAGAGAGGGTTAAGAGTCAGCTTGTGCCAATCGTCCGCTTTCCGGATGGAAATGGGGCTTCTTTCCGCTCTGGCAATTACATATATCTGGGATTTTGGCCTTCAGAAGAGTTTCTTGTGGATTTCATAGGGTGCCTTGCACAAGAAGTTGGCCTGGAGACCATGAGGTTACCCAACGGCTTGAGGATAAGGCGAAGGGGAAAGAAAGTTTTCGCGTTTAATTATTCTTCCGAGCCGCAGAATGTCCCAGCTTCTGCAGAAGCTCGCTTTCTCTTAGGAAGCCAAATCCTTTTCCCCTATGGCCTCGCGATTTGGACAGAAAAAGGAGGGCGAGAAAATGACTAAATTGACGTTGGTGGTGATGGCGGCGGGGGTTGGGAGCCGCTACGGGGGCCCAAAGCAGCTCGAGCCCATCGGCCCGGGTGGGGAGACATTCAGCGATTATTCCGTCTACGACGCCCTCCGGGCCGGCTTCCAAAAGGTGGTCTTCATCCTCAGCAAGGAGATCGAGGAGGCGTTCCGAAACCTCGTGGGAAAGCGTATAGAGCGGCACTGCAAAACCGAGTACGTCATCCAAAGGCTCGAGGACTTGCCCCCTGGGTTCTCGGTGCCGGAAGGTCGCAAGAAACCCTGGGGCACGGCCCACGCGGTCCTCTGCTGCAAGGGGGCCGTGGATTCCCCCTTCTGCGTGATAAACGCCGACGACTTCTACGGCAAGGACTCCTTCCAAAAGGTGGCCCACTTCCTCTCAGAGCCCCACGGGGAGTCCCCACCTGCCTGCCTGGTGGTCCACAGGTTGGCAAACACCCTGAGCGAACACGGTCCGGTAACCCGGGGCATCTGCCAGGTGGACAGGGAAGGCTACCTCGTGCGGATCGACGAACGACATCGGGTAAAGCGGTTCGGTCAGAAGATAAAATATAGCGAGGACGGCGAACACTGGGAGGAAGTATCCCCTGAAAGCATCGTCTCTATGAACATGTGGGGCTTTACCCCGCATATCTTCTCAGAACTCGAGGCCCGCTTCCCTCGCTTCCTCCAAGAAAACCGAGACGATATAAAAACCGCGGAGTTCCTCCTGCCAAGCGTGGTCCACGACCTGGTGAAGGAGGGGCGGCTCCGGGTCAAGGTCCTCCCCACCCCCGAACGATGGTTCGGCATCACCTACCAGGAGGACAGGGAAACCGCAAGGCGCGCCGTCGCCGAGCTCGTCCGCCGCGGGGTGTACCCGGAAAGGCTGTGGGAATAGGGGTGCATGATGAACCGATCCTCCTTGGAAAGGCTCTGGGCCTGGATGGAAAAGAAGGGCTTCTCTAACTTCTTTGTGTTCCGCCCGGAGAACTTCGCCTGGCTTACCGGGGGCGATAACACGGTGGTGGCCGGGGAGGGGACGGGCTGGCTTGAGCTCGCCGAGGGGAAGGTCACCCTGCACACCTCGAGGATCGAGGCCGGGCGCCTACGGGAGGAAGAAGCCCCGGGGGCCGACGCGGTGATCGCACACCCCTGGTACGCAGTGCCCGAACCCGGGCGACCCAACGACCTCTCGCACGACCTCACCCCCCTGAGGCTCGTCCTTTCTCCTGAGGAAAAGGAGAGGTTCCGCCTTTTGGGGAGGGACGCCGCCCTGAGCGTAGGGGAGGCGGTGCGGGCGGCAAAGCCCGATTGGACGGAACGGGAGCTCGCCGGGGCCGTGGCAGAGGAGGCCCTGTCCCTGGGGATCCAGCCGGTGGCCCTGCTCGTGGCCGGGGAAGAGCGCATCTTCAGGTGGCGGCATCCCCTGCCCAAGGACCGCCCCCTGGGGAGGCTCTTCATGGCGGTGATCTGCGGCCGCAGGGAGGGGCTCATCGCAAACCTCACCCGGCTCCGCTCCTTCGGCCATCCCGAGGCGAATGACCTCTACCGAAAGGTCCTCTCGGTGGAGGCGGCCGCCCTGGACTCAACCCGCCCCGGAACGACCCTGGACGAGGTCCTTTCGGCCATCCGAGAGGCCTACCGGGCGGTCGGGAGGCCTGAGGCCTTCGAGGAACACCACCAGGGCGGGATCGCCGGCTACCGCCCTCGGGAGGTGCTCGCCATCCCGGGCGAGAAGACCCGGCTCAAGGAGGGGATGGCGGTGGCCTGGAACCCCTCCCTCCCCGGGGCCAAGGCCGAGGACACCTTTTTGGTCACCGAGGATGGTCTGGAAAACCTGACCGTTGACCCCTGCTGGCCCACGGTGGAAGTAGCGGGCCGAAAACGGCCGGCCCTCTACGGACCATGACCCCATCCATGGGTGCTGCGGAGCTCCTTGTGGAAAAATTCGGCCCCGGGCCCTTTCCGGTGGTGGCCCGGGCCCCGGGACGGGTGAACCTGATCGGCGAACACACCGACTACAACGAGGGCTACGTCCTCCCCTTCGCCATCGACCGCCACACCGAGGTCGCCCTGCGCCCTCGGGAGGACATGCGGGCATCCGCCTACGCCGCCTCCTTCGATGAGTTTTTCTCCGTTGAGCTCGTCCCAAAAGAATTCCGACCACAAGGTGGGTGGCCGGATTACCTGCTAGGCATACTGCGCGAGCTTTCCGCGTACATAGATTTCCCTCACGGGCTTGAGGCGGCCATCGTGGGGAACGTCCCCTTGGGGGCAGGGCTCTCCAGCTCCGCTTCTTTAGAAGTGGCCCTGGCTGTGGGGCTTGCCCGGCTGTACGGGCTTGAGCTTTGGGGGCTTGAGCTCGTGCGGCTTTGCCAGCGGGCGGAAAGCGGTTTCGTCGGCATGCCGTGCGGGATCATGGACCAATACGCCGCCTACTTCGCGGAGCCCAACCGAGCGCTTCTCCTCGACACCCGCGCCATGGAGCACCAGGCAGTCTCCCTTGAGCTTTCGGACGTGGCGTTCCTGGTGATCGATAGCTCCGTGCGCCGGACGCTAACGAACTCCGGATACGCCGAGAGGCGACACGAGTGCGAGGAGGCTGCGCGCTGGCTGGCGGAGAGGTTTCCCGAAAGGGGGATCGCCTCCCTGCGGGATGTGGACGAGGGGACCCTCGCGGCGGTCTCTTCAAAAATGCCCAAGCAGCTTTGGCGTCGAGCGAAACACGTGGTGGAGGAGAACGCCCGGGTGCTTGCGGCCGCCCGTGCCCTGGGGAAGGGAGACGTGGAGACGGTTGGGCGGCTCCTTTACGCCTCGCACAGGTCGCTGCGGGATCTTTTCGAGGTGAGCACGCCGGAGCTGGATTTCCTGGTGGAGTGGGGCCTTGAGCACGGGGCGCTGGGGGCGCGCCTCGTGGGCGGGGGCTTTGGTGGGGTGACGCTGCACCTCGTGCCTGAAAGGACCAAGGAGGCTTATCTTGCCGGGATCAAAGAGGCCTTTCGCCGTGCGTTCGGCCGCCCGGCCCCATGCTGGGAAGTTCATCCCGGCCTGGGGGCCAAGGTGCTGAACGAAGGTTGAAGGTGGTTACAGGCCCGCATCGGGGATTGCCGGGAGCTCAAGGGGGCTTCCCCGTCCGAGTTCTTGGTAGTGAAACAGGGCGCAGGCGGCCACCATGGCCGCGTTATCCGTGCACAGCCCCGCCGGGGGGAAATGGACCTCCAGGCCCCGCTCGGCAGCCCGGGCCGGGAGCACCTCCCGCAGCCTGCGGTTGGCCGCCACCCCCCCCACCACCGCCATCCGCCTGACCTCGAGCACCTTGGCCGCCCTGAGGGCCTTTTCGCTCAGCACATCCACCACCGCCTCCAAGAAAGAGGCGCAAAGGTCCTCGGGCCTGGTGTGGGGATGATCCCGCAGCCAGTAGACGGCGGCGGTCTTAAGCCCGGCAAAGCTGAAATCAAGCCCGGAATCGATCATCGGCCGGGGGAAGGGGACCGCTTTGGGATCGCCCTCCTCAGCCAGCCCGTCGATGGCGGGCCCGGCAGGGTAGGAAAGCCCGATGAGCCGCCCGAACTTGTCAAGCGCCTCCCCGGCCGCATCGTCCCGGGTGGTCCCCACCTCCCGGTACCGCCCCCAGTCCCGCACGTGGACAAGGGAGGTGTGCCCTCCGGAAACGATCAGCGCCAGGAGCGGCGGCTCCGCCCCCGGATGCGCCAGCCGATGGGCGAAGATGTGCGCCTCCAGGTGGTTCACCCCTACCAAGGGGACGTCCAGGGCCATCGCCAGCCCCTTGGCATAGGAAAGCCCCACCAGGAGCGATCCCACCAGCCCCGGCCCCTGGGTCACCCCCACCAACCCCACATCCCCAAACCCAACCCCAGCCCCCCTCAACGCCTCCTCCACCAGGGGGGGGAGCTTCCGCAGATGGTCCCGGGAGGCCACCTCCGGCACCACCCCACCATACCGGGCGTGCAGCCCCGCTTGGGAGTAAACAAGGTTTACCAAAACCTCCTCCCCCCGTAGCAGGGCCACCGAGCTTTCGTCGCAGGAGGTCTCAATCCCCAGGACGATCATGATTCAAGATGTACTCGGGTTTCACGGCCCCGATGTAGGGGAGGTTCCGGTAAAGCTCGGCGTAGTCCAAGCCGTAGCCGACCACAAACAGGTTCTCCTCCAGGGTGAAGCCCACGTAGTCCACGGGCACATCCACCTGGCGCCGGGCGGGCTTGTCCAACAGGGTGCACACCTTGAGGCTCGCCGGTTCCCTGGCCCTTAGCCTCCTCAGGATGTGCTCCAGCGTGTGGCCGGTGTCCACGATGTCCTCCACTATGAGGAGATCCCGGGAGCCCACCGGGGAGTCCAGGTCCTTGAGGATCCTCACCTCGCCTGGGCTCGTTCTCCCCTGGTAGCTGGAGACGGCCATGAAGTCGTACTCCATGGGGACGTGCATCCTGCGGGTGAGGTCGGCCATGAAGGGGAGGGCCCCCTTGAGGAGCCCCACCACGAGGAGCGGTCGGCGATGGGGATCCCTGCCGGCACCGTCAAGATAGTCCTGGGAGATCTGCTCCCCCAGCTCCCCCACCCTTTTTGCGATGTCCTCGGTAGAGAAAACAACCCGCTCGATGATCTCAGGGACCATTACTGGGAAAGGATAGCCTCACCGGGGGCCCACCACCACCTCAACCCCGGAGGGAGAACCTCTCCTCCAAGGCGGTGAGCCGATCGGCAATCCCGGTGTACTCGAGCTCGGCCATGGGGAGCATGGCCGGCCCGGAGAACCCTTGGCGGCGGATCTCGCAGGCCTTCTCCGCCGCCCGAGCCCTCACCCAGTCCCAAAACGGATGGTCGAACACGTCCACCGGTCCGGCCAGCTTCCCCTGGTGACAGGAGAAGGCGAGCCCCATCACCACCGGCGGGCCATCGAAGAACGAAACCGCGGTCCCGGCCCGGACCGGCATCAGGGGCCCCACGTGGCTTCCCCGCATGAAACCAGGCACATAGTGGGCAATGGCAAAAGGCGCCAGGACCTCCCCGGTGGCGGGGAAGTCCCTCTGCACCCGGACCAGCGCCACCGGGTCGTCCTTGCCCACGTAGCGGCCGGCGATGTTCCGCAAGCGCGTGGTGGAGCAAGCCACCGCCTGCTCCCCGCTTGCCCGGGAGTGGATCCTCTCGATCACGAACCGGTCGTTGTCACGAAGCAGGGCCGCAAGGTCGTACAGGTCCTCGGGGGCGGAGAGCTCGATCACCCGGTCGGCCTCGGGGTGGGCAACGTCCATGACGGTGAACCGGAATCCCTGGCCCAGCCGGGGCGAGAGGATGAGCCCGGGGCAGGTCATGGGGTCGGCGAAGGCAAGGTAAAAGGGGAGGTTGAATGCCCCGGGGGAGGTTTTGTCTGCCATGAGGAGCAGAAAGGCCTCCCCGGGCCGCTCCTCGAGGGAGAGCTCGGCCACCCCTGGCCCCAGGCCCCGCACGTTGCCGGAAAAGGCGTCCTTGAGGAGGTCCTGGCCGGCCCCGTAAAGGCCTTCCTCCTTGGCGATCCGGGCCCCCACCCGGAACGCCTCCCAGGACAGCCGGTGGATGGCCCTATTTCCCACCCCCTCCCGGTGGGAGAGAAGAAGGCAGATGTCATCCCCCACGTGGGTCACGTGGTGGTCTATCAGGACCCCCCCGCCCTCTCGGGAAAGGAAATCCCTAATTCGGGCGAGCATCTCCTCGGAAGGGCGGATGTGCCCGCCTATGCTCCCCACATCGGCCTTGACCGCAGACAGAGTGATCTCCATCCGATATCACCCCTGAGATTTTGTAGCGGAAAGGGCCTGGGCCATGTCCAGGAGTAGGTTCCCGGCCACCTTACGCCGGTAGTCGGCCGAGGCCCGGATATCGGAGATGGGCTTTACCGCCTGGGAAAGCTCCTCCGCCAAAGGCCGCAGGGCATCCGGGTTCAAGGGCTTTCCCACCAGGGCCGCCTCCACCTCACGGGGCCGCAGCACGGTGGGGGCTACCGAGCCCAGGGCCAGGCGAGCCTTCACTATAACATCCCCTTCGAGCCAGAGGAGCGCCCCCAGGGAGGCCACGGCGATGACCAGGGCCCGCCTGCGGCCCACCTTGCGGAAGTAGGAGAGCGGCTTTCCCTCGGGGAAGGGGAGCCACAGGGAGCGGACGATTTCCCCTGGCCCAAGGGCGGTCTTCCCCGGCCCCAGGATGAACTCCTCCACGGGGACCTCCCGTTCGCCGGCCGGGCCTGCAAGGCGCACCCTTGCCTCAAGCAGGTACAGGGGGATGAGCCCGTCCCCGGCCGGGGAGGCATTGGCCAGGTTCCCCCCCAAGGTCCCCATCTCCCGGATGGCCGGGGCCCCGATGGTGGAAAGGGCAAGCCTCAGGATGGGCAGGCGCTCGGCCAAAGGCGAGCGCAATAGCTCCGCATGGGTGACCGCCGCCCCCACCTCAGCCCCCCCCTCCCGGAGCTCGACCCCCTGAAGCTCGGGAAGCTCGCCTATGTAGACAAGGAACGGCGGGTCCCACTGGCCATTCCGCACCCGCACGAAGACATCGGTCCCCCCGGCCAGCGGCATTCCCCCCTCGGCCACCAGCCGCACCGCCTCAGCCAAATCCCTCGGCCTCACGATCTCAATCGGCCCCGTCTTCCTCATCGCCTGACCCCCACAAGCCCGCCCTCCAAGTCCTCCTGCACATCGACGTCGAACACCACCCCCGGGTGGTCGACCGGGATGAGCCGGCAGCCTTCCCGGATGAGCTCCCGCGCCCCGATGTCCCCGGAGAGCCCAAGGAGCCTCGGCCGAAGCGAAGGGGGGAGATACACGGGAAACCCCCGCCGACCACGGTAGCTCGGGGCTACCGGCCGGGCCCCGGCCTCCTCCAGCACCGCCCGGGCCGCCTCCTCGGGCACCTCGGGCATGTCCCCGAGGAAAAGGAGCATCCCACCCTCAACATGTTGGGCCGCCAACCGTAGGGAACTCCCCATGCCCTCCTCCCAACGGTCGTTTATGAGCACCTCCCAGGTGTGGCCGTGACGCATGATGCGTGACGGGTTAAGAAGCTCGCAGAGGATCTCCTCGGCCTGGGCACCGAGGACAATGAGGCGCCTCGTCACAGGCAGGCTCTCCACTAGCTCCAACGTCCATTCCAAAAGGGGCTTTCCCCTGAAAGGCAGAAGTAGCTTCGGTTCCCCCATACGCCTTCCGGCCCCGGCGGCCAAAACCACGCCCGTGACCCGTGATCCGTGATCCGTGATCCGAGTTGAGTTACCCCTCACCGCTGTTAAGCCATTCGGCTGCCAAAAGGACGGCGTCCACGATCTTCTCGTAGCCGGTACAGCGGCATAGGTTGCCAGAAAGCCAGGTCCGTACCTCCTCCCGGCTGGGGTGGGGTTTTTCCAGGAGGAGTGCATAAGCGGCCATTACGAACCCGGGGGTGCAAAAGCCGCACTGTACCCCAGCGGTCTCCACCAGGGCCTCTTGGATGGGATGGAGTTTCCCGTCCTTGGCCAGTCCCTCCACGGTCAAGACTTCCTTCCCGTCCACTTGGATTGCGGCCGTAAGGCAGGAAAGCCTGGGCTTTCCGTCGACGATCACCGTACAGGCCCCGCATTCCCCCTCCCCGCACCCCTCCTTGGTGCCGGTGAGGCCCAGGTCCTCCCGCAAGAGGTCAACCAGGCGCCTTCCTGGGGGGACCTCCAGCTCCAGTTCCTTCCCGTTGAGGCGGAATCTGATCTTCATGTCACTGGGAGAGCACCCGCTCCACGGCCGAGAGCTCCGGGGGGATCACTGTGGGGTCCGGGAGGCCCCTGAGCACGCCCTCGGGGTCCTTGAGCCCGGAGCCGGTGATGAAAACGGCGGCGGTGGCCCCCTCGGGGATGGTGCCGTCCCGCAACAGGGCGAGCAGCCCGGCGTAGGCCGCGGCCGCGGCCGGCTCGGCGAACACCCCCACCCGGCGCGGCAGGTCTTGGCCGGCAGCCACGATCTCCTCGTCCGTCACCGTGACAAAACCCCCACCGCTTTCCGCCACGTACCTCACCGCCTTCACCACGTCCCGGGGCCGCCCCACCTTGATGGAATCGGCCACGGTGTCGGCGGGCTCATCGGCGGGCAGGATGGCCTCCCCCCTCCGGAACCGCCGGAAGGCGTGGGCGATGGCGGCCGCCCCGGCTGCCTGTACCCCATATACCTTGGGGCTTGCCTCTGCAAGCCCCACCTTCACCAACTCGGAAAATCCCTTGGCTATCCCCGAAATCACCGACCCATCTCCCACCGGGACCAGCACGTACTGGGGAAGCTCCCCCTCCAGCTGCTCCCACAGCTCCAGCGCCCCGGTCTTCTTCCCCTCCACGTTCATCGGGTTTACGGCGGCGGAGCGGTCGTACCAGCCAAAGTGGGCCGAGGCCTGGCTGCACAGGTCGAACGCCTGATCGTATGTGCCGTCCACGGCGAAAACCAGGGCCCCGAAGGCGATGAGCTGGGCCACCTTGGGCTTGGGGGCGGTCCTGGGGACGAAGATGTGGCAGGGGATGCCGGCGGAGGCGCAGAAGCCTGCAAGGGAGGTGGCGGCATTCCCGGTGGAGGCCGCCGCCATCGCCCCCCGCCCCAGCTTCCTGGCGGCAGCCACCGCCACCGCCGTGGCCCGGTCCTTGTAAGAGGCCGTGGGGTTGAGGGCATCGTCCTTGATCCACAGGCCGGAAAGCCCCAGCTCCCTGGCCAGGGTGGGGCAGGAGTAGACCGGGGTCCAACCCGCCCGGAGGGGCACCGCATGCTCCACCCCCACCGGGAGAAGCTCCTCATAGCGCCACAGGGAAGAACGTCTGGTCTCGGCAAAGCTGGTGGGGGTAAGTCGCCGGCCCAGGATCCTGTAATCGTAAAGCACCTCAAGGGTCCCCGCCCTGGGCCCACACCGCGGGCAGGTGTAGTCCAAAGACCAGGGCTCATACTCCCGGCCACAGCTCACACAGCGGAACGCTACCGGCTCACCCATGGATTTCTCCTGTCATGGCCCTAGCTTAACCTATCTTCGCCAGATGGGCAGGAAGGGAAGGGAACGCCTGGCCCCCTCCAGGAGGACCGCCATCTCCGCCGCCACCTTCAGGGAAAGCTCCCCTTCGAAGGGCCCCAGGGCCTTTCCCTCCACCTGCGAGAAATCACCGGCGACCCGCACCACAAGCTCCCCCTCCCGCGCAGGTAGCCGCACAACGGAAAGCAGGTACCCAGCATCGGTCGCCTGGAGTGTGAACAGCTGCCCCCCCTCCTTACGGTAGACGGTGCTACCGGCGATGTGAAATGCGTTCCCCTCCTCGGCGTAGATGTCCTCCAGGCGGAAGAACAGGCGCGGCTTTTCCCGGTAGGGCTTCCCCTGGTGCACGCAGAAGGTGGCGCAGTTCCCGCACTCGTTACAGAGGTCGTCTATATGGAGGATCTGGCGGGCCTGGGCCACCCGGAAGCTTTCCCAACCCGCCACCTCCAAGCCGCCGTCTTTCACCTTAAGCCGGGGCAGCTGCCAGTCCACCGGGGAGACGAAATAGTGGAGGTTGGCCCTGTTGGGGCAAACCTCCACGCACTTGTCGCACAGGGCCGAACACTGGAGGCAGCGGGCCGCCTCCAGTTTTGCCTCCTCCTCCGTGTATGTGTCCTCTATGAGTTGGAAGCCGGTGCGAAGCTGTGGGGGCAGGGTCTTGAGCCCCCTTGGGGGCTCCCTGCGGGCCCGCATGCGTTTTATCCCCACGATGTCCGCGCGGGAGAGCTCAGGGCGGGGGGGATCGGGCTCGCGGAACGGCACCCCTAGCTCCCGACAGATGGCCTGGGCGGCCCGCAGGCCGTCCCCGCAGGCGGCGATGATGGAATGGGGACCGGGGGTGACGTCCCCCCCCGCGTAGATTCGGGGGGCGAGCCGACCGGCCCCTGCTTCCACCCGCCGGATATCCACTTTAGAGCCCGAAAGGAAAGCGAGGTCGGCCCTTTGGCCTATGGCCACCACCAGCGAGTCCGCCGGCAGGACGAACTCGCTCCCCTGGATAGGCACGGGCCGGCGGCGGCCGTCCGGCCCCGGTTCCCCAAGCTCGTTCCGCACAAGCTCCACCCCCACCACCCGGCCGTCCTCACGCAACACCCGCATCGGGGAGACCAGCTCCAAAAGCCTCACCCCTTCCTCGAGGGCCCCGGAGAGCTCCTCCTGGGAGGCGGGCATCTCCGCCCGGCTGCGGCGGTAGGCCACGATCACCTCCCCGCCCAGCCGCCGGGCGGCCCGGGCGGCATCCATGGCCGTGTCCCCTCCCCCGATCACCACCACCTTACGGCCCAGGGCCGGCCGGGCCCCGGCCCGCACCTCTTCCAGGAGCTCCAGGCCCGACCACACCCCCGCCCCTTCGATCCCCTCGATGTGAAGGGGCACCTCCTCTTGGGTGCCACAGGCGATGAATACCGCGTCGTAACCCTCCCTGAGGAGCTCCTCGGGGGGGATGGTCACCGGCTGGGAGAGCCTCAGGTCGACTCCCAGGGCCAATATCCTCTCCACATCAGCCCTGATCACCTCATCCGGAAGCCGGAAGGGGGGTACCAGGTGCATCATCCCCCCCGGCCTATCCTTGGCCTCGTAGATCGTCACAGAGACCCCGCTTCTGGCCAGGAAGTAGGCGGCCGAAAGCCCTGCGGGCCCCGCCCCAACTATCGCCACCCTTTTCCCCGTGGGGGGGGACTTCACCGGCTCGGGGGAGGTCCCATGGGCGAAGGCGAACCGCTTCAGGGCCCGGATGGCCACCGGGGCCTCGTAGCTGTTCCTGGTACACCGGGTCTTGCAAAGCTGGGTGCAAACATAGCCGGTGACCCCAGGGAGAGGGTTCCGGGCCAAGATCGCCTCCAGGGCCCGAGCCGGGTCACCTTTCCCTATCCACCAGATGTACTCGGGCACGTCCTGCCGCACGCCGCACTCCTCCACACACGGGGCGGCGATGCAGTCGAATGGGGGAAGCCCCCGGGAGGTCTTGGGAAGCCCGTAGCGGAAGTAGGCCTTCTTGTAGCGGGGGGACTCCAGGGCCCCTTTCGCCGCCCGCTCCAGGTTCGCCAGGGCACCCTCGGAGAGCTGGGAGAGTTCCCTCGCCCCCCGGCGGTCCATCTCTGCCTCGATCTCCTCCAGGTATTGGTGGAAGCGCGCATACCCCCCCGGCTTCAGGAGGTCGGAGGCCACCGTCACCGGAAGCGCCCCGCAGGACAGGATCTCGGCCACGTTCAACGCATCCGCCCCCCCGGCATAGGAAACGAAAAGCTCCCCCTCAAACTCCTGGGCCAGCCTCCAAAAGAGGTTCATGGTGACCGGGTAAAGGGCCCGGCCGGACATGTACATCTCCTCCCCGGGCAGGACCCCCTTGTGGTTGCGCATGGCCAGCGTGTTCGACAGCTTCACCCCGAACACCAGGCCCCGCTTTTCTGCTACCTCCTTGAGGGCTTTGATGAGTTCCACCGCCCGGTCGTACTCAAGGTCCTTCTCGAACACGGAATCGGGGATCTCGATCTCGCGGAAGCCGAGGTGATCGTGCAGGATGCGGAGGACCTCGTCCTTCCCAAGGAGGGTGGGGTTCAACTTGATGAAGGTATGCAGGCCCCGCTCCTCCAGGAGGTATCTTGCTATCCCCTCGATCTCATCCGGGGGGCAGCCGTGCATGGTGGACAGGGTGACGCTGCCTGTGAGCCTTTCTGGGATCTCCACTTCGGCAAGCTCGGGGTGTCTTTCCCGCAGGATCCCCCTAAGCTCTGCTAGCTCCGAGCTTGCGTCCGCCAGGCGGTCCATGAAGCGGAGCATTGGGGGGCTGGTGATGCCCTTGAAGTCGTAGCCCACCGACATGTTGAACTGGGTGTCGAAGGGGACATCGCCCCAGCCCAGGATATGGGGGAGGACGTGCACCAGGACCCACGCTTTGATGTACTCCCAGGCGGACTGGGAAAGCTTGAGCTCCTGGGACCACTCCACGTTATAGCCCTCGTCCTCCATGTCGATGCAGGGGCGGGGGATTTCGAGTTCGTCCAGGACCTGGACCGTTTTGAGCTCTATGAACCGGCCCCCACAGAGCCAAGCGGACACGATGTTCTGAGCGAGTTGCGTATGGGGCCCAGCGGCCGGGCCGATGGGGGTGCCCAAGGGCTCCCCAAAAAGCTCGGTGCCGAATGGGGGGTTCGGCCGGGGACGCCAGAAGAGCTCCTTGGGGATCCCAAAGATCTCCCCCCGGGCCTTGTACTCCCCGAGGATCCACTCTAAAAGAACCTCGAAAGGCTGCGGTCTCATGAGGTCGGACATATCCCTCCTATATCCTTGCCCACAGCCGCTTGGCCGCCTCCCTAGCCTTGGCCAGGGCCTCCCGCTCGTCCACCTTGCTCACCTGCCCGCATGAGAGGAGGACCTCCCCGGCCCCGATCACCGTGTGGGGGGAAAGCCCCTCGGAGATCCGAGCGAACATGAGGTGCCAAGGGAGGTTCCCCCCGGTGATGGGGGTGGGAGGGTGGTAGTCCCAAAGCACCAGGTCTGCCGCATACCCCGGGGCAAGTTTTCCCATGGGCACCCCGAAGAACCTCTCGGCCAGGGCATAGTTATGGTAAAGCAAAAGAAGGAGTTTGTCTCCCAGGGCGGTGGGGGTTCCGCTTGTGTGGTGGGCCAGGAGGCTGGCGGAGAGGAGTTCCCCGATGATGTCGCAGCCGTAGCCGTCCGTGCCCAGGCCCACGTTTATCCCTCGGGAGAGCATCTTCTCTACCTGGGCGGCGCCCACGGCGTTGTTCATGTTGGAGCGGGGGTTATGGATGAGGCTCGCCGGGCGGTCGGCCAGAAGTTCCAGCTCCGCCTGGGAAAGGTGGATGCCATGGGCGAGGAGCGTCCCCTCCCTCAGGATCCCGAACTTGTCAAGCCTCTCCGCCACCCGCAGGCCGTATCTCTGCAAGGAGTCCACCACGTCTTCCTTCCCCTCGGCCAGGTGGATGTGGAACGGAAGGTTCAGTGGCTCGGCGGCCTGGACGGCCCGTTCCAGGGACTGGTCCGACAGGGTGAAGGAGGCGTGGAGCCCCATGTGGGCGGCGCACCGCCCCGGGAGGACGTCCTCTTTTGCCGCCCTCAGGTTCTCGGCGATCCCCGCGTCCCGTTCCGCAAGCCCGCCCCGGTCGGTGACCTCGTAGCAAAGGTCGCACCTGAGCCCCAGCTCGTCCACCACCGCCCGCCTTATCTGGGAAAGGGCCCCCTCGATGGCCCCCGGGGAGGCGTGATGGTCAAGCAGGGCCGTGACCCCGGCCCGCAGGTGCTGAAGGCCCCCCACCATGGCGGACCAGTAGACGTCCTCGGGCTCCAGGGCCCGATCCAGCCGCCACCACAGCCCCTCCAGGATCTCCCCGAAGCTCCTGGGGGAAAAGCCGGGGATGGACACGCCCCGGGCCAGGGAGGAGTACAGGTGGGCGTGGGCGTTCACCAACCCCGGGGTGAGGAGCCGCCCGTCGGCGTCGATCCTCCTTGCCCCGGACACCTCCGGGGCCGGCCCTTCCCCCACTGCCTCTATCCTGTCCCCCGACACGATCAAATAGCCCTGTTCGTGGTAGGTGCCGAACAGGTCCCCCAGCCGTACCCGGTCGATCACAAGCTCCATCGCCAGCCCTCCAAGGAAAGGGGGGCCGCCCTGGGGCGACCCCCCTTGGGTCCAAGCTCACTCCCCGGGCTCCCCCGGCCAGGGGCCCACCACTCCCTCCACCGCCCACTCCAGGGTGATGAGGGTGTCCACCGAAGGCCACATCCCCTCCGGGACCACCAGGTTGCCCTTCCGGTCATACACCGGGCCCTGGAAGGGATCGAAGGTGACCCCTGGGTCGGCCATCTGGTTGTGGCGGACCATCACCAGGTCGTAGGCGGAGATCTCGCCGAACGTGGGGTGATCGATGATGTAGGCCTTGAGGTCGTCCTTGAACACGGGGTTGATCATCATGCCGGGTTCGGCCCCCACCTCCACCGCCCCCTGGGAAAGCAGCCACCAGTAGTCCACGTGCTGCAGGTTCTCGTTTGTGTAAAGGCCCTGGTGGACCTTGGTCAAGAAGTCGCGGTAGATGGCCTCCCAGTGGACGATCTGCCCCGATACCACCTTGTCGGGGGCGAACTGGTACATGGGGGTATAGTGGCCGAAGGAGACAAAGCCGTTTTCGGCGGCCACCTGCACCACGGTGGGGGAGTCCTCGGTGAAGGCGAACACATCGCACCCTTCGGCGATCAGGGCCTCCGCCGCTTCTTTTGCCGCGGCGGGGTTGAACCACTCGTAGATCCACTTCACGTGTACTTCGGCATCCGGGTTGGCCTCGCGCACCCCGATGGTGAAGGCGTTTATGTGGCGTTTGACCTCCGGGATGGGGAAGGCGCCCACGTAACCGATCTTCCCGGACTTGGTGAGGGCCCCGGCCATGATCCCGTTCAGGTAGTACACCTGGTAGAAGTCGGCCATGTAGGTGGCCGAGTTGGGGGCCCGTTTGAAGCCCGAGCAGTGGGCGAAGATGACGTCGGGGTAACGGGCCGCCGCCTCGATCGTCTCGTCCATGAACCCGAAGCTGGTGGTGAAGATGACGTTACACCCCTGAGCCACCAGCTGGTCGATGAAGGTGCCGGCCTGCCCCTCCGGCACGGACTCCACGTAAACCGTCTCCAGCCAATCGAATTCCTGGTCCAACATCTCGCGAGCTTCGTTGTGGGCGAAGGACCAGCCGTAGTCCCCGATGGGGCCCACGTAGATGAACCCCGCCTTGATCTCCCCTTCGGCCAGCGCCACCAGGCCGAACGCCGTCATTACCATAAGCACCAAAACAGCAAACCTCCGCATATCAAACCTCCTTTTTAAAGGCTACCCAACTTTTTTGCGCCCGAAGATCTCCTCGGCTTCCACCCCCTTTCATCTCTCCCCCCGGATGTAAGGGAGACCCAGGGCCCCTGGCGCCCCCCGCCGGCGCTGGGCGCCCCGCAGGCCCACCAGGGCCAACACCAGTATAGCAAACGCGTAGGGCATCAGCTTGAGGAGCTCCGGGGGAAGCCAGGCCTGCAGCCGGTAGGAGAGGTGGTAAAGCGCCCCGAAGAAAAGCGCCCCCCAGATGGCCTGCAGGGGGTCCCAGGCGGCGAAGATGGTGAGGGCGATCACGATCCACCCCATCCCCCCGGTCATCCCCTCCGTCCAGGAGGGCCGGTACTCCACGGACAGATACCCGCCGGCTACCCCGGCGAGCATCCCCCCGAAGATCACCGCAAGATACCGCACCAAAAACACGTTCACCCCCAGGGCGTCCGCGGTGGCCGGGGATTCCCCCACCGACCGGAGGGAGATCCCCCACCGGGTACGGTAGAGGATTATCCACAACACCACCGCCAGGAACAGCCCCACGTAGGTGAGGACGCTCTGATCCTGAAAAAGCATCGGACCAAGAAGCGGGATCTGGGAAAGACCGGGGACGGTGAAGCTGGGCAGGGGTTGTCGCAAGGGGATCCCCTCCCACCCCCGGCCCAAAAGCCCAGCAAGCCCCGTGCCGAACATGGTTAGGGCGAGGCCGGACACGTACTGGTTTGCCCGCAGGGTGACGGTGAGGAATGCGTGGAGCAGGGCAGCCACCCCCCCCCACCACCGCCGCGGCCAGGACCCCCAGCCCCGGGTGCCCAGTAGACTGGGCCACCGCGAAGGCGGAAAACGCCCCCAGGATCATCATCCCCTCCACCCCCAGGTTCACCACCCCCGCCCGCTCGGCGTAGATCTCCCCCAACGTCCCCCACAGCAGGGGCGTCCCGAAGGCAAGCGCCCTCCCTACGATCCCGATGAGCCAGCTTTGCCAGTCCATCCCTCTCCTTTGGGCGAAAGCTTCACCCGCCAGTACATGAGGAGCTCCACCCCGATTAGGAAGAACAGGATCAGCCCATTGAACACCCCGGTCACCTGGAACGGCATCCGGAGGGAAACCTTGATCACGTCCCCAGCCGCGAAGATGAGCCCGAAAAGGAGCGACGTCACTATGGCCGCCAGGGGGCTTCCCCGGGCCAGCCAGGCCACGATGATGGCAGTATAGCCGTAGTTCATCGAGACCTGGGTGGGCGAAAGCAGCTTGTGGTGGATACCAGCCACCTCCCCCACCCCGGCCAGGCCCGCCAGCCCCCCGGAAAGGAGCATCACCGCGAGGCTCACCCTCAGGAAGTTGATCCCGGCATACCGGGCCGCCCCCTCGGACTCCCCCACCACCCGGACCTCGTATCCCAGGCGGGTGCGGGCCAAAACAAGCGCCGCCAAAACCGCCGCCGCCACCCCGATCACCAGGGTGGGCCAGTGCACCCTGGATAGCGGAAGCAGCGGAAGCCACCCGGCCTTGGAAAAGGTGTCGGTGTAGGCAAAGCCCCGCATGGTGGGCCCCTTCCAGGGGCCGTGGATGAGCCACTCCACGATGTAGATCATGATGTAGTTCATCATCAAGGTTGAGATGACGTCGTTCACCTTAAGCTTCACCTTGAGGAAGGCGGGGATCATGCCCCAGATGGCGCCTGCCAGGAACCCGGCCCCGAACATGGCCGGAAGGAGCCACGGCCTGGGGATCCCGGAGAACAGGGCCACCCCGGTGGCCGCCACCGCCCCGGCGAGGAGCTGCCCTTCGGCCCCGATGTTCCAGAACTGGGCCCGGAAGGAGATCACCAGCCCCACCCCGCAGAGGAGCAAGGGGATCGTCCTCCGCAGGATCTCCATCAGCCCATAGCGGCTCCCCAGGGTGGATTTGGCGATGGTGGCGTAGGCGTGCCAGGGGTCGACCCCGTAGCCGGCGAAGATGACCGCCCCCACAAGCAAGGCCAGCACCACCGCCAGGACGGAAACCCCGAGGACCACCCCACGGGGCGGGGCAAGCCGGCGCTCAAGGAGGAAGGGGCCGAAACGCTTCATAGCCCCTGGCCCACCTTCCGTCGCTCCCCGGCCATCATCAGGCCGATCTCCTCCAGGGAGGCCTCGGCCGCGGGCAGTATCCCCATGATCTCCCCCCCGAACATGACCGCAATCCGATCGGAAAGGCTCATGATCTCATCCAGGTCCTCCGATACAAGAAGCACCCCGGCCCCGGAATCCCGCTGGCGGATGAGGAGCTGGCGGATGAGCTCGGTGGCCCCCACGTCGAGGCCATACGTGGGGTGGGCGGCCACCACCAGCCCGGGCCGGCCGGAGAGCTCCCGGGCCAGGATCAGCTTCTGGATGTTCCCCCCCGAAAGGAGCTTGGCCGGGGTCCTAAGGGAAGGGGTCATGATCTCGTACTCCTCGATGGAGCGGCTGGCGAACCTCCTTATCTCCCGCAGCTTTAGGAACGGCCCGCGGGAGAACGGGGGGCGGTGATGCCTCTTAAGGATGAGGTTATCCTCCACCGTCATCCCGGGGACGATCCCCATCCTCAGGCGCTCCTCGGGGATGTGGGCCACCCCGACGTCGGCCACCCTGCGGGCGGAGCGGTTGGTGAGGTCCTTGCCCAACACGATCACCCTCCCGCTCTGGACCCGCCTGAGGCCGCAGACCACCTCCACCAGCTCCCGTTGGCCATTCCCGGCCACCCCGGCTACCCCCAGGATCTCCCCCCGACACACCCGCAGGGAGACCCCCTTCAGGGCGGGAAGCCCCCGGTCCCCCATGACATGCACGTCCTCCAGGACCAGGGCCTCCTCCCCGGGACTGCATTCCCCCTTCGAAAGGCGAAACACCACCTCCCTCCCCACCATCATCCGGGCCAGGGACACCTTGTCGGTTTGGGAAACAGGGAGGGTGTCCACCACCTTCCCCCGCCGCATCACCGTCACCCGATCGGCCACCTCCATCACCTCCGAGAGTTTATGGGTGATGAAGATGACCGCGTGGCCTTCCTCCTTCATGCGCGAAAGCACCTTGAAGAGCTCCGCCGTCTCCTGGGGGGTGAGGACGCTGGTGGGCTCGTCCAAGATCAGGATCTCGGCCCCGCGGTACAGGGCCTTTAAGATCTCCACCCGCTGCTGCTCCCCGGCCGAGAGCTGCCACACCCTGGCCTTGGGGTCCACCGGAAGGCCGTAGCGCTGGGAGAGCTCCACAAGGCCCCGTTCCACGGCCCGGGCCGGGCGGAAGAACGGGGTGCCGGAAAGCCCCAGGGCCACGTTTTCGGCCACGGTATGGGGGTAAACCAGCTTGAAGTGCTGGTGCACCATGCCGATCCCATGGGCGATAGCGTCGCGGGGCGAGCGAATGTGGACCTCCTTCCCCTTTATGAAGATGTGGCCCGAATCGGGGCGATAGAGGCCGTAAAGGATGTTCATCAGGGTGGTCTTGCCGGCACCGTTTTCCCCGAGGAGGGCATGCACCTCCCCTGCCCGGACCTCGAAGGTGACGTGGTCGTTGGCAACAACCCCAGGAAAGGCCTTGACGATGTCCTGCATGAGGAGCATGGGGGTTGAGGCAGGTTCCCAGGCGAGGGCCCCCTCGTTCGTGCCGACCATGACACCTTCAGTATAAGCCGGGAGGGGGCAACCTGTCAAGTTGTCTTACAGGCTGGGGTGTGGTATAGTGCGGGTGGTGATAAATATGCGCCTCAAGGGCATCAGGAGGTTTCACTATGCTCGTGATCTAGAGGAGGCCCTTTCGCTCCTTTCCGCCTATGGGGGGAGGGGGGCGGTCCTGGCCGGGGGGCTGGACCTGGCCCGGTCGGCCAGGGCCGATCTTGAGGGGCTCATCGACATAAGCGGGTTGGGGCTCTCCTATGTGCGGGCCGAGGGCGGAGGGCTGAGGATTGGCGCCACCACCACCCTCACCGACCTCTTGGAGTCCCGACCAGCACGGGAGTACCTGGGCGGCTTCCTGGGGGAGGTACTCAGGCAGGTGGCAGCACCGCCCCTGCGCAACCAGGCCACCTTCGGCGGGGCGGTGGTCTCCGCCCACCCCTGGGCCGACATCCCCACGGTCCTGGTAGCGCTGGGGGCGGAGGTGAGCTTCCAAGACGAGGCCGGCCGGCACAAGGGCCTTCTGGAGGAGCTCTGGGAAAAGCCCTTCCGCCACATTTTCAAGGGCGCCGTCCTCACCGAGGTCATCCTTCCGCCCTGGGACGGGGCGTTCGCCTTCGCAAAGCTCACCCGCTCGGCCTACGATATCGCCCTGCTTAACTGCGCCTGCGGCCTGGGGATCCAGGACGGGAGGATCTCCTGGGCCCGGGTGGCCCTGGGCGCCACCCCCAGGCGGGGCCGGCGCCTCCCCTGGCTGGAGGACCTCCTGGTGGGGAAGGAGCCCGGCCCGGGGCTTTGGGCAGAGGTGAAGGAACTGGTGCCGGAAAAGGTGGAGGTGGGGACCGACCGGCGGGCGTCGGGGGATTGGCGCCGGGCCGTGGCCGGGCCGCTTCTCACAAGGTGCCTGGCCCGCGCAGCTAGGAAAGTGACGGGTGGGAACCTATGAAGATCTATCTTGAGCTGAACGGCAAGCAGCGCTACGAGGAGGTAGCCCCTGGGGAGTCTCTCCTCTCCCTCCTCAGGCGCCTGGGGATGAAGTCGGTAAAGCAGGGTTGTGCTACCGGCGATTGCGGTGCCTGCACGGTGCTTCTGGACGGCCGGGCGGTGCGGGCCTGCACCGTGTTCGCCCCCCAGGTGCGAGGGAGGCGGGTCACCACCCTGGAGGGGCTGGGGGATGTAGACGACCCCCACCCCCTGCAGGAGGCGTTCGTGGAGGCCGGGGCGGTCCAGTGCGGGTTCTGCACCCCAGGGATGATCATGGTGGCCTACGAACTCCTTTCCAGAAACGACAACCCCACCCCAGAGGAGGTGCGGGAGGCCATCTCCGGGAACCTGTGCCGCTGCACCGGCTACGTGAAGATCGTGGACGCGATCCTGCTGGCGGCGAAATGGAAGAGGGAGGGCAAATGGAGGTAGGGCTGAAGAGGCGCAGCGCGGTGGGGAAAAACGTGCGGAAGGTGGACGGGCTTTCCCTGGCAACAGGAAGGCCCAAGTTCGCGTTGGACATCGACATCCCTGGGGCCCTTGTAGGGAAGATCCTGCGCTCCCCCCATGCCCACGCCCGCATTCTCTCCATAGACGCCTCCAAGGCCGAGGCCCTGCCCGGGGTGGCCTGCGTCCTCCACTGCGGAAACGTAAAGAGGATCCCGTTCACCACCGCAGGACAAGGGTGGCCTGAACCCTCCCCCTATGACACGGTGCTTTTTGACTCCAAAGTGCGGTATGTGGGGGACCAGGTGGCAGCGGTGGCCGCCGAGACCGAGGAGATCGCCGAAGAAGCCCTCAAGCTCATCAAGGTGGAGTATGAGGTGCTCCCGGCGGTGCTATCGGTGGAGGAGGCCCTGGCCGAGGGAGCCCCGGTCATCCACGACGAGGAGGATTCCCAAGGGATATACGACGCCGCCCACAACATAGCCGCGGCGGTGGACATCCCGGTGGGGGATATCGAGAGAGGTTTTGCCGAGTCCGATGTAACTGTAGAGGAAATCTGTGAGATCCCCTACTCGCAGCATACGCCGATTGAGCCCCATTGTGTCATCGCCTACTTCGATGAGGACGGGCGTCTTGTGCTTCGCACCTCCACCCAGGTGCCGTTTCACGTGCGGCGGATCGTGGCCCGGGCCCTGGAGCTCCCCATGGAGCGGATCCGGGTGATAAAGCCCCGGGTGGGCGGGGGGTTCGGCTCCAAGCAGGAGGTCATCCTGGAGCCGGTGGCGGCGGCGCTGGCCTTGAGGACGGGCCGCCCGGTGCGCATGGCCCTGGACCGGTCGGAGGTGTTCATCTCGAGCCGCACCCGCCACCCGATGCGGGTGCGGGTGAAGCTGGGGGCGAAAAAGGACGGCACCCTGCACGCCATCGAGATGGAGGCCACCTCCAACACCGGGGCCTACGGGACCCACGCCCTCACGGTGCTTTCCAACGTCGGCTCCAAGACGCTACCTCTATATAACAAGGCGCCCCACCTGTGGTTCCACGGAAAGGCCGTCTACACCAATCTACCTGTGGCCGGGGCGTATCGGGGATATGGGGCCACCCAGGGGTACTTCGCCCTGGAGGTGGCGATGGACGAGCTGGCAGGGCGCTTGGGCATGGACCCCGTGGAGCTCCGCCTGAAAAACCACATCCGGGCAGGAGAAACTTCCCCCATCTTCGAGAAGATCGGCGAGGGCAGGGAGGGGGTGCCCATGGTGGTGCGCTCCTGTGCCCTCTCCCAGTGCCTCAGGGTGGGGGCGGAGAGGATCGGCTGGGATGAAAAGAGGAAAAGCCCGCGCCGCGAGGGGCCTTGGGCCTACGGGGTGGGGATGGCCGTCTCCATGCAGGGCTCCGGGATCACCGGGGTCGACATGGGGGCCGCCACCATCATGATGAACGAGGACGGCTCCTTCCGGCTCCTGGTGGGCGCCACCGACATAGGCACAGGCTCGGACACGATCCTGGCCCAGATCGCTGCCGAGGTCCTCGGGGTCCCGGTGGAGCGGATCTCGGTCTACTCCTCCGACACCGACTTCACCCCGTTCGACGTGGGGGCCTACGCCTCAAGCACCACCTACGTTTCTGGGAACGCGGTATTGCGGGCGGCCCAGGAGGTGCGCCGAAAGGCTCTGGAGGTGGCCGCCGGGATGCTGGGGGAGCCGGCCGAGCACCTGGAGCTGGCAGATGGGAAGGTGATAAGCCCCAGGACGGGGAAATCCGTGACCCTTTCCGAGGTGGGGCACCGGGCCACCTACGTGGCCGATCAAAAGCACATCATCGCGTCGGCGTCCTTCGTGCCTGCTGAATCCCCCCCGCCGTTTGCCGCCTTCTTCTGTGAGGTGGCAGTGGACACCGAGACCGGGATCGTCCGGGTGGAGAGGTTCGTGGCCACTGCCGACTGCGGCGTTCCCATCCACCCCAAGCTCGCCGAAGGGCAGCTCGAGGGGGCCATTGTCCAGGGGATCGGCCACGCCCTCACCGAGGAGCTTTTGTTCTCCAATAGGGGGCGCTGCCTAAACGCGAACCTGTTCGACTACAAAATCCCCTCTTCCCTGGATGTGCCAGACGTCGAGGTGGTGCTGGTGGACTCGGAGGAGCCCACCGGCCCCTTGGGGGCCAAATCGATAGCCGAGGTGGGGATAAACGGGCCGCTCCCTGCCATCTCCAACGCCATCTACCATGCGGTAGGGGTGCGGCTGACACGCGCCCCCTTCACCCCGGAGAGGGTGCTTTCCGCCTTGAGGCAGGGCCGCAGGTTAGGGTGAAAGTCACATCAGGCGGCGGAGCTCGCGGATCTTGTCCCGGAGGGCGGCAGCAAGCTCGAACTCCAGCCGCTCGGCCGCCTGGCGCATCTTCCGCTCCAGCTCCCTGACGGCCTGGGCAAGCTCCTCCCGGGTGAGCCGCTCCGGGGCCGCAGGAAGCCGGATCTCCTCCTCCCGGTAGCCGCCCCGTACCTCCGCAAAGTGGTCCCGCACCGCCTTCTCCACCGTCTTGGGGGTGATCCCGTGCTTTTTGTTGTACTCGATCTGGATCCTACGGCGGCGCTCCGTCTCCCGGATCGCCTCCCGGATGGCGTCCGTGACCTCGTCCGCGTACAGGACCACCTTGCCCCGCACGTTCCTCGCCGCCCTGCCGATGGTCTGGATCAGCGAGGTGGCCGAGCGCAAGAAGCCCTCCTTGTCGGCATCCAGGATGGCCACCAAGGATACCTCCGGAAGGTCGAGGCCCTCCCTAAGGAGGTTCACCCCCACCAGTACGTCGAACTTGCCAAGCCGAAGCTCCCTTAAGATCTCCACCCGGTCCAGGGTCTCGATCTCCGAGTGCAGGTACCTGGCCCGGATCCCCAGCTCCACGAGGTACTCTGTGAGCTCCTCTGCCATGCGCTTGGTGAGGGTGGTAACGAGAGCCCGCTCCCCCCGGGCGATCACTTCCCTAAGCTCCCCGACCAGGTGGTCGATCTGCCCCCTGACCGGGTGTACCGCAAGCTCGGGGTCCACAAGGCCCGTGGGGCGGACGATCTGCTCCACGATCTTCTGGGAAACCCGCCGCTCGTAGGGGCCGGGGGTGGCCGACATGAAGATCACCTGCGACAGCCGTGCCTCGAACTCCTCGAAGGTGAGGGGGCGGTTGTCCAGGGCGGAGGGGAGGCGAAAGCCGTACTCCACCAGTGTCTCCTTGCGGGAGCGGTCCCCGTGGTACATGGCGTGGAGCTGGGGCACCGTCTGGTGGGACTCGTCGATCACCACCAGGAAGTCCGGCGGGAAATAGTCCAAGAGGGTCCAGGGGGGCTCCCCCGGGGCGCGGCCGTCCAGGTGCCGGGAGTAGTTCTCGATCCCGGGGCAGTAGCCCATCTCCCTGAGCATCTCAAGGTCGTACAGGGTCCGCTGCTCCAGGCGCTGGGCCTCAAGGAGCTTCCCTTGGGCCCGCAGCTCGGAAAGCCTTTCTTCGAGCTCCTCCTCGATCGAGGCGATGGCCCGCCGGAGCCGCTCCTCCGGGGTCACGAAGTGGGTGGCTGGGGCGATGGTCACCTGGGCCCTTTCCCCCAGTGCCTCCCCGGTCACGGGGTCCACCACCGTGATCCGCTCGATCTCGTCCCCGAACCACTCGATCCGGAAGCCCACCTCCTCGGAGGCGGGGATGATCTCAAGCACATCCCCCCGCAGCCGGAACGTGGCCCGCTCGAAGGCAAGCTCGTTCCGGCGGTACTGGAGGAAGACGAGCTGCCTTAGAACTTCGTTGAGATCGCGCTCCTCCCCCACCCGGAGGGTGAGGGCCAGCGCCGCGTAGTCGCTCGGGGAGCCAAGGCCGTAGATACAGGAGACGCTCGCAACGATGATCACGTCCCGCCGCTCAAGGAGCGAGCTTGTGGCCGCATGCCGCAGGCGATCTATCTCCTCGTTTATCTGGGCGTCCTTTTCGATGTAGGTGTCGGTCTGGGGGATGTAGGCCTCCGGCTGGTAGTAGTCGTAGTAGGAGACGAAGTAGTGGACGGCGTTGTCGGGGAAGAGTTCCCGGAACTCCCCGTAGAGCTGGGCGGTGAGGGTCTTGTTGTGGGCGATCACCAGCGTGGGCTTCTGGACGTTCTGAATCACGTGAGATATGGTGAAGGTTTTTCCGGTTCCCGTGGCTCCAAGTAGGGTTTGGTAGCGGAGGCCGGAGAGCACCCCTTCGGTGAGCTCCCGGATCGCCTTGGGCTGATCCCCGGTCGGCCGGAGCTTCGTCTTTATCCGGAATTTCTCGCCCACCGCTACCTTGGCCATACCTTCCATTTTAATCCCCGGGGGCGGCTTGGTGGAAAAGGGGTCCTGGGGCTATCATGCCGCAGGATGGCCTTGAAGAACCCGATCGGCATTCGGTACCTGTCCGGGCCGCGCCTCAGGCGGGCGGTGGTGGCTGGGGCATACCGGGTGATCGGCTCCTCGGACATCCTCGACCGGATCAACGTGTTCCCGGTGGCCGACTCCGACACCGGCAAGAACATGTCCGCCACCATGTGGACGGTCTTGCAGGGGCTTCGAGGCTGCCGGGCATTGTCTGTGGGGGAGGTGGCGGGCATCGTGGCGGAGGCGGCCCTGCGGGGCGCGCGGGGGAACTCCGGGGTGATCATGGCCCAGTTCTTCCAGGGGCTGGCCGAGGGGCTAGCCGGGGAAAGGCGGGTGGAGATCCGGGGGCTTGCCCGGGCCCTGGGGCAGGCGGCGGCCCGGGCCCGGCAGGCCCTGGCCTGCCCTCAAGAGGGGACTATCCTTTCGGCGATCTCCGCCTTCGCCGTCAGGGCGGAGGAATTGGCTGAAAGGCTGGGTGACTTCGTCCCGGTCCTGCGGGAGGGGCTTTCCGCCGCCCGGGAGGCCGTGAGGAGGAGTCGCGACATCCTCCCGGCCCTGCGGGAGGCGGGCGTGGTGGACGCCGGGGCCCTGGGCTTCCTCCGCTTCCTGGAGGGGATCGTGCACTACATCTCCACCGGCGAGGTGGAGGAGGTGCGGCGAACAGGCCCCTCCCCGCAAAGCCCACAGGTCAAGGTGAGGTTCAACCCGGCCTCCATCTCGTTCCGCTACTGCACTGAATGCACCGTGAAAGGGAAGGAGCTCCCGATCCAGAGGATAAAAGCCGCCCTGAGCGAGCTGGGGGATTCGGTGGTGGTGGCCGGCTCCCCAAGCTTCCTCCACCTTCACGTCCACACCAACACCCCGGCCCGGGTGCTGGAGCTGGCCCGGGGCTTCGGAAAGACGGCCGCCGAGAAGGTGGACGACATGTGGGCCGAGCACGCCGAGGCCTACGGGGGGCCCAAACAGGGACACATCGCCCTCCTCGTTGACACCTCTTGTGATCTCCCCGACCATCTTTTGACCCGCTACCGAATCCAAATCGTCCCCTTGAGGGTGCGGCTTGGGGATGCGGAGTACCGAGATCGGGTGGAGCTCACCCCGAGGGCCTTCTACGAGCGGATAAGGGGGGTGGAGACTTCCGGCACCTCCCAGCCCCCTCCGTCCGATTTCCTGGAGGCCTTTGAGAAGCTAGGGAGGGCGTTTCAGCACGTGGTGGCCCTCGTCCTGGCGGCCGACCTTTCTGGCACTTGGAACGCCGCCCGGATCGCGGCCGAGGAGCTCAAGGGAGAGGGGATCGACGTCGAGGTGGTGGACACCGGAACGCTCTCGGCGGGGCTGGGCCTTTGCACGTGGGCGGCGGCCAGGGGGGCGGAAGCCGGGCTTGACCCCCGGCAGGTCGTGCAGCTCGCCAGGGAGGCGGCGGCCCGGGTGAGGTTCTGGGTGGGCCTGCCCGACCTTTCGCCCCTGGGGCGGTCAGGGCGGGTGCCCTGGGTGGCGGGTTGGCTCTCCGGCCGCCTGCGGGTGGGGTTCGTGGTCTCGGTGGGGCAGGGGAGGATCCAGCCGGTGGCCCCGGCCTGGGGGGTCAGGGGGCTGCTTTCGCGGATCGTGTCCTTGGCAGTAGAGCCCCTGGGGGAGATGCGGCGCCCGGCCGCGATCATCCCCCACGCGTCGGCCACCGGGGTGGCAGAGGCGCTGGCAGGGAAGATCACGGAGTGCTGCCATACTGGGAGGCTCGAACTGCACATCGTGGACGCCTCCCCGGCCCTGGGGGTGCACGCGGGGCTGGGGGCGTTTGGGGTGGCCCTCCTTGACATGGGCTGGGCAGAGGGCCGCATCGCGGAGCTTAAGGGGAGGGGATGACCGCGCTGAGCATCGTTTTGGTGGCGGCTTTGGGTTATCTCATCGGGGGGGTTCCCACCGCCTACCTCGCCGGCCGGCTGCGTGGGGTGGACATCCGCACCCGCGGCTCGGGGAACGTGGGTGGGACCAACGCCCTGCGGGTTTTGGGTTGGAAGGTGGGCTTGCCTGTGATGGCCGTGGACCTGGCCAAGGGGTATCTCGCGGCTTGGCTCCTGCCAAAGATCCCGCTTTCGGGCCTGGACCCGGTGTACCTTGCCATCGCCGGGGGGGTGGGGGCGGTGCTCGGGCACATCTTCTCCCCCTACCTTGGCCTCCGGGGGGGGAAGGGGGTGGCCGCCGGGGCGGGGATGCTGTTGGCCCTTGTCCCGATCCCGGTGGGGATCTGCGCCGGTGTGTTTTTCCTGGTCGCCTTGGGGACAGGGATCGTCTCGCTAGGGTCCCTTTCGGCCGCCTGCGCCCTCCCGCTTGCCACCTGGTTCCTTCCGGCCCATCCTGCGGTCCGGTGGCTCACCGTGGCCCTGGCCGTGCTCATATTCTGGACGCACCGGTCCAACATCCAAAGGCTCATCCAGGGGCGGGAGAACCGGTTCCGCCGCCCCTGGGAGCGGTAACCTGAAGGGCGCTTGGGGAACCCCGACCGATCACAGCAGCGGTGAGGGCGGTGCCCAAGAGGCCCACCGCGCCCCCCAGGTACATGGGGGCGGGCAGCCCCCCCAGGTCGTAAGCCAGGCCGGCGCACACTGGCCCCAGGGACTGGCCTATGGCGAAGGCGGAGCTCTGGATCCCGGCCAGGATGCCCATCCCGTGTACCCTGCCGTAGGCGGTCCTGACGGCCACCACCGAGGCCCGGCCCAGGGCGCTCGCTGCCCCCATCAGCACCCCCAGCCCCAGCTCCCAACCCAAGGAGGCGGCCAAAGCCGGTACGAAGAACAACACCGTCGGCGCCAGCGCCCCCCCCACCACTATCTGGGGGAGCCGGGGGAACCGGTCGGCCAGGTACCCGAACGGGATCTGGAGGGCAGCCTGGGCGAAGAGGTAGGCGGTGAGGACGCTCCCCAGCGCCGCCTCCCCGTGGCCGAAAGCGGCCCCCAAAAGCGGCCAGAAGGCGTTGAACCCCTGCCGCCAGAAGCCCCGGGTAGCGTTGTAGATCACTACCCCCCACACCGCCGGTGAGCGGGCCACCCGGCCCAGGGAGGGCTTGTTTGGAAGGCCTTTCAACTTCCCTCGATCCTCCGGGACGAAGAAAAGCACCCCAAGGAGGGCCAGGAAGGTGAGGGCCCCCATGGCGAAGAACGGGGCCACCAGCCCCCATCTTTGGGCCAACCCCCCACCAAGAAGCGGCCCCAAGGCCATCCCCAGGAACATCGAGCTGTAAAACAGGTTCATGGTTCTCCCCTCCCTCCCCGGCGGGGTCACGTCCCCCACGTAAGCCTGGGCGATCGGGGTCACCAACACCGAGGCCAGCCCGTGCAAAAACCGAAAGGCCGCAAGCTGCCACAGGGACTCCGCTATCACATACAAGATCGAAACCAAGCTGTAGGAGGCAAGGCCGATGGCGATCATCCGCCTCCTGCCCACCCGATCCGACAGCCGCCCGAACACCGGCCCGAAAAGCGCCCGCGAGATGGAAAAGGCCGCGTACACCAGTCCCAGCTGGGTGCCCTGCGCCCCAAGCTCCTGCACATAAAGAGGAAGGATAGGTGATATTACCCCCAAACCCACCATCGCCGCCGCCACGGCCACAAAGAGCGGCACGAAAACTTGGATCATGCCTTAAGTATAAGCCAGAAGCCCGGATTGTCAGCTGGCCTGCTTCCGGCTAGAATGCCCCCTGTGAAGGGGGCAGGGTGCTTGGGCGGGTAAGGCCCCTACTCTTCCAATCAGGGGATGACTGCGCGGGCCTTTCTTGGGGGGGAAACCGGCGCGACCGCGTTCTCCTTTTATGTCCTTTTCCGTTTGGGGGACGGTGATGGCCAAGGTGTCGGAGAAGCGGATCCTGGAGTGGTGGGAGGCCCCGGGGATCGACGGCCGCGAGGCCTTCGATGAGGAGATCCTGTATCTGAACAGCCTGGTGGAGGAGCTCGAGCTGCCCCGTTGGGCCCTTTCGGTGCGGGATCTCATGCCCCGGTGGGGGTTCGAACCATGTTCTCACCTTTTCCCCGCCGGCCTGGAGCAGGTCCTAGTCATGATCGGCCAGGGGAAGGCCTTCCCTCGGCTGGGGGGTTGTGGGGAGCTCCCCCTGGCCACCCGGGCCACCCTCAAGGGCTGGGGGGAGGGGCTTCTGCGTTGGAGCCGGGGCGGGGAGCCCCCAGGGGGCGAACTGGGACCGGCGGACCCGGAGCGGGCGGAGGCAGCCCGCGCGGCCGGGGAGATAGCCCTGGCCCTCCTCCAGGGACACGCGGCCCTGGACGGGGCCCTGGAAAGGTGGGCGGAAAAGGCCCGCTACCCCCTCACCCAGGCCCTGGTGGAGGGGGAAGATGCCCCCTTGGCCATGCTCTTACGCCATGCCTGCTGCTTCAACCTTGAGGCCAACCTCGCCCGGGTCCTGAGGGGCATCGCCGAGCTCTCCCCCCCGGAGATCAGGGTCTGCCGCGCCTCCCTCCGGGAGGCAGAGGAGCTCGATTCCGGGCGCATCAGCCTGCTTCGGCTCACCGCCACCGCCCTGATCGGTTGGCGACAGGGCAGGGAACCGGCCAACCCCTGGGAGGCCTACGTGTACGGGCTGGTGGGGGAACACGATCGGGTGCGCGGGTGGCTAGTGGCTTCCCTTTACAAGTCCCTCAAACTCTGGCTTCAGTACCTGGACAAGCTTACCGGCGAAAGACACCGCTACCCCTCCCTGGTCTGAGCTTGCATGTGGGGCGCAGGGCATTATCTTTTGCCCGCTATGGAAGGGCTGACGATCGTAAGACACCCGTTGATCCAAGCCAAGCTCACCAGGCTGCGGGACCGCCGTACCGATCGGCTCCAGTTCCGTCAGCTCCTGGAGGAGCTGACCGCCCTTTTGGTTTACGAGATCACCCGGGACTTCCCCGTGCGGGAGGTGGAGGTGGAAACCCCGCTGGAGCGCACCACCGGGGTGGAGCTGGCCCGCCCGGTGGTCTTGGTGCCCATCCTGCGGGCCGGGATCGTGATGCTGGACGGGGTGCTCGCCCTGATCCCCAACGCCCGGGTGGGGCACATCGGCATCTTCCGGGACCCACAAACCCTTAAGCCGGTGGAGTACTACGTAAAGCTCCCCGAGAACCTGGCGGAGGCCCTGGTGGTGGTGGTGGATCCGATGCTGGCCACCGGGGGATCGGCGGTGGCGGCGGTGCGGGCGGTTAAGGAGCATGGGGGGAGGGACGTGCGTTTTCTGTGCCTTGTGGCTGCGCCCGAGGGGGTCCGGGCCTTCCACGAGGCCCATCCCGACGTGCCCATCTATGCCGCGGCCCTGGACCGGGAACTGAATGGTCACGGCTACATACTCCCCGGGCTGGGGGATGCGGGCGATCGCCTGTTTGGGACATGAAAGGCGAGGAGGGAACATGAAACGATGTGCGCTTGTGACAGGGGGATCGCGGGGCATCGGTGCCGCCGTCGCCCTTGCGCTTGCCGCCAAGGGCTACGAGGTGGCCCTCACCTACCGGAGCCAGCGGCTGGCGGCTGAAGGGATGGCCGCCGAGGTGGAGCGGCTGGGCAGGAAGGCGGTGGTGCTTCAGGCCGACCTGGCCGACCCGGCCCGGGCCCGGGAGGTGGTGCACGAGGCGGCCGACGCCCTGGGGGGGCTGCATGCCCTGGTCAACAACGCCGGCTACGTACAAAGGATGCCCTGGGATGAGATCTCGCTTGAGGACTGGAACAGGATGATCGGGGTCACCCTCACCGCCGCCTTCGTCACCGCTCAAGCGGCCGCCCCGTACATGGTGGAAGCCGGCTTCGGCCGGATCGTGAATATCTCATCCCTCAGGGCCCTCACCGGCTCGGCCCACGGGGCCCACTATGCGGCCGCCAAGGCGGGGTTGCTCGGCCTCACGAGGTCCCTGGCCCTGGCCCTGGCCCCGCACGGGATCACCGTGAACGCGGTGTGCCCTGGCTTCACTGCCACCGACATGAACCGGGAGGTCCTGGAAAAGCAGGGCGACAAGATCCGGGCGCAGATCCCCCTGGGCCGGGCGGCCGAGCCCAGAGAAGTGGCAGCCCTCGTGAGCTTCTTGTGTTCGGAGGAGGCCTCCTACATCACCGGGGAGACCATCTCGGTGAACGGCGGCATCCGCATGGGATGAGATGGAAAGGTCGCAGCTTGGCCTGGCCACCTTCCTGACCCCGGATCTGGACCTGGGGGGCTGGATCGACCTGGCAGCAGAGCTCGCCCTGGGCTGGGTGGAGCTCCGGGCCGACCCGGGGATGGCCCACCCGGGGGAGCTCTCCCCCCAAGCCCGGAAGGCCCTGCGGGGGAGGCTTGTGGAAAGCGGCCTCAAGGTGAGCCTGCACGTGCCCATCTTCGGGGTGAACCTGACAAGCCCAATCCCCAGGATCGCGGAGGCGTCCCTGGCCGAGCACGTGGACGCCCTGGACCTGGCCGGGGAGCTCGGGGCCAGGGTGGTGGTGCTGCACCCCGGGGGCCTGCCCCCTGAATACCTGAACGTCCCGGGGGCCTATGAGCGGGCCCGCAGCCGACTTGAGTTCTGCCTGGCCGTTCTCCTGCCCCGGGCGGAGCGGCTCGGGCTAACCCTGGCCATCGAGAACAAACAGCGGGGCCCAAGCCGGGACCTCATCCTAACCCCGGAGGAACACCTCTCAGTGCTGAAGGGCCTTTCAGGCCTGGGGGCGTGTCTGGACTTCGGACACCTGCACACCCTGAACGGCGACCCAGCAGGCTACGTGAACGCCCTGGGAGGGAGGCTGGTGCACGTGCACCTCCACGACAACCACGGGGGGAAGGACGAGCACCTGGGTTTGGGGCTGGGAAGCGCCCCCTGGAGGGAGGCGGTGGCCGCCTTGGCCGAGGCCGGGTATAAAGGCGCGGTGATACTGGAGATCCCGGACCCCGCCCAGCTCCGGGAGAGCGTGCGGCTGCTTGAGGTGTATGCGTTCCACTAGATGGTATTTGGCGTTTTTGCTTGCCAACGCCGCCTCTGGGGCGGCGTCGCTCCTTTTGCCCCTTTATGCCCACTATCTTGGCGGGAGCGCCGGGGAGGTGGGCACCATCTCCGCGGTGGGGAGCCTGGTGGGGGTGGGGGCGAGCCTGCTCTGGGGCCGGATCTCCGACCGCACCCGTCGGCGCCGTTGGTTCGTGATCCTGAGCTTCGCCGGGATCGCCCTGGTCTACGGGCTCTTGCCCGCAGTACGGACCGTGGGGGGCCTCGTCGGCCTGGGGGCGATAGCCTCCTTCTTCTGGATGGCGAGCTCGGCGGTGTCGGTGCTGGTGATCATGGAGCGGTTCCCGGAGGCGGACTGGGAAAGGGAGATCGGCAGGCTCAACGCCTACTCCGGGTTCGGGTGGGCCATCGGGCAGGCGCTGGGAGCCGGTTGGACCGGGATGCTCATAGCCTTCCTGGGGGAGGGGGTGGGCCTCAGGACGCTGGGGCTGACCATCGGCCTTTTGGGGGCGGCGGGGGCGATGGTGGCGGGGCTCTTCCTGCCGGAGCCGGTGAGGCGGGTGGAGCGGCGGGACTTCCGGGGGTTGGTGGTGTCCCTGGGCAATTTCCTGTACGAGAGGTTCCGCTATGGCCCGGTCCACCTTTACTACCTCCTTAGCCCCTCCCAGATACTGCGGTTCCTGCAGGGGCGCACGGCCTTCGGCCCGGACCTTGTCCTCCTTTATTACGGCGTCTTCCTCATCATGGCCGCGTTCTCCGTTTTCTTCGTGCCCTTGCCCATCTTCCTGCGCCGGGAGATCGGCTGGTCAAGCCCCATCGTTTACGCAGCTTACACGCTGCACACCTTGGCCAGCGTGGTCAGCTATCGCTGGGTGCGGGGGGCCATCCTGCGGTGGGGGCACCGGCCGGTGCTGGGGGTCGGGCTTTTGGGCCGGGCGGCGGCGTTCGCCCTGTTCGCCCTGGCCGGGACTGCCCTGCCCGGTTGGACCGCCGTACCCCTGTTCTTGATAACCGGCACCACCTGGGCCATGTTCCAGCTGGCGGCGGTGGCCATCGTGTCCCGCCTGGCCCCGGAGGGGTTGCAGGGCCAGGCTTTGGGGATCTACAACGCCATCAACGGCCTGGGCGGGGTGGTGGGGGCACTGGTGGGCGGTTTCCTTTCCGATTTTTGGGGTTTTTCGGCCACCTTCTTGGTGGCGGGCTCGGTGGTGTTCATCACCATCCCCCTGGTGCTCATCGAGGCCAGGCCCCTGACCGAGGCTCAGGGGTGAAGGCTCAGCCCTTCTCTTTTACGGCCACCACCGGTATCCCGTTGTAGTAGCCACAGTGGGGGCACACCCGGTGGGGAAGGCGGAGCTCGTGGCAGTGGGGGCACTCCAAGCCGGGCACCATGTGGGCCCGCCAGTGGGCCCTCCTTTGCCGGACTTCCCGATGTGAACGGCGAGATTTGGGTACAGCTGCCATCCCTTTCCCCTCCCTTTTGGCCCTTATTTTCCCCGCTGGCGCTCCAGTATCAAGGTCACAGGCCCGTCGTTTATCAGGCCCACCTCCATGTGGGCGCCGAACACCCCGGTCTTCACCGGGAGCCCTTGGCCTCTGAGGAGGTCGACAAACCGGTTGAACAGCCCTTGGGCCTCGGGCCCCGGGGCGGCCCGGCTGAAGCTGGGCCGGCGTCCCTTACTACAATCCCCAAACAGTGTGAACTGCGACACACACAGGATCTCGCCCCCGACATCCCGCAGGGAGAGGTTGAACTTCCCCTCCCGGTCGGGGAACACCCTTAGTTCGGGGACCTTGCGCGCCCAGAAGGAAAGCTCCTCCTCCGAGTCCCCGGCCTTTATCCCCACCAGAAGGAGGAGTCCGGGGCCGATCCTGGCCACCTCCTGGCCGGAGACGCACACCCAAGCCCGGCTCACCCGCTGGAGCACGATGCGCATTTAGGAGGAACTTGCCCTGAGGCGCTGGATGAACCCCTGGAGCTTGTGGAGCTGCTCGAGGGACAGGGTTTGCAGGGAGGCCTCGATATCCCGGATCGCTCTGGTGCGCTCCCGTTCTGACATCACCCGCTGGCGGAAGGCACGTTCTGCCAGGCGATGGGCGCTTCCGTTTGCCTCCCTGTCGACGTAGTTGACCCGCCAGCTGCCGAGTTTCCCCAGGAGCTCCAGGGCCAGCTGGTTGAGGTACTGGAGGTGGGGCTCCCTGGGTTGGGAGATCCCGTTTATCTGGTTTGCCACGGCGGGGCTATCGGTGAGGAAGACGGTCTCATCGGGGGAGTAGGCGGCTGCCCTGCGGACCCCCTCGATGAGGGCCTTGTATTCCGCCACGGGGGCTGTTGCCCGGCCGATGAGCTGGGCTGCCTCTTCCACCAGGTGGCCCTGCTCGTCCGTGAGGACGATCCCTACGGCCGCCTCCCCCGGGTTGCCCCGGCTCACCCCGCTCACGTAGACGAAGAGCTTCCGCACCCTTTATCCCTTCTTTGGGCCCGGCAGGGATCGAACCTGCGACCGACCGGTTATGAGCCGGCTGCTCTACCCCTGAGCTACGGGCCCTTTACCCCTCTCATGTTAGCGCGCGCTCAGAAGACCGTCAACAGTTTCCTTAAGACCACAAACCGAAGGCGGGTTGCAGCCTCCCCTCAGGCCCGTTAAACTGTTTTTAAGCGTTAGCATACATTGCGAGGGGGTGATGTAAAGGGAGCAGGCTTTTACGGGCAAGCTTTTCGTTCGAGAAACTTACAAAGGAGGTTAACCGTGAGAAAAATTGGGTTGTTATTGCTAGCAGTTGGGGTATTGGGATTGCTTTCCTTGGGCCAAGAGCCCCGGTATGGCGGCACGCTTGTGATCGGTTCTTCACAGACGTTTAAGGACTTAGATCCTCGGATTTGCAACGATGTATACTCAATGTACGTTATCAACGCTGTATTTGACGAGCTGCTCAGCCTGGACCCGGACACCCTGAAGCCCGCGCCGTATGTAGCCAAGTCCTGGGAGATCTCCGAGGACGGGGCGGAGATCACCTTCTACCTCCACGAGGGGATCAAGTTCCACAACGGTGAGCCTCTCACCGCGGAGGACGTGGCGTTTACCTTCAACTGGATCGCGGACCCGGCTAATGCCTCTCCCAACCAGACCGAGTTCGAGTGGCTCCAGGAGGTTGTGGTAATCGACGATTACACGGTGAAGTTCATCACCAAGCCCGATTGGGCACCGTATGCGCCAGCCCTTTTGGGCGAGAACTACGCCATCGTGCCCAAGGACACGGTCTTGGAAATGGGCGATGAGGAGTTCAACCTGAACCCAGTGGGGTCTGGCCCCTTCAAGTTCGTGGAGTGGAAGCGGGGCGATCACATCACCGTGGTCCGCAACGAGGACTACTGGCTAACCAAGCCCTACCTGGAGAAGATCATCTTCCGTCCCATCCCGAATCTGGCCACCATGATGCTGGAGCTTGAGACAGGCGGCATCGACATCGCTGACAACGTGCCGGCTCAGGATGCCAAGCGGTTCATGGAGAACCCGGACCTGGGCGTGGTGGTTCAGCAGATCCCGAGCCTCTCCTATTTCTACCTGGGATTCAATATGTCCAAGCCCCCCGGCAACGACATCCGGTTCCGCAAGGCCGTTTACATGTCCTTCGACACCACGGCTGCGGTCGACGCGGTATTCCAGAACCTCACCGGCCTCCGTGCTTATGGGGCCGTGCCCCCTGCCCTTTGGGCCAACGACCGGGAGTTCCTTAAGACCATCGCCCTCTCGGAGGACGACGAGCAGGCGAAGGCCCTGTTCGACGAGCTCAAGGCCGAGGGGGTCATCCCGCCGGGCTACAAGGCGGTCATCTACTGTCCACCTGACCCTCGGCGGGTCCAGATCTCCACGGTGGTGGCCACCAACCTAATCGAAAACGGAATCGACGCCGAGGTGCAGCCGCTTGAGTGGGGGCCTTACCTCGATCTCCTTTATCGGAGTGAGGAGAAGCCCGAGGGAGAATACGACATGTACGTGATCGGCTGGTCCGGCAGCCCCGATCCTAACGCGTTCTTGTATTACCTTTTCACCAGCGAGAATGCCACGGTGGGCACTGCCAACAACTTCTCCTTCTACATGAACGAGCGGGTGGACACCCTGATCAAGTACGCGGGGACTACCCTCGACCCGGATATCCGGGAGCCGCTTTACGTTGCCGCCCAGCGCATCATCTTCAAGGACATCGTCCACATCCCGCTTTATCACTACATCGAGACCCGGGGGGTCAGGACGAGGGTGCACGATTATCGGGTCAGCCCCACGGCGGCCATGGACATCGTGAGCCCGTTCAACAACGTCTGGGTTGAAGAGGGCTGAGCTTGTAGGGTAAAAACGGGGAGGGGTGACTTCCCCTCCCCGTTCCCTTCCTTTGATGAAGGAGAGCCGAGGGGCAAATGCTCGCTTACACGATACGGCGCTTCCTGCAGATGTTCATCGTGCTGTTCGGCCTTTCCGTCCTGATCTTCGTCATGCTGAAGATGACCCCTGGCGATCCGGCGGTCATCATGGCCGGGCTTGGCGCCACCCCAGAGACCATCCAAGCCATCCGCGAGAAATTGGGGCTGGACCGGCCACTGCCTGAGCAGTACTGGCGGCTGATCTCGGGGCTCTTCAACGGGCAAATCCGGGCAGTGACCTACCATACCAGCGTCTGGGGGATCATCTTCGAGCGGCTTCCCGCCACGGTAGAGCTGGGGATCTTCGCTTTGATCATCGCCTTGTTGGTGTCGATCCCTGCGGGTCTTTTATCAGCCATCTACAGAAATTCGCCGCTCGATTACGGTGTAACCACCGTAGCCTTGCTTGGCATCTCCACGCCGGTCTTCTGGACCGCCCTCATGCTGATGCTTATATTGGGCGTTGTATTCCGCGTCCTTCCCATCTCCGGCAGGGGGGAAACGATCGGGGTCTGGTCTTTCGTAACCTGGGATGGCTTCAGGCACTTGATCATCCCCTCCCTGGCCCTGTCTTCGGTGCTCATGGCGATGAACGCACGGCTTACCCGAGCCAGCATGCTAGAGGTCATGCGGCAGGAATACATCAAGACCGCCCGGGCCAAGGGGTTACGAGAGTGGGTGGTTATCGTCAAGCACGCGTTCCGCAACGCCATGGCCCCGGTTTTGACCAACGTGGGCCTTCAGATAAGCACCATATTCGCGGGCGCGGTGCTTACCGAGACCACCACCGCCTGGCCGGGGATGGGGCGGCTCATGGTGGAGGCCATAAACCGCAGGGACGAGGCCGTGGTACTGGGCCTTGCCCTTTTTTTGGCTGCCACAGCTCAGGTTGGGTACTTGATAGTTGACCTGATGTATGCCTGGATAGATCCGAGGATCACTTATGATTGAGGGGTGGGGATGAGGTACGCGCTATCGCTGATCTTGCCGGGCCTGGGGCATATTTTTGCTGGCTTCTATGGGCGGGCGGCCATCTTCCTTGGCGCGACCCTCCTCAACGGGGGGGTTTTGGGGCTTGCGGTGGCCAGGGGACGGCTTGTCTGGCTGGCGCAGGGGGTTTCCGCCCGGATGTACAAAAGCTATTGGTTTTCCAGCGTGATCCTGGTGGCACTCCTGGGGCTCCTCTGGCTGGGGGCGTTGTGGGACCTCTATCGATTGGGCAGGCGGCCGGAGCAGGTGGGGCAGAGCTACTGGAACCTGGTCGGCAGGAGGTTTCGGAAGGACCCCAAGGGGCTTTTGGGGGCGGGGATAATCCTAGTTATGTTATATCTTGCCTTGTTTGCCCCGTTTTTTGCCAGGGATGATCCCCTCAAGATGGACCTATACAACGTGCGCTCTCCCCCGTCCGCAGAACACCCATTCGGCACGGATCATTTCGGCCGGGACATCCTGGACAGGGTCATCTATGGGAGCCGCACTGCATTGGGGATTGGGGCGGTGGCAACCTTGCTTAACATGGTCTTGGGGGGGGTGCTGGGCCTTCTGGGGGGGTTCTACCGTGGGGCCACTGACGCTGTTATTATGAGATTTTTGGAGATAATAAACTCCATACCGTTTTTGCTTTTCGCCCTTCTTGCGGTTAGCATCTTCGGTTCCAGTATCCCCATACTGATCATCGTGCTTGGGATCTTCGGCCTTCAGCCCGCTCGGATCATCCGCAGCGAGGTGCTGTCGGTTAGGGAGGAGGACTACATCTTGGCTGCCAAGGCCCTGGGGGTGGGCACCTGGAGGCTGATCTTCCGCCATGTTTTTCCCAATGCGATTGCCTCCCTGCTTGTGACCACCACCATGTCCATTGGGGTGAACATCATCGTGGTGGCGGGGTTGAGTTACCTGGGGTTTGGGGTGAAGCCGCCCACTCCGGACTGGGGGGCGATGTTGGGGGATGCGCAGGAGTTTTTCCGTACTGCGTGGTGGATGGCCGTGTTTCCAGGGCTGTTCATAATGATCACGGTGTTTGGGTTCAACATCCTGGGGGACAGCCTGCGCGACGTCATGGACCCACGGCTTAAGTAACCAGGTCCTGGAGCACCGCGCCCTAGTTTGACTTGCCATCCAAGGGAAAGTAGACTTAGGTGTGTTCACCTTACCTAAGTCGCCTGATGGAGGGTAGAGGGTGGGCAAGTATATCATCCGGAGGTTTCTTTGGGCCATCCCGGTTCTCCTTGCAATCATTACTGCAACCTTTCTTTTAGCTCACTCGATCCCTGGAGGGCCGTTTGATTACGCCGGAGAGAAACAACTCCCCGAAAGCGTCCGCCAAAACCTGATGCGGAAGTACCGACTTGATGAACCCATCTACGTACAGTTAGGCCTTTGGATCTGGGATGCTTTACGGTTCGATTTTGGACCATCTTATTACAGCCGTGGACAAACTGTAAATGATATCCTGCGCCGCACTTTTCCCATCTCCGCGCAACTTGGGATCCTATCACTCCTCCTCGCTTTGCTTATAGGGATTCCTGCAGGAACGATCGCCGCTGTAAAGCAGAATACCCCCCTGGACTACACAGCGACCTTTGTAGCGATCCTGGGGGTTTCGATCCCAAACATGGTACTGGGCCCTCTTCTAATTTGGATTTTTTCTGTTCACTTAGGCTGGTTCCCAGCAGCCCGGTGGGGTGTGGACTACACCCAGCTTTACCTAGGCTTTTTCCCCCCCTTAACTCATAAATTCTGGTCACACGCTTTCTTGCCTATGATAACCTTGGGCACGGCTTATTCTGCCTCCATAGCCCGGCTTACCCGAGCCAGCCTCCTCCAGGTGATCCGGGAGGACTACATGCGCACCGCCAAGGCCAAGGGGCTTCACGGCTTCCGGGTGATCGTGGTACACGGGCTTCGCAACAGCCTCATCCCAGTGGCTACAGTGCTGGGACCGATGTTCGCCGGGATCGTGACAGGAAGCCTTATCGTGGAACGAATTTTCGGCATCCCCGGGATGGGGCGCTATTTTGTAGACAGCATAACGAACCGAGATTATCCGGTGATCCTGGGCACAACCCTTGTATACTCCGTCCTTTTAGTGTTAGGAAACCTGTTGGTGGACCTTAGTTATGCTTGGCTTGATCCCAGGATCCGCTACGATTGAAACCAAAGATGGCCAGCAAAGGAAAGATTAAGCAATCCAGAGCCCGTGGGCCGATGTGGGATGCGTTTCGTCAGCTTCTGAAGAACAAGGCGGCAGTAGTAGGTGGATTGTTCGTAATCGTCATGATAATCATGGCTATTTTTGCCGACAATTCCATCATCGCTTTGCCGCTGGGATTGGAAGTGAAGCCGCTTATAGCAACTAAGCACTATGCACAAACCAGCTTCCGCAATCGTGACAAGCCCCCGGGCACCCCTGGCTTTCCGCTAGGCACCGATTATCTCGGGCGAGATCTTTGGAGTCGAACCGTGTATGGGACGCGAGTGTCCCTTTCCGTTGCCTTTGTAGCTGCCACTGTCAGCCTAGTGGTAGGCCTAACCTATGGGGTCATCGCAGGGTTCTCCAGCCCAGCGGTGGACAATATTATGATGCGATTTGTTGATTTCTTGTACGGTTTTCCACTCTTGATCTTCATCATATTACTTCAAGCATACTTCAAAGCAGTAAGCCGGGCAGGAGCTACTGGGTTCATGGGGATTTTAACCCAGATCGACCGAGCGATGGGTGGCCTGTTCTTCGTCTTCATTGCCCTGGGGCTTCTCAACTGGATCGGGATGGCGCGCCTTGCCCGAGGGCAGACCCTGTCGGTCAAGCAAAGAGAGTACATCGAAGCGGCTCGTGCGCTTGGTGCCAGCAATCTCAGGATCGTGTTCAGACACATCCTTCCTAACATCATCGGCCCATGTGTGGTGCAAGAGACGCTCGCCATACCTGGCTACATCCTTACCGAGGCCTTTCTAAGCTTTATCGGCCTTGGGGTTACCCCCCCCACCCCAAGCTGGGGGCTCATGATCTCCGATACCTACCAGGCGCTCCGCGTGTATCCCTGGGAATGCCTCATCCCTGGGGCGGCCTTAACCTTTACCACCTTAGCTTTCAACTTCCTAGGGGATGGCCTGCGGGATGCCCTTGACCCACGCTTGCGCGGTTCCTAGAATGAATCGTTCCTTTAGGAGAGGAGAAGGGGGGTGGTGAAAAAGAAAAAGGAACACAGGCTGTCTTTAAAGTTGTGACAAATTGCGCGTAGGAGGTGTAGGGAATGAGGAGCATGAGGGGTCTTCTATTGGCAATAGGGATTATTAGCCTGCTCTTGTGGCCTGTGTTGGCGCAGGACAAGGTGGTTTTGCGCCGGAACCTGGGGACCGAGCCCCCCACAGCGGATCCAGCCTTGGCTACAGACACCACTTCGGTTGAGATCATCGAGCAGATGTTCCTAGGCCTCACCGACTTGGCTGAAGAGGACATGAGCCCGATCCCCGAACTTGCCACCAGCTGGGAGATCTCAGATGACGCTACACAATTCACCTTCCATATGCGAAAAGACGTGTACTGGGTACATTGTGATCCGGAGACCGGGGAGGTAACCGAGCTCGACAAGGTGGTTAACGCCCATGATGTGGTCTATGGCGTGCTGCGAACCCTGGACCCACGCACGGCTTCCGATTACGCCTATGTGCTTTACATCCTCAAAGGGGCTTCCGACTTCAACACGGCGGATCCGGAAGCGGAGAACTTCGAGGAGCTGCGGGCCGCGGTGGGTGTGGAAGCCGTGGACGACTTCACGGTGAGGTTCACTTTGCGTACCCCGGCGGCCTACTTCCTCCAGATCGCCTCCATGTGGGTGGCCCGTCCCCAGCCTCAGTGGGTCATCGAGGAGTATGGTGAGAAGTGGACTGAGCCCGGCAACATCGTGACCAATGGTCCATACTGCATGAAGGAATGGGTACACGAGGACCACATGGTGATGGTGAAAAACCCGTACTGGCCAGATTGGGACAAGGCAGGCGGAAACATTGATGAGATCTACTTCACTATGGTACAGGAGACCTCAACGGAGTTCGCCATGTACTTGAACAACGAGCTTGATCTCTCGGCGGTCCCCCTGCCTGAGCTGGACAACGTGAAGTCCGACCCGGTGCTGTCGCAAGAGTTGACCATTCGGCCATTCCCCTGCACCTACTACTACGGGTTCACCACAACCAAGCCTCCGGTGGACGATCCACGGGTGCGTCGGGCCCTGTCCATGGCCATCGACCGGAAGACCTTGGTGGAAGAGGTGACTAAAGGTGGGCAGATCCCGGCCAATACGTTTGCTCCCGGCATGATCTTCGGGAATGCCGCCCTAGACCCGGATATCGCGCCTTGGGCCCTGCCCGAGGAACTGGGGGGCTGGGGCTACGAGCGGGCGGTGGAGGAGGCCAAGAGGCTGATGGCCGAGGCCGGCTACCCCGATGGTGAAGGCCTGGAGTTCGTGCTGATGCACAACGTCTCCGAGGCTCACGCCCGCATCGCCCAGGCTATACAAGCCATGTGGCTGGAGGCATTCCCCAAGGCGAACATCCGCATTGAAACCCAGGAGTGGAAGGTTTACCTCCAGACCATCGAAAAGGACACTCCGGTTGAGAACGTGCCGGCCGTGTGGAGGCTGGGTTGGTGCCAGGACTATCCGGATGAGAACAACTGGGTGCACGAGGTGTTCAATCCGGTAGAGGGCTCCAACCGGCCGCGCATGTCCTTCGATGACCCATACGTGGGAGACCTCGTGAAGCGCTTCTCGGACCTCACTTTGCGCGCCCAACTTGAACAGGACCCGGTAATCCGGCAACAACTGTACAAAGAGGCCGAAAAGCTTCTGTGTGACGATATAGCTGCCATCGCACCCATCTATTACTATACCCAGGTTGTGCTAACCAAGCCGTGGCTCACCCGCCATTGGCATGACACGAATCACTACGAGACCTGGTCCATTGATGTGGCTGCTCGCGAGGCCGCTATCGGCTGAAGGGCAGTGTGATAAGGGGAGTGAGAGGGGCCTGCCATCCGGCGGGCCCCTTTTCTTTCAGGGCAGCGATGTTAAAGTGCACAGCACTTGTCGTCGCCGTAGCGTGGACGAGCATAGGCCTGGCAGGGTATTCCCTGCGTACTCTCCCCCTTCCCGGGGAGTTCAGTCGGGGGATCTCGGTGGCGGAGACAAGCCAGCGGGAATGGCCTGCCCTTCTTGCCAGGACTGAACTGAGCCTCTTGGCTTGGTCACGAAAAGATGAAGATGGCATCCATCCCGCACTCATCCAGGTGAACCCCACTGGGGACCTATCGACCCCCAAGGAGCTGGCCTTGCCAAAGGTGGAGTACCTTGGACACCCACAGCTTCTGCTCATCGATGATCGCCCCTGGCTTTTCTTCATAGGACGAGCTTTAGGGATGGAAGACAGGAGCCTCTACGGAATGCCCCTTACCGAGGAGGGAGGGATCGCTGGTCCACCCCGTCGGTTTGTCGGAAGCGAGCTGTGGGAGTACGAGATCGTCCTGGGAGGTACGGGGGTGTGGATGGGGTACAAGGATGCGGGAGGCTTGGTGTGGCTGGCTTCCTTCACCCTGGAACAGGGAACCGAGTTCATCTGGAAACTTGGCCAGGGGGAGGGCCCTCCAGCACTGGTTCCCACTGAACAAGGGATACATGTCATCTGGGCCAAGACAGAAGGGTCCGGCCCTTGCGTCCTTATGTACACGTGGGCAGAAAACAAAGGCTTAAACCCCCCAATGGAGTTGCACTCATTCCCGCTTCCTACCGGGACCGTCGTCTCTCAACCTGCAGGAACGGCGGCGAGTGGATGGGTGTACGCGGCCGTCGGCTTCGAATACCGAGGCGGGGAACAGCCTGGGAGGGCTGAGGTGTGGGTGATTTCCTTTCCTGTAGGCCATCCCGATGAATGCATTGCTTATTCTTTAGGCATTCCAGAGACTTTTCCTGGTGAATATCCGCTCCAGATGGAGGGCTTGGATATGGCTCGGCTTCCACCGCGGGGGCACACCCGGCCCACGGATCTATATAACCCCCGTGGGGTTTTAGAGACTACTGAGTACGCCCTGCTTACCCTGGGGGCAAGACTACATAGGGGAAGAAGCCACCAGGTGCAACCGGTAGTGGTAGCGTTCGCTGGGGGACGGCCGGTGGCTTGGCGGCCGGTAGCTGTAAGCCGCGATATGACCTATGCTGTGCAGCTCGGGCGGTCTTCCCGGGGGTGGCATGTGACCTGGTTGGACATGCTGGGTTACGGGGCCTATCGCCTTTTTTACGCCAGCACTGCTGAACTTGAGCGCCAAGCGTTCAACCGAATAGGATGGGATGACGCGATCTACTTCCTGGGGACCGTTGCCTCGGGTTGGCTGGGGGGATTGGCGTTGACCCCCCTTTTCATCATGGCTAGCGTCCCGGGGTTGGTACTGATCTTTATCCACTACCTGCTGGGAGGGGAGGAATCCCTAGCTTATCGATGGCCGAGGGCGCTACTGGCGCTGGGGCTGCTGCCGTACGTGATCCTCAAGATCGTCCTGACAGGGACGTTTGGGGGGATGCCGTTTGCCGAGTGGGTGTCGCGGTTCACGGCCCAGGTAGTGGGCCGGGTGCTGCCCTTTGTCCCCTCCCTTCTGGGGATCGTCGGGGTATGGATATACACACGACGGGCCGGGGAACCCACGCTCTTCCCCGCCTGGGCGGCTTTCGTGGTGACAGACATGGCCTTCACGATCATGATCCTTGGGCCGGTCTTCGCCGGCGGATGAACCGCTCCAGCAAGCGGTTGAAACGAGTGAAGGGTGACTCCCGCGTCGGTTCGAGCGGCTCCACCAGGATGGTGTAAAGGCCGGCTAGGTTTCCACCCAAGACGTCGGTGAAGACTTGGTCCCCGATCATCGCCGCTTGACCCGCCCGAACCCCAAACAAGCCCAGCACCCGCCGAAACCCAAAAGGAAAGGGCTTCCGGGCACGCCAGATAACCGGAACCCCAATCCCCTCAAAGAACGAAACCACCTCCGGCCTCCGGGAAAGACGGCCATTGGAAACCACCGCCACCCGAAACCCCCGCCCAATAAGCCCCTCCAAAAGCCCCCGGACGCCCGCATCCGGCGGACCCGCCCGCCACAGGCATAGGGTGTTGTCAAGGTCAAAGATGAGCGCCCTGATCCCCCGCCCCCACAGGGCCTCATAGTCAATGTGATGGACGGAAAGGGCAAAACCGCGGGGCCGAAGGATCCTCATCTTTCCCCTACCACATGGCTCGCCAAATACACCGCGGGGATAAACCTACGTCGGGGATAAACCCCGACGCTACCGTGTCCGGGATAAACCCCGACTACTTACGTCGGGGATAAACCCCGACGCTACCAAGTTACCCAAAATTCGTTTGGGGCAAACCCCAACGATTCGGCCCTTGATGGTGCCGGACGAAATACCCGGGTTCATTGCCCAACGCGGATCTCCCCTATCGGCACGTATCTTGCCGCCCGAGAGAGCAACGCGAGCACCTCCTCCACCCCTTGGGGGGAGGCGTAAAGCTTGTACAGCTTGCGTCCCCCTTCCACCCGGTACTCACGCCTCACGTTGGCCAGCCCGTCAGTGGCCATGAGCACCCCGTCTATGAAGTGCAGGGCCTTGTCTGTGGCCTCCACCCAGATCACCGCCGCATCCGCCGGAGGAGCCCCCAGGCCCCGAAAACGCCCCCTCATCCCCCGCCCTCCAACCGCTCGAGATGTCGCTTGAGGGCCAGCTCCGGCTCCACCCCCCAACAGTGGGCCAGAGAGCACACGGCAAAAAGCAGCCTTCCAAGCTCCCCTTCGGGATCGGGCGGAGGGCCCTCGGGTGGGGAAAGATAAGGATGAAGCCCTTGGCCTGCACCACGCGCCTGGATGCGCTTCCTGGCCGCAACCAGGGCCGGGAGGGCAAGTTCCAAACCCTTGCCCTCCTTGCGCTTCAGCTCCTCCCATCTCTCCCTCACCTCGGCGGGGGTGCGGGCCGCCGTCCCCTCCGCAAACACGTGGGGATGACGACGGATCAGCTTCTCCCGCAGAAAGTCGGCCACGTCCGCAAGATCGAACCGCCCGGCCTCGGACTCGATCTGGGCGTGCAAGGCCACCTGCAACAGGAGGTCGCCCAGCTCCTCCTTCAGCCGGTCCGGATCGCCCGCCTCCAGGGCAGCCGCCGCCTCGTAGGCCTCCTCAAGGAGATAAGGCGCCAAAGAGGCGTGGGTCTGTGCCCGGTCCCAGGGACAGCCCCCTGGCCCCCGGAGCCGGGCGATCACCGCGGCCAGGGCCTCCACCGCCTCCCCGATCCGCCCCATCCCGGTCACGGGGAGGGTTCCTCGGAGGGGGAGGCAACCTCGCCCCCAAGCTCCTCAAGGAGCGGGACGAGCTCCTCCGCCCGGAAGCTGGGGTCGGTGTCATAGATGCGCTGCAGGTCCTGCTTGGCCTCCTCGTCCCTCCCCAGGTCGCGGTAGATCAGGGCCCGCTGCCAAAGCGCCTCCAAACCCTCCTGGGAAAGCCCCCCCTGAGGGCCAGCCCGGGCTTCCTCACAGGCCACGATCTTCCCCAACACCTGGAGCTTCATCTCCTGCGATCCAGCCAGGGCCAGGGCCTTCTTGTAGTAGCTCAGGGCCGTATCGTACTGGGTCTTGGGCACATAGCAGTCGCCCAGCCCCATGAGGGCGTAGATGTTATCCCCTTCCCGGGCCAGGATCTCCTGGTACTGGCGGATGGCGGAGTCGTACTTGTATTGCTCCTTTAAGTAGTCGGCCAGCTTGAACCTGGTATCGATGTCGTCTGGGGCCAGCTCCACGACCTTCTCCGCGATGACCTCCTTTTTGGCCGTCTCATAGGTGCGCCGAAGGGCCTCCCGGTACTGTTCCAGGGCCCTTTCCTCATCCCCTTGGGCACGGTACACGTCCCCCAATCCCTCGTAGGCCTCGCCCCGGTAGGGGAAGCGGCGGATGAGGTCCTGATACTCCTCTTTCGCCTCCTCCAGCCGGCCGGCCGCAAGAAGGGCCAGGGCCAGCTTCAGCTGGACCTCCGAGGTGGGGTTCTTTTCAAACGCCTTCTTATAATGCCCTATCGCCCCCTGGGGGTCGCCCTGGGCAAGGAGAAGATCCCCCATAAGCACCCGAACCGTGACCCCCTCCGGCTCCTCCTCTAGCAGCTCCTCCAACAAGGGCTGGGCCTGATCGTATTGCTCGTCCCGCAGATAAGCCTCGGCCAGCCTGAGCTCGATGGTCCGGCTCCCCGTCTGAAGCCCCAGGGCTTCCCGGAAACACTCGATGGCCCGGCCGTAAAGCCCCATCGCCATGGCAGCATCCCCCTGGCCGATGTAGGCGGCCAAGAAGCCCGGCTCGGCCTCTATGGCCTGCTGGTATTCCCGATCGGCCTGCACATATAGCCCCTGCTCCCGATAGAGCTCGGCCAACCGAAAGTGGGCCTGGGGGTTCTGGGGATCCAGGGCGATAACCCGGTTGAAGAACGTCTCGTCCCCCTCCCCCGTATCGGCGAACTCGAGGTAGTGCTCGAGGGCCTTCCTTTTGTACTCCTCTTCCTTCTCACTTAGCTCCTTTAGCCTGGCCTGCTCCTCCTCGGTCAGCTCTTCCTTCCCTTTAAGCTCGGCCACCTGGGTACCCACGTCGATGTAAAGCTGCTCGTACATTCGGCCAATGTAGTAATCAAGGTAGAGGTCGGAGATCGCCCCCCGAGCGGCAAGGAGGACATCCAAAGCCGACTTCACGTCGGATTGATAGGTGATGAAGGCCTCGAGGAGCGGGTCCTTGACCTCCACCCGGGCAGCCTTGCGGAGCGCCTCGTACCACTCCCCCCAGCGACGGCTGTCCTCCTCGCTTATGTAATCTTCTTCCACCTTTTCCCTTATCTCCTCAAATGGGGGGATGACCGGCGGCCGTCTGTCAAGGAGCTTTACGATGTAGTAGGCCCCTAGGGCGTCCACCAACGTGACCTGGCCCTGGGAGAGCTCGAAGGCGGCTTCCTCCACCTCCTGGGGGAGGCCCGAGCCCCCTTGGGAAAACCAGTCGGTCTCCATCTCCTCGGACTCGGAGTACTCCGCGGCCAGGGCGGCGAAATCGGAGTCGGGGGCTTGGGCCTGGGCGAGGAGCTGGTCGGCAAGCTCGGGGTCTGAGACCTTTATATAGGCGACCCGGATCCTCTCAGGCTGCGATTGGTAGCGATCCTGGTGCTCCTGGTAGTAGGTGAGGAGCTCCTCCTCGGTGGGCTCGATGGGGCCCACCACCTGCTTGTGCACCCCTTCCTCCAAAAGCCGATATTCCTGGGAAGCGGCGAGCTGCCGGCGATAGTCGGCCAAGGTGAGCCCCTGGGCGGATAGGTAGCTTTTCAGGGCCTCCTCGTCCCCACCGAACTGCTCCAGGGTGCTCTGGTAGCGCTCCTCCACCGCCTGGTCCAGCTCCGCCTTGGACACGGAGACATGCAGGCTGCGGGCCTCCTTCTGGATCAGGGCTTGACGGATCAGCCCCTCGGCGGCCGCCGCCGCATAAACCCGGCGGTTGAACGCCCCGGCCGTCCCCTGCAACTGCTCGGTGAAATCTTGGCCGAAGATCTGGTAAAGTTGAGTATAGTATTGAACCAGGTTTTCGTAGGCATCCTGGACGTTCTGGCGGGTGAACTTCCTCCCCTCCACCACCAGCACGACCTCCTCGGCGCTCCCCTTGGGGGGAGGGGAAAAACGCTGGAAGGTAAACAGCCCGATCCCGCCGAGCAGAAAGCCGATGACCACGGTCCAGATGATGGCCTTCTGATAACGCAAGAAGAAGCGGTTCATGTATGGGAGTCACCCCTTCCCTCAGAGGAGATGCGCACAAGCACCCGGCCAGCCTCCCACAGCCCGCCGGCAAGCCCGAGGAATATCCCCGCAATGCGCCAAGCCTTCGTCCCGGCCAAAACGTCGATCCCGTAACCGATCCCGTATCCCACCAGCAACCCGCCGGCGACGACGAAACCCAACTGGCCCACCAGGGCCAGGGTGCGGAGCGCCGCGGCCCAAGGGCTAGATGTTCTCCCAGTCTTCAGCGGGCGCCCCTCCCTTTCGCGTGCGGGGGCGGAGGCTGGTGACCGGGGTGCGCGACCGCACGGTGAAGCGGAGGGCCGTCTTGGTCTCGCCGTTTATCTCCACATCCACGAAGGAGGGCACGAAAAACAGGTCAAGCCCGCTTGGGGCCACATAGCCCCGGGCGATGGCGATGCACTTTATGGCTTGGTTCACCGCCTTGGGCCCAATGGCCTGAAGCTCGGCGATGCCCTCCTCCCGGATGGTGTTGGCCACCGCCCCGGCGGCGGCGCCGGCCTTGGAAGTGGACGCGATCTTCAAGGTGTTCATCCTTCCCTCCTTATCGGGCCGTCTCCACGTACTGGGTCTGCCGGATGACGGTCACCTTGATCTCCCCTGGGTACTGAATCTGCTCCTCGATCTTCCGCGCGATATCATACGCGAGTTTGGCGGCCATGTCATCTGTGGTCTTCTCCGGGCGAACGATCACCCGCACCTCCCGCCCCGCCTGGATGGCATAGGCCTCCTTTACCTGGGGATAGGCTTGGGCCAGCCGCTCAAGCTCCGCGAGGCGCTGGATGTAGCGTTCGTAGGTCTCCTGGCGGGCCCCGGGGCGGGCAGCGGAAAGGGCGTCTGCAGCCTGCACCAGCACCGCCGTTACGGTGGCCGGCTCCACGTTCCCGTGGTGGGCGGCGATGGCGTTCACGATGGGCCAGGGCTCCCCATACCGCCGGGCGAAATCCGCCCCGATCAGGGCATGCGGCCCCTCCACGTCGTGATCCACCGCTTTTCCGATGTCGTGAAGGAGCCCCGCCCGCTGGGCAGGACGGGGGTCGATCCCGATCTCCTCGGCCAGAAGTCGCGCCAGGAAACTCACCTCAAGGGAATGCCGCAGCTGGTTCTGCCCGTAACTGGTGCGGAAGTGGAGCTTCCCCAAAAGGAGCACCAGCTCCTCCGGGAGCTCCACCCGGGCCTCGAAGGCCGCCTTCTCCCCATGCTCCCGGATGAGCTCCTCCACCCGCTCCTTGGCCTTACGCACCTTTTCCTCTATGTGAGCCGGGTGAATGCGTCCATCCTCGATGAGGCGCTCCAGGGCCAGGCGGGCTACCTCCCGCCGGACGGGGTGGAAGGAGGAAAGCACCACCACATCCGGGGTGTCGTCCACCAGCACCTCCACCCCGGTGAGGGCCTCGAAGGTGCGGATGTTCCTCCCCTCCCGGCCGATGATCCGGCCCTTGAAGTCGTCCGAGGGGAGGGGGACGGCCGTCACCGTTGCCTCCTCCGCATACTCCACCGCGTAGCGCTGGACCGCGGTGGCCAGGATCCGCCGGGCCCGCCGCTCCGCCTCCTGGGAGGTACGCCTTTCCACCTCCGCGATCTTGCGGGCGAAGTACCTCTCTGACTCCGCCTCCACGAGCTTTAGCAGGTACTCCTTGGCCTCCTCCTGGCTGAAACCGGAGATCCTCTCCAGGAGGGCCCGTTCCTCGGCCAACAGCCTCTGCCCCATCTCCAGGAGACGCTCAAGCTCGCTTTCGTCCTTGCAGAGGGAGTCCTCGATGGTCTCAAGGTAGTTGCTCTTCTTGCCAAGGCGCGCTTCCTTTTGCAGGATGCGTTCCTCCATCTGGGCCAGATCGGCTTCCCTCCTCTTGAGGCGCCGCTCTTCCTGTTCCCTGAGCTCTTGGATCTCGGCCTGGGCGGCCAGCAGCTTCTCCTTGTAGATCCGTTCGGCCTCCTCACGGGCCTCCTGGATTATGGCCTCGGCCTTCTTCCCGATCAGCCTGGTCCTAAGCTGTGCCAGGAGCAGCCCCCCGGCGAGGCCTAGGAGGAGGGCTACCAAGGCTATGAGCGCTGCTTGCAGTATCCATGACATGGGCTGGTCACCTTCCTCGTGTTGGTCAATTTAGTCCCCCCGCCGGGGTTCATCAAGCCGGGCCGCGGCGGCGGGCAGGAAAACGAGGCTGGCAAGCAAGGTGAAGCCCAAGCCAAGCAGGGCGGAGATCCCAAGGTACCTCAGCCCCGGGGTGCGGGCAAACACCAGGGCGCCGAAGACCAGCATGGTGGTAAGGGAGGTGGACAGGACCGGGGGGAGCGTGGCCGCCATCCCCCAGGCGATGGCCATCCTCCTTCTCCCTCGCTCCTCCTTTATCCGGTGCAGGATGTGGATGGCGCTGTCCACCCCGATCCCGATCAAGAGCGGGGAGATGACGATATTGGTGAAGTTAAAGGAGATCCCAAGGAGGCGCATCCCGGCCAGCATCCAAAGGTAGCCGATTGCCAAGGGGGAGACGGCCAAGAGGGCCTCCCGCAGGCTGCCGAAGCTCATCCACACAAGGAGGGCGATGAGGAAGCTGGCGATGGCGGTGGAAAAGGCAAAATCCCGCTTCATGTAGGCCTCGAGCCGTCCCTGCACCTCGGGGACCCCGAAGTAGTCGACCCCCAGCCCCTGCACCCAGTCCACGAATTCCTGCAGGTTATGGCCCTCGTAGAGGCTGGGCGACACCCTCGCCCTCAGGATGAACTCCTGGGAAGTGGGGGAGTAATAGACGGGCTTAAGCTGCTCCGGGAGGACCTCCACCAGGGCCCTTATGAGCTCGGGTTCGTCGGGGAGGGAGGCCAGGTTCTCAAGGAAGGCCGACACATTTTGGAGGTCGCCTTTGATCCCGGCCAGGAGCCTCAAGGAGGAATCCCGGTCCAGCTCCTCCAGCTCGTAAGCCAACCGAAGCAGGGCAGAGGACCTATGGGAAAGCGAGGTGGCCAAGGCCACGTCCCCGGCGAGCAGGCTGGAGAGCTCCCAACCAGCGAGCTGGACCGCCAGCCGCTGGAGGGCATCTATCAACTCCTCCCAGCGGCCCAACACCCCTTCCAGGGAGTCCACCACGGCCAACAGGTCCCCCACCGGCAGGTCCTGTAGGGAGGCCTTCCCCCGCAAAAGCTCCTGGGGCAGGATGTCCCGGATGGAGTCAATGCCTGTTACGAAAGGGCTTTCGGCCAAGGCCCCTTCCAGCTTGCGCAGCTGGGCCGGATCTTTCACAAAGAAAACGAACTCGTCCGAAAACGATACCTCCCCTTGGAATTCCCGCAGGATCTCGTTCGCCACCTGGGAGGCCTGGGTCTGGGGGGCAAGCTGGCCCGACACGAAGCGGAACTCCACCTGGCTCACCTGATAGGACAGGGCCAGGGTCAAAAGCAAGGTGAGCCCCACCACCGCCCGCCGCTGGGAAAGCAGGCCCTTGTAGCCCCGGGCCAGCGCCTGGGTCGGGACGGGCATGTGCTCGCGAAACCGTCTCTTGAAGGCCACATAGCTCAAAACGATCAGGCTCGGGGTAAGGAGCATCGCCGAAAGGTATGCCAGCACGATCCCCAAGGACATGATGAGCCCCATCTCCGTCAGGGCCCGAGACCGGGATACAAGGAGGCACACGAAAACCGCGGCCGTGGTCAGGGCGGCGGAGAGCGATGCCTCCCCCTTTTTGTGGATGGCGGTGTAAAGCGCCCGACCCACCGACCTCCCCGCCTCCCTTTCCTCCACGTACCGGGAGAGGAGGTGGATTGAGAAATCGATCCCCAGCCCCAACACAAGGGAGGGAAGGAAGGTGGTGATCAGGTTGAAGCCCCCAGCGGAGAACTTGGCCCAGGCCATGGTGAACAGGGCCGACACCAAAAGAGGCACCAGGGCCACCAGGGTGAGGAAGGCACTTGAGAACGTGAGCGCCAAAAGCAACAGCACCCCCAGCGAGGAGACCAGGGTCACGAAGTTCATATCCTTTCGGATGATTTCGTTGCTCTCTGTCACCGCCACGTAGGCCCCGGTTAGCCGGGCCTGCACCCCGAGCTGAAGGAGGTCCGCCTGGGCGATGATCCCTTGGAGGAGCTCGGTGACCCGGCGGCAGTAATCCAGCCCGGCGTAGGAGGGCTGGGCCGGCCATACCTGGATGACCAGCTTGGTGCTGTCGCGGGAAAGAAGCGGGGTGCCCTCGTCGGGCGGGGTCCCGCCGGCCGGTTTGCCGGTGGCGGCTTGGATCACCTGGGTGGCCCGGTTAAGGGGGCCTTGCACCCGGGGGAGGCCCCGGAGGACCTCAAGGCCGCTTGCCCCAAGCTGCAGTAGCCGGTCCACCAGGGGGATGATCCGCTCGGCTGAGGGATCCCCTGTGGCCGTCAGGGCCTCCTCCAGCTCGGCCAGGCCGGAGCTTAGCTTCCCGCTTTCCGGTAGGATCTCGGCCACCGCGGCCAGGAGCTCCTCGGCCGCGGCCTTGAGCCCCTCCAGGTCCTCCGGGGACAGGGTCTGGTAAAGCAAAAGCTCCTTGGGGTACTCGATGGCCTCCCCGATGCGATAGGAGGCCCGCTTGAACTCCGGCTCCTCAAGGAGGAGCTGGATGAGCCGGTCGGCGGCGGAAAACAGCCTCTCCCTCCGTTCCTCTACGTCCTCGGGCGGGGAGACCAGGGACAGCAGGATCGCAGCGTAATCGGTGGCGGTGAGCTCCCCCTCCCTGGCCTTGTACTTCTCGATGAGGGGATCCTCCTCCGGGAGGAGGTCAAGATAGGAACTCCTTATGGGAAGCTCGCGGATGTAAAACAGGCTGAAGCCCACGAGCACGGCCACCACCAGCACCACCCCTACCGCCTGGCGGCGGGAGAGCCTGGCGATCCCATCTAAAAGCAGTGTACGGAGGCGTTTAGCCTTGGGCAGCTTCCTCTCCGGCTGGGGAGCGGATCTCGATGTCATAACCCGTGACCTTGGCCGCGAGCTCTGCGTTGTGGCCGTCGCGCCCGATGGCGAGCGACATCTCGCTTGCGGGGACGGTCACCAGCGCTTTCTTCTCCTTTGGATCGAGCTCCACGGAAAGCACGCTAGCCGGGGCGAGGCTCCCTTTGATCACCTCTTTTACGTCCTCGCTCCAGCGGATGATGTCCACCTTTTCCCCGGCCAGCTCGCGGCTTACGGCGCGAATCCTCACCCCGCCCGCCCCGACACAGGTCCCCACCGGGTCTATCCGGGGGTCAAGGGCCCGGAGGAGCACCTTGGACCTGACCCCGGGGACCCGGGCCACCTTCACTATCTCCAGGAGCCCCTGTTCCAGCTCCGGCACCTCGAGCTCCAGGAGCTTGGCCACGAATTGGGGGTGGGCCCTGGAGACGTAGATCCGGGGATCGCCCTGGGTCTTCTCCACCCGGTAAAGATACGCCCGCAGGCGTCGTCCGGCTATGTACCGCTCCCCTGGGATGCGTTCCTCCTCCGGGAGGAGGGCCTCCACCTCCCCCAGGTTCACCCATACGTTGCGGCCCTCAAAGCGGTGTACCGAGCCGTTTATGATCTCCCCGATGCGGGTGGAGTACATCTCGTACAGGGCCTCCCGGCGGCGGCGAAGGATCTCCTGCCGGAACACGTTCTCCGCCCGCCGGGTGGCGATCCGCCCCAGGCTCGCCAGATCGAAGGGTTTTCCGTTCACGAATATGTCCCCGGAGCGCCGGTCCACGTGCACCTCCGGGGGCTCCTCCCCCCCGAACTCCACCAGGTAGGCCGCTGCTATCCCTTTTTCCATGGCCTCATAGGCCGCCTCGCGGTCGATTCCCCGCTCGCGGGCCATCTCCTCCAGCGCCTCAAGGAAGTCTATGTTCATCGGCCCTCCGTCCTGGCTTCGAAGACCACCTGGGCCCTGGTCACCTGGGACAAGGGGATCTCCATCCGGCCTTCTTGGCAGTCCACCGTTATCTTCCCTTCCCCCACCCCTACCAGCCTCCCCTGGCAGGCCACCTTCTTGCCCTGGGGGGAGTGGGAGGTCACCCGGATGGGCTTCCCCAGGGCGCGCCGGTAATGCCACTCCTCCCACAGGCGCCGCTCGACCCCGGGGGATGACACCTCCAGCACGTAGGGGAAGGCCAGGGGATCATGCTCGTCGAGCAAGGCCTCGATGGCCCTGCTGGCGCGCTGGCAATCCGCCAACGTGACCCCGGTGGGGCTGTCTATGTATACCAGGAGCCGCGCCCGGGGCCCGGCCCGGGAGAGCTCCCAGTGATAAAGCTCCACCCGGGCGTCCCGCGCGCCCTGCCGTAAAAGCGCGTCCAGCTTTTCCCGCAAGGTGCTCATCTTTTACCATTATACTTGCTGCGGAACATGCCCACAAAAAAGGCTCAGCCTCGGCGTTTTGTGGTGGGGGAAGGGGAAGGGGGCATGCGGCTGGACCGGGTGGTGGCCGCCCGCCTGGGGCTCCCCCGGACTGTGGTGAAGGACCTGTTCCGGGAGGGGGCGGTTAGGGTGGACGGCAGCCCGGGCAAGGCGGCCGGCCGCGCCCGGCCCGGACAGACGGTGGAGGTGAACCTCCCCGCCCCGGAGCCGGCGGACTGGCCGGAGATCCCCGTGCTCTACGTGGACGAGGCCGTCCTGGTGATAGACAAGCCCGCGGGGCTCCCGGTGCATGGGGCCGGACGGGGGCGGGTCGGGCCCAGCGTAGTGGCCATCCTGCAGGGGCGGTTCTCCCTGGCCGGGGGAAGCCCGGAGAGGCCGGGGGTGGTGCACCGGCTGGACGCCCCCACAAGTGGGGTGATGGTGCTGGCCAGGACCAAAGGGGCCTGGGAGGACCTGGTGGACCAGTTCCGCCGGCGGGAGGTAAAAAAGGAGTACCTGGCCCTGGTGGAGGGGGAGCTGGAGCCCGAGGAGGGGGAGATCCACGGAAGGCTGGCTAGGGACCCGGCCCGCCCCTGGCGCATGCGGGTTCAGGCGGGGGGGAAGGGGGCCCAGACCGAGTTCTCGGTGCTCGCAAGGGGGGACGGAAGATCCCTTTTGCTCGTCCGCCCCAAAACCGGACGCACCCATCAGATCCGGGTGCACCTTTCGGCCATCGGACACCCGGTGGTGGGGGACGGGGTCTACGGGGGCGGAGGGGGGCGGCTCATGCTCCACGCCTGGCGCCTGGGCTTTCGGCACCCCCTCCTGGGGAGGTGGATGGAGCACGTTGCCCCCCCTCCCCCCTGGTTCTCCGATTGGCTTGAAGGATTAGGTAATACAGGGCGGAAAGGAAGTTAGCGGCGATCGCGGCCCAGAAGGGCAGCCTCCCCCACGGGGCAACAAGGAGACACACGGCGGCCAGGGCGGTGAGGGCGGCGGCCGTCTTGCCCGGCCAGCGGGCTCCGAACTCCCGGCGGCGGCGCCAGAGGACCAGGGTGCCGATCCCCAGGCCCAGTTGGGGGATGGCGTAGAGCACCGGCCCCAGGGGGGGGAGCCCTCCCACGGCGGCCAGGGCCGAAAAGAGGGCCATGTAAAGCAGCTTATCCATGGCCGGGTCGAGCATGGCCCCGACGAAGGTGACCTCGTGGCGGGAGCGGGCCACAAGCCCGTCCACCGCGTCGGTCAGCGCGGCCAGGATGAAGAAAAAGAGGGCTATCCAGGGCCTATCCGCCAGGACGGCGACCACCACAGGGGCGATGAGAAGGCCCCGAAGCAGGGTCAGCCCGTTGGCCAAGGTCATGGCCCTATCATAACCCCGGCTTCCACAGCGGCCAATTAGCCTGGAGCACCACCCCGGCTATAATAGGTATAATAGGAAAAGTCCACCAAGACACGCGAGGTGATCAAATGCACAGGACCAAGGTCATAATCATGGGCGCTGCTGGAAGGGATTTTCATAATTTTAATGTTTTCTTCCGACACAGGGAGGACTACCAGGTGGTGGCCTTCACCGCCACCCAGATCCCGGGGATCGAGGGCCGCCGCTATCCCCCGGAGCTGGCCGGCCCCCTTTACCCCCAGGGCATCCCCATCGAGCCCGAGGAGCGCCTTCCGGCACTGGTACGGGACCACGGGGTGGAGGTGGTGGTGTTCTCCTACTCAGATGTCTCCCACCAGCACGTGATGGACCGGGCGGCGACGGCCGCCGCCGCCGGGGCGGACTTCTGGGTTTTGGGCCCCCGCTCCACCCAGCTTGTGGCAAAAAAGCCCGTGGTGGCCGTGTGTGCGGTCCGCACCGGCTGCGGCAAGTCCCAGACCACCCGGAAGGTGGCCGAGATCCTCAAGGCCCACGGCAAGAAGGTGGCGGTGGTAAGACACCCCATGCCCTACGGGGACCTGGCCGCCCAGGCCGTACAGAGGTTCGCCTCCTACCAGGACCTGGACCGCGCAGGTTGCACCATCGAGGAACGGGAGGAGTACGAGCCCCACATCGACCGGGGGAACGTGGTGTTCGCCGGGGTGGACTACGAGGCCATCCTGAGGCTCGCGGAAAAGGAGGGGGACGTCATCCTGTGGGACGGGGGCAACAACGACATGCCGTTTTTCCGGCCCGACCTACTCATCGTGGTGGCCGACCCCTTGCGGGCCGGCCACGAACGCACCTACTGGCCAGGCTCGGTGAACATCCGCCAGGCGGACGTGGTGGTGATCAACAAGATCGATTCCGCCTCGCTTGAGGAGGTGGAGCGCCTGAGGGCCTCGCTCGCCGAGCTCAACCCCCGGGCCAAGGTGGTGGAGGCCGCTTCCCCCATCGCCGTGGAATCCCCCGAGCTCATCGCCGGAAAGCGCGTCCTGGTGGTAGAAGACGGGCCCACGGTCACCCACGGGGAGATGCCCTACGGGGCCGGGGCGGTGGCCGCCAGGAAGCTGGGGGCCCAGCTCGTCGACCCCAGGCCATATGCCGTGGGCTCCCTGCAGGAGACCTACCAGCGCTACCCCCACCTGGACCGGGTCCTCCCGGCCATGGGGTACGGGGAGGCCCAGGTGCGGGAACTGGCCGCCACCATCTCCCAGGTGCCCTGCGACGCCGTAGTCATCGCCACCCCCATCGACCTCCGCCGGCTCATCCACCTCGACCGCCCCGCCAGCCGGGTGCGCTACGAGCTCCAGGAGATCGGACTTCCCACCCTGGAGGACGTACTGACCCCCTTGCTTTAGACAAGGGTCCCGGGCGGCCCGGACAAACACGGTGGGGCCGCCCCCATTTCCTCCCTCCGTCCCCCCCATCCCACCCCCTATCATCTCCCCCGAGGAGGGGGATGATGAAGAAAGCAGCTTTCCTTTTGGTTTTTGCATGTAGCCTCGGCCTTGCGGGGCTGGCCCAGGAAACGGAGGACGGCCTCGGGGGCTCCCTGGGGGTGGAGTTCACCGTCACCCCCATCGCCCCCGCCAGCTTGGACGTGGACACCGCGATCACGGCCTCGCTTTCCTTCGCCGGGGCGAGCGTGGAAAGCCGGACCGTGATCTCCCTGGCGGGGCTCGAGTCAGAGCACCTGAGGCTGGCCCTCGACCTCGATGGGGTGACCCTGGCCACGGGGATGCAGTTCGACCCCTGCTTTTCCAGGTACTGGTTTGAGGTACGGGGGGGATGCTGCCCGGTGGAACTGGGGGCCCTGTTCCTGGTGGAGAACCTGGCCCCGGCCTGCCAGACCCCCAGCTTCACCGTGGGGATGGCCTTGGACTTCGGCCTCACCTTCGACCCGCTTTTCATCCGCAGCATCACCGGCTTCGGGGTGGAAGACCTCTACCACCTCATCGACGAATACCCCGAGACTGAACTCACCGCCGTATCCGGCTGGTGGTTCAGCGAAGAACTCATAAGCGTGGGCTTTGCCACCCAGTGCCTGCACGCCGAGTCCATCTTCGTGCTGAACGAGCTTGGCTTTTCCTGGGCCCAGCTCAACGCAAGCTACACCTGGCCCGACGCCGGCATCCAGCTCGGCACCCGGGTGTGGATCGATTCCTCCTTCGCCTTCAGCCAAGGGGACCTGATCCTGAAGGTGACAATCGATCCCGTGGAGCTCCGCTCCGTCACCAGCATGAACTTCAGCGGGTTCCTAGGGCAAAGGATCGACATCTCCATCACCTTTTCCGGGATCAAGCTCTACTCGCGCACCAGCTTCACCTTCGCGGGGCTGATCTCCGAGGTCTTGGGGTTCGAGCTTTCCTTCTAGCCCCTCATGGGCCGGTTGGGGGAGCTGGCGGCCAGGCTCAGGGAGCGGGATGACCCCGCCCTGCGGGCCGAGCTCATCCGGCTCGGGGAGGAGCTGGTAAGGGAGGTGGCAGAGGAGTTCGCCGGCTGTGGGCTTCCACAAAAGGAGCTGGAGCGGGCCGGGCACCTGGGGCTTTTGAGCGCGGCGTACAACCTGGAGCTCGACCGGGCGGGGGACTTCGAGACGTTCGCCCGCAACCTAATCCGGGGGGAGATCAGGGGGCACATCCGGGAGAGGTTCCCACCCCCCCAACCCCCACGGTGGCTGCGGCTCTTGGCAGAGCAGATCGATCGGGCCCACCACGAGCTTTTCCGGGAGCTGGGCCGTCCCCCCACCCTCTCCGAACTGGCTCAGAAGTTGAACCTAACCGATGAGGGGCTGAAGGAGGCGTTCAAGGCCCGCGACGCCTTCCTGTACACCTCCCTCTCCCAGGAACACAGGGCCGAGGACCTGCGGCCGGACTTTCACCCCGAGCGCATCCGGGACAGACACCCCAGCCCGTTCCCCTGGCAGGCCCGCATCCGGCTGGCCCAGGCCCTGGAAAGGCTGTCCGGGCTCTGGTCAAGGCTGGCAGAGAACATGCTCGGCCTGGAGGAGGACGACCCATGGCCAACCGTTATGTAATGGATATACGGAGGAATGTCCACTTGACAATCCTCTTCGTATGCTTTAAGGTAGCTTCGCTTAGCAGACACCCTGAAAAAGGGCAAACCCATCGCAAGGTGGGGGCGCAAAGCTGCGGGCCCTAGGAATGGGTAGCCGGGCTGCCAGGGTAACTCCGGCGGCCCGGTTTTTGGTTGCCGAAAAGGGGAGGTGGAGAGGGTGCAGGTGACCATGTACTTCGGGGAGGAGGATCGGTACCTGATAGAGCTGGTAGACCGGAAGGCGCGGCAGGAGCGCAAGTCGCGGTCGGCGGTGGTGCTTTCCATCCTGGAGGAGCACTTCGAGCGGGAGAAGAGGATCGGGGAGGTGCTGGTGGACCTGGGGGCGGTGACCCCTCGGCAGGTGGAGGAGGCCCTGGAGCTGCAGAACAGGGCCAAGGGGGCACGGCTTTTGGGGGAGATCCTGCTTGAGCGGGGGTTCGTGGACGAGAGAGCCCTTACCCGGGCGCTCACCATCCAAGCCCGGTTCAAGGCCCCCGCGGGGCAAAAGAGGGGATGAAAACCGCGTTAAGGGGGTGAAAGAAGGCGGAAAAGCTGATTGGCGGACGAAAGGGCAAACCCGGGGCGACCCGGGGGCGCAAAGCCAACGGGCCTCAAAAACCGAAATACCTGAGGTGGCCGGGCTGCCGAAACGCCTCCTAAACGGGTTTTAAACCTAGAAAACCGCGAAACATTTAGGAGGTGTTTCACATGCGGAAACTTTGGGTACTGGGAGTATTTGGAGCGCTGGCCATGCTGCCGTTTGCGGCCCTGGCCGACACCGGGGATGCCACCTCGGCCACCTTGACACTCTCAGGTGTGATCTACATCACGGTCACCGACGAATGGGAGGACATGGAGATCGATCAGGACGCAATTGCGGGAATGGCGGGCAGCTACTTCACCTGGGGTAGCATCACCGTCAAAGTCAAGGCCATGACCGATTACAAAGTTTGGAGCGGCTACTTCACCGATCTTACAGATGAGGCGACGGAGTTTGAGAACGAGGACCACGTGGTGGCCCTGGACGATGGGATCGAGTACTGGCTCCCCTACAACAGCAGCTTCGAGTCCATCACCAACCCGACCCAGGGCTTTGACTGGACGGGCGGGTTCGGCACGGACATGGTGACCCTGTTCACCGGGGAGAACAACATGCCCGGCGGTGATGAGAAGACCTACACGGGCAAGCTCGACCCATCCAACCTGGGGGATAGAACAGCCAACGAGACAATCCAGTTCACCATCGTGTTCGTGGTGGAGGATACCTCCATTTAAGCCCCGATGGTAAAGGAAGGGAAGGCGCGACCACTGCTGGGCTGGCTACTCGGGGTGGCCTTGGCGTGCCTTCCCATTCAGGCGGTGGCCGACACCGGGGATGCGGTCACCGCCACCCTGATCATCCTGGGAAGCCCTGAGGAAGCGGGAGGGGGCGCAGGGGAGACGGAGTGCGAGCCGTTCTGCGCCCCGCCCATCCCCGCCCTGTATTCCACCCAGCGGGCCGACCTGTTGGTGGATCTGAACGATGACGGAAATGTGGATCCCGGCGACATCCTGCGCTACACAGTCCTGGTGGAAAACTTCGCCCCCATCCCCATGGAGGGGGTGAGCTATTTCACCCTGATCGATCCCCACCTGGAGCTCCTCCCCGACTCCCCGCGCACCACCCTGGGCGCGGTCGAATCCTATCCCCTGGGGGAAGCTATGACCGCGGTGGCCGCCAGGATCGGGACCCTGCTCCCCAAGGAGTGGGCCGTCCTTTCCTTCGACGCCCGGGTGCGGGAGGACACGCCCCCTGGGGTGTCCGCCCTGGTCGGCCAGGGGCTCGTTTACTCGGATACCACCTCCCCCGTCCTCACCGACGACCCCGATACCCCGCTTTTACAGGACGCCGTCCATATCGAGCTTGGAAAGCCCCCCTCCGGCACCCTGGCCGAGCTCCCCGCCGGCGGACCGGCCCCGGAGCCGGCCCTCGTCAAGCTCGCCCAGCTCACCCCCGAGCCGGAGGTGCTGCGGGTGGCAGAGCCCGATACCGACGTGGAGTATGCGGTGGCCTACGCCAACCGGGGGGATTCACCGGCGCATGACCTATGGCTTGTGGATGTAGTGGGTCCCTACGTTCACGTGCAGACGGAATCCCTGGTTCCCCAGGACGCCCGGGTGTGGCAGGTTGGGGGGCTACAGCTCGTGGCGGCCCGCTTTGCCGAGGTTCCCCCCGGGGGGGTGGCCACCCTGTCCTATCGCGTGCCGGTGGGGTACACGGTGCCCCCGGAGGTCGCCTACCTCTCCACCCGGGCCATGGCCTTCGCCCTGAACGCCCCTTTCCAGCTCTCCGACGACCCCCTCACCGAGCTCTTGTATGATCCCACCACGGTGCTTCTCCCCTACCGCTGTGCCGGGGAGGGGGGCTGGACCTGGGAGGAGTGGCGGGAGGTGGTGTCCACCGCCCCCACCGGGCTCCTGCCCTTGGTGCTCCAGGAGAAGGACGGGACCCAGCATCTCAGGTGGATCCTGTACGGCGGCGACTTCTTCGGGGACCTTTCCCCACACCCCTCCCTCAGGCCCCCATACTGGCCGCGCTGGGCCCTGGTGGGCCTCGTGGAGGTGCCGTTCGAGGAGCTCTCCGGTGAGCAGCTGGGCTTTCGCCTGGCGGAACGAAAGGAGCCCTATGTCAAGGACTTCCTGGCAGAAGAACCCCTGTTCATGTGGGCGGACTACGACCGGCCGCTCTACGGGCGGGTGCCGGCCACCGATGCCGGTGAGCTCCTGTGGATCGAGCGCTTCAATCGCCCCTTCTGCGAGCGGGGGTACCTGCCCCTTTTGGCGGAGCTGGATTGGGCTCACGATTGGGACATGCCCTGGCTCGAGGACGCCCTGATCGTGGCCACCTTGGGCCAGGAACCGGAGAAGCCATGAACAAAAGGCTACTAGGGCTGACCTTGATGCTCGTCCTGGCGGGCGGGGTCTCTTTCGCCTGCGGAAATCCTATCGTTATCCCCGGAAACCCCGATTGCGACGACCTTTGCTACCGATGCTATGAGGAGTTCAAACTCGACCCCCCCGAAAAGGGCACGTTCAGCGACCCGGATGGCCCCCTGACCGTGACCATCTACAACGCGGTCTACAAGCCAAAGGGTGAGATGCTGAGCTTTTCGTGGTCCTCGAACATCCCGGTCTCGGCCGTGATCGTAAAGGGGGGACCCTGGGCCAACGTCTATTACTACTGCCCTCCCGCGACGGGCGACTCTTGGCTACACGCACCAGGGTGGAAAGGGATCAACCACATAACGTTCTGTTACATCCCCCCCCAGCTGGAGGTGGAGGTGTCCGGGCTCTCGGATTTCACCGTCACCCAGGAGTTCATCGGCCAGGGGAACCGCTATGCCCCCTTGGGCACCCTTTCTGTCACCATCACCGCCTCCACCGGCTACACCGCCTCGGTTTACTACACCTACGAGGTCCTTTGGGGCTCTACCTCCCCCTTCACCGGGGACCCCCTCTCACTCCAGGCCGATTCCGGCACCTGGTACATTATCCCCCAATACCCTTCTTACATTACCCTGCCCGATTTCTCCGGGGGCCCCGGCACCGAGACCCACACCTACCCGGTTAGGGTGGACCTGTCCCTTTTGGGGGACCGGGACGCCGGGGACGTGATCCGGTTCACGGTCCACGTCACCGTGAGCGACCCCTGGCCGTGACGGGGGTTACAGACGATGGCCCTTTTCTGCCGTAAAATGCCCTCGATGTTAAAAGATCGGTGGTGGCTCGGGCTGGCCCTAGCAACCCTAGTCCTGCTCCCGACGGCCGGGCTGGGGAGCATGGCGGTGGCCCCGCTTTCGTTGCGCATCCCGGCCGCCCCGGGACAGCAGGGCAGCGCCTCCTTCACGATCCGGAATACCGGGACTGAACCCATCACCGTCAACATCACCCTGCACGACTGGTGGCGTACCCCGGACGGGAGGTTCCAGATCCTCCCCGCCGGGTCCCTGGAAAGGTCCTGCGCCGAGTGGGTCCTTTATTCCGCCTCCTCACTGGAGCTGGCCCCTGGGGAGGAACGGGAGGTGACGGTCAAGGTCACCGTCCCGGAGGACGTGGAGGGGGATCATTGGGCACTGCTTTTGGTGGCGGAGGAGCCCCGGCCTGAAGGGGAGGAAGAGGGGCTTACCAGCACCACCCGGGTGGTGGTCACCTACGCAGTGAAGATCCTACAGCAAGATCCGGTCAACAAGCACCTGGAAGCGGAGATAAAGGGGATCGAGCTTGTCCAGCCAAGCCCGCTTGAGCTTAGGGTCCGGTTTGTGAACACCGGGAACGCGCACCTCACCACCCAGGGCACGGTGGAGATCCGGGACATCTTCGGGGAGACGGTGAGGAGCTTTTCCGTTGCCCCCTTCCCCAGCCTGCCGGGGGAGGAGCGCGTGATCCTCCTTGAGGATACCTCTTCCGCCCCCCTGCCGGAGGGCTTTTACTACGTGATCGCCCTGCTTGATTTCGGCGGGGATTACCTGATCCAGGGGGGTGCGCCCCTCCAGATCCCCGCCCCCCAGGGGTAAGGGGTCGACATCGCTCAAGCCCCAGGGCTTCCCAGAAGGACGCGCACGATGCGCTCGGCTGCGTGGCCGTCCCCGAACAGACTTCCTGCCTTGGCCATCCCCCGGTAGGCGTCCTCATCGCAAAGCAGCCGCTCGACCTCGCTTACTATCCTTTCCCTCGAGGTCCCGATGAGCCGGGCCACCCCGGCTTCCACCGCCTCCGGTCGCTCCGTCTTTGTCCGCAACACCAAAACGGGCTTCCCCAACACCGGCGCCTCCTCCTGCAGCCCCCCGGAGTCGGTAAGCACGAGGAACGAGGCCTGCATCAGGCGAACGAAGGGTTCATATGGGAGGGGGTCTAGCAGGACGATCCGCTCGTGGCCTGAAAGGAAGCGCTTCACCGGCCCGCGGACGTTGGGGTTGGGGTGCACGGGGTAGGCGACCAGCACCTCGGGATTGCGCTCCACCACGGCCCGCAGCCCGTGGCAGATCTCCACGAACGGTGCCCCGAAGCTCTCCCGCCGGTGGGCGGTGACCAGGATCAGCTTCTTCCCCGGCGGAAGCCGGCGGAGGAGCCCTTGCGCCTCCGGGGAGGGGGGCCGCTTCAAGATCCACTGCAGGGCATCGACCACGGTGTTCCCGGTGACGAAGATCGAGCCGGGGTCCACCCCTTCGGAGAGGAGCGCCAACCGCGCCCTTTCCGTAGGCGCGAAATGATAGGTGGCCAGCGCCCCCACCAGCCGACGGTTTATCTCCTCCGGGAAGGGGAAGTAGCGGTCGGAGGTGCGTAGGCCAGCCTCCACATGCCCCACCGGGATCTTAAGGTAAAAGGCGGCAAGGGCAGTGGCAAACACGGTGGTGGTGTCCCCCTGAACGAGTACCCAATCGGGCCGGTTTCCCTCAAACACGCGGATCATCCCCGTAAGCACCCTAGCCGTGAGGGCAGGGAGCGTCTGACCAGGCCTCATGAGATCCAGGTCGATGTCCGGCCTGATGCCGAAAAGCCCCAGCACCTGGTCGAGGAGCTCCCGGTGCTGGGCGGTCACACACACCGTGAGGGCCACGGAATCCGGATGGCGGGCCAGCTCCCGCACCACCGGGGCCATCTTGATCGCCTCCGGCCTGGTCCCGAAGACTACGAGCACCCGCAGCCTCCCCTTACCCTGCCCGGTCCTCTCCAAAGGCATCCCCACCGATCTTACCCTGCCCGCCCCTCCCCTGCAGAGGATAAGGCTCAAAAAAGGCTAAAAATTGCCGCACGAAGGTGATACACATTACAGACGATCGTGGCTAAAAGATGTATACTTTGTTACTCGTACCTCTGAAAAAGGGCAAAGCCGTCGTGAGGCGGTGACGCAAAGCCGCGGGCCTCTTGCTGAGGCCGCCGGGTTGCCAGAGGCGAAAGAAAGGGAGGATCTTAAGGTACGGGGAAGGTTCGCCTGGGCAGCTCGGAAGGGGTCCCTTTCTTACCCTCTATTCCAAGTCCGCTCAGCCGGCCCTCCCCATAGGCGTTTTAAGGAGGCCGAAATGTCTTCCATATAAAACTTGAGAGGCGCCCGACCGGCCTTTACCCCCATGCTCCCCAGCTGGTGGCTCAAGGTCCCTTTGCGAGCGCCTCGTTTCCATTATAGCACCCCGGAAAGGGCCTGTGAAGTTGTGGAGATCACAAACCAGAAAGAGGACTCTAAATAGGAGGAGTAAGGTGAAAGTAGTAAAGAATAGAAAATGGGGATTTTGGCCGGGCTGCGTCCTGGCCCTGATGGCGCTCCTTGCCGCCAGTGGTTTCGCCCAGGCGGACCCGGCCGGCAGGGAGCCGCTTTGCGTGATGGAGATCTGGACTGACCGCCAGGCATACCACCCCGGGGATCGGGTACAGGTGAACTTCTGGATCAGCGTGAACGATAGCCCCGAACTGCCCGAGATCACCGATGCCCAGCTTGAGCTGGAGCTCCAACAGCCCTTCGGCCCCTACATCATGCTCAGCTCCAAAAAGAACGTCTCCCTCCGCAAGGGAATCGAATGGGAGGAAACCCTCCTCACCCTGCCCGTCCTGGGGGACCTGCTCAGGGACCTGGGCGACTACAGCCTCCATGCCATGTTACGTTCTCAAGATGGAGGGCTCCTGTGCGAGGCCTATGCGTCTTTCACCATTCGAAGCATGTTCGGCCAGCGACCCACCACGCGGACGCTTCTTGTCACCTCCCGCCGGACCCAGCTCACCGAACCGTTCGCCTCGATGCTGGCTGCCTGGCTCGAGGCGTGCTTCAAGACCCAGGTCCAGGTGATCTACCAGGAGGGGTTCTATGAGGCCTACCAGGCAGGGGCGTTTCAAGGGTTCGACGTCATCATCTACTACGCCACCGATTTCACCCAGGGGCCGCCTCCCGATCTTGTGGTGGACATATTCGAGGGCGAGGGGATCACGAAGAAAAAAGTCGTCTGGATCGGCTACCATCTCGATAAGGTCCAAGGCTACCTCCACCTTTACGGCCTAAAGTACGGGGAGCTCAGGAGCGCCAGCGACTTAACCCCCCTGCACTACGTGGATGGCGAGACCGACTATATGCTCCTCAACGCCGATCGGATCTCCGTCGAGCCGGTCAACCCGGATCTGGCCCGGGTCCGTGCCACCGCGGACGGCCTTCCCATCATCGTCAGCGCCAGGCATACCTACTACCCCGAGGACGGGGAGTGCTTCTACTTTGTGGGCTTTCACCCCACCGCCTACCTGGCCCCGTTCGGGGCCCACCTGGTCTTCCTGGACGTGTTGAGCGAGGCCTACGGGATCGAGCACCCCAGGGCGGCGCTGGTGCGCCTTGAGGACGTCCATGCCAGGACGAACGGGGGGAGCCTGCTTGCGGCGGCCGAGTACCTGGACGGGGAGGGCGTCCCCTTCTCCCTGGCCCTGATCCCCATCTACTCCAACGGCCAAGGGGAGGAGATCCGCCTTAGCCAGGATCGGCAGTTCCGGATCACGGTGAAACGGGCCCTCTTAAGCGGGGGCGAGCTGGTGCTCCATGGGGCGTCCCACCAATACGACGGGGAGACGGCCATCGATTACGAGTTCTGGGATGAGGCCCGCATGGCCCCGGTGGGCGGAAGGGAATACGCCGAAGATAGGCTGACCCTGGCCATGGAGGAGCTCGAGGCCTCCGGGCTCAAACCATACCTGGTGGCCTGGGAAACCCCTCACTACAGAGCTTCAACCGAGGCTTATGCAATTTTCGAATCGCACTTCCCGTTGATCTACGAGGACCCCCACTGGGGGTTCAACCTCCGGCTCCTCCCCTACCCGGTTGAAACCGAATCCGCCCTCTATGTGCCCACCAACCTCGGGTACGTAGCCCGGAGCTCCCTGAGAGCCGATGTGGACAGGATCCTGGAGCAGGCGAGGCTCCTGGCAGGACTCCAGCACGGGGCGCTGGCCTCGTTCTTCTACCACCCCGAGCTCGGGCTTGCGGCCCTCAAGGAGATCGTCGCCGGCCTTAAAGAACAGGGCTGGACGTTCCAGCCGGTCTCCTTCCTTTTGGGGAACTGAGAAGGTGGGGCCGTGGGCCAGAAGAAGACAAGGGTACAGTTCATGCTGCCGGAGCTGGTGGTGGCCCGGCTTGACTGCCTTAAGGGCCAAATGGGCGCCTCCTCCCGGACCGAGGTGGTGAAGATCGCCCTGGAGCTACTCCACTGGGCGATGCTCCACCGGGCCCAGGGCGAGGACATCGCCGCCGTGCGGGGGGGGAAGGTGGCCGAGAAGATCGCCATCCCCGGGATCGCCCCCGACAGGGACACGCCATAGGGGGACCGGTGACCGTCTCCACGGACTTCCTAACGTTCTTCTTCTTGGGGTTCTGCGTGCTTTATAACGCGTTTTTGTCCCTCTTCTTCCTGGCGCTGAAGCTCTTCTTTAAGGAAGAGGAAACCGACTCAGGGGCCGGAGGGTGGCCCACGATCACCGTGATGGTGCCGGCACTGAACGAGGAACAGGTGATAAGAAGGACCGTGGAGCGGCTCGTCTCCCTCCCCTACCCAGGGCCCCTGGAGGTCCTGATCATCGACGACCACAGCGATGATCGGACCTGTGAGATCGCCGAGGAGCTGGAGCGGGTTTATCCGAACGTGGCCGTGCTCAGGCGGGGGGCGATGCGATCTCGTCTGGGCAAAGGCGATTGCCTCAACCACGGGTTTTCCTACCTTTCTTCCCGCCACCCCGAGCGTGACCCGGAGCGGTGGGTGATCGGGGTGTTCGATGCCGACGGCCGGCCGGTGGAGGACGATATGTGGCTACAGGTGGGGAGGGTGTTCGCCGATCCGGAGGTGGGGGCCGCCCAATGCGGGGTGAGGATCCGCAACGGGCATCACCTCCTGGCCGCGCTCCAAGACGTGGAGTTCGCCACCTTCTCCTTCGTCACCCAAACCGTACGCGATCACACATCCGGCGCGGTGGCCCTGGGCGGGAACGGCCAGTTCATCCGGGCATCCGCCCTGAAGCAGCTGAGCGACCGGGGGGCTTGGTGGGACGAAACCGCCCTCACCGAGGACCTGGACATCGGGATCCGCGTCCACCTTGCCGGCTGGAAGGTGAGGTTTCTGAATAGATGGGTGGAACAGGAGGGGGTAGAGTCCATCAGGGTCCTTTTTCGCCAGCGCCATCGCTGGGCCTGGGGTACGCTCCAGGTCTTCCTCCGCTACGTGATGGGGTGCCGCCTGTGGCGGGGGAGGATGCCGCTCGTAAAGAGGCTTGACCTCCACTATTACCTGAGCTTCTGGATAGTGCCGTTCGTGGTCCTGGGGTCGTTCCTCCTATCCCTCCTTGACCTTGTGGGGGCCATCACCATAACCAACCGGTTCGGCCTTGCCTTTTTGCTCGCCAACTCCTTCAGCTTCATCCCCATGATCGTGCTGGGCCTTTCCTGGGCCAAGGTCCCCTTTCTCCGCATGGCCTATCTCGTCCCCCTCACGGTGATCTATGCCTACCACTGGATCCCGGCCTTGATCCTGGCCTGGGCCAGTATCATCGGGCACAGGAAACCCAGGTGGGCGAAGACACGGCGGTACGCCCTGGAGGAGCCGACGGTCGTAAAGGAGCCTGTGGGATGAGACGGTGGAGCCTTTTAATAGCCCTTTTGGTTTCGGCTGGCCTTGTGGCCACGGCCCGGGTGCCCTCCCAAGCCCTCGCCCTCTCCTTTGTCCTGGAGGAGGCGAAAAACCAGGAAGGAGGGATCTACGCGAGCTTCGGCGACCCGGGAAGCGAGGTCCTCCTCCAAAACAGCAGCCTGCTCCTCCTCTATGGCGCCCTGGTGGGGGATCGCCCCCTGGTGGAGGAACAGGCCGTGGCCATGGAGCGGTACTTCCTGGACGGAAGGCTTGGCCTCCTCCACTGGCACCTGGATGGGGGGATGAGGCCTGTAGCGGGGAGCTACGCCAACTCCCCCGGGGACAGCCTGCGGGCCGTGCGGGCCCTGATCCTGGCCTACCAGAGGTGGCATGAAGAGGAGCACCTTAGGCTGGCCCTCCGCATCGCCGAAGGCCTGATGAGGTACAACGTGGCCGAGGACCGCACCCTGCGGGCCTATGCCACCTGGAGCGATGCGTCGCCTGAGCCGGCCCGGGCGGATTCCGTGCTCCTTCCCCATGGGGACCTGGTGGCCATGGCGCTCCTTTCCCCCTACGACGCAAGATGGGAGGAGGTGCTGGCCAGAACCTTGTCCATCCTGCTCTCCGGGGCCACCGAGGTGGGGCTGTTCCAGCTGAGCTACCGGGCAGGGGCCTACTCCCCGGGCGAGGGGAGCATGATCGCTGCGGCCCAAACGGCGCTCCAGTTGGCTTCCTACGGGAGCCGCTACGGTGACCCGGCCTCATTGGAGGCGGCAAGGCGCTTCCTCAACTTTGCGAAAGGCCAACACGAGCGTTCGGGCAAGGTGTTCGCCCGCTACGATCCTGAAAGCGGTACCCCCCTGGTGGACTGGGAGAACCTGGCCGTCTATGCCCTGGTCGCCCAGGTGGCCCTCGAGCTCGGCGACAGCGCCTTCGCCGAAACCCTGATCTCCCAGCATCTCCTCCCAAAGCAAAACCTGGACAAGGGATCCCCTGCTTATGGGGCCTTTACGGCCCACCCGAACTACGCCTACGTCTACGACACCCTGGAGGCCTTGGTGGCCCTGTACCTGCTGGAGGGCCGGCCGGGGCCGAGGGAAGATGAGCCCATCCGGGCGGTTTGGTACCTGGGCTGGGAAAGGGAAAGCTACCTCAAGCCACAGGTGAAAGAGGAGCTAAAGGAGATCCAGGCCCGCCTTTGTCCGAACTACATCGGCCTTTTCGCCATCGTGTACCAAGAAGGGAAGACTTCCTCGGATCCCCACCGGGACCCGGCAAGGACGGCCACCGATGCCGCCCTGCGCCAGGTGATCACCCAGATCCACCGGCTGGGGATGGGGGTCATCCTGCTCACCCCCCTGTTTCCCGACGACGGGACCTGGGAGGGGGCCATCCAACCCCAGGACGTGGAGGCCTGGTTCGATCACTGGCGGGGGATCCTCCTCCACTACGCCCAGCTGGCCGAGGAGACCGGGGTGGAGGTCCTGCTCCTGGGCTCGGAACTGGCCACATTGCGCACCAGAACCGATGACTGGAACAGGTTGATCCTCGCCGTGCGTAGTAAGTTCCATGGAAAGGTCAGCTACTCAGTTAATTTCTGGGCCAACCGTCAGGAATACGCGGAGGTCATGGCCATGACCTATTGGCGACACCTGGACTACATCGGGGTCACCGGCTATTTCGAGCTCACGGAAAAGAAGGACCCTACGGTGGAGGAACTCGAGGCCGGCTGGTATAGGGACCGGGTGGGCCAGAACGTGGTGGCGGACCTGGAGGGGCTGAGCGGCAAGTACGGAAAGCCCATCGTGTTCTGGGAGATCGGCTATCAGAGCAAGGACGGAACCAGCATGTATCCCTGGAACTTCCCCCGTCCCGGGGCGGAGGACGAGGGGGAACAGGCAGACGCCTGGCAGGCTTTCCTAAACGTCTTCCGGGACAAGGACTGGTTCTTCGGCTATGGGGTGTATGCCGAACACGTGGGGTTGCCCAAGGTGGCCAAGATGTACACCGTGCTGGGGAAGCGGGCCGAATCCGTCCTGGCCTCCGAGTGCCGGTGATCCCCGACGGAAAGCACCCGCCCTGTGAACTGACTTCCGCCCCCCAGGGCCCGCCTTTCATTGCCCGGGGGAACTTGGGGGAGGGAAAGTAGCCCGTGATGCTAAGGCGCGTTTTCGTCCTGGCCGTGGGGGCCGCCGCCCTGGGGGTGGCCGGGCTGGCTGGCCCGGAGAACAGGTTCCTGGTCACCGGGGGCCAAGCCGTGGTGGGGGGGGAGAGCCTGGTCTCGCTGGTCCTCGTCCAGGCCCCCGCGGGCCTGCGGGCCATGGAGGGGGTGCTGACCTTGACGGGGACGGCTGGCCGCCTGGGGGGGCTCAATTCCCCACTGGAGGCCCAAGTGTTGGAACAGGCGGAGCGCCGAGTGCGGTTCCGCCTGCTGGATCCGGAAGATCGCGTGGGCCCAGGGGCTACGGATACCGTGCTGGTTGAGATCGTGGTGATCCCCGAGGAACCAGGCGAGCTTAAACTTGAGCTTGCCGTCCCCTTCTTCGTGGCCGACCAGGCCGACGCCTTCCCAGTGGCAAGCGAGAGCCAGCCCCTGGTTGTCACGCAGGGGGACTCACCTCCACAGGTCGGAGACGACCAGGGGGAGGCATCCGATTCGTCCCGGGTCGGGATCGACGTCGAGACCCCACAAGGGACATCGCTTTCCCTGCTTGCCATGGGGGGGCAGTGGGCCTATGGCCAGGTGGGCTGGCTGACCCTGGCCTTCGACCCGGGAGGGCGGGGGCTTAAGCGGCTGGAGCTGGACCTCAGGGTGGCGGAGCCCGGGTTCCTCGCCCTGGGTGACGCGGAGTGGGGGGCGCTCCAGGTGGGGGCCCTAATGGCCACTGGGGCCGGGGGGTGGAAGGTGTGGGTGGCGGACCTGTTCGATCAAGTCCGGCCGGGAGACGGGATCGTCCAGGCCCGGATCGGGCTTTCCTTCCTCACGGTGGGGACCACCCGCATCGACCTTACCGGGATCCGGGGGATCGATGAAAAGGGGGAGGCGTTCTTTTTGCCGGACACCTCGGTGAGGGTGTCCTGCTTCCTCCCACCCCTCATCCCCGGGGGAGGCAGCCCCCAGGACCTGGACGGGGACGGGAAGCTGGAGGACCTGGACGGGGACGGTGCGCTCACGGTCCATGATGCGCTGGTGCTGGCGTTTTCCTTCGACCGCCCCCCGCTAGAGGAGCTCCCGAAGGCGGTGGACTTCGACGGGGATGGCACCCTCACCTTCGAGGACGCCCGGGCCCTGGCCGAGCTCGCCACCCCCTGAGGGTCCGACCGGCAAGAACAGGCGACTGTAACCTGGATCACCGTCGCTTGTCCCGGCGACTACGGCACCCCTTTCACCCGTTCTATTCCCCTTTGAGGGCGCTTTGGAAAACTTCCCGGGCCATCATGGTGCCATGGCGAGCCGATCCGGACAGGCGATCCTGCTCTGTGGCTTTCTCCTTTTCTTTTTGATTTCGGGTGCGGCATCCCCGGTATCGGTGGAGGTCACGCCGGAGAAGGTGGTGGAGCCAGGGGCCCTGGTTACCCACGTGTTCCGGGTGATAAACCAAGGGCCGGATGACGACGTCTATAAACTCAGCCTTGACCTCCCGGAGGACTGGGTGAGCATCCCCGTCCCCGAGGCCGTGGCCGTGGAGGCCGGGAAGACGGGCTATGTGTTCGTCAACGTCCAGGTCCCCCGCACCGCGGAGGCTGGCCTGTACGAGCTAACCCTTACGGTACAATCCACCGCCGATCCTGCGGTCGGCGCTTCGGCCAGCGCCCTGGTCCGGGTGCAGCCTTGGTGGTCGTTCGAGCTCGCCTGGGAGCGCAAGCCCCCCAGGGTCCAGCCCGGAAAGCGGGTTACCGCCTTCCTCAAGGTCAAGAACACCGGGAACGTGCCCGATAGCTACCGGGTTCAGGTCATGATGTCCCCCCCGTGGGAGGCGGGGGTGAGCAGGGAGGAATTCAGCCTGCTTCCGGACGAAGAACACTTGGTGGAGCTCTATTTCGCGCCCCCGGCCACCGCCGCCCCCGGCACCCAATACGCCCTTACCGTCACGGTGAGTTCCGTGGCCAAACCCACCCTCACCCATTCCCTGAGCCTGACCGGCAAGCTCGCCCCCCCTCCCCCGGAGCTGGTGGGCGGGACCCTGTTCCCGGAGTGGACCATGTCCACCGCCTTCTCCATGGACGAGGAGGCAGACCCCACGCTGCGACTGCGGGGCTGGGGGAGCATCCCCTCCCTAGGATACATCTCCACCGGCCTCACCGTCTCCATGGCCGGGTTCGACGAGGCGATGGCTGAGCTCGTCACGAACGGCTGGAGCGTCTACCTGGATGGGGGGACCATAAGCGGGGCTTACCTGGGCATCTCCGGGAGCCCCCTGTTCGGCGGCCGCATCGACCGGTGGGGCTCCTGGCGGCTGCTTTTCACCGAAAAGAAGAAAGGGGCATCGGCCTTGCTGATGAACGGCACCACCTCCCTACGGCTGGTCACGGCAAGCGACACCGAACAGGGGCTTGGGTTCAGTGAGCTCGTCCTACGCCACGATTTCCCCGGGCCGTTCCTCGGCTGGGGGCTCGTCTCCCAGGCCGCCCAGGAGGCCTCCGGCGTGATCTTCGGGCTGGGGGGGGAGCTGGTGCTGGAGGAGCTCGAGGCAAGTGGCTCCTGGTTCTCCGTGGGGGAGGGGTACCCCAATCAGGCCGCCCGGGTGGAGGGCTCGGTGGACGCCTCCTACCACGGCTGCGGGCTGCCTTTCGATGTCTCCTGGTCCTTCGTGCGCAGCCAGGCCACCCCCCCTGGGGGGTTCCACGTGACCGACCACACGCTCCGGGTGTCCACCTGGCTCCCTCAGGTGCCCCTCCTGCCCAGGCTCGCCCTCCGGTTCGGGCTCTCCCAAAGCGACGACATCCCGGCGAGCACGAACCAGCGCACTTATGGGCTCTCGGCCGCCCTAAGGGGCGACAGCCCCTTCCAGTGGGCCCTGCGGGGGGAGCTCCAGCTGGTGGAGGACCTCGCCTCGGGCACCTATACCTCCTCCCAGACCGTCTCCGTTGAAACGAGCCTTCCCCTCGGGGATTTCATCCTCAGCCAGGGTTTTTCCGTGAGCCTTCTTTCCGGGGCGGCCGGGGTCACCACCGGCTCCGAGTTCTCCCTAGTGCTGGATGCCCCGGCCCTCTTCGGCTCCCCCGAGCTCACCCTTTCCGGGGGGGATGGAAAGGCCACCCTAAAGGTGGAGCTCGAAGGCACCCTGTATCCGGACACCACCCTGCGCTGGGTGTGGGAACATTCCGTGGGCGAGGAGTACGCGTGGTCGACACAGCTTTTCGCTGAGTTCCCCTCCATCTTCCCCTTCTGTGGGCCGGTGAAGGGGAGGATCCGGGGATGGGTGTTCATGGATGCCAACGCCAACCTGGCCTTCGATCCCGGGGAGGAGGGGGTGGAGGGGATCACGGTGCGGGCGGACGGGGCGGAGGCCATCACCGGCACCGGAGGCAGGTTCGCCTTCTTCCCCATGGAGCCCGGGGGCTATCGGCTCACCCTGTCCGGACTTCCCCCGGGGCTGACCCCAGCCCTCCCCGAACCAATCCAGGTGGAACTCGTGGCCGGAGAGGAGCAGGAGGTGCTCGTCCCCCTGCGCCCCCAGTCCTGGCTGAAGTGCATCGTGTTCAACGACGAGGACCAGGATGGCGTAAAAGGGGAGGACGAGCGGGGGATCCCCAAGGTCTTGGTGGTGGTGCGGGGCCCCGAGGTGGAAGAGGAGCTGAGCACCGACGCGAACGGCCAGGTGGTGTTGGAGGTGGTACCGGGCACCTACCAGGTGGCGGTGGACCCACAGACCCTTCCCGAAGGCTTCCAGCTCACCACCCCTGCGGAGCTTGAGGTGAGTGCCCCGGAGTACGGGGCCACCGAGGTCGGGTTCGGCGCCTACCGCAAGCCTCGCCCCGTGGTCGTGACCTTCGGCCCGCCCATGGCGGCCTTCGAGTACACCCCTGAGCAGCCGCGCGCCGGGGAGCCGGTCCACTTCACCGGGGCCCCGAGCCAGGCCTTTGGGGCCGAGATCGTCTCCTACGAGTGGAAGTTCACCCTGAATGAGATCTCCATCGTGGCGAGTGGGAAGGAGGTAACCCTGGCCTTCCCGCAGCCGGGCGACTGGGAGGTGATGCTCTTGGTGAAGGATTCCAACGGGCTTCCCGCCGCCACCAGGCGGACCATCCGGGTACAATAGCCTTCATTGGGGAGGCGACGAATTGTCCCTCGAGCGGCTGGCCGAGTTCGCTTTTGCGAAGATGACCGAGACAGGGCTCCCCGGGCTGAGCATCGCCGCCGTCCGGGGAGGGGAAGTCGTCTGGCAGGGTGCCCTCGGGTTCCGGGACCTTAAGCGGGGGCTTCCCGCCACCCCAGCCACCCTCTACGGGATCGGCTCGGTGACCAAATCCTTCACCGCCCTGGCGGTCATGCAGCTTGCCGAAGCGGGGACGCTTTGCCTCGACGATCCCGTGGAAAGATACGTGCCCTTTGGGGTGAAGCCCTGCGGGGAGGAGGTGCTAGTCCGCCACCTCCTTTCTCACACCTCCGGGATCCCGGCCCTGGGCTATGCCGAGGCGGTGATCAGGAATGCCATTAGGGCCGGGGGGAAGGGCCTTCCCCTCGCAAGCGTAAACGACCTTTTGACCTTCATGTCAGGCGCCGAGGGCTGGGCCCTGACCCCTCCCGGACAGCGCTGGTTTTACCTCAACGAAGGATACGTGCTCCTCGGGGCCATCATCGAGCGGTGTTCAGGCCTTTCTTACCAGGATTACATAAAAAAGAACGTGCTTGTGCCCCTGGGGATGTCGCGGAGCTACTTCAAAAAGGAAGAGGTGGAAAAGGACCCGGATGCGGCTATCCCGTACGTGATCACCCGGGATGGGGACCGGGTGGCCTCCACCTACCCTTACGGGTCCATCTCCTCCGACGGGGGCCTGATCTCAAACGCATTCGACCTGGCCCGCTACATCTCCATGTACCTCGGCTGGGGGGAACTCTCCGGGGTGCGTTTGATTTCGAAAGAATCGATACGCGAGATGGAGGCCCCACAGGTGACCGTGCCCTGGCAGGGGCCGTTCGGGGAGGAAGGGTACGGCTATGGCCTTCAGGTGATCCCCGATTTCCTGGGGCGCAAGCTGATAGGCCACGGGGGCTCGGTCCTGGTCTCCACCGCTTACATGGGGTTCATCCCCGAGGAGGGGGTGGGGATAGCCATCCTGGCCAACGGAAGCGGCTATCCCCTTTCCCAGCTTGGAATGTACGGCCTGGCCCTCATGTTGGGGGAGGACCCTGAAAGGCTCCCATTCGTAGAGAGGGAAAGAACACTGGATGAGCTCACGGGGACCTACGAGACCTTCCGGGGCACCCTTCAGGCGGTGGTGCGACGGAAATGGGACCTCCTTTCCCTTGAGATCAGCGACAAGTACACTGACCTTGTCATCCCCCTTATCCCGGAAAGGGACGATATGCTAAGGTTTTACGCCCTTTCCACAGGGCGGCGGCTCCCGGTGGAGTTCCGGCTGGAGGGGGACAGGGTGGAGCTGGTCTACGAACGGTATCTTTTGAGGAAGACGGGGAAGGTCCCCTAGGGGAGGTCGTCCAAGACCTCGAGGACGTCCAGCTCCACCACCTGAGCGGGCAGCCCCAGGCAGCCTGCCAGGCTGGGCTGGGTTCGGCCCTCGTCCCCTGACACCAGTTCCTTTACGTACAGGCCCCCGTCGCACAGGAACTCTATCTCCGCTTCGGTGGGGGAGGTGAGCCTCCCTTTGGCCTGGTAGAGCCGTCTTTGCCTTACCAGGTCCGCCCGCCTATGGCTCACCCGCTGGGGGGTGCGTTGTCGGACCGTGCCCACCAGCCGGTCCAAGGCCTCGGCCAAGGCCCCCTCGTCCACCGGGCGTTCGAACCTCACCCGGGCCCGGTACCGCTTCCTGGCCTTGAGGCCCTTCACCCGCTCCACCAGGTCCGGGGGGGCGGGGCGAAGATCGAGCACCTCCACCTTCCCCTGGGCAGCCTGGTTCACCCGGGCTGCGATCCCCGCCAGGTCCACCGTGCGGCGTTTGGGGCGTTCCACCTCGAGCACAATCGGCCGGCCGCGGCCCAGCATCCGCGCGTCTATGTCCTCCCTGCCCGCCCCGTGGAGATGGCCACCCTCCCCCCCGCAAGCGGCCAGGAAATGCGGTAGGATGAGCTCCTCCACCGAGGTGGGGTATTGCTTGCCCGTGAAGTGGCACTCCTCACACCCCCGTCCCCGACAAGCTCGGCAGGGCCAATGCGTTTGGGGGATCCCCCGTACGAGCTTCCGGTAGCGGCCGAAGAAGAAGACCGGAGCCACCTGCAGGGAGACCCTGCCGGTCTCCAGGTCCACGGTGAACTGCACCTCCGGCCGGCGGAAGTCCACCGCCAGCTCGCCTGCGGGGAAGAGCTGTTCGTACTGGCGGCCCAGCTCCCGATTCAGCTCCCGGCGGACAGGCTCCGCCCAAGGGGAGGGGAAACGCTCGTCCAGGAACTCCTGCACCGCCTCCAAGCGCGGGCTTGGGTGCACGCCGAACAGGAAGGTGGTGTGCTGATAGGGGCGGGCGAGCTCCGCTGCCCGGCGTGCCCACTGGGGGACGAGGGAGAAAAGCCCGCCACAAACCCAGCAGTCCCTGTCTTCCGGGGTGGCTCCCCCCACCGCGGCCCGCAGGAGCCGCCCCCGCTCGGCCGCCGAAAGGCCATGCCCCAGCTTGGCAAACCTGGTGCCCAGACACCGGTCACAGATTGGCCCGGCCGAAAGGAGGCAACGCGCAAGCTCGAGCGGCTCCACAAGGGCAATTTTACGTCGGCCTCCCACAAGCGCAATCCCCGGGCTGTATAATGATCGCCACCATGGGCCGGCTGGTAATACGTTGGAGGGCAAGGGGCAGACGCGCCTTCCTCGCCCTCCTCCTGCCCCTTATGCTGTGGCTCGCCCCAGGGTTCAACCACCTCGCCATCCACGCCTTTGTGTGGTTTCTGCCGCTTCCCACAGGTGAAGCGGTGCTTGCACCTGAGGAGGGGGTGGAACGGATCCTCATAGTGGCACCTCATCCGGACGATGAAACGCTGGCGCTGGGGGGTACCATTGCCCAATACGTTCGGGAAGGGCATTCTGTGGTAGTGGTGTTCTTGACCAACGGGGATGCGAACGTGGCCGCCAAGCGGCTCCTCACCCTCAACCCCTTCCACCGGGCCAGCGACTACCGGTTGTTGGGAGAGCGGCGACAGAAAGAAGCCGTGGCCGCCCTCTCCGTATTGGGGGTGCCGCAGCTGAGGACCGTGTTCCTGGGGTACCCCGATCGGGGGCTCATGGCACTGTGGTCCGGCCACTGGACTCAGCAAACCCCATACCGCAGCCCCTATACCAAGGCCAGCGGAACCTCCTTCTACCCCAACAGCTACAACCCGGGCGCGGTTTACTGCGGGGAGGATTTACTGGCAGACCTGACTGAGATAATCTCCCATTTCCGTCCCACCATGGTATTCCTCCCTCACCCCGCGGACACCCACCCCGATCACCAAGCCGGCTTCAGGTTCGGCTCTGCAGCCCTGGCGGAGGGCGAACTCCTCGAGCCGCCCGAAGTCCGCCTGTACCCGGTGCACGCCCAGGACTGGCCCGCCCCGCGGCGTCTGGCCCCGGAGCTGCCTTTGGATCCCCCAGACGGGGACGAGGGCTGGCAGCGGGTGCTCCTCCCCGAGGAGGTGGTGGAGAGGAAGCTCCGAGCGATTAAGTGTTATTCATCCCAATGGTGGACTTGTGCTCGCTTCTTATTATCTTTCGTGAGACAAAATGAGCTTTTCTTCCCCCAAGGCTTTTGGCCTTGCGCTCCTGGGTCAAGTTGACAGGGGAGTCCTTTCGGAATAGGATTGGGGGGTCTATGCGGCTAAAGCCTGGAGGTGAACGGCACTTGGAAGGAACTACAGTCATACAAAGGCGCCTCCCGAAGGCCGAGGGGGGGGTTGTACATGCGATCGGGCGCCGGAAGGAGTCGGTAGCCCGGGTGTACCTGAGGGAAGGGCAGGGGAGGGTGTGGGTGAACGGAAGGCCGGCCGATGAGTACTTCTCCGCCTTCTCCTTTACCGAGGACTACCTGAACCGGCACCTTTTCACCCCCTTCTACGTCACCGGGACCATGGGGAGGTTCGACGTCCGGGCCCGGGTGGAGGGGGGTGGGGTCACCGGACAGCTGGAGGCCCTGAGGCTGGGGATCGCCCGCGCCCTGGTGGGGGTGGCCCCGGAGTTCAAGAAGCCCCTGAAGGACGCCGGGCTCCTCACCCGCGATGCCCGGGCGGTGGAACGAAAGAAATACGGCCATCGCAAGGCCCGCAAGAGGGAACAGTACTCCAAGCGGTGAGACCATGAAAAAGGACATCCATCCCAAACTCGTGCGGGCGATCATCCGCTGTAGCTGCGGGGCGGAGCTGGAGACCCTGTCCACCAAGCCCGAGCTTCACGTGGACGTGTGTTCCCGTTGTCATCCCTTTTTCACCGGCGAATCCCGCCTGGTGGACGCCGAAGGCCGTGTGGAGCGCTTCCAGCGCAAATACGGGAAGGACTGGCGAAAGAAACAGGGGAAGTAGCCGATGCCCGTAGGGGGGCAGGCGGTGATCGAAGGGGTGATGCTGCAGAACGGCCACCGCATCGCGGTGGCCGTTCGCACCCCCGATGGCTCCATAGCGGTGGAGCCCCTGAACGGACCCCAGGGCCTGAACCGGCTGAAGGGGCTACCGTTCCTGCGGGGGCCGATTCGCCTTTACGAGATGCTCTCCTTGGGGATGCGGGCCCTCAACCTCTCGGCACGCCTGGCCTACGGGGAAGAGGCCGGCGGTTCCCGGTGGGACTTCCTGCTCACGGTGCTATTGGCCTTGGCGCTGGTGGCTGGGGGGTTCGTGGCCCTGCCCGTTTACCTCACCGCGCTCATGCAGATAAAACACCCGGTCCTGTTCAACCTGGTCGAGGGTGGGGTGCGCGTCCTGTTCTTCCTGCTTTACCTTTACGGGATCTCCTTCATGCGGGACATCCGGCGGGTCTTCCAGTACCATGGGGCCGAACACAAGGTGGTACACGCCTACGAGGCAGGCAACCCCACCTTGGAGGTGGCCCGAGGAAAAAGCCCCTTGCACCCCCGTTGCGGCACCGCCTTCCTTTTGCTTTTCGTGGTCATCTCCATCCTGGTCTTCTCGGTGATCGTCACCGGGAGCATCTGGGTGAGGATCCTGGGGAGGTTGGCCCTGCTTCCGGTGGTGGCGGCCATCGCCTATGAGGTGCTGCAGGCGGGGGGGAAGCACCCCAATTCCTGGTGGATGCGGCCGCTTGTCCTTCCGGGGCTGTGGCTGCAGCGACTCACCACCCGTGAGCCCACGGAGGACCAGATAGAGGTAGCCCTCACCGCCCTGCGCTATGTCACCGAGGACAGGGCGGAGAGCCTCTCCACCACCTCGTAGGGGAGCTTGACCAGCCCCAAGGACTCCCGGACCGATCCCGGCCCATGGTCGTCCGAACCCCCGGTGGGGACCAGGTCGAGCTTCCCGGCCAGGGCCCGCAGCTCCTCCACCGTTATGGAAAGCTGGTTCCGGGTAGGGTCGTAGGGGTAGTCCACCTCCACGGCGGCCATCCCCTCCTCCTTAAGCTGGAGGAGGGCGGCCTCGAAGTCCGGTAGTTTAAGGAGGGCGGGGTGGGCCAACGCCGCCACCCCCCCGGCGGCCCGGATGGCCTCTATCACCCGGGCGCTTTTCGCCCGGGGCAGGGGGACGTAACACCTCCCCCCCTCCCCCAAGAAGCGGTCGAAGGCGTCTTGTAGGTCCCCTGCCACCCCGTGGCGCACCAGTTCGGCCGCAAGGTGAGGCCGGCCCACCGAGCCCCCGGCCCGGGCCGCCACCTCCTCGTAGGCAAGGGACACCCCCAAAACCTCCCGGCAACGGGCCACCATCCGGCGCATCCTCTCCACCCGGGCCTGGGCCATCCAATCGAACAGCCCCTTCAAGGCCGGATGCCGGGGGTCTACGAAATACCCCAGGATCTCCCCTCGCTCCCCCAGGACCTCGGCCTTGATCTCCACCCCACAGATCACCTCCACCCCTTCCATGGCCTGGCAAGGGGAGGAGAGCTCCGGGCCCACGGTGTCGTGGTCGGTGATGGCGATGGCACGAAAACCCGCGGCCCGGGCCCGTCGGGCGGTCTCCACCACCGTCAGGGTCCCGTCGGACCACCTGGTGTGAAGGTGCAGATCACAAAAGCCCCGGGGCATCAGGAGGGCTTCCTCAGCCAATCCACGGTGCGGGAGAGCCCCTCCTGGAAGGAAACCCGGGGGCGGAAGCCCAAGACGCGGGCGGCCCTGGTGCCATCCAGGGCGGATCGCCGCACCTCCCCGGGGCGGGCCTTCCCGAAACGGGGCTCCCCGGGGAAACCGGTCAGCCCAACCAGGGCCTGGAAGATCTCGAGCACGGAGGTCTCCTTCCCGCTCCCCACGTTGAAGGCGGCCTCGTCCAGGCTCCCCCCGCGGAAGCCGGAGAGGAGTGCCTGGGCGGCCAGGAGGTTTGCCCTGGCCACATCGCCCACATAGACGAAGTCCCGGGTCTGCCGGCCGTCCCCGTAGACGGTGGGGGCCTGCCCGGCCAGCATGGCCCGGCCGAAGATGGCCACCACCCCCGCCTCCCCAAACGGGTCCTGCCGGGGCCCATACACGTTCCCATACCGCAGGGCGATGTAGGGGAGGCCATAGGCCCGCTGAAAGGCGAAAAGATAATGCTCGGAGGCGAGCTTGGCCACCCCATAGGGAGAAAGGGGGTTCTTCGCCGCCGCCTCCGGGGTGGGGATCACCTCAGCATCCCCATATAACACCCCCCCCGAGGAGGCGAACACAAGCCCCTTCACCCCCGAACCAAGACAGGCGGAAAGGAGGCTGAGGAGCCCGACCAGGTTCACCTGGGCATCCCGGATCGGGTCCTCCCAGGAGCGCACCACCGAGGCCTGGGCCGCCTGATGGAACACGATGTCTGGGCCGAACCCCCTTACGGCATCCTTGACCCTTTCGGTTTCCACCAAGTCCACTTGGAAAAACGTGGCCCCATGTGGCACGTTCTCCCTTCTCCCGGTGGAAAGGTCGTCCAACACCGCCACCCGCCAGCCCTCGGCCAAGAGGAGCTCGGCCAGATGGGAGCCGATGAACCCGGCGCCTCCGGTTACGAGCGCGCGCACCTTCCCTCCTTCCACACCCGATCCAGTATCCCGTTTATGAACCTAGGGGCCTGTTCGGTGCCGTAGGCCTTCGCCAGTTCCACCGCCTCGTCGATGGCCACCTCAGGGGGGGTATCACCGTAAAGAAGCTCGTAAAGTCCTATCCGCAGGATGTTACGGTCCACCAGGGACAGGCGGTCCAGTCCCCAGCCCCGGGCCCGCCTGTCGATGAGGGAGTCGATCTCGGCTTGGTGTTCGATCACCCCGCGCAGGAGGGCCGCGGCAAAGGCCGGCTCCTTCAGCTCGGTTTCCTCCACCAGCAGCTCCTCCGGGGAAAGGTCGAAAAACTCCCGCCGATAGAGGCACCGGAGGACTGCCTCCCGCGCCTGGTGCCGCATCGGGGCGTCAGCCCTCTTCCGCGCTGGGACGGGCCATACCCCGGATCACCAGATCCACCTCCTCCACTGGGAGGCCGGTCTTGGCCTCCAGCTCCTGCGTCAGGAGCTCTTGGAGGCGCTCGGCCAGCCTCGGGGCCTCCTCCTCCGGCGGGAGCCCCAAGGTCACCTTTATGTACACGCCTTCGGTCTTGGGGACCACAGAGATGCGGTAGCCGGAAAGCCCAAGCCTACGGCTCAAAAGGCCGGCGGCCAGCTCCCGAACCGCCCTGGGGGCGATGGCGATCTCCCCCCTTGGGCCAGGGCGCCGGATGGACCTGTCGGCGGCCAGGCGCTCCATAAGTTGGGCGAACAGGGAAAGCGCCGCCCCGAGGGCGGCCACCCCAAGGACCGCGATCACCGCCCGCCCCCCCGCAGTGGTCGCCCCCGCCGTCCAGGAGCTCGGGATCCCCGCAAGCCCGAGGAACACGGCCAACCCCACCCCGCCCAGGAGGATCAGGCACCCAAGCCCGTAAAGGAAGGTCACCTAAACCTCCTCGGGGTGTTCCTCCTCCGGGAACACCACCCGGGTGACCTCCACGTCCACCGCCTCCACCGGCAGGGCGGTCATCTTCTCCACCTCCTCTTTTATCCGCTCCTGTAGCTTCTGGGCCACCTCGTGTACTGGGTGTCCGTAGATCACCGACACCTTGATCCCGATCCTCACCCTGCCTTCCGCCAGCTGGGTCTCCACCAATTTCCTGGCCGCTCCGCCCCGCGGGAAGTTCTCCCCCTTCGGGGGGGCGATCCCCTCCACCTCGGTGGCGGCGATCCCAGCTATGGTGGCGATCACATCACGGGAGATGCTGACCTTGCCCTCCTCCGGGCCGGTCTCGGACACGAATTCCTCCTCCTTAGCCATTGTTCTCCCCTCCTTCCTCGGACTCCTCCTCCAGCACCAGCGCCTCCTGAGGTGGGATCACCTGCTTGACGAACACGTCCACCCTTCCCACCCTGACCCCGGCCAGGCCCTCCAGGTCCTCCCGAACCGCCTGCTGAACCCCTTGGGCCACCTCGTGCACGGGGTACCCCAGGACCACGGCGATCCTCAGTTCCACGTCCACCCGCTCCTCGCCCAGGGTGATCAGGAGGCCCTCCTCCGGGCCGGCGAAGATGTTCATCAGCCCCCCACCTCCCCTTAGGGGGCGGACCCCTTCCACCTTCTCCACCGCCCGAGCCGCAATGGCCTCAAGGGTGGAAAGATGCACCGTCACCCGGCCCAGCGGCCGCTCCAACACCAGCCTCTGCTCCGCCATCCCTTCCCCTCCTTCCTAGCCCACCCGCTCCACATACGCCCCGGTACGGGTGTCCACCCGGATCACGTCCCCCGGCTTCACAAAAAGGGGCGCCTTCACCGTAAGGCCGGTCTCGAGCACCACCGGCTTCTCCCCCCCCGTGGCGGTGTCCCCCTTCACCCCGGGCGGCGCCTCCACCACCTTCAGGTCCACAAAGTTGGGGGGACGCACCTTGACCATCTCCCCCTGATAGAAAAGTCCCATGAGGTCCATGCCCTCAAGCAGATACCCCGCGATGTCCGAAACCACCTCCCCGGGGAGCTCGTACTGCTCGAAGGACTCCTTGTCCATGAACACGAACACGTTCCCGGAGCGGTAAAGGTACTGCAGCTCCCTCGTCTCCATGAAGGCGGCCTCGATGTCGTCCGAATCCCGCAGCGTCTCCGTGATCACCCGCCCCGTCCGGAGGCCCCTCAGCCTCGCCCGGACGAAGGCGCTTCCCCGGGCGCGCTTGACGTGCTCGAACTCCAGGACCTCGTACAGCTCACCATCCTTGAGGATGGTCATCCCTCGTGTGATCTCGCCGATGGAAATCCCCATATCCCTCCTCCTCGGCCATTTTATACCGCCGGCTATGGTATCGGCTACGGGCGCCTGAGCACCACCAAGCCCACCCTGGCGGTCCCCTGGGCCACGATGCCCAAGGCCTCGGCCGCGGCGTAGGAGAGGTCGATGATCCTACCGGCCACAAACGGCCCTCGATCGTTGATCCTGACCACCACGCTGCGGCCGGTTGCAAGGTCCACCACCCGGACCACCGTACCGAAGGGAAGGGTCTTGTGGGCGGCGGTGAAGGCGTACATATCGTAGGGTTCGCCGCTGGCCGTGGCCTTCCCGTGGAAGCCCGGGCCGTACCAGGAGGCGATGCCCACCTCCAGATAGTGCGGCTGTTGGAGGGCAAGCGCTCCCGCAAGCACCGTCAGGCAAGCCAGCAAAACCCACCACAGCTTCACGGCCGATTATATCGCTTTCTCCCGGCCACCAGGCGATCCAGCCCCACGTGTAAGAGGTGGGGGAGGTAAACCCCGGCCAGCATAGGGGGGATGATCTCCAAGGGGAAGCGGCTGGGCAATGGGACCCCGGCCAGAAGGTGCAGGGGCAAGAATACCAGGGCGGAAAGTGCGATAAGATAAAGAACCCGGGTCAGGGGGCCGAGGAGGGAGTGGGAGATGCCCCGGTGGCGGAACAGGGCGGCATAAGGGGCCCAGAGGAAACGCAAGGCCCCCCAACGGCGGCTGGGGTCCGACCGGGCTAGGTCAAGGTCGGGGGAAAGGAGCAAGCTGGCCCCCACATAACTAAGCGAAAATACGGTGAGGTCCCCTTCTTCCACCCCGGCCAGCCCCCCGGCCAACACCCAGCCGGGCAGGGTAACAAGCTCGAAAACAAGATGCACCTTGCCCGCAGGCACAGGCCCACTCTACCACAGCCCCCCCTCCCCCACAACCCTTGACCCCTAACCCACCCTCAGCTAAAATACCAAGCGATTAGCAGCCAAAAAGGCAGAGTGCTAAACCATGGGAGGAGGTGGCTCGATGAAGGTGAAACCGCTGGGTAACCGTGTCCTGGTGAAGAAGATCGAGGAGGAAGAGCGCCGCACCCCGGGCGGCATCGTCCTTCCGGAGTCGGTCAAGGACGAGAAGGCCGTTCGTGGTGAGGTGGTGGCCCTGGGCACGGCGGACAAGTTCGACGTAAAGGAAGGCGATAAGGTCCTGATCTCCGCCTATGCCGGCACGGAGATCACGATCGATGAGGACAGGTTCTTGCTCGTGAAGTCAAACGATATCCTAGCTGTGATCGAGGAGTGAGGAGGTGACCATGGCGGCCAAAGAGGTCATATTCGGTGAAGAGGCTAGGCGCAAAATCCTCGACGGTGTGGAGAAGCTGGCGGGCGTGGTCCGGGTTACCCTGGGCCCCCGCGGTCGCAACGTGGGGATCGAGAAGAAGTTCGGCTCCCCCGACATCGTGAACGACGGGGTGACCATCGCCGAGGAGCAGGAGTACAAGGATCCATTCGAGAACATGGGTGCCCAGCTCGTAAAGGAGGTGGCCTCCAAGACCAACGACGTGGCCGGGGACGGTACCACCACTGCCACCATCCTGGCCCATGCCCTCGTCAAGGAGGGGTTCAAGATGGTGGCCGCCGGCGCCAACCCCATGGCGTTAAAGCGCGGCATCGAGAAGGGCGCCAAGGCGGTGGTGGACGAGCTCAAGAAGATGTCCAGGAAGCTGTCCACCAAGGAGGAGACGGCGCAGGTTGCCACCATCTCCGCCAACGACCCGGACATCGGCCGCATCATCGCCGATGCCATGGAGGAGGTAGGCGAGGACGGCGTGATCACGGTCGAGGACTCCGACACCATCGAGACCTACTACGAGGTGGTGGAGGGGATGCGGTTCGACCGGGAGTACCTGTCCCCCTACTTCGTCACCGATCCAAAGAAGATGGAGGTCTCCCTGGAGAACCCCTACATCCTCATCACCGACCGGGAGCTCAAGAACGCCATGGAGCTGATCCCCTTGCTGGAGAAGGTGGCCCAGACGGGGAAGCCCCTCCTTGTTATCGCCAAGGACGTGACCGGCGAGGCCCTGTCCACCCTGGTCCTTAACAAGCTCAAGGGGACCCTGATCTCCTGTGCGGTGAAGGCCCCCGGCTTCGGTGACCGCCGCAAGGCGATGCTGGAGGACATCGCCATCCTCACCGGCGGGGTGGTGGTGGCCGAGGACGCCGGCATGGAGATAAAGAACACCACCCTGGACATGCTGGGCCGGGCCGAGAAGGTGCGGGTCACCCATGAGGACACCACCATCATCGGCGGAAAAGGCGACCCCAATGCCATCAAGGCCCGCATCGAGCAGATCAACGAGCAGATCAAGACCACCGACTCCGACTACGACCGGGAGAAGCTGGAGGAGCGCAAGGCCAAGCTGGCCGGCGGGGTGGCGGTGATCAAGGTGGGGGCCGCCACCGAGACGGAGCTGGAGGAGAAGAAGCACCGGATGGAGGACGCCCTGGAGGCCACCAAGGCCGCCGTTGAGGAAGGGATCCTCCCCGGCGGTGGGGTGGCGCTGTTGAACGCCTCCAAGGCCCTGGACGACCTCGAGAAGGCGCTCCAGGGCGACGAGCGGGTGGGCCTGCAGATCCTCCGGCGGGCCCTGGAGGAGCCGGCCCGGCAGCTTGCCGAGAACGCCGGCCTTGAGGGCGCGGTGATCGTGGAGAAGCTCAAGAACGAGAAGCCCGGCGTGGGGTTCGATGTTGTCCAGGAGAAGTTCGTGGACATGTTCCAGGCTGGGATCATCGACCCCACCAAGGTGACCCGTTCCGCCCTCCAGAACGCGGTGTCCATCGCCGGGATGCTCCTCACCACCGAGGCCCTGGTGGCCGAGATAAAGGAGGAGAAGAAGGAGAGCGCTCCCTCCCCGCCCATGGAGTACTAGGGCTTGAAAGCCCAAAAGGGCCCCGGCCGAACGCCGGGGCCCTTTTTTCATTGGGCCGTTTGAGCAAGCCCGCCCCCTGCCCCTATAATGCCCGGCTTCTTTAAAAGGAGGGTGATATGAAGGAAATCCGCTGGCACGGCCGTGGGGGCCAGGGGGCCAAGACCGTCTCCCAGATCCTGGCCCAGATAAACCTCCGCGAGGGAAAGCACGTCCAGTCCTTCCCCGAGTACGGGCCGGAACGGTCCGGGGCCCCGGTCCGGGCCTACAACCGCATCTCCGACGAGGAAATCCTAATCCACTCCGGAGTCTACCACCCGGATATCTCCGTGGTCATCGACGAGACCCTGCTGGACTCCGAAAACCCCACCGAGGGCCTAAGCCCGAAGGGGGCGCTCCTCGTTAACACCAAGCGCTCTCCGGAGGAGGTCAGAAAGCTCACCGGCTACTCCGGGGAGATCATCTGTCTTGATGCCGACAAGATCGCCCAGGAGGCCGGCACGGGCTTCCCCAACGTGCCCATGTTGGGGGCGACGGTGGCCGTACTGGGAACGGACCCCAAGCTGGCTGAGGAGGAGCTCAAGGAGACCCTATCGCACCGGCTTCCCCCGGAGGTGGTGGAAAAGAACCTTCAGGCCTTCCGGGCCGGGTATGAGGCGGCGAAAGGAGCGAGGGATGTCCCAGCTTAAGACGTGGAGGGAGCTTCCCGTTGGGGGGGTGATCCCCGGGGGGGCCACCCCGGAGGCGAACAAGACCGGCTCCTGGCGGTCCGAGCGCCCCATCTGGAGCGAGGAAAAGTGCATCCAGTGCCTGCAGTGCTGGCTCCACTGCCCGGACGATTCCATCCTCATAAAGGAGGAAAAGGTGACCGGGATCGACTACGAGCACTGTAAAGGCTGCGGGGTGTGTGCCGGGGTATGTCCCAAAGACGCCATCGAGATGGTCCCGGAAAGGGGGGAGTGATGAAGAAGACCATGACCGGCCACAAGGCGGTGGCCGAAGCCATGCGGCAGATAGAGCCGGACGTGGTGGCGGTTTACCCCATCACGCCCCAGTCCGAGATCGCCGAGTACTATGCCCAGTACGTGCATGATGGGCTGGTGCATACGGAGCTTGTGCCGGTGGAGAGTGAGCACTCGGCCATGTCTGCCTGTGTGGGGGCGGCGGCCGCCGGGGCGCGGGTGATGACCGCCACCGCCTCCCAGGGGCTGGCCCTGATGATCGAGGTGGTGTACATCGCCGCCTCGATGAGGCTCCCCATCGTGATGGCCCTGGCCAACCGGGCCCTCTCGGGCCCCATCAACATCCACTGCGATCACTCGGACGCGTATCTAGCGCGCGACGCCGGGGCAGTGCACATCTTCGCCGAGTCCGCCCAGGAAGCCTACGACTGGATGATCATGGCCCAGAGGATCGCAGAGCACGAAAAGGTGCGTCTTCCGGTGGTGGTGAACCTGGACGGTTTCACCCTCACCCACTCGGTGCAGGTGGTGGAGCCGCTTCCGGACGAGGAGGTGAAGCGGTTCGTGGGCGAATTCAAACCCCTGTACCCGCTCCTCGATGTGGACAACCCCTCAACGTGGGGGCCGTTTGCCATGCCCGACTACTACTTCGAGCTGAAAAGGGCCCAGCAGGCCGGGATGGAAGAGGTGCCGGCCGTCTTCCTCGAGGTACAGGAGGAGTACAGAAAACTCTCCGGTCGGCCCTACCGGGGGTTTTTCGAGGCCTACAAGCTTGATGACGCGGAGAGGGCGATCGTGATCATGGGGTCGACGGCCGGGACGGCCAAGGTGGTGGTGGACGAACTGCGCAAGCAGGGCGAGAAGGTGGGCCTCCTCAAGGTGTGGCTGTGGCGCCCCTTCCCCAGGGAGGAGGTTGTAAAGGCCCTGTCCCACGTCGACCGGGTGGCGGTCCTGGACCGGGCGCTTTCCTTTGGGAACATGGGGGCCCTGTACCTGGACATCACCTCCGCCTTCGTCCACCAGGACAGGCGGCCGGGCTTCGTGAACTACATCTATGGCCTGGGGGGTAGGGACACCACCGTGGACCACATCCACCAGGTCTTCGAGGAGCTTGAGTCCGCCCGGCCCGGGGAGCTCCGCTACCTGGGCCTGAGGGAGTGAGGAGGTCTGAATGCCGAACGTAAAGGTCCTTGCCAAACGCGAGGAGGCCCAGGTGCGGTTCACGGGAGGGCATTCCCTGTGCGCCGGCTGCGCCGAGCCCATGGTCGTCCGTACGGTGCTGAACGCCATCGAGGAACCGGTGGTGGTGGCCAACGCCACCGGGTGCCTGGAGGTGGCCACCTCCCGCTACCCCACCACTGCCTGGAACGTCCCCTGGATCCACTCGGCCTTCGAGAATGCCGCCGCCACCATCGCCGGGGTGGAGGCCGCCTACAAGGCCCTGCGCCGGGCCGGGAAGATCCAGAAGCGGATCCGGTTCGTGGCCTTCGGCGGGGACGGCGGCACCTACGATATCGGCCTCCAAGCCCTTTCCGGGGCCCTGGAGCGGGGCCACGATTTCCTCTACATCTGTCTCAACAACGAGGCCTATATGAACACCGGGGTGCAGCGCTCCAGCGCCACCCCCAAGTGCGCCTCGGCCACCACCTCCCCGGCCGGGAAGGCCGTCCCGGGGAAGCCCCAGGACAGGAAGGACCTCACCGAGATCGTGGCCGCCCACAACGTCCCCTATGTGGCCCAAGCCTCGGTGTCGCACCTGATAGACCTTGCGGGCAAGGTGGAGCGGGCGATGAAATACGAGGGGCCAAAGCTCATAAACGTCCTCTCCACCTGCCCCCTTGGCTGGCGCACCCGCCGGGACTCGGCCATCCCCATGGCGAAACTCGCGGTGGACACCTGCTACTGGCCCCTTTATGAGGTGGCCGAGGGGGTATACAAGATCAACTACAAGCCGAAGGAGAAGCTCCCCATCGAGGAATGGCTCAAGCCCCAGGGACGGTTCCGGCACCTCTTCAAGTCCGAGGAGGGCAAGAAGCTCATCGCCGAGCTCCAGGAGGCCGTGGACCGGAACTGGCAGAGGCTTCTCAGGAAGGAGCAGTGCAGCCAGGAAGGATGATGGAAAGCCGGCCCAGGCCCTGGTGGTGGGGCCTGGGCCGCGACCTCTTTCTGGGGGCCGCGGTGGGGGCAGCGGTGGGCGCCGGCTTCTCCGACCTCGCCTTCGGCACCGGAGTCGGAGCGGCAGTGGGGGGCCTCCTCCATCTCTACTTCCGCTTGCGGATACGCTAGTTCGACTGGGGTACACGCCTTGGCCGAACGCGACACGGCAATCCCCTTGCTCTGGGAGATGTTCGGCGAAGCGACCCACGGAAGGAGAAGGTGGCCTATAATCTACGGGGCGCTCTAGGCGATGCTGATCGGGGTGGTGGCCGACACACATGACAACCTGCTCAAACTGGAGCAGGCCCTGGCCCGGTTCAAGGCCGCCGGGGTGGAGCTGGTGCTGCACGCTGGGGACTTCGTGTCCCCGTTCGTGGCCGTCCCGTTCAAGGAGGCCGGGCTCCCGGTGATCGGGGTCTTCGGGAACAACGACGGGGACAAGCTCTTCCTCAGGGAGCGTTTCTCCGGGCTGGGCGAGCTCCACCACGGGCCCCATGAGCTTGAGCTCGCAGGAAGAAAGATCGTCCTCATGCACGAACCCCGGGCCCTCCCCGCCCTGGCCGCCTCAGGAAAGTACGACCTCCTCATCTACGGACACACCCACAAGCAGGACCTCCGCCCGGGACCACCTCTGATTCTAAACCCGGGGGAGTGCGGGGGATGGCTCTCCGGCCAGGCCAGCTGCGCCATCGTCGACCTCACCACCCTCAAGACGGAATTGGTGCTGATCTAACCCCCCGGGACCACCCCGGCCCGTTTGTCAGCCGGAGTCCTCCTTGCTATACTGAAATTTATCCTTCAAAAAGGAGGTGATGTTGCCAAGCGGGTAAGGTCAAACGCCAAGGGATTTTCTTTTGGGAAGAGGGAGGTGAGCCAGGTGAAACGCTTTTTGGGATTGGTAGTTCCTTTGACCGCTGTTTTGGGTTGGGGGCTTTGGGGGGCGGATACGCTCAAGATAGCGTTCCCGGCCTCGGACCTTAACACCTTGGACCCGCACTACGCGGCGGCCACCAACGATCGAGCCATCGTGGACATGATATTCAATGGGCTGGTCCGCTACAGCCCCGGGGATATAACCGAATTCGAGCCGGATCTGGCTGAGAGCTGGGAGACCTCGGAGGATGGGCGGGTTTGGACCTTCCACCTGCGGCCGGGGGTGTGGGTGCATCCCTATCCCGGGAACCCAGAGGGCTACGAACTGACCAGTGAGGACGTGGTGTTCTCGCTGGCCAAGGCGGCCGACCCCACAAGCTCCGCCTATGCTGGGGAGTACACCGGGATGGCCTTCGAGGCAGTGGACAGGTACACGGTGCGTATTGTGCTCGACCGGCCGCTTTCGCCGGTGCTCTTTTTGCCCAAGGTGGCCGACTATGCCGGCGGTTTCATCGTTCCCAAGGCCGCCTATGAGGCGCTGGGGGACGGATTCCGTACCCACCCGGTGGGAACGGGCCCCTTCGTGTTCAAGGAATACCTGCCCACCCAGAAGGTGGTGCTGGTGAGGAACGACCGCTACTTCCGGGGTCCGCCCAAGCTGGCGGGGGTTGAGGTGTGGTACGTACCCGACGTGAACGCCTGCCTGAACGGGCTCATCACCGGGGAGCTCCACGTGATCGAAGGGGTGCGGGAGCAGGCATGGGTGAAACAGGTAAAAGGGCTCCCGGGGCTGGTAGTGGACGTGTTCGGCCCGGGGGAAACCGAGGTGCTCCACTTCAACATGTCCAAGGCCCCCCTCGACGACCTGCGGGTCCGGCAGGCCATCGCCTATGCCATCAGCCGGGATGAGCTGATCGCCTTCATCGGCCCGGACATCGCCGAAAGGCAATGTGCGGTGGTGCCGCCTTACCTCGCCGGGGGACTCTCCTGTGAGGAGGTGGCCCAGGCCGGGCTGCTCTACGAGGTGAACCTGGAAAGGGCACGCCAGCTTTTGGCCGAGGCCGGCTGCCCCGAGGGCTTCTCCCTGGACTGCTACATCACCGAACGGGCCTCCTACCGCAAGCCGTTCGAGAACGTACAGGCCCAGCTGGCCAGGGTGGGCATCAAGCTGAACATCACCGTGGTGGACCACTCCTCCTACCACTCCCTCATCCGCCAGGACGCCAACCCCATCGTACACTACGAGTGTTGGAGGCCAAACGCGGACGTTTTCCTCACCCGCTTCTACCACTCGGACTCCATAGTGGTAACCGGTGCCAAGCCCGACACCAACTTCTCCCACACCACCTTCATAGACGACCTGATCGAGGCGGCCCGGTATACCCTGGATCCGGAGCTCCAAGCGTGCATCTGGAAGACAGCCCAGCTTCGCCTATTGCAGGAGATGTCCTCCTACCCCTTGTACATCTCCAAGTTCGTGTATGCCCGCTCTGAGAAGGTGGATTACGGGTACGAGCTGAAGTCTTCCCTTGCTCTGTACCCGCAGGTGAACGAGCTCACCGAGCTCAGGTAGGCGGGGGAGGGCGGGGGGAGCCCTCCCCGCCCTCTTTCATTCAAGGCCATGTGGGCCTACATCGCGCGCAGGGTTTTGGTTGCGATCCCGACCTTGCTTGCGGTCTACACGCTGGTGTTCCTTTTCGTCAGGGTGGCCCCTGGGGACCCGGCGGTGGCCGCCCTGGGGGACTATGCCTCCAAAGAAGCGGTGGAGGCGCTACGCCAGGAGATGGGGCTCACCGACCCCCTGTGGGTCCAGTACCTCCGTTCCCTTTTAGGGTATTTAAAGGGGGACCTGGGCCGATCGCTCATCAATCGGCTCCCGGTAAGCCGGCAGGTGGCCGCCGCCCTCCCCTACACCCTGGAGCTCACGTTCGCCGGGATCCTGCTGGGGGCGCTGATCGGCATCCCCACCGGGGTCCTGACCGCCCTCAGGCGGAACCGCCTCCCCGATTACCTCGGCCGCACCCTCTCCCTGGTCGGGCTCTCCATCCCCGCCTTCTACCTGGGGATCCTCCTGATGATCGCCTTCTCCATAAAGCTCCGTTGGTTCCCCGTGATGGGAGGTGGAAACCTCTCCAGCCCGGCCGACAACCTGAGGCACCTGGCCCTGCCCGCCCTGTCTCTTGGGATCATCATGACCTCTTACGTGACGCGCATGACCCGCTCCTCGGTGCTGAACGTGCTGCAGGAGGATTACGTACGGACCGCCAGGGCCAAGGGGCTGCGGGAGCGGGCGGTGACCTATTCCCATGTCCTGCGAAATGCCCTGATCCCCATAGCCTCGGTGGTCGGCGTCTACTCCGTGGTGCTCATCGGGGACTCTGTGATGACCGAGGTGGTGTTCTCCCGGCCGGGGTTGGGGAAGCTGATGGTGGGGGCCATGCTGCAGCGGGACTACATCGCCCTCCAGTCCCTCATCCTCATCTATGCCGGGTTCGTGATCCTTATAAACCTGCTGACCGACCTCTCCTATGGGTTGATCGATCCCCGGGTGAGGTATGACTAAGGGGCACAGGATAAGGAGCCGGAGGGTGCGGGCCTTCTTGCGGAACCGCACCGCGGTGGTCGGGGCCGTGGTCGCCATTCTTGTGGCGGCGATCGCGGTATTGGCCCCGGTGGTCTCCCCGCACGACCCCCTGGAGCAGGACGTGTATCACAGGCTGGCGCCCCCGGGCGGGGAGCATCCCCTGGGCACCGACGATTTCGGCCGGGACGTGCTGACCCGGATCATCCACGGGGCAAGGGTTTCCCTAACCGTGGGGGTCTTCTCCGTGCTCCTGGCCATGGGCCTGGGGACTTTCCTCGGCCTTGCGGCCGGGTACTTCCGCGGCGGGGTGGAGCTGGTGGTGATGCGGGTGGTGGACGTGCTCATGGCCTTTCCCGTGCTCGTCATGGGGCTTTTGGTGATGGCCATCCTGGGCACGGGGCTGGGGAAGCTGATCGTGGCCATCGGGGTGGTGCTGGCTCCCAGGTTCGCCCGCTTGGCCTACGGCGCTGCCGTCTCGGTGCGGGAGACGGAGTTCGTGGACGCAGCCCGCGCCCTGGGTGCCGGCCCGTGGCGGATCCTCCTTCGCCATATACTCCCCAACGTGTTCGGCGAGATCCTCGTCATGGGGACCCTATGGACAGCCACCGCCATCCGGATCGAAGCCAACCTTTCGTTCATCGGGCTCGGGGTGTCCCCACCCACCCCTACCTGGGGGAACATGATCCGGGAGGGGGTGAACTGGATCGTCGTGGCCCCTTGGCTTCCCGTTTTCCCTGGCCTTGCAATTCTGATCACGGTGCTCGCGTTCAACATGGTGGGGGACGGCCTCAGGGACGCGGTGGACCCCAGGCTGCAAACATAACCCTCTCCCGGTTAGAATTGCCCTGAAGGAGGCGGAGGTGGGCGTCTTCAAGGTGGCGACGTTCAACGCCAACTCGATCCGCAGCCGGTTGCCCTTGGTGCTGGAGTGGCTCTCCCGAAAGCGGCCGGATGTGCTGTGCCTCCAGGAGACCAAGGTCCCGGATCCAGAGTTCCCGGTGGAGGCGTTCCGGGAAGCGGGGTACCAGGTGGTCTTCCGGGGGGAGAAGCGCGGGGCCGGGGTGGCCATCGCAAGCCTCGCGGAGCCTGAGGAGGTCTCCTTCGGCCTAGACGACGGGGGGCCGCCGGACGAAGCCCGCCTCATCCGGGCAACGATCGCGGGGATCCCCATCGTCAATACCTACGTGCCCCAAGGCAGGTCCCCGGACCACGAGATGTTCCGCTACAAGCTCAAGTGGCTGGCGCGCCTACGGGACTTCTTCGACCGGCATTTCTCCCCGGAAGAGCCCCTCATATGGTGCGGGGACTTCAACGTGGCCCCCGAGGAGATCGACGTTCACAACCCGGTGCGGCTAAGGAACCACGTGGACTTCCACCCCGAGGCCCGGGCGGCCCTGGAGAGGCTCCGGAAGTGGGGGTTCGTGGACGTCTTCAGAAAACACCACCCCGGGGAGCCGGGCCAGTACACCTTCTGGGACTACCGGGTGAAAGGGGCTCTTGAGCGGAACCTGGGCTGGCGGGTGGACCACATCTGGGCAACCCGGCCTCTTGCGGAACGCTCGGTGGCTGCCTGGATCGACCGGGATGCAAGACGCACCGAAAGGCCCTCCGACCACACCTTCCTGGTGGCCGAGTTCGCCCTCTAGCCTCCGAGGCAGGGGATCTTGACCCCGCGTGCTTTGGCCACCCGGATTGCCTTCTCGTAGCCGGCGTCGGCGTGGCGGGCCACCCCCAGCCCCGGGTCCACCGTGAGCACCCGCTCGAGCCTGCGGTCCGCTTCCTTGCTCCCATCGGCCACGATCACCATGCCCGCGTGGATGCTCTTTCCGATCCCCACCCCGCCGCCGTGGTGCACGGACACCCAAGTGGCCCCACACACCGCGTTGAGAAGCGCATTAAGGATCGGCCAGTCGGCGATGGCGTCCGAGCCATCCAGCATCCCCTCCGTCTCCCGGTAGGGGGAGGCGACGGACCCTGAATCGAGGTGGTCCCTCCCGATCACGATCGGCGCCTTGACCTCGCCTTTCCTCACGAGCTCGTTGAAAAGGAGCCCCGCCTCGGCCCGCTCCCCATACCCCAGCCAACAGATCCTCGCCGGAAGCCCCTGGAAGCGCACCTTCTCCTCTGCCTTCCGGATCCAGCGGGCTAGGGCTTCGTCCTTAGGGAAAAGCTCCAGGATCGCCCGGTCGGTCCTCAAGATGTCCTCGGGATCCCCGGACAGGGCGGCCCACCTGAACGGGCCCTTGCCCTCACAGAACATGGGCCGGATGTAGGCCTGGACAAAGCCCGGGAAGGAGAACGCCTCCTCATGCGAGAGCCCTCCCTTTTCGGCTTGAGCCCGCAGGGCGTTGCCGTAGTCGAAGGCCACCGCCCCGGCCTCCTTCATGTCCCGCATCGCCCGCACGTGCCGCACCATGGACTTGTAGGAGAGCTCGATGTATCTCTTCGGGTCCTCCTTCCTGAGCTTTAAGGCCTCCTCGTAGGACATCCCTCCCGGCACATAACCGGAGAGCTCGTCGTGGGCCGCGGTCTGGTCGGTGACCACGTCCGGGATCACCCCCCGCCGCACAAGTTCAGGGTACACGTCGGCCGCGTTCCCAAGGAGCCCAATAGAGATGGGCTCCCCTTTTTCCCTGTGTTCCTGGGCGACCCTCAGGGCCTCATCCAGGGACTCGGTCCAGGTATCCAGCTGCCCCAGGGAAAGGCGCCTCTTTATCTTCTCGGGGTTGATCTCCACGATGATCCCCACGCCCTCGTTCATGGTGATGGCCAAGGGCTGCGCCCCCCCCATCTCCCCCAGGCCGGCAGTGAGGACGAGCTTCCCCCGCAGGGTCCCACCGAAGTGCTGGCGGGCCACCTCAGCCAGGGTCTCGTAGGTCCCCTGGAGGATCCCTTGTGTTCCGATGTAGATCCAGGAACCGGCGGTCATCTGGCCGTACATGGTGAGCCCCAACCTCTCCAGCTCCCGGAACTTCTCCCAAGTTGCCCACTCCGGCACGAGCATGGCGTTGGCGATGAGGACCCGAGGGGCGTCCTCGTGGGTCTTGAACACCGCCACCGCCCGGCCGGATTGGACCACCAACGTCTCGTCGCCCTCCAGCTCCTTGAGACACTTGACGATGAGGTCGAAGTCCTCCCAGGAGCGGGCGGCCTTTCCCGTGCCGCCGTACACGATGAGGTTGGCCGGGTCCCCGGCTACCTCCGGATCCAGGTTGTTCATGAGCATCCTCAGGGCAGCCTCCTGCAACCACCCTTTGCAGGAAAGCTGTGTCCCCCTGGGGGCCCTGACCTCCCGCGGTGCGCTTTTCACCCCGTCCACTTTCCCCCTCCTTGCCCGATCTTAGACCACGACGTAAGGCCGGTAAAGGGCGTGAGGTGGATCACTTACCCCTGCCCCCGGCCGCGCTCTTAAACGTCAGCCCCACAGCGCCTACCTCCTCCATTGGCAACCAGGGACAAGACCCCCTACAATAGCCCAACCTTGCCAGGAGGTGGAACCAAGTGAGGAAGACATTGGCAGTACTGGCGGCTGTCTTGACCTTAACCACCCCAGCTTGGACCCAAGGGAAACTCGGCGTCGGCGGAAGCTTTTGGGGTGGGAGCCCGGTGTTCGATGCGTTCGCCGAGGTGGCTTTCGGCGAGGCCACAGCCATGCGGTTCGGGGCCGGCACGGTGTTTTCTGGGGGTGGGCTGGCGGCCTTCACCCTGGACGCTACTTTTCTCATCACACTGGGCCTTGAGGCAATCCAACCCTACTTTGGAGCGGGGGCCGGGGCGTTTGTGATGACTGGTGGTGGTATGGCGGCCGGGATTTTCACCGTGAACGGGATCGCTGGGGTGTACCTCCCCCTTGCCGAAGCCTTTGGGGTCTACGGTCAGATGAAGTTCCTTGGCCAGGTGGGAGGAGGGGGCTTCGTAGGAGAGTACTTGTTTAGCGTGAGTAGCCCTCGGGGCTGAAGTTTTCCTGCCTAGCGGCAAAGTTCCCTTGGAAAGGTGCTTTATGTAATACAG